>Ga0179593_1590499_pt1 | contig 15798 bp, 25 predicted proteins | sample CZODoug2_1_08_16_FD_185931 | JGI IMG/M metagenome (GOLD analysis project Ga0179593, IMG submission 185931) | Vadose zone soil fungal communities from Angelo Coast Range Reserve, California, USA - CZODoug2_1_08_16fungal (PacBio error correction) | ecosystem: Environmental > Terrestrial > Soil >... | reverse complement strand
TTTTCTCGATATTTTCCATTTCTGGGTGCCACCCCTCTTTGCCCCCCCTTCCCCCCCCCCCCTTGTCTTTTCTATTTTCCCCCAGTTGGCGCCAATTCGCAGTCTTTACCAGGAGGGTGTGGTGTGTGGGGTGTGGGTACAACAGCTATTTCCCTTGCACTGTGTCCCTCGATGTCCTCCACTTCGCAACCCACCCCTTTTTACGACAATTTCCCCCCCATCTTTTTTTTGGGGGGGGGGGGGGGGGGTGGACCCCCAGATCCCATCCGTTTTCCCTGGCCACACAAACCCCACAACCAACCAACCACCAAAACCAAACACCCCCCCACCCACCCACCCCACCCCCCCCACAACAACAAAACCCCAAAACAACAAACACAAAAAACAAAAACCACCCACCCACACGGTTCCCGGTTCTCTCCGACCCTGCCCAATCCCGGGACCCCCCCCATTTTACCAACCATTCAAAACCCTCCAGGCCCCAGGTTCATTTTCAACAGTAACCCCCCCCTAATGCGGCCGGGAACCGGCCGGTTCTCCTTTACCCACCTCTTGTGAATTGGTTTGGTTTCTTCGCTCCCCTACTTTTTTCCCCCCACCCCCATCGGTCACCCCTCCCCATGGCTGACTTTGTTTTTCCGTTACCATGGATGTATCCCCTTCAGTACTGGCGCTTCCCTGGAGGAACAACCATCGCGGGACGCTGCACACCTGCCTATTCACTCTTTTTTGTTGGAACCTCCCCAATGTATCCCGTCGTCAACACGGCTTTTTAACCAAACGAGGCTAACAAACCCCAGGGGAGTTGGACAATGATCCCCCCTTTTGCGCTCTTTGAACAGTTTTCTGAAAGCACGCCCCAGTCACCCCCCCCCCCAACCCCTGTGTCCCATTCCTTCCTTCCCCTCTCCAACTGGAGCGTTTTTTCTGTGGAAAACGGCTCGGGTTCCTTTTGTTCCATCGCGCTTCCGTGAAGATGTCCTCATGTCATCGTTCGTCGTTAGCATTGCGGTCGGGCAGGTTGTCTCCCAGCGACTTTTCACCCCTTCTTTTTTCTGTTTCCTCCCGTGGTTTTGACAACATGATTTTGCGGATCATAAAACCGCGCCCCGCCCCCCCGAGGCCTTCGTTTGTGAGCTGTGTGTAAATGTTCGGCGCGTTTTCACCCCGAACCTTTCCTTTTTCGATTTTCTCCCTCCTTTCTTCTCCCAATTAAGCTTTCCCTTTCTCATTTTTTTTCCTGGATAACATTCAATTCTCCAGGTTTCACCCACACGGGCGCGTTCTTCAAGCTGCCCCCGGAGGTCACTGCAAACAATCGTATCTCCCTTACCCCCTTCTTGCGTCCTCTTCTTTTCGTCAATCGATTTTGTAGGTTCTTTTTTTTTGGTTTTTCCCCCTCTTTCAATTTACGTTTCGTCCCCCCAGAAATGCGACTTTTTGGTTTTTTTCCCCCTGCGCCATTGCTGGCCCACCCCCTCGCCAGTGTTTCCTCCTTTTTTTTTGTTTTTTTTTCTCGAATCCCCTTTTCCCCCCGTGGTGCGATTTCCAAACGAGATTGCGCCCTACATAAGACGACCAGCTCATGGCCGGGCTGTTCAATCCCTTTTTGTTTTTCATTCCCGGCTTACCCCTCCATGCAACATTCCTTCCCCAACTGTACCATTTTTTCTCCCTTTTCCAAGTGTCTTCTTTTAACCAACACAGGTCCCCCTGAAGCTTCTTGCAGTTGGCGCTGCTAATTTCCCACTCCCCCACCGGCGCTCCCGCTTGCCTTCCGGCCCCGTCCCCCCTTTGGTCCCCCCCCCCCGAGATTGTTGATTTCTTTTAGAGTTGATTTGTGCCTTTTGTTGGGTCCGCAGTCCGAGGGCTTTTTCTTCCCCCAACGGCCCGTTCAATTTTCCCCCCCCATGAGGAGTATCGTGTTTTTTTCCTTCGATCTTTCCCCACTTTTTCTCAGATTCGTTCATACATGACAAATTTTTTTTTTTTTTTTTTCCGTCTTTTGGATTGGTTTTCCCCTTCCATCACTGTCTCAGTTTCTATCCCGTTTTCTTTCCCTGTTCTTTACGTTCAAAGCTTTTTTCCCCTTCCCCCAGGTTTTTTCCCCGTTGTCTTTCTTTTACAATTTCGATCGATCCTTCTCCCTAACTTTTTTAACCGTCATACGGCTCGGTCTTGTCCTCGCCAATTGACAGCGTCTCCCTTTCCCCCTTCATTCCATCTGGTCCTCTATCGGTTCCCCTTTTTTCTGCTGATGACTTTTAAATAAATCCCTACCAACCCACTTTTGGCTTTGTTCCTGGGTTCAGCCCGCAAGAAGCCTGAGCAGTGCCTGTGACCCTTTCTTTTTTCTTTTGTTTTTCTCCCTCTCTAATAGTTCGATCTGAGGGTGCAATTGATTCCATGTATCCGTTCCGGCGACGTTTCCTCTTTCCCTTTCCCTTCCTGCCACTCCCCCTCAATTGTTCTTCAGACTTATCTTTTTACCAAAAGTTTAGTACACTGGATGTTGTATTGATGTGTTTAATTCTTCATGGTTAGACGTGATGAGCTCCGTTTGGGTCCCTTTCAGTCCCCGTGCTTTCCCCTTTCTTCCAAACAAAAACACACCCCCCACCCCCCCCCCCCCCCCCTCTCCTTCTCTTTCCTGGAACTTCTTTCTGTCCCTTTTACTGACCACTGCCTTACAAAAGCCTGGATTTTTTGGAAGAACCCCTTGCATCGGCCCCATCGGTCAGCCCTCCCCGCCCGATTTTTTCAGCTATCCCAATTAGTCTGAGGTTTCCCCCCAGCTTTTGGAATTTTGTTATGCTCCCCCTTCCCCTTTCTTTCTGACTTTTTTATCGGCGGCTCCCCTCTTTTTTTTTGCTGACCAAAATGTCCATTAAGCTTTCTTCTCTTGGTTGGCAACGTTCACATTAAAACGCTGCGCCTTCCTTGTCTTGAACCAGAGCACCCCATGGTTTCTCTGTTTGCTTCCTCCCCCTTAGGCTCCCCCGAGGGTTCCACTACCGCTAATGCGATTTGTCCTCGTTTTGCTTGTTCCCGTCTACTTGGTCCGCGTCGCCAATTAAATACTTTTACCCCCCAATAAGCTTCCTTTTCCGTCGCCTCCCATCTGCTCCTTGCTTGACATTTTAGATTTTAGAAAAATCTGTGCAGATATTTTTTTTCGCGGCCCCCAGCACTTTTCGTTGCGGGTGTACTGAACGTGTTTTAGTTTCCCTCCTGCCCAATTTCCGTCCTTTATTTTTCCTTCCCCTTCATCCCCAGTCTGGCGCTCCTTTTTTCTTCCTGAACACTTTCTGGCACCCGTCGACCCCCCCCGAAGACATTGTTCATTTCTTCGGTTGCCCATAATGATCATCCCAGCTCATTCATCGGCTCGTTTGAGGGAGCTCTCCCCTTTTCCCCTGGTCCCCCCTTTCCCCCTTTTTCACTTGTTTTCTTGAGACACACTCGACCCGTTGTCCGCAAAAGTGGTTTTGACTTTTTCATTTCTTCCTCTTTTCCGTTGTTGTTTGTCTGCTCTTCAGATTTCCCCCACCCGTTTCTGGTGGACCCCTTTTCTTACGCTTTTTGCTCCAAAAGGACCCCAAAAGGTATTGTGGTGGGTGCGGTAGCTTTTTCCCCTCTTCCGCTGTATGAGTAGACATTTATCCTTCTGGTAACACCGTTAGTAGTTCCGTTTCCACGAGATGGTTGCTCTTTCGGCCATTTTGAGCGGCCAGCTGTTTTGATGTCCCTTATCCAACCCCCTTTTTCTCCCTTCCCCGTGTGCCCCCTCGCATCCCTTAAAGTCTACAGGGCAGTGTCCGCCGAAATTCGGTGTTCCCCTTTTACTTCTCGTCCCAGATTTAACCAATGCCAGCCCCTTTAGTCCTTCGACTTTCATTTTCTTCGGAGTTAGCTGTTAGTCACAAGTGACCAATCCCCCAAGTATGATTGACCTCCGCTTGCTCTTCTCCCCCAGAGGGACTCGTTTTAATACTCCCTTTTTTTTTCGTGGCCCCTCGCCCTCCGGAATTCGGGGACTTTCTGGTTTTTTATGTCAGATAAGTCCTTCCCCCCATGGGTTCGCGATTAGATGTTTTCCGAATGCAAGGGCGTGCAGCGGTTTCTTTCTTTGCGCAAAAAACCCCCCCCAGCTCTTTTTTTTTTTTTTCTTTCTTGATGTGACAAATTTAAGTCCCCAACATCCCCTTTGCGGACTCCCCCCTTCCCAAAAACTTTTTTCTCAAAACCAGAATGGCGCCTACACTTACATCACTAGGATAAACCCTCTTTTAGAGCCCCTTCACTGGAGAGCATTATTGGGCGGATTTTTTCGGTTTGGCTTCTCGATTTACCAGTTTATTCCACACATGGAAACTTTCCCCTTTTTTTCCTGTTCCCTATCCATTCCCTGGAGTTTCTTTTCTTCATTATTTTCAGATTTGAAGTGGTGTCCAGGACTTTTACCGTTCGCAGCGCAGACACCCCTTCCTTCCTACCCCCATTTCCCCTTGCGTACAACAATAAAACCAATTTTTGGTGTGGGTCCCCGAACTGTTTTCTCCTTCCCCCTTTCGGTCCCAACGGTGGGGGTGGCTTTGCGTCAATGTTCTGACCCCCTTCTTCCCACCTTTCTCCCCTCCTGATAATTTTAATGGTTGTTCATCGCAGGAGTGCGCTCGTTACGCGCGTTTTTACCCCCCAACACTCAAAAAGTGGCACTACTGTATGATTCTTCTCCTCTCCCCACGTCCACCCCCAACCCCATTTATTTTCTGGGATTGTTTCCAAAACTCAGGCCCCCGATTAAACCCCTTTCCCTGCTTCTCCCCCCCCCCAAACTTATTCAGTTTTGAAGTTTCTGGAGCTTTCTCCCAATTCCCCCCCTTCCTCCCCCTCCCCCCCCCCCAAATTTTCCTCTCTTTCTCTTTCTCTTGCTATGGTGAAAGTCGTGACTTGTGCCCCGACGACTTTGGCCCCACCTAAACTTTTTTTGCTTTCTTTCAGAAACTGTCTTTTTCCCTTCTGTGCTTTCTTTCCTGATTTCAGAACCCCTAAATCCGTATTGATTGGCCCTTATTGAACCCAAACGATCCCCCCGAAGCTCCCCCCTCTTACCCCTTCTTGATTCTCTCAAACTTTCCTCTTCCTTTTCTTTTATTCCCTTTCTTTTAGTTTTTTTCAGAGCAGAGGCCTTCCATCGGACTGCGGACGGTCAACCCCCACGGCTGCCGGTCAAATACCGCACTCCCAACCCCACTTCTTTTTTTTTTTCACCACACTCGTAGACAAGCTGGCAGGCGCTTCGGCTTTATGTTTTGGATTTCGACTCTCACCCCGGTGCCACCTTCTCTTTCCCCCTTTTGTCGGGGTACCTGGGCACGAGAACCATATTTGTATTTCACCAAGTCCCGGGGTCGTTTCTGGGCTACATGTTGCTTTTGGAGATTTCGGACTCCCCAGAATTCCCCTCTCGGTGCCACCTCTTCTCCTTTTCCTGACTTCCTTCCTCTAGGATTATGGAATGCGCTTCGGCCCGGGTGGAATTTCTCTCCGGCATTGAACCCCCTGTTTTGCGAAGTTTGTGCCCCTTCTCCCTTTCCCCCCCCCACAAGTCCTCATTTCCTTTCATTTGAACCCCTCCCTGGGTTTTTGTAACCCTTTTGACAACCCAGTCGGCAATCGCCCTTGATTTTTTTTTTCCCCTTCCTTCTTTGCCGCAATCCCGGGATCTATCTGTTCCTGGTTGCTCTTTTCCCCCCCCTTCCCCTGCATTTTTCCTCCCTCCGTTGGTCAATTCCCCACCTTGCGAGTCGAGGATGATCCCCAACACGGGCAAAATAGTGTTCCCGTAATTTGGTGGGATGAAACTCCCTCGTCAAGTTCTGTTCTTTCAGGCCCCCCCCTTCCTTCTCCCCTCCGACAACAAATTCCGGTCCCTTCTCAGCCTCTGGGTTTTTTTCTGGCGCGGTTTTTCCCCCTCACGGGCCTTCACCCTCCCAAGGGGTCCCCTTTCCCCTTCGAACTTTCAATCAAGGTGATTTAATCTTCCGGCCTCCCAGCGTGCAATCTCTTCCTCCCCCCCCTCCCCTCTTTCCCCCCAGTTTTTTTTTTTTACGTCTTTCTTCCCCTTTCAAGAAATTTTAATTTCGAAGGCCCTCCCCTGACTGTAACAAACGGGCTTTTCCCCCCGTATTTCCGTTAAGCCCTTCCGGATTACCTAACCCGGACTGGGGATCCCGTGACTGGGTCCCCACCTTTTTTTTTGCTGACCAGCGTTATTTACTCTCTTTCTTAGCCGAACAAATCGTTTTATTCTTGTCCACTCTTGGTTTTTTTCAATTTTCCCATTCTGTTTGATTTGGCTACCTTTGCCCCAACACCCCCCCCCAAGGACTTTATGACCAGTCGTCCCTCTTCCGCCTCTTTTTTCTTCCTTTGCGGATCCCAGTACTTTTTCTGTTCTTCATGACCTTTCGGAACGGCAGTTCCTCTTCTGTTTTGAACTGCTGGTGGCCCTTTCTTGATCGGGGGGGACTTTTCCCCCCTTCTCCTTTTTCCGCTTTTTTTTTCTTTCTCCTTTCCGTTTAGCCTTGTTTTCCCTTGTTTTTTGAAATTAACCGTTGCTGTTTGGTTGTCAGGTGTCCATTGTTTTCCCCCTGTCTTTTATTCAAGGGCCTGTCATGCCGGGTTTTTCCCCCCCCCAGGTTGCTTTCCTTGTTTCGCACTTGTGGATGTTCGATTTGTTGTGGTCCGCGCTGTCTACTGCCCTTTCCTCTTTTCACTAGCGTTTGTTTCCCCCTTTTTTTTTTTTCCCCCTGTCTTTGGTTACCTTTCTTCTTTTTTTTCGCCCCGTGTTTTAAATTACCTCCACCGTTTTGTTCCGGGCTGTCTCGGCGAAATTTTCCCCCCGCACCAATTATTTTGGGAATTTTACGAATACCCTCCTAGCTTGTTGTTGTTGATGAGTTTTTTCTTGCCATGGAATGGCGTGGACCAATATTTTCGGGCGCGGCCCCCGCCTTGAACCCCCCCCTTTTGATGAAGATACCGTTGGTTGCTTGGACATTACCCCATTTTTCCACCTGCTTTTTTCATCCCCTTTTCAAAGGCCCTCTCTTCCCCCCATATACGCGGCCCCACCCCCCAAAATCTTAGAACATCCACACTGTTTTCGCACCAGATCCTTTCTCCTGGCCCGTCCCCTTGTTTCCCTTTGTCATTGCTGAATAAGGCAGCAGCCCCCCCTTTGACACTTACCCCCACAAAGCCCTGTTTTAATTTTCAAGAAACATAATCCCCTTTGGCTGACCGGTCCCGGCTTAAACCAAGGGAGGCGTCCTCCTTCCGTGTCCCGGCGATCCCACGCAAGGTTGCCAAACTGCATCTTTCCCCCCATCCCCGGCTGACTTTTTTCTCTCACCCTTTCATGATGTATCCCCTCAGTCTGCGCTTCAAACGGTACCAATCAGCGGGGGGCCTCACTTGCATCGCACTCACCCCCCGTCTGTTTTTGGATTTAACCTTGTCCCTCCCGTTCCCCCCCCCATTTTGGGTCACGGAGGACTAACCACAAAACACCTCGTGGACCAATGACGAAGGGGTCCCCTCTTTTGCACAGGTCTGCGACAGTCATGGGTCCCAACCCCCCCCCGTTTGTTGGACCCTTTTTTTCCTTTTCTGCGCAAGACGACACGGCCAGGTCTTTGTTCTGTTTTCTTATAAACGTGCCATCGGTTTCTTTGCTTTCTCCTTGCCATCCTCGCTGAGATGTCTAACCTGAAATAACCTCTTTTCGGTTCATTTTTTCCTTTTTTGGATCTGCAAGGAATTTTCCCGGCAGATCCTTTGTACACCCCAAGCCTGCCTTTTGCCGACGTTTCCTCGGCCGACAAATATTGGCCGTTTCGACTCCCCCCCCCTCTCCATTCGCACCCCCTCTTCTTCATCTGGTGCCTTGTTGACCTTTTGGGGCCAGATTGCAAACTCCAGGGAGAACTTTTGGATTTTGCTTTTTCCACCCAATTCAGATGGACTCCCGTTTAGCCCCCTTCCCCCTCCCCTTCCTCGCTTTTTTTCTTCCCCTTTTTTCGTTGTGGCTGGAACGGGCGAAGGGTAAAGTCAACAGTTTGCAGATTCATTTGTCCCTCCCCTTCTTCTGCTGAATTTGAGTTCGTACCCAACTGATTCGTATCCATCCCTTCCGTTTTTTTTTTTCGTCCTACTTTTTTGAGGCCCTTTTTTTTGAAATGCGCCTTTGCATGGTAAAATTCAGTGCCAGTTTCCCTTTTACGAAGTCGCCACTTATTCCCAAATCCCCCCCCCTTCCACCCTTCATCCTTCTTCCCCCCCCCCCACCCTCTCCCCCCCCCCTCCCTTCCCCTCTTCTCTCTCTCCTCCCCCCTCCATTCCCCCTTCCCCTCCTACCCCCCCCATTCTCCCGACTCCCCCTCTTACCTCCCCCAACCCTCCCCCCCCCCTCGGGAGGATTACAGTGCTTCGTTGCAATACCTCCTCGGACCCGGAAACTCTTTATGAGTTCGAGGTCCTCTTTCTTTTTTTGAAGCTCCCCCTTTACCATCCCGCAATTTTAGCGCAACACAACCTCGCACCCAACAGCCCATCTTTGAACTCCAAACCTTCGGTAATTTACCCCTCCCAATGTCTTAGTCGCAGTCTTTTGTTGTCTGCAGAGTCGATTCAATAAAGGACAGCGTCGCCTTCCCTTCCCTGCGGGTTACCCACAAACAAGAGTTTTGATTTTCCTGTCTTTTTCTTTTTGCTCTCCCTGTTGGGTCCTCTGCCGACGTGATTGCGTTGTCTCTTTTCAAAAATGGCGTTAAGGTTCCATTGAAGGATCGTCCGTGTTGGAGTACTAGAGATTTCCTTTTTCTCGCTCTTTTTTCCCTTCTTTGTTCCTCAATGAAAATTTTTATACCCTTTTTGGTCCCTTCTTCTGAGAGAGTTCCCCTAAATCCGTCATCCCCACGTAAGTTGGAAATTACGGTCCCCCCCTTCCACTCCTCCCAATTCCCCCGTTAGTTTGTTCCCCTTGCTTGGTACAACCCTAGATTATCTCTTCGATCTCAATCGCAAACTGAATTCTTCTTATTTGTTTTTCCGGTGATGGCCACCATTTTTTGGCGTAATAAGGAGCTAACTGGTTGCCCTTCAATTTTCAGTTGGTCCCTCTTTCTCCCTTTTTTTTCCCCCCCAGAATCTGCTTTCTCTTTTTACTCCCCTTCTTCCCATCAAAAATCTCTTTGTGTTTAGGTCATGGGGCTGGATCTCGCTCCAGTACTCCTCATGATTGCCTTTGAACTTCAGTGAAAGTTTTTAGTCCGACTGCGACGGAGCCCCTTTTTCCCTTCCGTCGGGCGCATGTAATGTATAATCGAAGTTTGTGCTTTTTCGTCACTCATTCGCCCGCACCCCAGTCCCCCCCTTTTGCCGATATAGTGTAAACGTTCGTTCGGTTTTCCTTTTTTCTTCTTAGTTAACCTTCCAGTTTCGAATTGCTTCCTTTCCCCCTTCTTCTGCCCCCCCTCTTTTTCCCCATCATTTTTCCCCGCCCAGACTAAGATTTTCCTGAATTTGGACCCTTCCCCGACCACCTCTCTTTTCACGAAGTTTGTGTGGTTCCGGAAATGGGTGACTCTCCCCCTCCTTCCCTTTTCTTTACACTACCTCCCCCAACCCACCCAAGGATTCCGGCGCAAAGTCGTCTCTTGAAGGGTTCTTCCTGTCTGTTCTGACTTTCCTGACGCAGTGTTCTCTTTCCCTTTGGGTCTTCTTCTTCGCCGATGTGCTTGAAATTGTCCCCAAGGCCTGAGCGCTGGGTTGTTTCCTGCCCTAAGAAAACCACCTGCGAATGTCCGAGTGACAAACTCCCCATGCTACACCCATTTTTTCGCCTGTCCCCGGCCAGTCGTTGGACCTTTTTATTTTCCTTCTTTCCCCCTCCAATTTCCAAGAATTTTATGAGTAATTGTTCATTTGGGTGTCCTACTCTCCCTCGCTTCTCCCTCACCCCCCAACTTAAACTTTATCAGACCCTTTCCCCGACCCTGCAAGAGCTTCTGAACTCCCTTTGCTGGCCCCATGCGTTCTTGCTTAGACTTTTCTCTCTCCCAAAACCGTTCCTTTTTTCCCCTTCTCCTCTTCTTCTCAGACGTTATCTCCTCTTTTTGCTGGCACCCTTTCTGGCAGAGTTGACCGGCCCAGTGCTGTGTCCCTTTTTTTCCTTCCGCCGAACTTGATCCCCCATGAACACCCACGAACAATCTTGTCTTCTTTTTTGACCCCCATCCTGCTACTTCAACCTTTTTTCCATCATCCCTGGAGTGAGGTCCCAGAGAAACGCGGTCCCCCCCCCCTTTCCCAAAAGTTGCGTGGAATGTTCTTTTTGAGTCCCCCTTTCTTCCCCACGTGTTTTCACGTTTTGTTTCAATGTGAGTGTTGATCTCTTTTTCTATTTTTCTCACTCCCGTTGTTTCTTGTATCTCCTTTCCCAACCCCACCCCCTTGGACAGTCTTGACGACTCTGACGAGCGCTCCTCCGGCCCCCCCGGGTTCTCCCCCCTGCTGCTCTCTCCCCCCATGACTCCACCTTCCGTAGGGTAGACAAAAAAGCCCCCCCCTTGAATTTTCCCGTTGCGCCCCCAGACATGGGTATGCTTTTCTTCCCTAACTCACATGTGATGCGGCATGATTCCTGGATTTGGCCCCCCTCCGATTCTTCCTGTCTGTGGCCTGGTTCCCCCCGACTTTTCTTTCAGTTCTTCAGGCACGTGAATAGTGCCCGCTTTGATGCCGGAGTCACAACCCCTTCGGCAGGTCAACCCCGCAATATTTTGGCCCTCTGTCATCACTCACCTTTCACTCCCTAGGCCGAAGACTTTCTTGTTCCGCTCCCTCTTTCTTACCTGCACTTTCTTCAACCCTTTTCCCGTTCGTTCCGCCCCCCAGGTCTCTTTCGATTGTCGCTGGCGCCCCTTCCTTTGATCGTCTTCAGTGAATCCAAGTTCTGTCTTTTCTTTCTCGCGGGCGCTTTTTCCATGCCAATGTGCCACTTCTGCCACCATAACCCCTTTTTTGATTGTGGCCAGGTCGACGTTCCCCCGGCATCTCCCTTCCCTTCTGGCCGCTAACTTGAACACGGGGGTTCCCCGTGTTCCTTTCTTTTTTCCACTCCTCATGATTCCCCGTCTCCTCGGTTCTTCTTTCGTTGGAACCCCCCCCCCCCCCAGCGCTCAATGCTGTTTGATTGACCTTTTTCACTCCTCCCCCCTTTCCTCATTCCGATCCCCCCACTTCACAAAACACCAAGTTTGGCTCCCCAGACCCCCAATCAGTAATCTTCCCCTTGACCCCCCTTTCAAGACCTCTTCTTTCTGATCTTTTCTTTTCTCGTCTCGCGCTGGCTTTCTCGATTTGTCCCCATTATTTCCCACACACTTCCAAAGTCCTTTTGTTCTGAGCCCAATATCAGTTGGCTCTTAATTTTTTCTCCCTTCTAGCTGTTTTCAGGAATAGTATTTTTTTTTTTCCCGATTCAGTGATCAAATGAGTCGAACCCTCCGGTATTCACGTACACCACCTCGTCCTTCAATCCCACAAACCATTGCAGTTTTTTCTGTTTCCTGCACCGTTTTACCACCTATCAAATTCTTTGTAGACACCTTCTTTCTTTTGCTCTTTTCGCCCATGATACTTCCCCCCCCTTAACCAGTTCCGGAGTATTTCCCATTTCGAATTCTTTAGAGCGATGTCTTCGTACGGCTGCTTACACCCCTCAGCAAAAGGTCCAATCGGTGCTGTTAGGTTGTTTTTCCGCGGCGCTCCTTTTTCCCCACCCCCATCCGCCCACCACATTTTCTTTTTAGAATTTTTTTCCAATCTCCCCAGGCCCCCCCTCCTTCTTACCCCCCGCTCTTTCCACACTTACCCGGGTCTGTTGTTTCCGTCTTTCAGCCCATTTGGCAGCTGACGTCCCCAAAGCCCCGTCTTCCGTATTCCTTCCTCTTTTCCTCTTGGAGAAAGGATTGACTTTTTGAAAAATTTTTTTGGCCCCAGGAAAACAAACTCTTTTTCCTCTGCCTTTCACTGCTTCCCCCTCCCAAATCTTCCCCCCCCAAATTTTGTTATGCCTTATCAACAAACATTCATCACCCCCAGGCAATCCTTTTAATTGCCTTTAACCCCCTCTCCCGAGCTCCCTGGGTGATCCACTTTCCCCCCCACCTCGGTCCCCCCGCGACATCCTTACCGGCCTGCCTTTGCCGTTGAAGAGCCTTGCATCCGGTGTTACTGCTGACCCCCACGTTCTTGGGGTTTTCCAAATCACCCGTCATCAAACACTCTGGTTTTTTGCAACAGCTTTTTCTTTCCACCAGGCAGCCTTCTCGTCTTTGTGGTCTTCCCTCCTGCAGCCCCTTCCAAGTTCGTCGTGTCTTGTAGGGGACGGGGTCCCCTAGTGTAGAATGACCGGATCCAAAAATGTAGGTTTCCACCTGTTTTTTCTCCCCCGCTACATGTGTCCCTGCTGATTCAGTCCCCCTCCCCCCCCCCAAGACAAGAGATTTTCCACCTGTCCTCCCTCCCTTTTTTCCCTTTCCTGCTATGTTCTATTCAGGGCTAAAGCCTCTTTACCTCCCCCGGTGGGAACCCCGATTCTCTCGGTGTCCCTGAAAAAACACTTGAAGTTTTGCCCCCAGGTCCCTTTTCGCAGGTGGCCAACAAGTCCCCTGTTATTCCCCCAAACTCAAGGACTGGTTTCCCCCCCCACTCGTCGACCAGCTCCCCTTGATCGAACTCATGTGCTAAATCCGTGGAGGCCCTTTCCTTCTCTGTGTTGTTTCTCTCCTATTCTCTCCGCGCGTTTTCCAGACACCTCCCCTTTCCGTGTCTGATTCCTGCCTGAAACGTTTTTGCCACCCCACGGTTACATCTGTAATCTTGTTGGATTCCTTTTGCGCGGCCACTTCGTTCCTACTGTTTTCTGATCCCATCGGCCCCTGGCCCCCTTCCCTTAGAACACAATTCCTGTCACTCAGAGGCCCCTTTGTCGAAGATTTTTGTTTTTTTTTCCAGCCAACTGGGCCTTTTTGCTCACGGTTTCACCGGGAATCCCCCGACATTTTTGTGAGGTGTTCAAATCGTTCCGGACGACAACCCAGTTGTGCCAGCTTTTCTCCTGCGTCCTCCCCACCTCCGTTCATTGGACTTTTTGAATCTTCATTGATTCGCTACCTGCCACCACCCCTTTGGATGCTCCCCCCCCCCTGATGGCCTTTTTTAAGTTGGTCGATACCAACTCAGTACCCTCTGTATTCTTTTTTTTTTTCTTTTGTTGGTTTTTGGGTGTGTTTTGGGGTCCGCCTTAATGCGTTCTTCCGGCGTTTTTTTTTGTTACTGAGCTTACCAGTTCGTAGCTTCGCCCCCCCTGTTCAACGTGGCAGGTTCTTCAATGGTCTGGTTTTTATTCCCCTCCCCCTTTCCCTTTTTTTTTCCGCCCCTGGTCCTCCTGATACCTTTTTTCATCCCCCAACAAGGGACTGGTTCCCAATTTGCTGTGTCTCCCCCGTTCCGCTACGCTGAATTTTGTTATAAGGGCATTCTTCCCCTTACATCCCCCCCTTTCCTTGCCCACTTGACGTTCTTCCCCGCCCTTTTTTTTTTTAACTGGATTTGTGGGACCAGTCTTGAGTCCGGTGCTCCCCCCCCTTCACTCCCGGCCTTCCGCTTTTTTCCTCGACGGCTCAAGGTTCCCCGTTGCCGATTATGTTCTTGTGACCCCATTCCACCCTTTTTTTTCTTTGCTGTTGTTGTAGTTGTTCCCCCCCCTGGGTTTCCATGCATTGCCTATTATCAGCCATGGCAGCTGATTTTTCCCCTTCCTTCAGGATTCTTGTTGCAATTTTTGACAATGTGGTTTTTCGTACTCTTTCGTTTTTCCCCGCCGATATGGCCTCCTTTCATGTTTCCCTGCTTTCACTTCTTGTCCGCTTGGGTTTTAAGCCTTGCGATTCGCCAACGGTTCATCTATCAGTTTTTTTTTCCGGCAGGCTTTTTGTCGCCAATGGTTTTCTTCCAAACCGCCATCTTTTCCCCCCCATCCTCTCTCTTCCCCTCCCCATCCCGGTGTTTGGTTCTGCTCTCTTATCCATATGGCGTGTCCTTTCGCCGAGGCCCCGGGTTAAAACCCCCCCCGTGATGAAGTTACACCCGTCTGACAAGCAAGGTGCTTTCCCCCCCCCCTCCCTTTTTTTTTTGGGGACACCTGTTAAAGCAGTTGTGTGGATTTTTTGAGGCTCTTTTTTTCCCTTTCACCCACCCCCCCCCCCATAGGTACTTTTTGGGACCCCCCAATACATGACATAATCCCCCCCTTCCTGGTCCCCTCTTTTTTCCCTTCAGGATGTTCCTAATTCAAGCAAGGGAAACCATTTTCCTGACAAACCCAGCCCAGACTGTTTGAATTTCCACAAATAATTCGTTCCCTCAACCAGGACGGCTCAGTCCCACAATAACCAAGTTAGTTCAAGGTATCAGCTCTTTTCCCTTCCAGGTTGCCACCAACCCGTCCCAGTTTCCCCCCCAGATTTTGCTTCCTTTCTTTTGAGGTTCATGTCTCTAATTAATTCTTTTCCGCGAGAACCAAATCCCTAGGAGAGAAGCACTTTTTAGTGCAATTCCTTTTCTTTGTGTCCCCCCACATTTCCGTGTACAAACAGGTTACCCGGCTAAAAAACGTGGTACCCCTTTCCTCCTCGCCCGCTTTTGAACTTCGGCGAAGGATAACCATGTAAACCAACCCCCCCCCCTTTACCATTCCTGCTCCCAATATCCGCTTTTCCTGGATTGTTATCTCTGTAATAAACGGACTTCGTGAGATCCCGTTTTTTCCCCCCCCTTCTCGTCCCCTAAAAATGTCTTTCCAACTTCTATCTTCCGGTTTCTTAATGAGGCGGTCTGCCGCCTTTGTCGTTCCCTTTGACCTTGTTCCCCCCCCCTCCCCCCCTGATTTTCGTTCCCCGGCATGTTGGTTTCAAAAAAAAACAAAACCATGGATGAGAAGTTTGTCCCAACCGTCTCCTTTCAGTCCCCCCTCTTTCCTTCCCCGAGCGTTACCCTTGACCTTGGTTTAGACTCCAATCCATGGAAACCTTTCCCTTTCCCACTGGGGCCCTCCTAACAAGCATCCTATGGAACGCCCGATCCCGTTTTGCAGGATCAGCAACTTTAGGCCGGTTTCTTACACTTCCCTTGTTAGAAGATTCGTCTTAACCTCAACAGGGCGTATCTCAATCTTGAATAAACGGTTTGCGAAGGAGTTCCCCCGCGTTTTTTTTTTTTTCTCCCCTTCAGCGGGTTTGTGCCCTCCCCCCCCCGTGGTTCTCCCGACTGAGGGACTTTGTTGTTAACTTGCGCATTTGCCTTTCCCCCACTTTCCCTCATTGTTTCCTTCCCTTTTTTTTTCGAGAATACTTCCACCGGGAGATCCGTTTTTTTTCTTTGCCAATACATATTTCACGCCCCCCCCTCTTCATTTGGTGCGGTGCGCGTTTCCGGCTTTTCATTCCAAGTCCGGAAATCCGGCCCCTTTTTCTCTAAACAAAAGCGGTTCTGACATTTTTGACCAGCGTAATTTTTCCTTTCTTTTTTTTTGGCATGTACCCTCCCCCAAGTTTTGAATTCGCCTGCGCCTTGGGCCGTTTTTCGTGAGATCGTCCCCCTCCTTCGAGCCTGGCCCTTACCAGTTGCGTGAAACCCCCCCCAGACGATTTCTTTTTCTGATGG
>Ga0179593_1416541_pt1 | contig 15798 bp, 16 predicted proteins | sample CZODoug2_1_08_16_FD_185931 | JGI IMG/M metagenome (GOLD analysis project Ga0179593, IMG submission 185931) | Vadose zone soil fungal communities from Angelo Coast Range Reserve, California, USA - CZODoug2_1_08_16fungal (PacBio error correction) | ecosystem: Environmental > Terrestrial > Soil >... | reverse complement strand
GAATCCTTGCAATGTTCTCGCATACAAGAGTGGATTCCCGTTTCGTCGTCTAACGCATACGAGGCCCTCACTTACCCTCAGGCTTTGAGTTGATCCCTCTTATTCGGAGCTTATTATAAGGTGCCGGGTACCACATCCCGCCCCAGAACTGATCCACTAAAAATAGGTACTCCAGGGTAGCCCATTATTTTGTAATAATAGCCTCCCATGGTTTTCAAGAAACCCTTTTGGATGCTGCCTCATGCTTAACACCGGATTTTTACTCTATTGACTCTTTTCTGACCCCCACCCCTCTTCTCCAACTCGAGGCCTGAAGAGTTCACGCACCATGGTGTTGTTTTCCCGGCTCTCCGTTCGCAGTCGCGCATCTATGACTATTTCTTCCGACAAGATCTTCTCCTCAGTTTGGCCGCGTATCACCTCAAGACCTTGTCAAATCCTTCCCCTCAATCTGTGTGAAGTAGCCCTTGAGCCGCACCTTCTGACCGTCTTTTCTTTCCTTAGGAGGCTCCCCAATTTTTTTTCCCGAATGTCGTACGGAGGACGAGGGCAATCAGAATGAACATTCGTTCGAGTCAATAAGAATATCCGAGGGTTCCCCCACTCATCAACGACTCTCTCTTTCCAAGATCATGGATCGTCATCGAGAATAGTTGTTGGTCCTTGGGTCTATACTCAAAATACTTGACGGTGTGCATCCTCGCCCCCTCGATTGGTTGTTCTAGACTTTGCCCATTCCTTTTCTCAGCTGAATCCGTAGACGAGTCCCCTACTTAGTTGTAATTAACTATCCAACATGCTGTGGAAGAACCCCTAGATGCCTCTCCCGAGTTCGCTCTTCCTGTCACTTGACTCACTTTCCATAATTATGTAGTCTGTCTTTCACGCGAATTTCAAGATTTGCTAGCCCAGATGTGTTTCTTCTTCATTCTAGTCATAAACTTCGATTACAGGGCTTGATGTTGTTTCTTTCCCTAGTCCCAGCGATTGATAAAGCCCCTTTTCCATGGCTCCCTTGTATCCCCCTTCCCCCAGGCTCGATGATTTATGATCTATTTGCTGTCATTTTTGTTTGTTACTAGTTCTCAAATATTTCATCGCATGCATGACGAAGAACCCCCTCAACCATTGAGAAAGAGGTTTTCCCTTGTGTCAGTTCCTTCCTCACCTAGTCTCTCCCCCACTCTTCCTCTCTCCTTCCACATTTCCAACACCACCTCCCCCTTCCCCCTTCCCTCTGCCCTCCGCTTAACCCACCCCCCTCCCACACACCCCCCCCCTCCTCACCCCTTCCCACACCCCCCCCACCACCCCTGCCCCCTCCCACTTCAACTCAACCACCCCAGTTTTCCCTCCCCCCTATCCTTCCCCCTCCACTCTTTCTTTCCCCACACCCCCCCCCCCTACTCTTTTCCACACTCCTCAACCCCCCTATCCTTCACCCCCCCCCTCATCCCCCCCCTTTTTTCTCCCCTTACCCTACCCCCCCTTACTCCCCCCCTCACATTTCCTCCGCCCTCCCACCCTTCCCGCCTCCCCCCTCGATTATCCCCCACTCTCCCACCCTCCCATCTCATTCGGCCATTCCCTCCAACCTGCCCCTATGACCCCCCTCCCTACCCCCCTTCACTATCTTCACCACACCCCACCCCCACACCTCCTTCCTCTCCCCGACCTCCAGGACCCCTCCCCTTCCACCGCCATCCCCCCACTCTTCCCTCCCCTTCTTTCATTACCCCTAACCACCCCCCTCCTCACCTTCCGCCCTTTCCTCCCCCTCTCTCTCCCCCTCCCGTACCTTTCTACCCTCCCCCCTCCCCCCCTCTCCACCCTCTACGTCCAACCTTTCTCCCCTCCCCCCGTACCCCCCTCCCTGCCAGCCCGTTATCCACCATCGCTTCCCTTCCCCTTCACCCCCTTCCCACTATCCTCACACGTACCCTTTTCCACCACCCCCCACCCTATCCCATCCACCCAACCCCTTGCTATCGATCTCTTGTCCCCCTTCCCCACTCCCCCTCCAGCCCCCTCCACCCCCTCCCTCCCCCTTACCCTCCTCTCCCCCACCCCTCCCTCCCTCCCCCTACCCCTTACCCCCCCCTCATCCTGACCTCTCCCCCCCCCCCCAGCTACCCTCAACATTCTCCTCCGCCCCATCGACTCGTCGATTACCCCCTCCTCCCCTCCGCCCAGTCTGCTTCTTTATACCTCCTGCGTTCCCATCTTATACGCCTTCCTCTTCCCTCCCCCTCCCCCCCACCCCTGCCCCTCCCATTCATCCCATACTTGCTATATCCACTATCCTCTTCCCCCCCTACCCGACTCTCCCCTCTCCCCTCCATTTCCCACCTCTTCCGCCCCTTTCCCTCGATCCTTTACTTTTCTCCGTCTCCCACCACCCCACCTTCACCCCCATCGCTCCCCCTCCCCCCCCCTTTCTACCCCCCCCCCTCACCCCTCCGCCATTCCTCTCTCTTCCTTCTCCCGTTCCCTCCTGGTGAGGCCCGTCCCTTTTTCCCCCATCTGGCAATCGATTCTCACATGGAAAAGAGCCTCCTCCTTCGGTCGATTGTCCGCGTGCATCCCCTTAATGAATTAGCACCTTTTTGTTCTTCGTCTCTCTTCCCTGAGAATTGCCCCCCCACTATCTCCCCTCCCCCCCACAGGTCTGAAGGCCTATCCCCGTGATTCCTTTCCTGGTTTCGCAGCCGCCCTGTATTAGTCTGATAGCTGGCTCTTACTCCTCTCTCCCCCATCACGTGCTATCTTCTCCCTCCTCCCGTTTTTGAGAGTCTGAGTCTCCTTGATTTCTTAGTGCAATCCCTCCCCTATGCCGTCCGAAATCAGCAGGTTTCGCGACCCTTTTTGAGTTTAACCCCCACTGACCGACGATTCACCTTTTGATAGGCCTCATTCCCCCTCCTTTCTTCTCTGCTGCAATTCGTTTCGTTAGAAGCATGGAGCGCCCCCCTTTTTTTTATGCCGAGTCCACTTCACGGGAGCTCCTCTGCTCAAGCGTCCTTTCGAACGTCCCGTCAGAGGCTTTTGTGTCCCACCGTGTTACCAGGAATCTCCGTCTTCGTACCCCCATCCCTTTTTTGACCACTGCCACTTTTTCCCCTTCCCTTTTCTGAGTCGCTGTGACTTCCAGAGAACCCGTGGAACCTCGTGGGTTTCGTTCCAACCCTTATGTCGGAGTTAGTAAGGGAATCTGGCGCGTCTTCCTGAGACCGCTCCCCCCTTTCCTTCGTTTACCCCTAAAGTATCGCTACATCCCAGGGGCACGGCTTCGTCATATAAGAGAGGTTCGGCTTTTACAGTCCATTTTAGCCGCAACCCCCCCCGCCCTTCCTATTCTAGGACGTTCTTTTGAGAGCGGATGAGTGGGTGAATCACCCCCACACCCCAGGCTTCTGTGACTGTAGCTGTGAATTTAACTCCCCTGGTTCTTTTAGGTTTCGTTTATGCGCAAGTTCCTTTTTCCTATTTTCCCCTTCTCTTGTGCGCAAATTTTTGAGACGTTTCTCTTTGCCTCATAGGAGGAGGGGATCAACCCCCCCCGGAGACCCTTTTCTTTTCCCCCTCTACCCGACACATTCTGATTTTGCGAGGAGTCACCCCCCCTCTTTTCCCCCCCCGTCTATGATATTACAGTTAAAAGTTGTCTCGACTGCTACCCCCAGAAGTCCCTCGCTCTGCTTTCCCTCTTCAAATCTGGCCCTTCGTTTCTTCTCTCTGTATGCGATTTCACATAGGTTCATGCTTCTTGTCCCTCGTCTCTTTACTCAGGCAAGTTTCAGTCGTTGCCCCCCTCGAAAATTTCGCCTTTACGTCTCCCCCCCTCTCCGCCAACCGCGGGCCGGACCTTCGCGCAATATTATTCCCCCCCCCCACATCATTTCTTTAATTGCTTTTTTCCATTGCCCGTTCTTTTCTTGAAAATTGAGGGATCCGGTTGAGAGATGGCCGGACCTCGTTCACGAATTATGCTTACGTAGCCCTCGCCCTACGCTTTTTCCCTTGAAACGCTATCACCTCCGCTTTTCTCCCTGGTTTGTTTAGGGACGACATCGAGGAATTTTGGAATGTATCTAGATTGTCACACCTCTTTTTTATCCCTTATTTTCAATCCAACTTTTTGTCTAAACAAAAATTTTCTCTCGAGCTCTCAGCGTCCGAGGAATATACCCGGCTTAACGGTAATTTTTCGTCTGAGTTTTAAACCCGTCACTCTAATATCTCCGTCCACCTATGACAGTATCAACTCCCCGCCTGTCGTAAGGCGCATATGTATATGCGCTACGCAACCTCGTCAAGTCTGTGAGCTGGTATGCCCTCCCCCCTCTAACCCTTTCCTTCCTGGATGTTTCAGGCGATTGATTCATTTCTTAGCGGCCCCACATCCCCTTAGGCTTAAGATATGTGTTCAGATAGGCTTGCGCCATGACCTATAGACTTTGTTCATCTCCGTTCAACCACTTTTCCCTCTTCTCTTTTTAATACGTTTTTTTTGTTAGAGAGATGTTGCTGAGGCTTTCGAGATCTTTGCGTCCTGAACCTTTTTTCACTTCTTTCCTCAACCGGTAGCTTCTCTCCCTCTTGAAGATCGGCTCCCCTTCGCACTTCCCTCCCATCCCCCCTTATTTTTATAGTAGCATCCCCCCCGCTACTGAAGATTGAATACTTTGCCCCCCCCCCCCCCCCCCCCCCCCCCCCCCTCCCCTCTCAGCATATACAGATTCACCCCCCCCCCCTTACCAGTTGGAGTGACGTCCGATTGCTGATCCATATGCCGTTACCAATCCGCACTCCCTTCTGTACTACACTCTTTCTTCCCGGCCTTTATTCACTTCGTCCTGTTTTTCTTTCGTCAGGCAGAATTGGTTGTTGAATCCAGCACCCTTTAGGTAATAACCAAGGGACTTTTTTACCCTCTTCGCGAAATCTGAGGTTGCCCCCCCGACAAACAGCTTCTCCACCCCAGCTGTTCTCATTTAAACGCAGCCGGAGACCGTCGCAACCCGTTTGGAAGAGGTCTGTTTCAAGCTTTCTGTCCCCTCCAGGATTCAATTGTCTCAATCACTTCAGCTTTTCCACACCGCCTCCCCCCAGAATAGGTTTTCCCTAGGAAATCAGCCTGCGCCAACGGTCTTTCCGCCTTTTGAGAGGTCTTATTTCACCAAGGGCCCCATGTCGTCGGAGCTGACCCCTCGGCCCCTCCGATGATGAGACAGCTTCGCTCGTTGCAGTTATCCTGTTTCCTTTCCTTATAACCCTCCTGAGCCGATCTCTTCCCAGCTACTTGAAGCTCATCGATTACTTTGGACTCGTTAGTGGTCGACCAGTTCCAATCTTTTGACGGGCCCGATCCAGCCGATTTTTGGTTTCCGAATCGCAATTAATCAGTTTTCGCCCCCGGACAATCAAAGCCTCGCAGTCCTCCTCCTTATTTCCCCCAGGATACTTCTCCCATCTTGGCCGCCGAAGATGAGTCTCTAGACGCCCCCCTCCCTCCAATCCTCTCTGGACTCCTTCTTCACTTTACTTGATAAGCGTTTCGTTCTCTTCCAATTTTTTTTCTGGACGTCATGCGCGCTACCGTCCTAGATGTAAAGGCTTCGGATTCCGATGTCGACGCCTTCATCCTCTTTACTGGCTCTGTCTTTAAAAGAACCCTATCCTCCCTTTCCTGCCCTGGTTCATGATTGCTGTCCGCCTGAACCTAGGACTCGATTCTCCCCTTCCGCGTTGCCCCCAATCTTTTGCCTCGAAAAAACAATTGGTTCTCCCTTTTTGAAACATGGTTCGATTTTTAACACTACTTTCTTTAACGGTTAATTTGGTCAGTGCAGTGTTGCCCCCAGTATTCTTCCCCCTCTGGATTATCAACAAGGTTGTTTTTTGCCGTCCCCAAATCTCTTCCCCCGTGAGTCGCGCTGGCGCTGCGTCTCTGTTCATCGTTCATCCCCCCCTGTCCCCCCCCTTTCTTTTCCGGCGTATCTTCCCCCCCCCCCCCCGCGAAGGTTGCATTTCTCTCCCCGCAAAGGTCTGATCACAGCCCGAATTCTCTGTCTCCTTGTGGGAGGCACAAGCCTTTGTGAAGGCGCAAACCGCAACCTTTGGTAGTTCGCTCTGCGGGCTAAAAGATCTTTCAGAACATTATTGCTACTCTATCTTTGACCGAGACCCGTTGTGGGGAGATATCTCCGTACCTTTTCTCTCACTTTCACGCCCTTGACACCCCTCATTTTTAATTTCCGGTCATTGAATGGAGTTCCGAACCCCAACGCTCCTTACCGTGGTTATTTACCTTTCTCCCTTTCTTTTTGGGGATCCGCTTTACACTTTTTTCTTTGCATATGAACTGAGAAGCGCAAAAGGTCTGCCCCATGCCTGCACTTTTTGTCTCCACTCCATTTCCCCCCCCTTCAGGCGCTCTTTTTGCTTTACCCCCCCCTTCGTGGCAAGAGACGTTAGCCATACTTGCCCACTGCATACAATTTACCCGTTCGGGCATACGTACCTTTTACCCCCCCCCCCCTCAAAGTTTTCCCCACCGCGTGCGAAAACCAATTTTTGTTTTCTTTTTTGCTTCGTCCGCGATGGCGCGTTCTTGAAGGTCGAGGTTACCTCTTCCTTCTTAAATAATATCTGATGAAAGAAGGGCGGCACTCTTCTCTCCCCATTGTTAAGGAAGACGAGGTCGAAATTTGCTTGTATCCCTCCTTGACCATCGCTTATTCTCCGTCCCAAAAAGCTCCCCCTCCCCTAATCTTCCCTTTTAGAGCGTTTGAACCCCCCACATCGGCTGGATGACGCGAATGATCCCTTCTCTTCATCAATTTATCCATCTCGGGTCTTGGTTGAGTTCATGGCACTGACTTTCTTACTCGTCCTCCCTCTCTTTTGCCCACTGGGGAGAAGTAGCGTGAATTTCACTTCAGATGACTGGCACCTTTCGACCCCACTGCTTCGTTGAGGCCCACGATTCCAACCCCACACCCTCGTTGCTCTGGGATATGAACCCACCGTGCTTTTTGGCGACCGGATCGTCTACACTCCGACTGTACCTCTTTATCTTCCTTCCGCTTACACCTGCAGCTGCTCGGCTCGCGACAGTCCGTGTTCTCATGATTTTTGACCTTCTTTATTTATTCGCCATTATTCCCTTGGCAATCGGTTTGCTTACGACAATTTCTCCCTTTGATTTGGCTCCCCCCCAGCCCAATCTTCAGAATGCTGCGCTCTTCCACGGTTTCTTCCGATTTATGACGGCTTTTTGCCAGATAGAATTTGTCTTTTGTGATCACTTGCCGCGATCTTTTTGACTCTCCTGCCAGCCGAAATACCTTCGATTTCCTGTCTCTCCGCAGATCTACCGTCTCCGTGGAGGAAAACTGCTTTCCTGCCTCTTTTTCTATCTGGTGTTTCTGGCGAAATAGCGAAGTTCTTCTTGGTTTTCCCAAGTTTAGTTATATCCTCCCCCCCCCCAAACGGTTGAGTCACCCCAAACGAGCGAGCGAGCCTGCCTCCTGAACTTTTTTTTCCCGCTTAGTGCCATTAACCTCTGGTTTATTGCCCTCAAAGTTCTTTTCCTGCCTTCCCCCCCCCTGACATCTATCCGGCACATTCCCCCATCAACTCCCCGCCTTCTTTTTACCTTGGTACTATGTATATGTATGTGCGTCCGCAGAAGCGCCCCAGGACTGAGCTTTGTTTATCAACCTCTCGTAGTCCGTATTCTTAGCAGTCTTTGGGTGGCATTTCCTTGGAGGGAGAAGTCAGATGAGGTCGTTCCTCCGGTCTACTCGACGAGTTTCTCACTCCCCCCCCATTTTTTTCTTTTCCCCAACCCACCTCCCCCCAGTTTTGTGTTGAGATGAGCCTTCCGTGATTATGCCCCTTAGAGGATAATGGACCAGTCTGATTGACCAATATTTCCTCATTTCGCTTTTTTTCCTCCCCCCCTCCTGCGGGCTGGCCTCAATTCCCCCTAAAGCCAGCGGCAATTTACTTTTCCTTATCCCCAAGCCAAAGGAAATTCTTGTGTTCATTACGTCTCGTCAGAAATCCCAGGCTTCAAAGTCCATTCCATCAGGTCTTGGTGAGGTTTAACTGGTCTGATTGCCGGAGCCCTTTTTTTCAGGTGTCCTTCTTTTAAACCCCATCCCGCATTAGGTACCCTGACCCAGCGTTTAATTCCCAGTGTTACTGTTCCTCGTTCTCCCCGATCTCGCTCCCCTCGAACTTTTTTTTTTAATCCTTGCAACCGTGGTTTGAATTAAAGATCAACAAATGTCTTTTGACCCCTCCTCTCCCCTCCGAGGTCCTCACGTACCAACCCCTATTAAAGATGCCCGTGATCCTCTTTTTCGCAAATCCGGAGATATTCGCAGATCCGCTTCAATATGGAGGTCCCCCGCTCCTTCCGGCCCTTCCTACGTCTCCCAGTCAAATCACGGTCGTTTCACATCTTTTCCAGAAAGAGTGGCAGAGACTTTTGAAGCTCGCACTGTCCTATTTGTCGCGTTTTCTCGTAAACGGTGCGCCCGTTTTTGTCCATTCCCTTGCTTCATGGGAAGGCAGTAGTCCCCTCTTCATCCACTCGGTTCCTTACGTGCCAATCCCTCTCGATCGGCCCCTATAATGTCAGATACGATACGCGGACTTACTTTAGTTTATCTCTTTCCCCCGTCTGCCGCAATAGTTTCTTTGGTTTTCATCTACCCTCGAAGTTTGGGGTGATTCGCTAAATCATTAAGCTGCAATCAAGTCCCTTTCCCCCGCTATTCGACCGTATTAAATGCTCTCTCCCCCTCTTTGCCTCACACCGATGGCGATAGATCCGCTCCAGAACGCAACCCTTAAAGTCATCTGATTAAAGCGAATTTCTTCCCACTCGTTGTTCCCCGACGATTTTTTGGTTCATCGAGCTCCCCAATTTTCCTTCAGATGTAAATGCCTCTTTGTTGGGTCTATCCCTTGTCACTCGCTACCATCTCCTTCGCGCTTCCTCTCCCCTCCCCCATTATATAAGCCTGCATGATTCCTCCTACTCTTTTCTTACTTCCTTGAAGAGTGTTACCAGCAGCCGCATCTCGTATCGATCTCTTCATCTGGAGGAAGCCCACCAACATTTTCGCCCTAGGTTTCCACTGTGTAGATTTTATTTCCCCTTTCCCTTTTCTTCGAAATTTAAGGAGCTGAAGTGGAAAGTTTGTTCCGTCCAAACCCAAGTGTGTTCCCACCAGAGCGCCCCCCCTTCGTAGTCGAGCTGTTCTTGCTGCGCAGTTACTCCTTCTTGTCAGAGCATGGTGCACTATATCTCCCAATGCCCCCAATTTTTATCACCGCCCACGAATTTTCTTAAGTACTAAAAGGTGTAGTTTAGTTTTTGTTTAACACCTCCCCGATACCCCCTCCCCTGTATGTGTAGCGAGCCTGAGTTTTTCTATTCCCTTCACCTCCAGAAAGGATATTCATCTTTTCCTGATTGGTTTCTTGAGCCCTCTTTACCTTTTTCTTCTCTCCCTTCGGTTATAGCCATACGCTCTCCCCCTCACTCAGAGGTTGCCCTGTTCGTTCGCTGTGAAGAAGACGATCCTACCTCCAGACATTCCCTGGAGTTGTTTGACCGGAAATTAATGGACCTTTTCTTGCTTTGCCCGCTTTTCAGGATTTTTTGTGGTGGTTTTTTGTGACTATTTGGAATCCGCGAACCAGTTTTTTCCTCGCCCATGAAGTTTAAGACGACAAGTCCAGCTCGAACTCCGTCAGTTCTCCCTTTTTTTGCTTCCCCCCCCCCGTTTGTGCGAATTCCCTCTCGGCCCCTTACTTTTTTCCCCCCCCTGCACTCCTCCAAGTAAAGTTCGCAGACGTACGGGGAATCACTCTTCCCCGTTTTTCCCCCCTCACTGTGGCCCCAAAATTTTTTGATGACCTCAGTACGATTGGCGCCCTCTTTTCTAAGGCCTTTGTAATCCCTTCATTGAGGTAAACCTCCCCTATCTATGAACAGGTGGATTCACTCCTTTCTATCAATTGTCTACAGGAAGACTCGAGCAGGGGTTCTTTTTCTCCTGCGTGTTCGGCCACGGGATCCGCTCATGTCAGGAAGTTTTCTCGGCCCCGTCTCTGTGAATCCTACACCCACATCAGCGGCGACTCAACCCCTTTTATCTCCCCTTTTCCCCGACCCCCGCTAACCAAGGATATTCTGCGGCTTGAGTTCGTTTTTCCAAAGATGCGACGTTGCCCTCGCGTTTTCTGCCATTGGGATCAAGAGCGGGAATTTCCCTTCTTCGGATCCGGCCCGTGGTGACTTTAGTTTACGCCAGACAACATTCTGTGATCGCTATTCACAAAAAATAGTCCCTGTGATCTTTCACAACACCCCGAATTGTCTTTGACAGGCATCGAGTACCCCCTCCTCCTTTCCACAGATGTATAGATACTCTTTTTCCCCCAGATATTCCTTGACTTTGATTACTTTCCCCTCCTGGCCCTCATGAGTCCTCCAAGAGATTCAATTCCTACAAATCTTCAAGTGGCCTATAAGAATCCCACTCGAACTTTTTCAGAGTTCCTCTCTCCCCTTAGCTGTTCAGATGAACTTTGATCTCTTCCCCCCTTTTCTTAAAAGAGACTGATTTGCCAGCTAAACTTTCTTTGTTCCTGACCGCCGGAGCGTTCTTGCTGTTGTGCACTACTTCTTCCTTATGAGGCAGTCTGCCGACTCGATAGAACGGATGCGCTTGTTCCCCAGCTTCTTGAGTCCAATGGTTTTTCGTTGAGACCCGAGGGAATGTCTCCTTTTGGTTTTCCCACCTCCCTTTGTGTTAGCTAGGTATTATCCCCCCGTTTGATTTCCACCCCCTTTTCGTTCTCGAGAGACAGCGCGGAATCGCCCCCTTAGTAAAACACGGGCTCCCCTTCCATTTTTCCCGTCGGTGTGTTTTACCCCTTCCTTCTAAAAGATCTCACGTCCACTTGCCTCTCCACTCCACCCCTGCTGTACTGGATTTGTATATGTCTGTTGGCCTAGAAAATCGTGTTGAGCTTGGTTCTCCCTTCACCCTCAATGTCTTTCTGTCAGTCCCTCCCTTTGAACTTTCATTCGCGGCCATCCTCTCCCTTGAGAGCGAAGATGAGTTTGATACGTGGCGCCATTCTCTCCCCTCGAGTGACCATCACGCCACCCTCCTCTTCCTCTTGCCTCACATCTTTTTTTTTTTTTGTTTCTGTCGAGATGTGTGCGTGCGTTGACGCTCGATCCTTTTGTTTAAACTGTTTCTCTACCCCCTGTCCTCTACGTTAGTAATGAATCGCTTCCCCCAGCTTCCTTAGCCAGCGGCTGTTTACTTCTTTTCCGTAACCCCCCCCTGATCAAGGAATTTTCCCTTGCGTTCGCGTCCTATCAGACTACTGGAAAACCCGCCCCTTAAGCCAGGCTGTTGAGTCCCTTCAGATTGCCTGTCTCTTTTTCCCCCCCCTAGGTGAAGGGGCAAACACATCCTGAACGAAACTGGAGCTACCCAGAGTTTTCCTCTTCTTAGCATATTAATTCGCGCCTAGTATGACCTTTAACTTTTTTTTTTGACATCATTTGATAGGCCTAAGATTAAACCAATGGATTCTGATCCGATTCGAGGCGTCCCCCTCACCCCCTTTACCAAAATCATGCTTCGACGTTTCGCACTCGAACTTCATTTCTTCTGATAGAAGAACTCGCTGGATGCCCGTACTTTCTCTTTCTTCTTACCCTCTCATTACTGTCCAGTCTCAATCACGGCATTTGTGCAAATCCTTTCCCCCTACCATTGCATATAGAGTCTCTTTTTTTCAACTTTCTTCTCTATTTTATCTAGCGTCAGCGTTTCCCACTGGGGAATGTAGTATTAAGCTAAAAACCCCCCGTCCCTTGCGCTGTTCTGTACTTCCCTTATTTAGCCTAGTCAAGAGCAACAATTTTCCCTTACGATACAGACGAATCCGGAGACTTATGGCCCGATACCCTGATTAATCGGTTTCCTTCTTTTGGAGATACCGTGCCTAAACCTCGGTTGACGGTGAATCATCGCCGCGATTTTGATGTTTGCCTTCCCCTCCCCCTGCCACTTCACCGTTGCTCAGACAATCAAATAGTCTCCGGACTCGAAATCAAGCCATGACAGCTGGGCCTGCCCCCTAGATGCGATACCTGATACGTCCACCTAACCGCCCCCCTTCTATGGAGTTCTCAAGCGAATTTCTCCCCTCTTTCGTTGACTTATGTTTTGTAGGACCCCATCCCGCCTTCCTCTCCCGGATACATGTCAAAGGCTTTTCGTTTTTAAGTTATAAGATGAATACTGGCTCTAAATCCCCCCGCGACCCTTTGATTTCGTATTAAATTCCAGGCTCGCCTCGCAGAAGGTCTAATCTATATGATGTCACCCTGCGTCGGTGTAAACGTCCCATCGATCGCAAAGTCAGCTATCATTAAAAGCTCCCCAACAGAAATTTTTCCGCCCCATCGGCGTTTCCATTTGTTTATTCCACTTTCCTCCTGCGAATTACACGTGAGGCCCTTAAGTGGTAACCGTCTTTTCCCTCCTCGTTCTTCTAACAAGTGGTGGATCAAAAGAAGTTCTTTCCCCTCGTTTGTCTCGAGGCCTGCCGCAGAAACTGGTGAGCTGTTCGATCTTCCCGTCCCCCCCCCCCTTGAATTTCCGATGATCTCCTGACAAATCATTCTCGATACAAGCTTTGTACTTCGTTCCCCCGTTTGGCTTCACCAGTCCGCTACGCACATTGATTAGTAGATTGATTCCCGCGTTCTATACCCCCCCTTCATTCGCCCACTTATCTCTCTATTTCTCCCACCCCTTTTTTTTTTTTTTGAGTAATAAGTAAGTGATGCGATTTATTGTCATTCCACTCTTCCGAGACTCAGCCGGTTTGCCCCCCCTTTTTCGCGTTGTTTTTTATTTTCCCAAGAAATACTACCCGGTTTTGACCAACTCCTTTCTTGACATCTGCCATTCCTTCGTGTCCCCCGCGGGGGTTCCCTCGACTTACCCCCCCCATTTTTCGCGCGGCCCAATAAAGGTGTAGTCGGACGCGCCCTCTCTTGAAAGACCGTCATGGGCTTTTTCCAACTTGGTGAGTCACAGATTCTCTTCGTCACATCTTTGGCCCTTCCCTCCCCCAAGTTCTGCATCTCGGCAATTACCTCCCCCTTTTTTTCCAAGCTGTGGCTGCCCCCAAAAATTCGTGCTGCTTCAGATCTGATTTGCGACTTAATTAGATCCTCCTTTCCGTGTTACCCCGCCCTTCATGATGCGAAAGAAACTTGAATCCCATTTCGTTTTGACTTCAGGGGCCTTTCTTTTTACTTCAGACAGGGACAGTTCGTATCATGTGTTTCGATAGCAAACGGCCTTATAGTTCCGTTCCCCTCGCGCGGCGATGTCCGTTCTCAAACCCACATAGGCGCCTCCCTCCCTTGACCCATTGAGAAAGCTTGAATCCTCCCCTCTTTTATTTGATGTTTCCATGTAATGTCTAACCCAGACGCCATCTCTGTTTTCTGCAAGCCGGGTCTCCCTTTCGTCTGGTAAAGACGTGGAGACTGCGGTGCCCCTTTATTTCTTTACCCCTGTTGTTCTCGCAGATCACCCCCCCATATAGCTTTCTAGCAAAAAAGTAAAAAGATTGTGTCGGCCGACCGTGATGGCCCGACCTATTCCACGCGGTATCGATGATAGATTCCTATTTCTTGCCCCCCCTCGATATGTCGAGTATGCCCCGTACTGTCAGGTATGAACCTCGTCCTCCTTAGGCCGAACTGACAATTCCCTGTGGAATCGCTTTTTGTTCGCGACACTACCCGCCTTTACGCTCCCATCCGCAGCGGTAGACCTCCCATTTCTCCCCTCTCCCCCTTTTTCTTTAAATATTTCTGGAAGGCTTTGCCGCGCCTTGTGCTAACCCCCGGCGTTTTCGAACTTCTTGCGACCTCTTCATCAGCGAGCTTAACGATTTGTTCGCGAGCGTCGGTTCCCCAAGCTATCCGCCCGGAATACCTTGGTGTGTCTGGCCCTCCCCGAGGCAGTTCCTAGAGGGTCAAAACATGTTCGTCCCGTTTCCTTTCATCCAACGTGTGAAGTTCAACCCCACCTTTCCCTGTGTTTTCGAGCCTTACGAGGAATCGAGAAACTGGCATTAACCTTTATGTTTTCTTTCCCCCCTCTGTATGTTTCCCGGCACTCTCCCCCGGCATCTTTCTTTCAACCCCCTCCCCTGATTCTGATTCCTCTGTATATTTCATGAGAGAAGGTTCGCACCCGTGAAGAAGTGATGGTATTCTTACCTATAAAATTGCTGGCTTCTTTTCTGCAGCCTTCAGCGGCCTCATCTACCTTTCTGACGAATATCTTTGTTGAAGATCCGCTGGACTCCCCCAGGAGTATATTCGTTACATCCTCACGCACCTCTCTCTTTTTTTTTTCCTCCCGTTGTTTTAGATAGATGTTTAGGTACCGTCGAGATCTTTCTCATAGCGTTGACCCCCCCCTCTGTCGAATATGTAGACGCTTTTCATGAAGAGTGTCCAAGCCCCCGTAACGGCTCGCATCACTCCAAGCCATTTTCCTTTCCTCTTAGTCGCGAATCCACTAAATCTTACCCTGTTTCACGTCCGTGAGTGTGAGTGATACTGCAGCGCCCCCTGATATTTCGCCCGTTTTTTTTTACACCCCCCCCTTAAAACGACCTGTAGGTCTCACCCCTATCCTTCCCCTTGTTTTTTAGCGTTCTTTAGTCAGAGCCTCTCCCTTATGCGTTTTTACTCCCGCCCTGTTTTTCTTCCTCCTCCTGCTATAAAACAGGCTTTTGCCCGTACCACCAGCTGTCGCCTCCACCAACTTCAAAGCTGCATTTAACCTTCAGCAAGCCTCGATTGTTAGAACTCCGCACTTAGATTTTCGCAGGCAGAAACGACTTCGACCCCTCTCCCGGCCAGTTTCTTTCACACGTCATGTCCTAAGCCTTCCCGTAATGTTGAAGAGACCCTGGACCCTCGACCAGTTAATTATCCCGCCGATCTTTTCTTTCATTTATCTCGTAACACCCGGTTTCTTACCTGCTTCTCGTTGGAGAAAGAGCCACCTCCTTGCTGACTTTATTTCCCCACGATATTTCTCCAAGGTGAAAGGCCCCCTCGAGCAAGGCGCCAAGATACTGAATATTAATATATGTGGAACGGTTTCTATTTTCCCCCCCCCCTGCGCCTAACTCCGGGTTTTACGTTTTGCAGAAATCTTTCCCTGATTTTGTGGTGATCGCCCTCTCCCAATCAACGTTGTCTGATTACATCCCCCCCTCACGCCCCGTCTCCGTCCTTAGTGAAGTCCTCTACCCTCCCCCCCCCTTGGTGGGGTTGTTTGTTCCGCACCTCATTAGCTTTTACCAGTCCACCTTCCAAGCCCCTTTCCCTTGAGGTGAGTCAGCGAATTGGCTCAAGCCTTTTCGTAGCGCCGTGTTGTGATTCATCGCTCGCCCTACAGTATTAGAGATGTACCCGGCCTGAGGTGTTGTCTCTCTTCCCGATCCTGAAGTATCGTTTTCTGTAAGTGCGACTTTCTTCCTTCCGCATGGAAAGCGATCAAGCCCCCCATTGCCTCCTTCAAGCTTATTTCCTTTCCCTCATTTTTTTACCGCGTGTACCCTAGATTCAAATCCCTCGTCCCACTACTTACGCGAACCTTTTTTCACTTTTTCCCTGCCCCCCCTCGTGCCTTTTTTTCTATTTTTTTT
>Ga0179593_1365219_pt1 | contig 15798 bp, 9 predicted proteins | sample CZODoug2_1_08_16_FD_185931 | JGI IMG/M metagenome (GOLD analysis project Ga0179593, IMG submission 185931) | Vadose zone soil fungal communities from Angelo Coast Range Reserve, California, USA - CZODoug2_1_08_16fungal (PacBio error correction) | ecosystem: Environmental > Terrestrial > Soil >... | reverse complement strand
TTTTCTGGTTGCCCCCACGGGAGATCTTCCCTTTCTGGTGGTAGTTTTGGCCCCCCCTTGAATAAGGGTCCCTGGTATGGAGTTCGTATATGCCTTATTATAATAGTTTCTAGTTTCTACTTCCGAAAAGGGGGGGGTGTGGCTCCCTCGGCCCGGCCTTCGCCCGCAGCTAGACCCGCACGCTTCGGTACTCGCACGGTCCCTGGGGTGACCTTCCCCTGAAAGTTCCTTGGATATTTCGACACCCCTGGACCCACCCGACTTTGATCTTCCGTAGCCAATCAAATGGGGTCCTTCTATGTAGTCCAACCCACATACCCCACCACAAATAACACCCCAAACAAACCTGTAACCGCCCGCGTTCCCAGAGCGTCTCCTTACAGCGAGAGAGGTTGATTCATCTTGCCCCCCCTTTCAGCGACCCATTCCCCCCCCCCTTTCTGGTTGACAAGGGCCCATCAGTCGCCGTCAGTTCCCTGTAGACCCCTCTTCGTGAGGGTCGAGATAGATCCAGGTCGTTTTGACCCTATTTTCTTGAATCTACCCGATCTGCGCCTTCTCCCCAGGGGTGCCGGGGGAGGTCTCTCCGTTTTCTACTTAGGGTCATGGATGAGCCCCCACCGGGTAGCCGCCCTGACGGTGGGAGGGCCTTTTTACATGCATTTAGACCGAAATAGTCGATCCCAGGCACGTCCGCCTTCTTAGAGGGCACCCCCCCGAATTCGTTTGAATGGATCTAATCAACGACCCCAGGCTTTTCTCGCGGAAGGCCGCCTTGGAATAGAGGCCTACGGAAGTGGCGTTTCTTTACTTTTCTACCCTTTTGCACGAAGAAGATCGTTTTACCGCCATCAGATACCTCTCTCCCGAGATTAAAAAGTACTTCCTCCCCCCCCCTCCGTTTGGTTTCTTCAAAAACCTTTTCATCTTTGCCCGACCCCTCCTTGGCGCCCGCCCATGAGCCCGGTCTCGGCGAGGATACTTTTTTTTCCCCTTCAAATGAAAAAGCTGGCCCTCTCCCTGTGATGTTGAGATCTTCAGTAACCCTCGGGAGACCTTTCCCCTCTGCAGAGAGTCTCCATGACTCGAGCCCTGTCCCGCCCTTTTGACTTTTTTGAGTGGAGGCCTTTTTTTGTGTATGGTGCTGCGCCCCAAACCAGGTCCCCTGGTTTTTTTTTCTTTGGCTTCTTCCCCTCCCTTTTCAAGCAGGTTCCCTACTCTCCTGTGCCGAGCCCCCAAACCAGAGTCCTCCTCGCTTTTTCAACCCCCCCCCCCCCATAACCTACCGAATATGTGAGGGCCTCTGCTCCTGACCTTGCGATCGAGGTTTTCGTCCTCCTTGTCCTTTACATTTTCATTTCCCGACCTAATAGCAAAGCTATCGCTGTTGCGGAAAAACCTATCTCTTTTTGTGAATTGGCTACTTTGCATCATATAATGTTGTATACTACTATTATTTCCTTCCCTTCGTTTGGTAGAGTCCTTCCAAGCCAGGATAGAGTCCGTTCCCCTCTCCTTTTTAAACGCCCTGGTGTTTTGCACCCCCCTCTTATTTCTCTTTAGGACACCAGGAAGTATTTGCTTCTTTTTGATGCGCGTCCACCTTGAGGAGCTTTCCTCTTGGGGGTTTTGAGCCCCCGAGTTTCATTTGAAATGCGTGAGTTTTGTTTTGCGTCAGACTGCCGGCAACCCTTATCTTGTTTGCCTTTTTTTTTCAGCCCCACTTCCGCATAAGGCAACCGACCTTCCCCTTCTTCTCCCCCCCCCTTTTGGATATTTTCTAGCTTGTTACCTTCTCCGAGGGTGACTCTTCCCCCGATGAGAGTGGCCCAGGGATTGGACTCCTGGCTTTCTGAGAACGAGCTTCGGACTTTTTTTCCCCCCAGTCGTCGTCTGGTTCCCTCAAAGAGTGACCTTTTTTTATAGCCCTAAGCGTTAAAGATAAGGGGAGTCGACCCTTTTTTCGGGATTCAGTGCCTCTCAACTCTCGTCTTGTGGCCCCCCCCCCCGAGGGTTGATTGATATCAAACTTCTTCTTCTATGGCCGCTTTTAGTTAAGAAGAATGACCAAGGTCTTGCACCCCCGACTGCTTGTGAATCCAACCCCCCTGTTTGCAGGTGGTGCTCTGGGTTAGTTTGTAATTGTTTGGTTTTTTTGGTTGGGTGTGTGTTGCCCCTCCTTTTTCTTCCTCAGCCGTATCATAGGTCTTAGAGCTTTCCGCCCTAATGAGACCGTCCTCGGGATTTGACTCTTTTTACCTGCTGGCCCTCCTCCCCATTCTTTTCTTACGTTTTAGTCTTATAGACCAGACAGAATTCGCGCGCCCTACCCGGTGTCTGGCCATGTGACCCACAGGGCTGCGCCCCTTTTCTGCTGTCAACCGCAGCAAACTGATTTTTTCTATCCTCCTTCCCCCTCCGTGAACTTTTTCTCTGACTTCTTTTTTCTTGTCGTCGCTAAAGTGCTCCACTGTCCCCTATTTCTGACCGGCGCCGTTTTTTCACCGAAACGTCTCGAAGGGGGATTTCTGTCTAAAGTAGGCTGAGCCCCCCCCCCATCGTGGGAGATTACGATAACGACAGGATCTGGGAATCATGCCCTCGACTGCCAGGCCCCCTTTCTAGAACACAACACCCCATCCCTGCACCTAAAGTTTAAAAGTCCGTTTTTTCTAGTTTAGAGGATAAAAAAAAACGTTCTGTCTACTCTGAGCCTTTCTGAATACTAGCCCCTTTGCTGTTCCCCAAAGGCCCATCTATAATAGGAGCTGAGTTGAGCCTGGCCTTTTTCATTTATTCTTCCGGGCGAGGGACTTCTTGGTTTATGTAAGCTCAGGCGTTTCCTTCCAGGCTAAACACTTGCTACTGTTTCAAGCCCACTTCCCCCCACCCTTCCTTCAAAGGCCCCCCCCCCCACACAGGTGATACCGTCCAGACTCCTTTCCTCTTTTTAATCACAGGCACGGTACTGCGTCTGTTGAAAGGATAAGGCTTGTCCCCGACACCATATTAAGGGGTTTTTTTCTCCGATCTGCCTCTGAGGCTGTTTATTCCTGTCTAGGTTTTTCTCTGAATGAGCTATCTCCTATCTCTCAGGAGGGGTTAGACTGTACCCCCCCGTACCCGCTTCTCTCCTTCCCCAATGTTTTTTTTTTTTTCTGAGACTCATCGGTCTTGGAGTAGGGGCTTTCTCAATAAGTTCTCACACCATGATGTAGAGTTCGGCTTTTTTCCCAGCGTGGTCACTTTCCCCAAAAAGATTCTTTTCCCAAATCCCACGTTGTAGAGGATTCCTTCCCCCCGAACTCGATCCGAGAAACTTTCGTTCCTTTACGATTCTCATACCCCACCTAGCTTCGGAAGGGTTTTTTGCATTTTCTTTGTGTTTTTTGCAAAGTAGACTTTTTGATCTGGTACAAGATTTCGGATAGAAAGAAGCCTCTTTTCGGGGCTTCCTTACTTCCTGGGAAGTTACGCGCGGCGAAAACGCCCTTTTTTTATTCTTCTTGTCGAATCCTAGGTAAGGGAGGCCTCCAATACTTGGCAACCTGTCGAGAGTTTCCGGAGAGCTCGACGATGACCTAGAGTTAGAAGTTGCTCTTTCTAGTCTGTTAGGTATAAAGGGGCCCTACTGGTTTTTCGGTCTGAGCCGCGGAGTGGTGGGAGTATGAACAGTAGGTTTCTTCTTTTTCCTCATTGGGCAACGTATTCATCGCCCTCTCTATCTTTCATCCTAGATACCTATTTAGCCTTTTTCCCTGTTTCACCATAGCCTACAAACAAGTTCTCCCAAGGTTTTTCGTTCCGTGTCGGTCTGCCATGCCCTTCTTTTCAGGTCCCTCATGGCCCTTTTGTCCGGCCAGCCTACCTTAGTCTGTCACCCTCAACCTCCCCGTTGTTCCCCCCCCACCGGGTCTTTCTCTCTTCTTTCTGCTTTTCGTTTTTCGTTTTTAAGACACGACCGCGCGGCCTTCTGGGGCCCAGGGCCGTTTACGCAGCGACTTATTTTTCTTTCCTCTAAGACTCGATTTTGATTCTAGAAATAAGACCGTACGGCCTGTGCGGATAGAGGGAGGCCTTTTCTCCGGGGCTTAACCCGGCCGAAAGCCAGATCGAGGGATCTGACTCTTCTTTACAGCTTTCTATCTGCTATTTATGTCCTTTCTTAGTGGTTATGGAGATGGCCCCTTCAATCCACCTTTTCTTCCATATAGTAATGGCGCCCTGAAAAGCTACAGTTTGTCTCTTGAAGGTAGAGATATCACCCCTTTTTTTTTTTGGCATCCCCCCAGCGAGGTTTAGCCATCCAGTCTCCCTCTGGACGGTTTCCCTCCCCGTTCCAAGACAGTTTCTCGTTCTATGTACATCTCGCGGCCTTCCCCTTCCTTTTTTTAGAAAGCAGTTACCTGGCTTTCTTCTTTCGCGGCCCCCGTTCGACCTCCCAGTTCTTTCTACTTTGTGATCGGTTGGAGACCCTTCCTACCCCAGAGTCCCCACTCTCCTACGAGTTTCCAAGGCCAGGAAGTTTGGGTTTTTTTATTTTGCCCGTCTTGTTAAAGAGGGGTTAGTCGCGGACTTTTAGAGGCCGACCCCCTCTCCCCTTTTCCGTGGGCTGCTCGCCTACCCATCATAAGTTCAGTTCCCTCGTGGTTGGAGAAACCAACCCTCCCACTCCTTTCACCAGGGTACTCCTCCCGTCTGCTATCGCATCCGGGGCTATCTTCGCATCGTGGCGGAAAAGATTCCTCCTTTTTTGTGCGAGACTGCGGTGTTCTCGATACTTTCGGGTTTCTTTTACTCTCACCACCTCCTACCTTGTTGCATTATTATCTTCCGTTTTTTTGAGTTCTGATGAACAACTTCGTGGTTCGTCGAGCCCCCCTTGGGGATCCCCGAGAGGACACATAACCTCTTTCTCCACCTGCCACTGGTCCTTTCCCCCTCTTGCTCCGATAAGTCCGCAGGAGTTCAGTGAAAAGTTTCGTCCCTCGCTCTGTAGTCTTTTCTTTGTCACCTTTCTTTCCCTTATGCTTTTTGAGGATGAGGTGGTTCCTCTCCCTTCCCCCACCCAATTCTTTTGTCATCCTCTTGCACCAAGAAATTCCGCCCTTTTTTTTCACGCAGTCCTGATTCCCTCCTTTCACCCTTTATCGCGGTCCTTTCGCTGGTGTTTTCTTTCCCTCCCGTTACCCAGACGGACACGATGCCTTGCTACGAGTGCCCTCGCTGCCCTGGGTGGCCGTAGTTTTTCTCCTAGAAGATTTTGTGCTCACCTCCTCTCTTGGCTGAAGTTTTTGACTTTTGCCGTATCTTTTCCCCCTTTCCTCGAGCAGGTCCTTATGCTCCGCTCCACTCCTTCAGTTACAGTAGGTGGACATCTTCCACTGTTTCTGACCGATTTCTTCCTTCTGCGTCGTCGAGCTCACTTTTTCTCCAAGAGACCCACGAATCTTGGGCCCATTCGCCCATGAGAAGATAAGTCTAATGGGCGCGACGCTTCAGGTTTTGAGGCTCACGCCTGATTGACCTTTTTCATACGCGATCCTCTGTTTTACCTTCCCCACCCGGACTACGCATGTTTTTTCTTTTCCAGGTCCGTTTTAAGCTTCTTTACCCCTCCACCTAAAGTAGAGATTCCGTGCGGTTCTCTGCCCTTTTTTTTCCAAGTCCAGTATATGTTCTCTTAAACGTTATCTTTACCTCGCTCCATACTTGTAGCGCCTTATGGACCACCGCGGTTTTCCTTCTTAGGGTTTGGAGTGGCTTTCCTTCTCTTTCCTCCCACAGGTGTTTTTCTCCCCGTAGAAGCGCGGGTCACCTGTCCACTCGGTTTACTTTTGACCTCGTTGGCGTTCTGCCACCACATAGTTGCTATCTCCTCTTCACGAGGGGCTTTTTTCTTCCCTCCCAGATGCCCTAGAATTAACCTTCACTGTTCTCGAAAACATGTGAGAGGAAATTCCATTGGGGGAAATCTGCCCCGCTCATAAACCCCCCCCTTGGTGCGCCCAGCCGAGATCGTTCTCCTCCGCAGCCCTTTACCCAGATATACTCGTCACCGCCCTCTTTTGCCACCTCCTGCTAGAAGATTGTCCGATTGATATCCTTGGGAGGCCTTCCTGCACTCTTCCCGGTGGACTCGCGTTATCCGAGACTGCTCAATGGTGATTCGAACTGCCGTCGGTCCGGCGCCTGTTCGCAATCCACCAAACTAGTCTGGTGCTCCAAAATGATCCTTTTTTCGACTGACAGTTAGGGAGTTAGTTTGTTCCCTCTAAAGGCAAGATCACTCTAGCCAGATTTAGAGGTCCCACGAATATAGTGGGCTTACGGAGAGGACGAGGGGTCGATGTCAGTCTTGCGAGGATCCCCTGAAGCCGTGTTTGGCCAGTTTCGACCCGTCGACCCTCTTACCCTTCGATTTTATCCTTTGTTGTTGAGAGATCTTTGCTTACAGAGTTTTCAGGTTTGATAACTCGACTTCGACCAACCTGAGCGATTTTTTTCTCTCGGGCCGAAAGTCCCGTCTACCCGCGCACTCTTACCACGCAAACCAGGATCTCTTCCCAGGATCTTTTTTCCTGACCCCTTGTAAGATGTTTGCCGCTCCCCCGATCTGCAAAGGGCTAGCCAATGCCTTGTTCCTTTTCCTCTTCTTGACTCAGTTTCGGAGGTCCCTAGAAGTAAAGTTTTTTTTCTGATTAGTGTTCTGTTGCGCCCTCGACGTTTTGCGCCCAGCCCGCGCCGTGCTAGGCAGACCCCTGACGAGGGTACTTCCTCTGGAAGTACTGGCACGGCCCCCTGTGTCTTGGGAGATCACCCCCTCCCCTCCGTCCCCCTTTCCGGATTCGACGGGCTGTTCACATGTTTGGGAGGCCTCTTGGTCTCGAAAGGCTGGTCTCAACCTCCGAGCCCTGCTTCCCCGAGGTTCGTCCGCCTTCCGTGGGGCTTTAAAGAGAGGCTGACCTTGTAGTCAAGGGTCCCCTTCCGCAGCTCGCCTCTTGTTACCTGACACGGATTTCAGGTCCGGTCATTTATACGGGGTGGATGCTTTTCATAGTCCTTTCTAGTAGATGCCCCCTGGTTGCGTGGCACTCCCCCTCCAGCCCTTTTGTATTGGCGAGAAGGTCATTTGTCGGACATGGTCGTGCTAACGTCCTGGGTTTAAGGTTGGCGACTCTTGGACCCATCTCCCCCCCCCCCCCTGTTCTTCGTCCAAATCTCGGTGTTGCAACAACCTTCTTTATCTCCGATCTGTTTCTGTCCTTTCATCTTTTGCCGGGGATCCTGCCCGTGGGTTTATTCCAAACGCGCGGCAACACGTTCGTGCTGTGTGAGAAGTCTCTCGGTTGGAGGTCCTTTCTTAACACTGAGATCTGGTTTTTTAAAGTGGGGGGTTGGAGGCTATTGGGCGGCGATCCCTCTTTGCCTTCAGGAATTACCCTGTGGTTAAGAGGGGTGCAATCTCTAGGCCCTATGAATCGGCGATTATACTTACGATGAAAATCCCTTCGTGGTCTTTTAGCTTCCTAATTAAACTTCGTCTTCTCGGACTTGCACATAGCGGCCTACTGTCTCTGAATGATATTTTTAACCCTGGAAAGGGCGCTCGAGGGTTTTTTTTCTCCATCACCCGAGAGCCCCCCCCGTCTTGATCGAAATCCCCCTTCCTCGGACCGCTCGGGTTCTTCCACATAAGGTCTCTTCGCTGTGACGACCACTTTTTTTCTCCAGACTTTTTTTCCAGGAGCGGTCTGCTTCGCTGAGCTCCAGTAGGAAGAAAAAGCCCCCAGCTGGCCGACTAAGGGTGAGGGCCTTTTCAGCTAAAACTCGCGCTCAGTTACCCTTCCCTCCTCTATCTGTTTTCAGGACTGGTTGTTTCTCTAGAGGTTCAAGAAGGTTGGCGTGGCGTGTCGGGGCGGAAGCTTTTGTTTTTTTTTGTCCCAAAGTCCCCAGTTTTTTTCCCCTGTTTTGAGCGAGCTCCCACCTCCGCTCCCTGCTTTTCGACGCGTCTGTGGTTTTCCCCCAACCAAAGCACGCTTTGTTCCAGTGACTACACCGTCCCGGTAACTCATCCCCTGTTGCGGGGCCAGGACATTGCCTAGGTGGTGTCCTTCTGAGGGAGCATTTTTGGTGGCTCGAAGGTCCCTCCAGCGTGGTTGCGCGACTTTTTGTGGCCATCGGCACCTTTCGATTCTCATTCGACGCGTCCCCCTACAGGTAAGGTTTTCTTCTTTTCATTCATCCTTTTTTTTTGTGATACTTCTCAGTGCACTTTTTTGTTTTCCGTCGTCGTTTAAGAAAGGCGTTTTTGCGATTTTCCCCTCTTTCGCGCCCCCTTGCAGGGAGTGAAATTCTGTTTCATTCCCCCTCTGTCTGAAAACGGACCCTGCTTTTTTTTCCATCTCTGCGTCGTACAATTCCCGCTGTTAGCCTTTCCTCGTTTTATTCCCTGACCGCCTAGGACTGATGATGGGTTGGGTTTAATCGCCGGCAACAAACTGGTTATCTTTGTGCGCCGCCCTCCCGTTCCCTCATTCTTACCGCACCTCCACTGTCCTAACTAGATTCCCTGAATAGAGCGGGTTGATCGAACAGATTCACCCCGGGAGATGGCTTTTGCCGTCTAACGGAGATACTACGTAGTTCTTCCCGCTGCCCGTCATGCCAGTTTTTGCCGGTACGAGATAGGCGTGTTTTGCTCCTCCTCTCTTGCCACTCTGAAGGCCGGTTGTCCATCTCCCCAAGGCTCTTCTTCGGGATCGTTTGAGACCTCCCACTCCCCCCGGCTTGCGTGCACAGGGTGCTGCTTCTTCCTCCTTCACTCGCCGTTGCCGGCATTTTGAGGGTCCGTCGGCTGCCTGCCTTCGTGAGTCCCCTTTGCCAGCTCAAGACCACCCCGAAAGGGCCCCCGAGCGACTCCCGTATCATTTTTTGCCCTTGGTAAGTAGTTTATTCCCTCCTTCTTAAAAGTTTTTTGCCGGGCATCTTCCGAGACTCCTACTGCCCCATCTCCCCCTTCCGACTTCCGTCCATCTCGCTCACCCGCTTCCGCCCAGAAACGACTTCGCCTCGCCTCGTTTTCTGGCCCTAATAACTTGTCCCCCTCCTCGTCAAAAACAAAAGAGTTCTTTACCTCTTTCTAGTCTATCCAGACTTCCTTTAGTTTCTAAAACAGCGATAATGAGACTCGCCATTCTGCGCGCCAGAGTTTACACATTTGCCCCTTGTGTGTAATAACCCCCAGATACCCCGAACGGCGTTTGTTTACCGCCCCGGGAGTAGTAACACCTTAGTACCGATACCAATGCGAAAGGGCAGATTTGAAACTCTCCCCCCCCGTCCAGGGAATGGTCATGACCCCTCGTCCCCCTCAGAGACAGAGCAACTTTTTCCTCTCTCCGGGGCTCGTGTATGTATCATCCCCCCAATCGTGGTAGATTCACCTTATTCCTTGACCCTATGCCCTTTCCCGTCTTAACTCCTTGGTTTCTTAGGTTTTCCAGAACACCCCCGCTGCTCCCTGGTCACATCCACGTTTTTTTTGCATTCTTTGCCATGACTCGGGACTCCCCCCCAACTTGCTATCCGAAAGATCGGGAGCTCGGCTTTCTTACAGAACTTTTCCTACGTCTTAGAGTCCCTCCTCTTTTGGAGCCCGTTTTAAATCTGCCCTCTTGTCGAGGTTTTCAGCTTTTGTGATACGGAATCCATAAGTTTCCTAGTAGTTCTCGAGGCCTGGTCTTTTCAGAGAGCAGCGTTGCCCGGCTTCCCACCCTGTGGCACCCCTACAAACAACCTTTTTTATCGTGATTACGCACCCACTTTTGAATCGACAACTTCTGTGGCTCTCTTGTGGCCAGTCTAGGTGCTAGGTGGGCGTTTCCCAACATAGTGGTCTCTGGGGCCTTAGAACTCGTGGGCGCGCGTTTTTTTTTGTGTTCATGAACCCCTTCCCTGGGTTGGTCTCAGTCCTCCTTCTCGTTAGACATACGGGAGAGCGAATGTATTTACACACTACCCCAAAGAGGTCTGTTACCTCATAAGTTGTCTTTGTTCTTGAGAGTATAAGAGCGTGTGTTCGGCTCTATGGGGGACTCTAATTATATCGCTTATCTGATTGAGCTCTTTCCTATCTTCTTCTGCCTGGAATAAATCCGAGGGAACTTACCCAGTAAGCCAACCTTTTCGGTCTACTTGCCCGGACACCTCCTTCCATTACGGTCCCGTGCAGCGGAACCGATCACCGGGAGACAAGGCCGTGAGTCGACCCGGCAGGTGATCCAACCTAGTTAGGTGAGGCTAACTCTGCCTTTTTTACGGTCCTCTGTGCGGGGTTTTGAGTTCCATCGCCCTGGTTAGTAAACCCGCTTTAATGCTACCACCTCCTGAAGGCCTCGACCGGGCCCCGTTTTTTCCGGTTTCGCCACTCTTTTTTCCGGAGGGATACCCCCCTCCCCCCTCCGGGCCTCCGGAAATATTAGATGTAATGTCGGTGGATTCAAGGTTTCTCCTCTGAGGTGCCACTTTGAAGGCGACGCTCCGACTCTCCAAGAATTTTTTCCCTAGCCTTAACTTGGGTTTGGATCCCAGCCGAGTTACCCAAGTGTTCGTTAACACCTTTGCCCCTAGGTGTTTTTCTGTACGTGAGGGACACGTTCCTTTTTATTGTCGTCATTGATCTCATTTCTTGCCCTAGAGAATCTTGTTCCCGAGGATTAACCTCCGCTTCCTATAAGACCAGCGTACCACCGGGTAGGGAGATTACGGTGTATGCAGGTTCTAAATCTTTCTCCATTACCGGGACTGCTGCAGGCGGCAGAAATTCCCTCCATGATTCTCTGAAACCCCCGGGTTCTCCGGTTGGCTTTTTCAATTTGGGATTACGAGATGTCTCTGCCGCACATCTCCACGGCGCTTGCTAAAGTTCCGAGTGGTGAGGGCCCCAAACCGTCGGTTTCAGCCTCGAGCCTTTTTTCGATGAGTATATACGGCGGGGCGAATAAGAGTTGTTTTAACGGTCCCCGTGGGGGCTCCGGGACCCTTTTGGCCTTTTACCCTCCATTACTTCGCCCCAGTTTTACCCTTGGGGGGCTTTATCCCCGTATGAGCGGAATATCTTTCCTCTTTGAGCCGCGCTGTCCCCCTTTGCTTTTTTTTGCGATTCTTTGACCCCCCACCGGTCGGTCCAGTATCGTAACAGCAAAGCATGCCCCCATCCTAGTTTGCATTTTACGGTGTTGCCTTTCCCGAGTCTCACCTTTTTGGCGCCTTGTATGTGGAAGCGTGTATATCACCCGTATTTGAATTAGTACCGAGATGAACGTTCCCTCCACAAAACGCTCTTCGTGGTATATAACCCTCAGTTTGGTCATCTCGCGGCAGGTCCAGTCTTCTTTTTGTAGTACTTCTTCCCCCCCTTCAGAATTCTTATAGCGGTCCCTGGAGATCAACCCCGGACAAAAGACTCTGCTCCAGTCCCGCCTTTTTCCAGGGTTTGACGTTTAGTTTTGGATTTATCTAGCTAACTCTTTCGAAGAAATGGCCCGCTTCCCGTCAGGCGATCCTTATTGCGCTACTTTTTCCCCAAGAAGGTGCAGTTAGTGCGTTTATTTTTTTCTTTTTTTTTTTGGGTTCCAACCAAAGACCTCTAACTTTCTCGTTTGCCAGGGGATTAGGCGACTACAACATACCCCTCTCAAGGCATTTTATTGACCAAAAACCCTAAAACGCCTAATTTTCCAGGATACCACGTCCTAGGGGTACTGCATCCCTTTTTGGACATCTTCCTCTGTGCATCTCTCCGCCAGAAGAGTTTCCATCGTGTGGCCCGGCCCGATTGCGTTTCTAACCTTTTTCGGTGAAATCGTGTCCCTCTTTCGCCTGGGACCTCCCTTCCGCTTGAACCCCCTTACGACCTGGTGCCTTTGGGGTGTGTGGTGGTTTTTCATCTCTCTCTCCTTTTTTGTGTTCTCGACTTCGCCCTGCACCACGGTAGTAGTGTGGTTGTTCCTCTCCCCTCGGCGGATAGAGTCGATGCCACACCCTCCCTTCTTCGCGCTTTACCCTTGTCCGCCCAAACCCTGTGATGTCGGCCCTCTCAGGAGCTCTGTCCCCTCCCTTTATGCAAATCGTGCTCCCTTTTCATGCTTCACGAGTTTCCCAAACGATTTTCGTCCCCGATGTTCTGTTCTTTTGTAGTTTTTTTTTCAGATTTTTCTTCTCCAATTCTCTTGGTTTTCAAGAACCACTTTCCTCCCAATCCTCCCTTTCCTTGACATATACAGTTCCTGTGATCTGCCTTGAAATCGTTTTTCTTCAGTTTTTGTAGCTGAAGACCATTCAAAAGTTTTTTTTTTGACGGTTTTGTCGCTCGTTATATTATCCCTGCTCTCTCTCCCCCCCTTACCTGATGGAGCTGACAGTATTTAGCGGTTACTCAAGAGTGTACCTGATGTGTCAATCAGAGAGCCTTGAGCGCGGCCGGGTGACCCCCTCTGTCTCTCCATTAAGAGTTCTCCTGCGTTCTGTTGAGGAAGTTATTCTTTTTTGTGTTTTTTCCGATTTCTGTCTTTTCCAAAGTCGGCCCAGGTAGACCCTATTGGAAGCGGAAAGTCACTTAGTTCGCAGACTTTCGCTCTACTCCTGCCAACGCAGAGCTGGGTTCCTTTGCGATGCTTAACGAGCCTTCTTCATCGGTTCCGCGCTGTCGAGTAAGTGTGATCGCGTGACCACTGTGCGTAGCTGCGGATACCTACTCCCTATGACTCAGACCCAATTTTCGCCGTTCTTCCTTTCCCGGCTTTTCCTCTCTCCTTCGCCCGATTCGTCTTTTATTGTCCCCCCCGGGGCAAAACGAGGGTGGCTCCCCGTTTTTCGAGCTCTCCTCGAAAGATCTCTCTGAGAGAAAGCCCGTTTTCCCCCCCCTTACGACTTTATTTTCCCGCGCCATTCCTTGTCGATGTTTCCCCCCTCTGAAGGACCTGTACAGGTCCTTTTTCCTCCCGCAAACTGTCGAAGGGTCACCGACCCCCCCTGTATCACCCCTGGTTAAGTACACGGCCTTTAGCTTTCGGCCTATTCCAACCCGCTGGCTTCCCCTCTATCAAAGCTGTTAGCTTATCTTTCATATTTATGACCTCCGGACCACGACCTAGCCCTTATTCAATCCGACCATCCACCCTCGAGAGCTTTCCCACACTCCATTGGCCCTTGAAGATCGGATCCCAAACACCGTGCTGAGGAGCCGACCTCTCAGTTCGTGATAGGAGGTCGATTACGTCATCGAACGCCAATCATTCTTTCGCCCCGCCCGGACCTACTCAATCGCTGTCGAGAAGCGTTTTATTCCTCACGCTAAATTCCCCTCCTGGGAAAGAGTAGTCTTCCCCTTGCGACAAAGAGTCCGGGCTTACTCGTCAAGAGCAGGCCGTTCCCGTGGCACCATTCCGTCCCCAGCACCTCAAAACTTCAGGTCACCATGAGCTATCCTCCACAAGACGTTGTACCTTTTTTAGACGACCGGTCGTTTTTTTTTTTTCTACGTCGTGGGCACTTTTCCCGGTGCTACTTTTTTAAAGTAAATTCCTCCAGTACACTTTGCGCGTTCGATCAGATCTGCCTGGGACCCGTTTCGGTTGGACCATTGCCCGCTTCTGTTTCAGTCTCCAGGTGCGCAAGCGCAGTCACTGACTCTTCCGGGGGGTAGATCAGAATAGTTTCCCCCCCCCGCTCACCGCGGATCTATATATTTCATATCCATTCGTTGTTTGTTTTTTATAGTCTATTCCCTCCCGGTTGTGAGGCTCTTTTGGGAGAATATTGAATTGTCAGCCCCCCTTGCTACTCGTCACCGCCGCCCTCCTGCTCCAAGACTAGTTTCTCCCACCGTGGCCTACCCATATGGGGAGTGACGACCGACACACCCCCCACGACACTCACCCTACACAGACACCCCTACCCCCACACTCCTCAAGGCTTTCCCCTCGCTCGGAAAAGGAGAATTGCAACGAGACCTTACTTTAGGTGTCTTCCCCCCTTGCAGCGTATGTCTTATTCAACGCGCTTTGCCCGGTAGTTGTTTTCTTTTTTTTTTTTCTTGGTGATCGGTGGCCCCCGACGAGAACCCTTTTCTCCCCCCTTCCCCCGCATGACAGTGGCACGACAGCCCTTCCGTCTTGCCCTCCGTCCCCCCTCTAAGGAAAGGACGTTGCCTTCTCAGTTCAATATAAAAACCTTCTAGCTCTACCTCTTTCGAGGCTGCGGTTTCCCAAGAAGGTCTGGTGCGTGGACGGGAGGCTAGAGTACTCGGCCCTTGCACAGACCACCACACTGGGTTTCCCCAGTGCCCGGGCCCCGGCACCCGAGGCTGGAGCGCCTCCGAACTTTGTTCTGGGGGATCCCGTAGCTTGGCATCATCGGGGTGCCCCATGGTGGGTCCAGCCTTGTGAAGATGCGCGTTGGGCCCCTATCCTTGACCTCCTTCGCGGTTCGTGGCCCCGGCAGTATGATTTTTTCCATCTAGCCCCGGGCATACTGTTCTTCTCCACGTTGATGTTAGATTGATTCTCAGAAGTCCAGAGTGCCAAGTTCCCCTGCGTTTCTGTTCTCTCCTTTTGTAGTGACACTGCTCCCTTCAGGGCGTTGCTCCTGTGAAAAGGTGTCCGGTCGATCCCATGTACAATTCTTCTCTCAACCCATTTTCCGACTCCCCGGTTCCCAACCTCTGGACGCAACAGAGCGATATGTTAGTCCTTTTTTCCGCCTCCCGGTGAAGCCGCCAGGCCTCGTTTTTTTGAAAGGTTGCACTGAAGTCCACCCAAGTCTCTGAAGTTTCTTTTTTCAGGCTAACCTGTGATGAGAATACGAGCGCCGGTCAAGTTTTTCTGGATGCGTCATTGGTTCTTTCGAGATCCTCTAGGTTTACCCCTGCCGAACGGTGGTCGCGCGTGCTGTGAGACCTGAGCGCGCGGCCCCTGTCTGCTTATAGTCGTCGCGCTGCACCCTCCCGTTGTTGGTTGCTGTGCATCTTTAATTGATAAGAAACCTTCCTCGGCTCGTCTCGTACTGAGATCTGACCATCGAGGACTGAACCCTTTCCTTTTTTTTGAAGTGTCCTTACTCCTCATCACCCTTCTGGAACGGGCCCCGTCCCGAGGAGGTGGTGGTAGCACGATCCCCGTGCTCGCCGAGCTCTGACCCGGTTCCGCCAACGTCTCAATTTTTTGATCGTACACGCTCTTCGGCCCATTGGTTCCCCCGAGGCATACCTACCTAAAATGTTCGCGCAGCAGGGGTCCAGGAGGCCTGGCCGCGCTGTCTCCTTCATCTCCCGCGCGCCCCACTCCCAGAGGGTCTCTTTTTGTGAGGGAGGATCTTCCCCTTCAGAGTTATCCCCCTGCTCTTGAGTTTCCCTGCCCCTTACTGTTTTCCTGTATGCGCGAGTCAAGAAGTGTGCTTTCTCCTTTCTTCCGATGGGGTCGTGGGACTTGCGCCCCAGCCGTAACAGGTATTTTTTTTTGTCTCCTTGTTTGTGCTTCAACCTTCGCTCAAAGAACAGGTTTATCGAAGCGGGGCGAGCCACAACTCCATTTTTTAAGCCTTCTTACATCGCGCCCTTGGGGCCTACGTATCCCGGTTGGTTTCCCTCGGCTATTGTGTTACAGACCATTCTCGCTCGGGGTGGCGTCACTTTTTGCCTCAACTGTGCGGGCGGTCGACGATAGTTTTTCTTGTCCAGACGCACCATCTTTTTTTTTTCTCGGACGTCCCAGACAACGAACCTTATGGTGAAGGGCC
>Ga0179593_1325189_pt1 | contig 15798 bp, 15 predicted proteins | sample CZODoug2_1_08_16_FD_185931 | JGI IMG/M metagenome (GOLD analysis project Ga0179593, IMG submission 185931) | Vadose zone soil fungal communities from Angelo Coast Range Reserve, California, USA - CZODoug2_1_08_16fungal (PacBio error correction) | ecosystem: Environmental > Terrestrial > Soil >... | reverse complement strand
ATTTTTTTTAAACTGGTTTTTGACTTTGGTCGACGGCGACACCTTTCTTCCCCCCCCTTCCGGTCGGCTTTACGTGTTTTCAACGGAAGGGTGGCGGTTTTCCCCTATTTTCGGGGATTGGGGTTTGGTACAAATTTGCGGTATACCCTGTTGAGTTTATCATGTTTAAACTGTTTCCTCGACTTACGGCCTGTCTTCCCCCTGAGGATAGAGCATTGTTTCCCAAGTGTAGGGATTTCGCTCTCCCTGCCCACACTTTTTATTGCACCCTCCAGTCGGCCCTTACCAATCAAAATATGAAATTACTGCGATTCTTGGGGAGCCACCTCCCCCTCGAGCGAAGCCTTTTTCCCCCCCCCCCGCCATACCACCTCGATCATCCTTTTGGTCTGCGTATGGGACGAGACAAATTGCCGCGATACCCATCAGTTCTGATCCTATATCGTTCACCCTTTTTCCCTTTTTTCCGCGTGTAGAGTCTCTACCCCCAAGTATCATTCACTCCATTCTTGCGTGACCCGAAGCGAGCTTTTTCACCGAGAATACCAGTTCCTTACTTAACGTCAAGTCCCAAGAGTTGTTCCTCTTCTTTTTCCTTCTTCGGATACGCGATGACTTTCTGTGTCTAGGTGTGGCCGTCCCACCCGACTACCTTCCCATCTTGAGATGACGGCTCGGAGATGATTTTAATACCACTCCCATTTTCGCGTGTGCTCTGGCTTCCCCCCTGCCCATAGAAAGGTTTTGTCTTTGATCCCCTCCCCTTGAGCCTTTGAGATGAGTCGCCTTCCTCTGCAGTTACGGGTTTATGCGTGTGCCCCAATTAGAACGACGATCTTTATCTTAATTTGTAGTTCGGTGCTTTCCCCCCCCCCCCTTTTCTTTCCCCGTTGATAGAATCCGCCCCTTAAGATTTGGCTGTAATTAGTTAAGTTTTGGTGTCATCCCCCTAGCGACAGGGGCACGCCAGACACGTGGACCTTCGCTATGCGAGCTGGTTTATGTCCTGAGGGGTGGTTGGCACCCCGACCCCCCCCCCCCCCCCCTGAAAAATGAAACCCCTTCTCGTTCACCGAATTTCGGGCCCTTCTTTTGAGAGCTAGCGTGAGTTCCTTTTTCCTGCACCCGGCGACGTCACAGGTGGTTTATTGGATTAACACAGAATGTTTTTTTTCAAGTATCGGCGGCTTGCCGCTCCCACCCTATCGACTCTTTCATTCCTCACCGAGATTTTTTTTTGCGCAAGCCGTACGCTTTTTTCCAGTGCTTTTTTGGTGGTCTTAACCCTTCTGCCCGTCCTCCGACCTATTATCTGCAAGACAATTTTTATTTGGCAGAAAGCTAGTTCCCCCCTTAAATTCATTCTTCCCTCTTCGCATTCACACTCGACATAACCCTTTCGATCACCGGATGGGTGATTGTCCCGCAATGACGCGTTTTTCTTTCTCTTCCCCCCCACCGCACTTGGTTAGCCCCCTTCATTGTGCATTCTCTTATCCGATGCGCACGGAAAAACCTAATCTTTTTTGCCTTGCGCTCCTTTTGGTTTTGTTGGATTGCGTCCAATCTACCACAGTACACCCCCCCTTGGACCCCCTGCGGTTTCCTCTTCCTGAAAACCCAATCTTCCCCTCGATTCTTTTTTTACCCCTGACGACGCTTCCCTTCAAAGGCCTTACAAACAAAAGTTCCCTAACTCCCCCTGCCCTTCTCCCATTGTAGAAAGCTCTTCTAGCAAGTTGGTCCTTTTCACCAGTAATGCAGATGGGTCGGCGCCTTTTGTTCTTTTCTTTCGCTTTTGATTTCTGATGAAGAAGGGCTCCTAGTCATCATTACCTGTATCCGGGAGCCACCCCTCCGATTACAAGGAAAGGTTTCCTGGATACAGATTCAAGTTTCTTTTCCCCCCCCCATCAACTACTCCTAGTTCCCCGGCGAACAGCACCCTTTTCTTTTTTTCTGACTGAAGTCGTCAATTTTTTTCCACACTTCCATTTTGTGCGCTCCCCTTTTTCTATCGTATGCTTTCTTGAACTTCGGTGAGTTCATTTGCTCAAAAATTGATTGCACCTAAGTTTGCCTCCCCCCCTCAATGTTCCCATTCCCTCCCCCTTTTTTTATGCGCTTTGAACATTTTCTTTGTACCGTGACTTTGTACTCAGAGGCAATGACACTTTCAGTTTTTCTTTTCCCCTTCATTTGAAACGTGCCAAAAGTCACTTTGATTATCCTCTCTTTCCTTCTTCCCTGTTGTTCTTCCTCTGATCCCACTTACTCTTTTTCTTTCATTTCGTTTCTTTTTTTTTCCCCTTTCCCCCCAATGGTTTAATTTCACTTCCGATTCACAAATAGTTCAAGCGGAGACATTTCGGAATCTGGCTTTGCGCAGACCCTTGAACAGTCGTAGATCTCCCTTTGCGTCTTTGAGCACCTCCCTTAAAGTATTGCAAAGAATAAACAAAGCTAGATCGTTTTTCCACCATACCCCCCGTGTGCGTGCCCAACTTTTCCCTCCCCGTCGGTAGAAGATCCCTTTTGTTTCCGGGACGAAGCTATTTGAAGTTTTTTTATGTTGCTTGTCCTTATCTCCAAAAATGAAAGCCCTGTCTTTTCGTGAGACCCTTTCCCTTATTTCCCATTCCAAATTCCCTAAAGCGCCCCCCCCCCCCCCACTCCTTGGGACCCCCCATCAGGGGATCGCCGAACCCCTCCCCTTCTTTCCCCTGCCTGTTCCGCAGCTCATAAATATCTTTCAGCTCCCTCAAATGCCGTCAGTAAGGTTCTCTGCGTGAAGCACTTTTGTTAATTTATTTGAAGGACCCTTCCGTTACCCCCCTCCTGTATCTCCACTCCCTTGGAATTGTTCGTCCCCCCTCTCTTCTCCCCCCGTTCCTTCCTTCCGAGATGGATGTGTGGAGTTTTCGAACCCTTCCCACACCCCATCGGAGGTCCTCCCCAAGAAATGCCGCAATCCCTCTCTCAGCTACTCCAAAAAAGGAAGTTTTTTGCCTATCCCCCGAAAACCCTTTTCCCACCCCCAAAACCCAATCCGGGACTCCTTGCATCGCCCAGCGTGGGAATGTTTAGCCGTTTACGAAGCCTTTTTTATTTTGTAATGCGTTCTGCTGCGACCCTTCTTAGTAAGAGGTCTGTCGTCGAGGCAGTTGGACTCCCGCCCAAACATTGGCTTCTGCTTCGAATGAGCCAGCCTCTTTTACCCCGGGGTTTTTTTTCCCTTTGCCTCACATCCCCCCAGATGTCTGCGACTTTGATTCTCTGATGTCGTATTATACTTTCACCCACACGATAATTTTTCGAAATTGCCAAATCCCCTTTTCATCGCCGTTGCTTTTTTCCCAAGCTTCGTCACTTTCCGCTTCTTGATTTTTCCTAAGCACGACAATTAGCCGATCTCAGGTTCATTTTTCTTTGTTGTGGTTCTCCCCCCCCCCTCTGAGACCACCAGCGACATGAGTCCCCAGTCGTAGTCTTTTCCCCTACGACGTGATCCCCCCCCCCAACCCGCCCCACCTGATTATTCCTCTTCATGATCTTCTTTTCTTTTCTTTTCGGTAAGAATTGGTTTTTTTCCACGTTCCTCCCTTACTGTGAAAATCTTGATAAAATCGGTATGGCGTCATTGCACAACTCCATAAACCGGAGGCCCCGCCAGGCGACTCATAGCTTCCCCTGCCTCTTTGCGAGGAACCCAATTCCAACTTTCTAGGTTTTAGTTCTTCCTCAGATCCCCCTCCCCACCCCCCTTGTCTTTCAGTTCGAACCTATCCTCCCTATGAAATATTGACCCCATTGAAAGGAGTTTTCGGTGGAGCCCCCCAAAACCGCATCTCATCGAGTATCAAGCCAGCCCTACGAAAATGAACCGTTTCCCAAACCCTTCTTTTTTTTTACCTCCTTTTCCATGGTATTCCCTTTTTTGTGACAGCGCTCGCTTGTACGCATCAATAGAAGATGATTTCCGGACTTTGGTTCTCGACTCTACATTTTCTTGTTCTTGCCCGATATTCGAATCACTAGATTGAATCATGCACCTTTGGTTTCACCCCGCAGTGACCCCCCCCAATTTGATTCGACTTGATTTTTTTTTTGTTTTTTGAACACTGATTAGTCCCGATATCGGACATGACCCCTCGCCAAAGGTACGTCTTGTTAGAATGTTTCGAAATGGAGTAGTGCCAATGGGGGGGCTGGGGAGATTCGAAACTTTGACTGGTTCTTGCCCCCCCTTCCCCCCCCTTCTGCCCCAGGACCGATGCGATTACAGTGTCCCCCCGCATGTGTGGCCGTGAACACTGACACCAGATTTATAACATTCCCACTAACCCACCATCCCCCCCAATCGGGACCCCCCCCCCTCCTATTGAAATATACCCTCCCTCCGTTTACTTCCCCCCGTTGTCGTTCGAGTTTTCCTTCCCCGGCCCCGGCCCACTTTTGCATCCAAGATCTATATTCCTCCGTTGTTATTTTTTTGAGATCTGGAAACTGGTGTTTCCTGGCCGCCTCCCCGTAAAACGTTCGTTTAACTTTGGTTATTCCTTTTTTTTCAATAGGACCTTTTGGCGGTTTGGACCGATTTCGGTTCAGGGTTAGTTGGGTCAAATTGTTTTTATATTGTGTGCCTTTTCTTTTTTTTTCCCCCCCTGCCACTGCGGTTCAACTGTTAATAGCATCGGTCTGGAGAAGATGGATCGAGCTTTTACACTTTTTGTCTTTCTAACCTTTACCCTGCATACCCCACCGTGCGGCCCTCTGAACATGTTTTTTTACCTTCTTTTTCTTTTCCGTCATGCCGACATCGCTTCTCCCTTTTCAACAAGCCCATACCCCCCCCCCCTCCAGTCCTCTGGTCTGCGCTTATGAGACGAGGCCAAATGACGGGGTACAATCAGAAAGTTTCCTTCTAGCAAGTAGAGTGTATCTGTTTCTCCCCGCACTCATCTCTTATTTCTCTTCCCGTTCCTCCCTCTCTCCTTTCGTTCCTGCAGCTCACCCCCTTCCCAGGGCTACCGTTCCGGTGTAAGGGCCCGACCTTTAGGTCGTGCAACTGCTTTACCTTTTCTTTATTGGGGCAGTCCACAGACTCCCCCCCATTTACCCTTGGTGCAATCTTCCCCCTCCCTGATAGGAGAGCATTCGAACCCTCCCCTCCTTCTTCTTTTAATGTGCTCTCGCACATCCCCTCCAGCCCAAATTCTGTTTTGAGGATGGTTTCGCCCCCCCAATCTCCTTCTAGTGCAGACTTCCTCCCTCGGTTCTATTCTCTTTCCCCTAGAACCCTCCAGTACCGATCTCTTTTAATTTCCCCCATTCAGGCATCCCTTTGCTTGTCCACAACACCCTGTTCTAGAATCTCATTTTGAAGATTCCTTTCTTAGTTACGTGGATCTTCAATCTGGTTCGAGCGCTGGGTTCACGCCCCTTCCCCCCCCGTTCCGGCCTCCTCCCTTTCCCTTTTTCTTTCTTCTGGTTCTGTCAGCGGGGTTTGTCCTCCCGACCATCCAAACAAAGCCTGAACCCTGAAGCGGGTACGCATTGTCGGCTTCGTCACGTTTATAGAGCTATCGGGAAGTGCGAATTTAACATCATTTCTGCACCTGGATTTTCTTTGATGTTTAGTCCCTCCATTTTTGAAAGTATCGGATTTTCGCCCAAACTTATCGCAGTTCATCAACTGCACTCGTTGACTTCCAGACCCTTTGGATTGACGTTCCCCGTAATCGCTCTCTCAACTTAAGCTAAAGGTTTGGGCTGTTTAACCTTCTGTCCCCTCAGACTTCCTATCTTGCAAGACACCGTGTTTTTCTTTGTGCAGAGAGCGTCAGTACAAAAATAAAACAGATGTCTTCCCCCATCATCCGGCTCTCCCCTTGCGTGTCCTTGCTCCATTCTCTCCTTATGGGTTGTGAGTGAGAATGACTTTTTTTTGATTCACATCCCCCGTTTTCTCACCCTGGCTCTTTTGCCTTTAGCCCCCCCCGCTGATGCAGGCACGAACCCCCCCCTAGTTCCTTGTGATGGGGCTTGTCGTCTTTACTCGGATTGTGTGGGAGGTTTCGACCTCAAGTACAGCATCTCGGCCCTTAGCGTAACGTTTTAAAATCCAGAATCTTTCGTTGCCCTTGCTTCCGGTCCATTTCCCCCGGCCCTGACACCAAACTTTCACGCATACGCCTACTGGCAGTGTACTAAATTCGCCGGAGGCAAATTCAAAAGAGTCCATGGTTCTTCCAAACGTTTTTTTTGGTCGATGAATTGAGTTTTGACTGGGCGTCTGGGTAAGAAATGTCAGCTTGGGAGCCACCACGGCCTCGTGATTGTTCAGTTTTGGCCATCATAACAAACTTCGTAAATCTGCAGGAGGAAAAGCACCTCTTCCTTTTCCCCTCTCCTTGTCCCACTCCCCCCGCACCCCTCGAAGTATTTGGCGATCCCCCTCTCTTCTCCTTCCTTTCGATGGAGGATCGGTTTTTTTTTTTTTTTTTTTTCTTTTGAAATTAATGATGTTTTTGCCTCCAATCAGGCCTGACTATTTCCATCTACGTATGAGCAAAGCCAGATTCGGAGTGCCCGTGACTTTTTCCATAGGGTCAATGACCTTTTTCCCCTTGTTTTCCTGAAACCTGCCGCGACCCTGGTCAAATTTTCTGGTATTAGAGTTATCTCTCCTCCTCCGTTTGTCGTGAGATGCCACCTTCCCCCCCCGCTTTATCTCCTGCTTCTTTTATTCAATTATGTCTTGCCTTTTCACGTTTCCCGTACACAGACCGTTCCTCTTTTCCCCTTTCCCTCTCCCCTCTTAGCCTGCGAACAGTTTTTCTTTCTTTTGCGTTCTTGGAGCAAGCCCTCAATCAGTATTGCAAAGTTATCAGCCCCCCGACTCTCGAATCGCGTGGAAAGAAACATTACATGTCATCGTTTCTTCCCCAGTGACCTCCTTGACCTTCCTTTTTCTTTTGTGTTCTATAGCTTTACGAAGGTTCTTTTTTTCTTTCCTTTTCTCATGTATCGCACACTGCCCCCCAGCAATGTCCCGTGTATTCCCTTTTTTTTTTTCGTGTCCTTTCTTCTCATGCCCGCCCTTGCTACCCTTCTTCAAGGCCTCAAGCCAAAAGCGGAACCCTCCAAGGGGACTCGTTTTTCCATCCTTGACTCTTTTCCCCTTTCCCCCCCCTTTTTCCCCGCAGCATAAATATATGTCCCTTTTCAAGTCCCTGCCGTCAGTAAGGTGCGTATGTCAGCACTTTTTCATTTAGGTCCCTTGCCGTTACCAACACGAATTTTTCGTCACGACTGACCTTTCCTGTCTGAGTCCTTTCTTTTACTTGAGAGATTTTGCCCACACCAACCACCTCCGTTATGATCCCGCCACGCACATCACAATAGAACTATTTTAGCCCGCCTGCATCTCGTACAAATTGCCCCAGGTTTCCGGCGGGGCCATAGCCCAAATTGCCTTCAATTCAACCCCAATTGGGGTGATCGAATGGAGTCCCCCTCTCCCAGCCCATTTTCCTGGCTTCTCGTATGATTGGGTTCCAGCATTTTATTTTTTGTAGACCCTGCGCCTTTGCAATAATTCCCCTGTGTCTTCTCCTTTTTTTTACTGTTCTGTAGGGGCAGAAGTTTTCCCTGCCCAGCCAAACCTTGACTTTCTTTCTTCGACCGAGTAGCGATTACGGTCTTGAGCTCAATTCCAAAGTCTTTCCTGATTCTTGATGCTTATTGTAGGATCTTGTCGGCACCGAACTTTCACCCCCCCTTTTTTTTCTTGTGTTACATCCAATCCCCTGTTTCCCCGCCGTTGCTTGACGATTCGTCCACTCGCCCTCTCCGCGGACGGAAGCACGCCAATTGGACGCTCAATCGTCTTTCTTTTTGAGTGTGGGTCGACAAACCCCGGAACTTTTTTACCTTTTCCCCCCCCCTATCCCGACGAGCTCGGCCCTTTTGCTGTGCTTTCCCCTGCGCTCGAAGACGTACACCCAAACGAACTACGAGTCTCCAATTTTCTGATGGGATTCCACGTCCTGAATTTTTTTTTGTGACCGCCACGGATTCCGTCATGGTGCAAATTAAGATAAAGAGCTAATTCGTTCTATTGCCACACTCGACTAGTCCACCGGAGGAGCCCCTTCCTCTCCACTCCTTTTTCTCATAGTCCCCCTGCTTCCTCACATTTGGCCCCCCCCCCTCAAACATTTCTTTTCGGATTTTCCTCAGAGCGGTACCCTAATCCTGGGTCTGAGTTCAATCGCTCCGAGCCGTGCTACATTGTCCCCAAGGGAAATTGGTAGGGTTTACTCGAACCCCCCTCACCAGCAACATCATTTATCCCGCGATTCACGCCTTAGACACTCTATTCGTCGTAAAGCCCTGTTTCAGGCCTACCGAAAGCGCTTGCGACGTTCCTAGAAAGATGTTAGCCTGTATCTCCCCCTCGACTTGACGCTGGTGAACTCTTGCTGACTCTATAGATTGATCATCCCGGCATTTGTTCCCCTTCAGACCAACAATCTTATTCGTCTGGATTTTTGTTGCTGTGACACTATCGCTCTCCTCCCCCTTCCTTTATCACGAAATAATCCTTTCTCCGGAATTGCATATTTCGATTTATTTCCCTACTGGAGTTTCTTGCACCAACCTTTTTTTTTTCTTTTCGATTCGAACCACGCCGTCCCTTTTTTTCCCCCCGCTCTCTCCTTCTCACCCGATGCGTCACAGTTACGCGTGCATAACTAAAAACCACAACAATGCCCCTTACCCCCAACTAACCCCCCCACCTCCCTCCCCCCCCCTTTACAAACGCCACCATTTTCTGCCCCCCCCCCCTAATAAGCGATTCCTTTTCTTAAAACCGTTTGTTCCGGTCCGATTATTCCCAACTTCTTAATTAAACGATCCTTTCTCTCCGTTAGTTGTTGATTTTGATGGACCAATTCTTCCTGTCTCTCCAACCGGTCCTGCCCCAACCGGTAGTAGGAACGTCCGTTTGGCACATTGTTCACCTGATAGGTTTCTGTTACCGATGATGGGATTTTCTGGGGTTATTTGGTAAAGGCTATAAATTTAGTCTTTTGCACTGCCAAAATGTTTTTCCCCATGTAATTACATTCTTTCTCCTCTCTCTGATAGAGCATTGGTTTCCTACCAACACGCTCTTTTTGCGAATCCCCTCCTTCTACCTCCTTTTGGCATTGTACCCTTCCTAGTCCAATTCCCAGAGTACCTGTATGATTTTCGGTTGGCCGATATCGAGTCTCCTCAAAGCCAATACCAAATCCCCTTTCATCCCCCGCTGTTGCGTATGCCGCCCCTAGGCTCTTCCAAATGCCGTCCAATTAGATGATTCTAATCGTTCACCCTAAGTTCTCTTTCTCTCTAGTACCATATCCTTAATCATCTCTATGACTTTGACCCGCGCGAAGCGAGCCGTTTTAATCCCAGCGAAATACTTCTAGACCCGTCCGGTGCTAACGGGCTTTCTTTCTTCTTTGGACTGCGCGGATACGCCCCCCTCCTGTTTCTGTTTCGTTGGGTTCCCGGTAACACCGACTAAATAAACTTGTTTTCCTGTAGACGGTCGTTCTCCTTGCAACCCCTCCCCCTGGAGTGTCTTCTCGTCTTTCACCTCCCTCCCCCTTTGAACTTTTTCTGATTGGGTCCTTCTGCCCCCCCCCCTTGAGTTACTCGTATGCGGATGAGGAGGACTGACTCGCAAGTTGGTTCTCTCGCGTGTGACAAGAAAACGTACCTGTATTTTTTATCTATTTCACCCCCACATTCCTTCTCTTTTCTGTCCCCCAAAAACAACCCCCCCCTTTACGTGCCTCCTCCTTGAAGAGCCGGTACTCGTCTTACGTTGGTGTCCCCCCCCTTTCTTCGTTGGCACAATCACCCTCGTAGTTCTGGCGGCGGGTTTCTGTAAGATTTGGACGACCTCCCCCCATTCCCCAAAGTACCCCCTCACCCCCCTTTTTTCCGGTAAAGAATTGTCGTTGCTTTCCCTTCTTGTGGGCACTAGCGGAAGTGACGATTACGCACGGCGAGTCCCCCTTTGGGCGGGGTTCTGGCTAAGGAATGGATGACTCTTGTTTCCGCCTCAAATTTTCCGCTCCATGATTCCTCCCTCCCCCATCGGCTCTCCTTTTCAGGACCATCTTTCGCGCACTGACCGTCCTCCCCTCTATCGGAAGCCGACCAATTTTCAAGGTTTTGTTGCAAACATTCTGCGACCCATCACGAACCCTCTGTCCCTGCCCCCTTCTTATTTCCTCCATACGAGCGTACAGTGACTAAATAAATGCAGGTCTTCAATCCGGCCTCGATTCCGCGTCCTCCCATTAGCACCCGGTTGGGTTTTTGGTTGTTTTCTCTTTTTTCTGCCTTCCGTTTTTTTTTTTCTTCTTGGTCCCCCCCCCCTCTTTGGAGAACCCCTGTTTGCTTTGTGCCATTTAGCGTCTTCCGATGTGCAGGCACGTTGAAAAAACTATAGTTATTGTGACTGGGGAGCAATCTTCTACGGATGTTTTGTTGTGTCGAAAACTCCCTTACATCCCCCCATCTCTCCTTTCTACTTCCTGCCGAGATAGAGCTTTCCGACCATTTCAGAATTTATGCCTTTTGTTTCATCTCGGTCGTAAAGTAATTGACACAAGTGCTTCCGACCGCACCTTAATGGTCTGCTGTCACCCCATCCTTTCTTTCCTCTTCCTTCCCCGTGTTGACAGGGGACCCCTTTAAACCCAGAGTCCGATTCAGTCGATCCAATGTTTGGTTCTTCGCTTTTAGATGAAGTTCGCCTGAGGTCAGCCCTCCTATCTTTAGCCAACACGTGAAATTCCTCCCCGGAAAGTTTAATTTTTGCTTTATGACCACTTCACCCCTACCCCTATTTTGCGACAGCACAACGCTGAGAACGAGAATGGTTTCTTTTGCACTCCACACGAGGACATGCTTTTTTTCTCCTCCGATTCTATCGGAATTCACTTTCTTTTCTTTGCCCTCTTTATGGCGTCTTGTCAACCAAGCAAAAATTTTCTACCCTATGTTCCAGTGGCTAACGCCGCCCCCCAGTTGCCGCAACTGCCTCTGGAAGTTGTTTACCGTGACCTTCCTTTTCCTCCCGAGTTTCAATGAACTAACCTTTTTTCCTGACCTGCCGAGAACGCAAAAGCCGGCGGTTAAGTGATTGTTTCTCTCTCTCCTCCTGTTGTTGTGAGAGACAAACCTCACTACCCGTTACCTTTCTCAGCAGAGTTTTCAATTACCAAATGAGTTCAAGTTTTTCTCACCCTTCAGGTTACCCAGGTTCCTGGCTCTGGCTTGCGCAGTAGCCTGTTTTCAGTCGGTAGAATTTCGTTTTCCGTTATTCAAAGGACCCCCCCCCGTTCCCTTCAGTATCCAGCTCCTCTCCTTTGAATCGCGGTCCTTCGCCCTTCTTCCATCCCCCCCTACAGTCATCGTCGTGATTTCCCCCCTTTGACTTCAGTAGGTCGATCGGTCTGTAGCAGGGCAAGATGTACTGAAGTTGATTGTGTCATTGGTTCGCCATAGCACATGTTTGGAATTCCTTTTCGTTTTTTGGCTAGAGATTCACTTTCCCATGTCCCCTTCCGCACAGTCTCAATTCCCCCCCCCCCCTACCTTCGCAAAAGCGAACTTTTGCACCCACCCCCTGGGATAGCCCCACCTCGGACTCTTTTTTCAACCCTCACGGCCCCTCATCTTCACCCTTGCTTCCAGTACAATTTCAGTATTGCGTTGATCCTTGTGGTCACTGCCCTTGACTTCACGTCGACTCCCCCAATTCAGTACGCCATGAAATTATGATTTCTTTTCAATATATCGCGGCATAATGATGGGTCCTGCCCCTCCCCAAAAAATAAGGATGTCCTCGCCCCGCACATTCCCCTCAAACTATCCTTTTTTCGTGCCTGCTCCTCTCTCCCTCAACTTACACAATACCCTCCCTTTTAAGTTCGGTTATGCGCCCTATCACTCCAAATTCATGCTTCAATTAACCCCACCCCCTTTCTTGGTGATCAATGGTTACCCTCGACACGCGTGTTGCTGAGCTATGATTGGGACCTGAATTTTGTCTGTTGAGCATGACGCTGCGCCCCCATAATCCCACTTTTTCCCTCTTTTTTTGAAAGTAATAGGTCTGTTGTGGTCGAAGTTAAGTGCAGCCCAAAACAGTGCTTCTGGCTTCCACTCCGCGATCCCTATCGCTCCCCAAAGTCATGTTCGAAGTAACTTGATCTCTCTCCTCCTGTAGCGAGCCGACTTCGGACACTACCCACTTTAAGACATTATTTTCTCACCCCCCCTGTTCATCGCCGTGAACTTGTAAACCCTTTTGCATCCGCTAGCTCTCTCCTCTTTTGACAGCACGACACTTCCCTCTTCATCTTCCTTTTTTTCCCCTTTTTTGTTTTTCTTTGCTTTCGCCAAACCCGCTTCACCCCCCCATAAGCCATCCACTACCCAAATCCTTTCCCATTATCAGAAGTAGCGCTTCTTTGGATGTTTTCCGGCGATAGACTTTGGACCAACCAAAAGTAGACTACCGCCTCTCTATCTATACAGGTAAAGAATTGTTTTTGTTCCCCCCTCCCGGCTCACTGAATGGTGCCTACTTCCACCAGACGGTCCCTTTCGTTACGCACCGATACCCGGAGGAGGACTGCGAGCCGCTCCCCCCCCCTTGGCTCAAATTGCGAGGAACCCATACCCCTAGGGGGAGGATGTTCCTCAGAGTAAACTTTTCCTGGGCGGGGAGTTCCTTCTCCTTTCTCCTTCTTCCCCCCCTTCACTTTTGAGGTAGCGTGTTTTTTCTACCCACCAAAAGCAACATCAATTCATCCATCCCTCCTCCCGTCTCCACTCCCCCTTAGGCACCTGACTTTACCTTTTTCCTGGTCTTCTTGAATGACTTCCAGCGCTCTTTTCGCCCTTCCAGAAAGTGATTCCTTTGTCCTTTTTTCTTTGATCACTCTACACGCGACTTTTCGTTGGTACGATATAGAATACTAGCTGAGCACGGCATTTGGATCTCATCCACCCAAACGTGATTCGACCTTTCTTGTTGGCGTGTTGCCCCCTGATTCGTTCTCTTCTCCGGCCATGCCCCTTCCCCCCCCCTCCCATAATCAGGTACGCAGGTATTGTTTTTCATTGAGTTTTTTTCCCTGGAGTGTGCCCTATGGACTGCGGAGATTCGCCCCGACCACTTGGTTTATGTCACCCATCTACCATCTGAGATTCGATGCGAAACAGTTACCCTTCGGCAGTGCAAAAGCTTCACCGTCTTTTATACCCCCACCTTTTTACCCCCCCCCCCCCCCAAAATCCCTCACTGGTCCAAACCGCAACCCTCTTATTGAAAAACGTCCCGAGGCTTCCAACCGTTTCGCCGGTGACGTCCAGGCCCCTCCATCCAGATCCCTCCCATCCCTCCTCCGGTTGTTTCTCTCTCTTATTGTATGGAACTGCCCAGCTTCCCTTTTAAAAGTTTTGAAAAACGTTAGGAAAACCTTTTCCGGTTTCTTCCAAGGATTAGTTTGCCTGTCCCCCCGAGTTTTTCTGGGGATTTTGTTTTTCTTTTGGTCCAAATTGGTGTACCCCATGTTCATTTCTTTGAACGCCAAACATTGTTTTAAAATGTTCCTTCATCTTGCCTGTAGCTCAGCTTAGTCCTGCATGGTTTCCCCCAGTTGCGGGAGTTCGACCTCTCATTGACCCCCACTTTCTTCATCTCCCCTTTCCCCGGCCATCTACCCCTCCCCTTTCTGCCCCTTCCTGCTACCTGCTTATTTGGGAGTTTTAGTCATGATCGATGAATACAGTGCCCCACAACCCTTTTCCACAGTTTCAATTGTTGGTCTGCGCTGTTAAGATGGCCAAATGCCCTTCTTCTTTCCTTTCTTCTCCCTTTCAACCAGCTTCCCGTCGTTGTAGAGTCTCTAATTTTAAGGAAATCATTTTCTATTGTAGGTGCCCGCCGGCCGAGCCCTGTCGGTGCGACCTACGTCACATTCTTTACGAAACGTCCCCAAGGAGGGCGGTTTTGTAGTCGAGCGCGGTGCGGGTAAGTGAAACTGATGTTGCTGTCGTGGTTACCACCGTGCTACTTAGATGTTGGTGAATCTTCACTCTCGTAGATATTCGAACTCCCCCCCCCCCCCCAGCCTTCCTTTCCTTCGGAGGAAAATCCCCCCTAATAGAAAGGTTGATGGGTTCCTTTCTCCAAATGTGATGCTAACTCTTGAGTCGCTGAACTAGCCCGTCGTTTTCGCTGTGCCAACTGTCTTCCCTTACCGATCCCTCATCTTATTTTTCCCACCATTTACAGTTTCATCCCTTTGATTTCCCCACCCATTCTTTTTGTACGTAGCACGCATGATCAGAGGGCGGTCCCTCGTAGTTACGTTTGTCTCACTTCGAGCGCCGGGCACCCCCGAGGCCGAGCTCTTAGTGAGCGTGTTTTTTTCCTCTTTTTTTTTTCTCCCCGCCCCCCCTCCAAAAAAGAACCTCCGATTTTTAAGCGTCACCGTGTCGCTGCTTCCGTACGGCGGGGATAGTAGCGGGAGTGCCGACTTATGGTTACACTCTTTCTGTCAGGGAGGGTTATTGGATGCCAGCTGGCTGAAACCTTGACTGATGAAATTGCAACGTATACGGAGTGGAGTGCCTCCTCAATATTCGCTACCCTTCATTTCATGCCTGACTTCGAGTCACCCATCTGGATTGACGTCTGCCCCGACTAGCTCTCGCTTCGGCATCCCTCCTTTCCAGTTTTGGGCTTTTGCATGTTTTTTTTCCCTCTTCCGACCGACAGAAACGCTTTCGAAAAAGTGGATTCAGGACTTTCTGCCAAGCAGTCTTAAATTCCGTTTCCTTTCCGCCCCTTTTTTTGCATGGCTCCATTTTCACCGGTTTGATTGAATTTTACCCTCTTCGTTTTTCGGGCTATGACCCCCCCCCCATTTCCGTAAAAGGAGGTATTTGTTTATTTAGCTTATCTTTTCAGCAGGAACCCTAATAGTTTTTTGATGCGGGCGTAGGCGTTTTAATATTCTCCGTGTTTTGTCGGATTTCTTTCAAAATCTACACCACAGACCCCCTCTATTCAATTTATACACGAGTCGAATGATAAGACTCTGAATTCTTGCTACATCGTTTTTCACGGCCCCGCATTTCAAAGGTTTGACCCACCCTTCCTTCAACGCAATACGTCCCTAGCGTTTTAATTGGACTCTTTTCCCTATTTATTTCTCCCGTGGACAGGGCAAGTTTTTTTCCCCCGATTCCCGATGGGTTAGGCGATCCCTTTCTTTGTTGCGTTTTTCCTCTTTTGCGACAAAGAATGGGCTGATTGCAGGGCCGTATCGGACCACCCCCCCCCCAGGAATTACAAGGACATGTGCTGTTTTGTCGTCAGATTGACAGATGAAAGCCACCTTCCCCACACCTTTTTTTTCGTTTCCTAGATTCCTTTCCGTTCACAGCAAACCGTTACGCTTTTTTTTTCATGAATTACGTTGGCCACGCACACGCTGCCCCTTTTCGATTCCCATTATCGGCCGATGGCTGTCATTACTGTGGCGTCTTTGAACCAAGGCACCGAAGACCCTCCCTTCTTCTTTCCTCCTTTTTTTTTCTTTCCCTTTCTTTCCGAAGTTTTCTTTGTTACCCCTCTTTTTCCTCAAGAGGCATACCCCGTTTGTGGAATGAAACCCTCGCGCTTCCCCCTCATCGGAAGTTTGATTTTTT
>Ga0179593_1704167_pt1 | contig 15799 bp, 17 predicted proteins | sample CZODoug2_1_08_16_FD_185931 | JGI IMG/M metagenome (GOLD analysis project Ga0179593, IMG submission 185931) | Vadose zone soil fungal communities from Angelo Coast Range Reserve, California, USA - CZODoug2_1_08_16fungal (PacBio error correction) | ecosystem: Environmental > Terrestrial > Soil >... | reverse complement strand
GCAGTCGTTTTTTTTTTTTGCCCTTGCTCCAGCTCAGAATCTTTCCTCCCCGTTTTTCGAATATATTCCAGCGAGTGCGTTCTTTATTTTTTACCGGCGGGCGCGCTCTTTCCCTCCTGCATGTCCCAAAGGAGCCCCCCCAGTTTTACTTGCGAAGAAAGAGAGAGGCGCGCCTTCTTTCCCTTTTCTCCAGTGGATGGTTCCTATTTTTTGTCTTTTTTTTTTAAAGAATCCCTTATTTGCGGCCTCCCCTTAGAACTTTCCTTTTATACGGTCATTCCAGAAATCGGGCTTTTTTTTCTGGCGCAACGACATGCTCCCAGGCCAGGCCAAGAGCCGTCTTGTCTCTTATGCGTTCTTGGACCCGGTCTCTTTTTCCATACCGGGCTGCTCTTTTCTCCCTTTCGCCACTGTTTCCCCCCAGCGCAGCTTCCCTTCAGGTGTTCCCAGAAGCAGGAAATTTTCTTTTCCTTAAAGAAAGCTAAGCCTCTCAACTTAAGAACGAAATTCGCTCCTTCCTCTTCTTCTGATCGGAAATCCCTTTTTGAGTGCATGTCCTCGAGGGCTGTTCCTCTGATTCCCGCGCCTGCATAGTTTACCCGAATCCAAGAGCTGTTTTCATTTTTCTTAGGAATCTTCTTTTCTCCTCCCGCGACGCCTTTTGACTACCTCGAAATAGCTTTTATGCATGTTTTCTTTCCAACCAAGCCCCTCTTTTTCAGGTGATTAAGAAGTCAAGTTTCGAGGCTACAAAAACCCCACTATCCGCTCCCTTTTTCGCGCTGGCTCTTTTCTTGGTAGACCCCTTTTTCCTTCCCTCTGTGCCTCCCTTCATTCGTTTCTTTCCCGAGCAGATAGCATATGCGCTTGTTCTCATGCTTCGGAGGCAGAGCCTTTTAGATCCCCCCAATATCGAACCATTTTTCCCTTCCTTCAGCGCTCCTTGAACTCCCCTCTTAAGCGATATGGGCCCCTCCCTTCGTCGTCAAGGGCAAGCTGGTCTGTTCAGCCATCAAAGTTGGTTTCCGAATTTCGGGGGGGGTCGATGCAATCCTCCTCCCCTCCTCTTTCTGCTCGTTTTCAAGGACCTCTTGCCTTACGAACTTCTTTCTCCTTTAGAGTCGAAGTTTTTTTCATTCACTCCCTTAGCGCGTTTCCCCCAAGCTCTGGGCCAAGGCCTCCCCTTTTCCCGTCCCACCGAGCGAGAGCTTTTTTTTTTAGCTGTTCTAGGTTCTTCCTTCCTTATGCCAACGAGATCCCCCCAATCTCAGCAACACGGCTTTTTTTTATCTATTTAACTAGATGGTGAAATGGGCGCATCCTTTCCCCTTCCTTCCTCGTACGATCCGGTCAACTTCCCCTCCCACGCCCTCCCCCTCCTTGATTGGAGCATCTGCTATATTCTTTTACCTTCTGATTGAAGAAGTCTTTTTCTGCCTGGATCCCTGCCCAATCTCGATGTGGCCCAAGCCCCTTTCTTCTTTCCCTTTTTTCTTCCCGCCGAACTCCCGTTACGAGTCCCTTCTTTGAAGACAGCGACAGTTTACTGCCCCCCTTTCTTTTTTCTGTGCGAAATTTCCCTTCTTCGCTTTCAAGAATTCCCGGGAGTCAACTGCACGATCTCTCCCCTCTTTGGTACCTTTTCTGAACGTTTTTTTTCTTGTCGATGACAGAAAAGCCTGGCCCTTCCCTGTATCCGGTCGACAGAGAGGGCTGCCCCCTTAACCTGGGCTGCGTGATCCGCCTCTATGTCAAAGCAGAACGTTTTTCCTCTCGGACAAGCTCCTACTCCTTTTCACAGAACCGCTCTCTTCCCATCGACACTTTTCCCCCTTTGGCCGATCGTCGAGGCCCGGAGAACGTTTTTTCCCTTCAAAAAGAAGATAGTTTAATACCTGACAACCTTTTCTCTGCAGGGATTGTTCTTTTTTTTCGCCCCCCTTTCCTATCGCCTTGTCCGCCTGCTTTAGAATGTGAAGTCGCGCACCCAAAGCACCAGAGGCCGGTGGTGGAGTCCTTCCCCCCTTCTTGCAACAGTCCTCTCCTGTTTTTTTTTACGGATTCGGTCGAAAACCGGCCTGGCAAGCATGGTCAACTGCCTTTTTTTTTTTCATCTCAAGTGCGCATGAAGCCCGGCCCTCGAGCTTCACAAAAAGAGGAATACCCCCCCCCTTTTTCTCCCCGCTTGCTCTCGATATTTTCTCGCTAAGATCCCCCCCCCCCTTTCTTTCCTTCCCCCCTAATGGGCATGGCTCTGGAGGGGCTTATTAAAAAGACTATCTTTTTCCCCCCCCATTCATCGAGATTTCACTAAAGGCGCGTTCGCTTTCCTTCTCCCCTTCCCTTTTCTGCCCATCCCCATTATCTTTTCGTAGGAATCCGCGGACAGAGTTTTTTCAGTGTTGATTCCTCCCCACTTCACCAAACCTCCCCTTTTTTTTTGCGTTTGGCGCTCCGGTGCAGATTACACCCCATCGGCAAATAATCTTGATTACCTCACCGAGAGTCGCGCTCGACCAATGTTTCTTCTCTATCCCTCTTCCCCCTCCATAGCAACCTGAGCTCCCTTCCGGCATCACTCTCCCCCCCCCTCTCTTCCGTTGTTTTTTTCGAGAGATGTTGATCGTGATGCCGGCTTTTCCCAGAAGCGCTCTTTTTTCGCAGGGTTTCTTCGTCTGGATAGAGACTCCTCCCCCCTGCTCCTATCGAAATGCTCGTTTTTTTGTTGTCCCTCTTATTGCGATTGTTGTATATTGCACGTCAAGCCTTTTTTGCGTCCAACTGCAAACTTTCTTTTTCGGACTTAAATCTCCCCCTTTCCGGATCGCCATTCCCTTGGAGCCTGACGGACATTTTTTTCACGGGGCTTGGGCTTCAACGAGGGAATTCGGAACTCTTCTCCTTGGCGTTTTTCCTTCCCGATGAATTTTCCCTTTCGCAAGGAAGGATATCTGCTAGTCTCCCAGGAGCCAGGACATTCGTCCTTAAATACTGGGCATCGTAGCCTTCTGATCCGCTCCTATTCGAGAAGCTCTTGTTCCTTTTTGTGAATCTAGATGTCTCCCCTTCTAGCAACGTTTCACCCCGCCCAGCAGCATTGCCTTTTAAATGCTTCCTTCTTCCCTTTTGGCGCCCCAGATTTCTTTTTTTTTTGTTGCATATCCGGTTTCTCCCCTTCGCACCCAAAGCTTCTTTCTTCCCTCTGAGCGAAGATCATTTTCAGAGCAGCAAAGATTTCTTTCCCCCCTCTTTTCTTGGAACAAGCTCTTCCTATCGACTCCCTTTGGAAATGATCACTCCTCTCCGCCCTGGGTTTTTTGCTGTTGCAGAGAGAGGGGCTCCCAACTTGACGGGCTCGACTCCTTCCCCCCCCCTCTTCTTCCATGTCGATTGCTCTTTCTTCCTTTTCCTTTCTTCTTCTGGAGGAGCTTGTACGATCGCCTCCTTATTTTCTTTGACATCTTTTCCGGATTCAGGGACCTGTTTTCCGGGCATTTTTCTCTTTTTTTTTCAGCCAAGCTCTTTCTGCTTTCGGTATTTGTACTTGCAAAATCTTCGTTCTTCGCCCGCCTTTTTTCCCGAGATCGTGAATTGATCCCAGGAACGGCTTCGTTCTCTCCCTTTTCGATCTTTTTCGCAACATTCCCCTCCTTTTTTTTTTCCAAATGTCGGCTGGCTTCATGTTTTCCGGTTGGTTCTAGTATGGGACGGAATCTTTCTTTCCATCAGAGCTGGGATGGCTTTTTCCCCCAAAATCGACTTGATTTGTCTTGTCAGTTTTTTTTTTCCCCTTGCGCGCCTCCGCCGGGATTTCCCTTTTCTTCTTTTTTTTTTTATGATCAAAAGCCGGCGTCCCCCTCGGGGGCGTGGCCTGCCCGGGTACTTCTTTTTTCCCGATCCCTCTATAGACGTTGGATTTCTGGCCCTTTCATCGGAGTTATTAGTTCTTTTCCTACCTTCCTTGGAGATGCTGTTTTTTTCCTGCAGGACCACGCGACACTCTTCCACAGTCTCGCAAGAATTTTCCTTTTCGGGGGGGGGTTGCCCTCAGGATGGCCCACTTCTTTTTTCCCTCCCCTTTGAGCTTTCCTCCTAGTCCGGTCGCCTCCTTCCTTTTTGGAGAAGATGTACGACGATTTGTCATGTGAGATTTCCCCCCCAGATATGAATAATTTTACCCGCTGTTTGGAATCGAAGACTTGCTTCTCGCCTTTCTTTTTCAATCAAATCTTCCTTGACGACGAAAGCGATGGCCTTTTTTATACGCGACGGCCTTTCTTCGTTCAGGAGCACTCCTTCGGTGGATGAGATCTGTTGGCGATGCTGAGTCCTGTTTTTCTTCCCCCCTCCGCTGATTTCCCTTGCGGGCCTCCTCTTTTTTTTTTTTCACGAATGAAGTTTCCACCAGACACAGGGAACTTCACCTGGACAGCCGCTTCCTGCTCCATTCTTTTATGCCAGTTTTTTTTTTTGTTTGGACTCCCCCTTTCTTGAGCTGCGGGAATACCCCCCCTTCTCTGATGTGGCTTTGAACCACAGGATGAGCAAATCTTTTTCAACCGGGGATAGGGTCCTCCCGCTCATCTTCTGTTATTCGTCTCCTTTTTCCGCCAGAAATGGAACAATCCCAGCTCGGGGCTTTTCGTAATGGCGTTTCTTCCCGGATGTTCCGAAGTTGCAGGGGCATTCCCTTTTGCCCGTGTCTTTTCCGCTTGTTCCTTCCCTCTTTTGACGATGATGTAAGCTTAATCCGGAGACCGGCGTTCGGAGTCGTCTTCCCCCCCCGGAATGGGCGTTTCATTCCCTTTTCTGCGCCTCAGAAAGGAAGCTGCGGCCTTCTCTTTTATAATTCCTTCGTGGCAGCCTTTTTCTTTTTTCCTTAGGGAAGCTAAGGCGTCCAAGAAGCTATCAAGAGAGATCATGAGACGGCTCTTTCCCTTTTAGCACACTGAAACAGCTTTCGTGGCTCCCAGCTCCCCTTCTCTTTGGAATGACCTCATCGGGACCCTTTTTTTCCCCCTTCTCTTACGAAAAATAATTGTAGCTCTTTTTCTTGACCAGTACAGAGAATTTTTCCCTGCCCCCCATTGATGGTTTACGCTTGCCTCCTCTGTCTTCGGTCACTTTTTCCCCCTTCCTTTTCATCCCTTGTGGGATGCGGCTTTTTTCCGGTAACACACTTTTTTTCGCTCCTCTTGATGGAATAGATTCCTTCCCAATTTTTAGCTGAGAAAGCGGCCCGTCCCAACCCCAGTTCCTGAAATCTCTCGTCTTTTTTTCTTTTGTTTTTCCGAGAGCTTTTGTGCCTTCCCCTCCTCCCCTGTACGAGCTGTGCCACCTCCCGCGCGGCGATTAGCAAGAGTGTTTCCGTCTACTACAATTCTTGGGACCCCCCCATCGCCTCCCCTTTTACGAAGACCTTCCTCAGATTCTTTTTTCTTTCATTCGCGGACGGTCAAGTGCCCCCCTCTACGACACTTATTTGAGGTCTCAGCAAATTTTACCCTAATCTCCTAAGGATACGGCATTCCAGACCCCTCTTTTTCCCTTTGTTCTTTTGGATTCCAGACATGCTGTTTTTCCCAGCCAAGATCCTGCCCCCCCTCGCTTGATGAGATTTTGTTCTTCCTACATTTGGACCCTCTCCCCTGTGAAGTCCTTATAACTCGCCCAAAGCCGCCGCCCCCCTTTTAAGGTCGGCGCAGGCCCATTGCCTGGTTTCTTTCCTTAAAGAACGCTCCTTCGCCTTCTCCGGTCCCTTCCCCCGCGACCATCATCTTTATTCCGTCCGGCAAGCTGGCCGTTTTTTTTTCCTCCTGGCTGCCCTGTTTTATGCATCGCGGTCTTCTCATGAAAGAATCACTGTCCACTTGGTCCAGGTAATCTTCCCATTCGAAGAACGCGACGTACTCTTTCCCCTTCGCCATCGATGTGCTTCCCCTCACATCAATCGCAGCGGTCCCCTTTCCCCTCTCAAGGAGCAGCATCGGCATCCCCCCCCCCCCTATCTGCGCGAGCGTTTCTTCCTGGAGAGTTGAAGAGGCTTCCACGTGCGTCGATTACCGGTGGCTGGTGCCTTCTGCTTTGATTTTCCATCGAGCAGATTCCGCCTCCTCATTTAGTCTCTTCCCTTCTTTTCCTTCAAGGCTCAGCATCGCCCCCTCCCATGGTCGCCAGGTTTTCTGATTGACGAACAAACTCGTGCCGCTCTCCCCCCCCCTCCCTTTTTCTGTTCCATCTCCTTCCACTCTGGAGCTCTCTTGCCCCTTTTCTGAGAAGCAAGTCGTAGATTCCTCATCGTGTGAAGCGATTAAGCTTCTCCCTTCGGCACGGCCGGGCCGTTCATAGTATACATCTTCTCAAAAGTTGCTTACTCTTTCCCCTTCGTCCTCCCCTTCTTGCCTTTCCTCTTTCCCTGACCCTCCTTCCCTCGTTTTCCCCTAGCATGGGCCAAGGCCATTTTCCCTTCAAACCCTGGCGAGAGCCCCCTTTCTTTTTTATGAGTTTGCTTTTGGCGGCCTCTATGCCAAAAGCGTCCCCCCTCTCTCAGCCTCTGAACTTCCTCTTCCTGGAATCATCAACGTAGAATACTTTTCCCCTCCCCCGGGCCGTCCACGCACCCCTCCCTTTTGTCGCCGTGATTTTGAGCACTCTATATTACCTCCCATACCGGCCTTTTTCCTTCTTCTCCTTCGCGCAGGTTCCCCAAATCAAGTCTTTTTTTTTCCCTCCTTTTTCCCCTGATGGAAAATTATGCGCCTCGCACTCTCAAGATTTCTCGACACAACCCCCCTCAACATGAAAAGAAAGCCCCCCTGTTTTTTCACAAAGGCTGGCGATCCCCCTTCCTATCGCCCATTTTTAGTTTTCCTCCTTCAGGTTTAGAAAAGTCACGATTTTCCCTTTTCCAGCTTTGGACAAGGGTGCCTCGGCATACGTTTGCCCCATGTTGTTGCTGACCGAAAGCCTTTCTTCTCTTCTTTTTTCGACTAGCTGGCCTTTCCCCCCTGGAAAAAAGTTGCCTTTTTCTTCCCCCCTTTTTCCCCCAACATGCGCTCTTTTCTTATTCTGCTATCGACAGCATCTAATTTCAGAGGCCCTTCAAGGAACGCGCAGCTCTCCCCCCCCCCTCCTGTAAGAGTTCGCGGTTCTCCTTTTTAAATCAGCTAGCTGCCAACCTAGAGGTGTGAATAAATGACCCCTCTCGGGTATTGGAGAAGTGAATGCGCCGTGAGATCGACGCACAGGACTATCTCCCCCCCCCCCGTTGCTTTTTTGCTCTCTGGAGCTTCTCGTTTTCCCTTCAGAAAACAAGGCCCTTTTTTGCAATTCTCCCCAACAGAACCCCCCCCTACATTCGGGGATTCGGCTCCCCCCCCCCCCTTCCCTTCCCCTTCAAGCGGTCACCTTTTTTTTGAACTCTCCCTTTTTTCGACGAGGAATAGTCCCAAAAAACTGAGGAACTTTTCCGCTTATTGATTCTGATGAGTCCTATCGATGCGCACCCTCTTCCCAGTATGTACACCGGGCCTGGCTCTTCGTTTTTTCTACGCGAAAGATTCCTTGCCTTTGGTCAATTCATCGAGATTTACTCATTCCCCCCCCCCTCCTTTTCGATTTCCCCTTTTATTTCCCCCTTTGTGAAAATAATGACCCCTTCATTCTCAAAGGCGGACCTTTTTCTCCTTTTTTCCGGGTGAAGTGTTACAACCATTCACCAACTCCATCACTTTGGCTCCGCAAGTTTCTTGATCCCCACCACCCTTCCCATCCCCCCTCGGACTGCAAACATTTCGAAGGCTTTGTCACTGTTTTTCCCCCACAGCCACGGAGGCAACATAGAAAAGGAGGCCCTCTTTCTTTTTCCCTCTCACGATACAACCTTCAGTTTTTTTGTTTATTTCGTCTCCCTTTACTCTGAAGGAATTGGAACAAGACTCTTTCCCTTGTATTGCTATCAGTCTTCTTTCTGAGAAGAACCTCCTGCCTTCGAAATGCTCTTTTTTTCACTCAAGATCTTCCTTCTTATTCTTCTTCAAAGTCAAGCACTCCTTCCCCAAATGTGTTTTTTGTTTGAAGGGGCGGACACCACTCCTCATTTTCCGATCGCTCCTTTCCCTCTTTTCTTTACGACCAGACTTTCACGGGATATTATTTCACTTTCAATATCAGGTAATCTCAACGCGCCTTTTTTTTTCAATATAGAGCCACACAATCGCCAGTTGATACTTCCCTTTCCCCCCCGTATCAGCAACTTTTTTATGAGTCCTTCAATGGCATAGTTATCTCCCGCCTAATATCGAGTAAGAGAAGACGGTAGAAAACTGGGTAGATTTTTCTTCTCGTTTTGTGAATTCCTTATTAGGATTCATGAGCAGTTCTGCAACTCCACCCGCCGCATGGCCTGCTTTCCGGGATTTCTTAAACGAATACAAGAATTCGTTTGTTCTGTCGCGGTGGCTTTCGACCCCGGGCCCTGGTGCTTTCCCTTCCTCTCAAGCTTCCAGAGCCTCCCTCAAGCCTTCCTTTTTCCCCAAGCGATAGGAATGCAGTCTCGGAAGCCGCGCCGGCCTCCCATCTCTTCCTCCAGGGTTTTCAGGTATGATTCTGGCAGCGAGCGGAGTTCTTTCTCCAGGTCGCCTTTCCTTGAAGCATACTTTCCATGCGCCCTTTGAGCTGAGCGTTATTGCGGGACCTATTAAAAAGTTCTCTCCTCAGCTCTGACTTTTCCATCGAGGCTTGGGAATTTTTCCTTTTTTTTTCCCCCGGTGAAGTTTACTTTTCCTTCCCTTCCGAAATGCCCTCGCCCTTTCCCTTTTCAGCGCAATTTTTTAGTGGCCAACTCAGCCTCTCATTGTACCCAAGTGTTGAGACTTGCCTTTCCCCCCCCTTTGTTTCTCTTCGTGACCCTTGTTTTTTAAATCTTGCCGGGAGGTCTGTGCCACATCGTCACCGTCGTCCTTTTTTTCTTTGTCATGTTTCTTTTGTTTTTGCGAGAATCTTGCCTTGAGTTAGTTCCGATCATTTTTCCCCCCATCAGAGACTTCGAGGATTGTCCAGACTATATTCCTGGATTCCAGGCGGACCATTTTCCCTTTTTCTTTCCGGAGTCAATTCTATTCAGATCTTCCCCTCCCTTCAGGTAGGTGGGGAACCTTCAAGGATTTACTTTTTAGCGTTTTCTTATGACGCCCAGTTCATCGGCTCCCCCTTCTCTTTTCTTCCGTGTTGCTTCTTTTTTCTGACGTTCTTTCTCCGGCCAGCACGAAATCGCCCCTCTCGCCCGCCCTGCGGGGCCCCTCTGAAGGCTTGGCCCGTGGAAACGGCTTGAAGCGTCTTCATTATTCATGGGTCTTTCGTCTCGACTTTTTCTTTCAGATGTCGACGATTTCGGTACTGGTTCCATCGCCGTATTCTTTTTTTTCAATTGGCATCCTCGCTTCTCCGAAGTTGATGTTTCCCCCTCCCCTTTCCCCAGCTTTCTAGAGATGTTGCCAGATCCTTGGCTCCCCACGGAGGGCTTTTCGTTCACTCCTACACCGCCCTCTGCCGGAAGTTCTCTTCCTCTGCTGAGTTGGGAGCTTCCGTCGGCATCCGACGAACCTTTTTTCGACTGTTTTGGTCTTCTCTCTGTTTTTTGTCCTCGAGGATCTTTAAGGGGCGGAAAAAGCACCTTTCTGCCGTCCAAGGCGATTTCCTGCTCCTGTATTTCCCCGCGCCGCTCTCTTCCCCTTTTTTTCTGTCGTCTGCGATTTTCAACCTTCGATTGGAATGTGGCAGGTTGCCGAAAACAGTATGAGCCCCCCCCTATTTTGGTAGCCGCGTCCTCTACGGCCGTTCTTCGAGAATGTGTCCTCTTCTCTTTCCCAGTCGTACAGCCTTTCTGACCTCCTCCTAGATGAATGAACGCCGAAGTGCAGGTTTTTTTTCCTCTTTCTTCCAGCCGGACCAGCTTTTGATAGACTTCGCGATGATGTCCGCTCACCTTTCCCCTTCGAAAGGCGTTCTGTTCTTCTACGCGTCCCCTTCCCCTTGAGGTTTAATGATCTGGACGCATGCCCTTTTTCCGTAAGATGCTTGGCGGGCTATTCATGATTCAATTGGTGCCCGGAGGCAAAATCTTTTTTCCCCCTTGTCCCGAAGCGCTTGTAATGAGTTCGGCTCTTGTTTTTCTTTCACAGAACGCATGGTAGTGGTCTTCCCCCCCGATTTCTGGACTTTTCCATTTAGCCCCTTACTTTCCCCCCTTTTTTTCTGCCTTTCTTGCTCCTTTTTAGATTTTTTTCTTCCTTCCCCCGAATAAAGAAAATGGAGAGCCCCTTGCCACGTTCTCGGCACTCCTCCGACTCCAGTTGAATTCTTCTGTGAATCATTGTAGGCGCTCTTCCTTTCCCAACTTGCTACTTTGGTAATAGATTCTTTTCCACCCCTCTCTCCCTAATTCTTGGAGCTGAGCCAGGGCACCCCAATCCAAAACTCCTTTCTGCAATATCTTTTCCGTTTTTGAGAGAGATTGGACTTCCGGATTTTGGTCTGTGGACCTGGCTCAGCTCCAGGCCTTCCTTCTTGCTGTGCGATTTTCTTGCATCTTTTTTACCTTTCTCCCGACCTAAATGATGTGTGGCCCCCCCCCTTTTTTCTGTCAACGGAGTCCCAGCCTAGAAGAGGAGCGAACGTTCACTAACGCGCCAAGTGGCTTCCCCTTCCCCCCTGTCAAGCACCTCTTATTTGCCTTCCGCTCCCCCTCCCTCAGAAATTTTAACGGTTCCTTTGTCTATACAGGATACCCTTCTTTTATTTGGGAACCGACCCTTGCTTTCATGCAGCCCATTTCCCCCCTCATGCAGATAGCTGATGCTTCTTGGACCCGGAGATGCCCCCCACTGGATGACCCTTTCTAATCATTATAGCCCGCTTCCCCCTGCCGAAGCTTTTTCTTCCAAGATCTTCACCCTTCCTCGGGTGAGAGTGAAAGCCCTTTCCCCTACGCCGACCGCATTTCTCCTTTTTTCTTTCTCGGAACATCATCGCTTGTTATCCCTATCGGCAAGTGGGCCGGCGTTTTTCTCCCCTTCCTCCTTCCTCTCTTCAGCTCATTCCTCGGAATCTTCTCCATTCCCCTAATCCCCAGCTGGACGTCTCTTTTCAAAATTCTACCACCGCCGTCTTCTCGTCTACCCTATTTTCATCTGTTTTCGGCCCCCCTTCCTTTTCCAATAGACAGAGGAAATTCTTTTGCAGCTCAAGGACTCATCGGAAGCTCCACCCCCCTCTCTCGCGAGAGATGTTCGAAATATGCAGGAAGCGGCTTCTACTTCCCTTTCCCCCCGTTCTGGTTTTTAGGATCTCGATTAGATCATCGTCAAGAGTCTCCTTTTTTTTTTCTCAGGCTTCTGGAGTAAGCGTTCCCCTCTCTCACCATGGTCTCCATCGACGGCCATCGCTTTTTTGCTCCAACGAACCGCCCCTCCCCCCTTTTTTTCAGCGGATAAGACTTCTTTTTTTCCTCTATTCGTAGTAACTGGTCCCCTTGATGGGCCGGGGGGAGCCACAACTTTTTTCCTCCTTTCGCCCTTCGCGTATAAGTCTCTTTTCCCTAAGTTAGATCGCGTCGGCCTGGACGCAATCGTCCTTTTGAAGTTTCTCCTGTCCACGATCCCTCCAGAATTGCCGACCGCTCACTTTCCCAGCTGCTGGGCCCTTTTTAACCTTCTTCCTTCTCCTTTCTTAGTGAGGGCGAGATTTTTTTTAGTTTTTTTTTTCTGCCGGCATATATTTCCGATCCAGAACACGGTTTAATCTACTAGAAATCCTCTTCCCCGGGCGGCATCATTTCTTCGGTCCCTTTCCCCTTTTCTTCTCCCATAACGAACTGGTGTTCGCTTTTTGAGCATCTTCTCTATTATTTTCCTGACGAAGGCCTTCCTGGCGTTTTGACCTGGTCCGCTGGAATCCCTCCCCCCCTCTCTGGGCCAAGCCTCTTCTCTGCGATGAACGCACCTTCCCTTTTCCTCCCCAGTACGAGACCAAATTCTCCTCTCCGCACAGTTTAAGTCCCCCCTTTTTCCTCCCCTCCGAGCAAGATCGCCTCTTCCGAAGCCGTCCGGGATTATCCCCCCTCCCCTCCTCTAAAAAGGTTCCCGTGTTTCCTTTTGCTCGTTTGCCAAGGGACTTTTCCTTGCGGCCTGGACCGAAAGAAGTCCCAGGTCGACTGTTGCAAATATGACTTCACCGTCACCCCCTTTCCCCTCCCCATGCCGATCGATTCCTTTTCTGCAGATCAGACAAGATCCTACCATCTCCCTCGTCCTCAAGAACTGCTTCCCTCGATGGCCGAAAAAAACTTGAGACGGAGACATGGAACACTTCTCGCTGACTTTTCCTCACTGCCCCCCCCCCCTTTTTCCTGAGAAGGGATTGGGCCGGTCTTTTCTTCTTCCCTCTGAACCCCTATCGGCTTGTTCCCCAAATCTTGGACTTTCGAAAATTTTTCTTCTTTAAGCTTCTCCCTTCAAGAACCCAAGTTTTGGTGGAGAAGGAACCTCCCCCCATGCAACAGAAAAAACCTTTACTCTTCGCCAACGAACTTCGGAAAAGCATGGTCCCCTCCCCCATTTCGTGGCTTTTCCTTCCCTTTTCGCCTTTCCGAGGACATTTCCACAAAACTAGGAATCTTTTTCCGATCTGAGAGATACGATGTCTATTGTGCCCCAGTTTATGTAACTGTCCCCTCCTGGGCCTGGCTTCTTTCTTTCTCAGGTCCCCTCCTTTTTTGAATTTTGTAATCATCGAGATTTATACCTCGTTTACATCCTTTTCTGCTTTATCCCAAGCCTTGTTTCTTTCCTTGAATCAGTCGTCCCCCCCAGGCGGCCTTTGATCCGGACCTCTTTTCACTTGTTGATTCCCCTCAAAGTTTGACTGTTCCAAGGGAGGGCACTTTTCCGATAAACCAACATTTTTTTCAGTATGGATGAAAGTCTGAATGCCACCCCCCCCCCCCCCCCCCCCCCCCCCCCCCACCCCCCCCCCCCCCCCCCCCCACGACAGCATCCCCAAGTTTCTCCCATCTGAATCTCCGCGCACGGAAGAGCCTACCCCTCCTCTTTCCCAAGGCCGGCATTCTTCCCCCCTTTTCCCTCTCCTCCTTTTTTTTTTTTTTCTTTTATCGTTGATGCCGCCTTGTCCCCCGGAATCTTTCGCGTCTGCGCGGAGAGGCTTCTCGCCGCGAAACAGTTTCTCTCGACCCTTCCCGTGGTCCATCGGTAATACACTTTTTTTTTGTATCTTGCCCTCAGAACTTGCGCTCCCCTTCAACCTTTTTTTTTTTTTTGAAGTGGGGCTGGTCCCTCCACACTTAACTTTTCGACTCAGCTTGTTCCGACGACCGATTAATTCCTTTCCCCCTTTCCCCTTGGTTTTCCCTTTGGAAAGCGACCTCTCCTTTGGCTTTCCCTTCTCAGATGAATTAAAACCTTAGAGATAGTATTCCTTATCCCCCCCCCCCTCTAAAGGGTCCCATTTACATTCTTCCAGTGTATCCTTCAGCTAATTCTAGAGACCAAAGGCTTCTCCCTTTTTTTTTCTTCCTCGATTTTTCTGTAATAAGGGATTCCGTCTAAGGGAAGCTTTCCCGGCCCCGCAGCATGGATCTTTATGTCACATTTTTCGACGATCCCCGAATTTCGTATTTTTGTCTGTGCCCCGGTGGCGGCTGGGTTCCCTGGAATGGTGATTGCAGCCTCCCCCTCCCCCTTTTCCAGCGCAGAAAACTTCAAGCGGCTTTGGACATGCGATTCTTGGGCGTCAGATCGCCTCCCTTTCCCCCTTGCTCCACTTCTTTTTTTTATTTTTTTCAGGTACCTTCTTGCTTTGCCGAGCGGAGTTGTGACAGTTCTTTTCTCGACGAATTAGAAAGATTCCTTTTTAGTTTCGCGTATTGAGGGTGCCTTCCAATTTTTTGAGGAGCTTGTCGATAGCCTTCCCCCCCCTTCTCTTCCCTCGAAGGCTCCGGACCTTGTTTTCCTGGTTGTACTTTTCCCCCACAGACAGATCGTAGACCTTTTTCTCCCCCCTGCTTTCGGGTTTCAGCTTCCCCCTTTGGCCAAACTCTCACTTTCAGTCGCCCGCCTTTTTTCCAACCATTTTTTCTCTTTTCGTTGGCTCCTCCCGGGATTTCCCTTAAGAGAATGGCGATCGTTCCTTGGTCGTCACATAGCCAGACTTTTTTTTCCCTTTTGATTCATGTTGGTCCGTTTTTCCTTCGTCTGGGCGAGACATTTTCTTTCCTTCGCTCAGGAGAACTTTTTTTGGACCCTCCTCCCTTTTTGTCTCTTTTTGGATACCAGGAGGCCTTCGGCGCCAGTTTCTTCCCGTTCGTAATAGAGCAGAGATCAAAGCCGGCGACAACAGGTCGTCTTCCTCCGTTACTTTTTTTTCACTTCTGATAGGACTTTGTCTTCAGACCAGTTCACTTAGATTTCTTCATGCTGTCTTGGAGATGCGCTCGGTTCTTCGGTCCGTTTTCTTTCGGAACCAGCTCTGCCTCCTTTGGTTATAGCTTCGGGACTTCGACGTTCCTCTGGGAACGACGCTTTTTGGGGATTGAAGCTTTTTCCTCTGGAATCAGCATTTCCCTTCCGAACTAATAAATTTTTCGATGTCGCCGATTTCGTAAAGTTTCCCCAGTCTTTTTTTTTTCCCCCGATAGCCTAGTTCAACTCTTCTCCCCCTCCCGACTTTTTGCTTCATCCCTTTTTCCCATCAAACGAGCTCCCGTTCCGACGAATAGAGATGGCCCAGATCTATCTCCCCTCCGTCGGTCTTTATTTTTTTCCGTGCGACTTTTTTGACAAGTCGATAGTTGGCGATGCTCTTGTTCCCTTCCTCTGATACGAAGAAATTCGACTTTCCGCCAGATCTGATATGCTCGGCTTTTTTCTTCCACAGCAAGGTCCCGAGTGACAGCGCTCCTGCTCCATGACTTTTCCTCGGGCATTCGCCTTTTTGTTTGAGGCTGCCGATGCGTCTTTTGAATAACTTGAAGCTGCGTTTTTTTTTGCGGGGTTGGTTATGAGAAAATCGCTGTCCTTTCTGGGGCTAGGGAGCCGTCCCTCCCCTCTGTTCTTCGCCCTTTTTCTTGACCCCCCCCCTTTCGTCCCCTCTTGGATTGTTCATGGCGACTCCTTTTCCGCTGACATGCGCGGACACTCCTTGCCGGAAATGCTTTCCTCGGCATTTGGCCAATCGATCTCGCCTATTCTTTCCCCCCCCCCCCCCCCCTTTCCCGTTTTCCCTTTTTTTCTTTTTTTTCGTAGCTTCCCCCCTTCCCCCTTGCGTTTAATGATATGCCTCCCTTAAGAAGGACTTTTTCTGGCTATAAGTCTCGCCTTGTTGAATCGGGATGTCCAAACTTCTTTTTCCCAAGGTTCCAGCGGCGCATGGAGCCCTTTTTTCCTTTTTTAGACCAGAAGCTCCTTTCCTTTTCCTCCCAGAATCGGCCTCACAGTATCCCTGCCCCGATATGGGGAAAAAGTTCTTTCCTGCTCCTTCAAATAATTTTTTTCCGTCTTCCATTCCCCCCTCCCCCTGGAGAGTCCTTTTCTGCAACGTTCGCGGGCCTCTCTTCTCTTTTCTTTTCCCTTCCCCTCGTTGAACCTTTTTGTTGTCCCCCCACCAAGATCATGTAGGCGGTCGTGGTTCCTCCCCCTTTTAACCAAACTATGCTAATAGCCTCCCCCTTCCCCTTCGTTTTACAGCATCTTCCTTCTATGGAAACAAGCCCCCCCTCAGTTGAAGA
>Ga0179593_1539447_pt1 | contig 15799 bp, 15 predicted proteins | sample CZODoug2_1_08_16_FD_185931 | JGI IMG/M metagenome (GOLD analysis project Ga0179593, IMG submission 185931) | Vadose zone soil fungal communities from Angelo Coast Range Reserve, California, USA - CZODoug2_1_08_16fungal (PacBio error correction) | ecosystem: Environmental > Terrestrial > Soil >... | reverse complement strand
GCGCCACTTCTCGTCAGGGGCGATTGCCACTGCCGGTTCCTCCCCCTTCTCTCCTTTTTTTTTTTCAGCCCGCCCCCTAAAGAGGAGATACACCAGTATTTTGCATTTCGTTTTCGTTTCTACGTATTGGAAGCCCCGTTTGTTCGAAAAACTGTCCTCGCCACGGCTTGTGTGGTGGTTCAGTGTCCTTCTTATTTTCCTGGGGGTACTGTACAGAGGTGGTTATCCGCTTGTTTTCCTTTTGCCCTTCAGCGCGCTCCGCCCTTACTTAGATCGCCGGCTACTCAGGATGTTGTTCGTTTGCGCTTTACTTTTTTCCCTATAGGCCCCCCAACTGACACGTATGCTTGAGTCGTAATTGCCCCTTCGCTGGAGCCAGACATGGCATGGGATGTGGGATATTCCCCTGTTGTACTTGGGACATGACCCTTGATATCACCCTTTTTTCCCAGATCCGGCTAATGGAAATGGCGACCACTCCTTCCTTTTTTACTGTTCCCCTTGTTTTTTTTTCCTGAATGACAGCATTGCGTATATTTTCAGTATGAATCCTCTCCGGTGTCGAACCCCCCTTCCGCGTTCCTCTTTTCGAGCCCTTTGAGATAGATAGAGGAAACCGCTGAGATCGTTCTCTATTTTTTTTTTCTCTTTTTTTTAGAAGGGCCTATTCAGGTTATCTGTTCGTGGACGCTCCCCCGTGCAAGTTTAAGCTGGTCTTCGAAACTTTTTTATTTCTCCTTTTACTGACCTCTTTGTCCTTGGGTAGACGTACCGCTTTTGCTCGCATCTCGCTGATTTTTTTTTCACTTTTTTTGCTGTTTGACGAGCAGGATCTCATGGAGGGGTCCCCTTACATCCATTGTAAGTGCGTCATCTCCACGAATCTCGGAAATGGAGCGGCTTCCGTGTTGCCTCCTGTTCTTTTGATCTCGGTTTTCTCTCATCTCAGGTCACTTACAAGTCGATTCAAGTGACCACTTTGTTATTTGTTTAGCCGGCGCAAAACGCACATGCCTACCCCGTTTCTAGTCCACCCGTTTTCTCCACTTACCTGCTCAGGGAGGCCGAACACTCTCATTTCACATGCTGACGATGAACTCCTACAGTCTTGGCTCCCTGTTCTGCTGCGTGACCTTGCTTCGCATTTCACCAGGGTTGACCTTAAATTGCTCAACTTCTCATGTTTTTCTTTTGAAGACGGATCCGCCTCCCCTTTTTTTCTTGCTGAGTGGACCGGTATTTTTGCCTCTTGGCCGATGATATCCACCACCCTCTCCCTCACTTCGTTAACCATATCGCCCCGTTGGTAGGAAATCCAAATATCCCCCCCCCCTACGTTCCTCTGCGCAGCGTTGGTCGGGCAATTTCCTGGAGCTGGCACCCGCTCCCAAATTCTTTGTGCAGTTTCCATCGTTCGATCGCCACCGCCAAGGGAGTTAAGCCCCCTTAATCGGATGCGACTGTGATGCCCTGTGCGCTTCTCTTTTTTTGCCGTCCCAAATAAGAGATAACTATGTGCGTCACCCCCTTCTTGGATCCCCCCCCCCACCAACCCATGGCCTGGCATCGTGCATATCCAGGTAACAAAAGGTCGTGATGCCTTTTTTGCTCTTCCTGTCTGTTAAGAATGTAGATTCGCTCCCCTACCAGTCTCCCATTTTTTGCCCTCTCCACGATTTGCGGGCCACACGGATTCGTCGTCTACGATTATTTCCATCCATCTAGCTATTCTGCTTCCAGTTCTTCTAGCATGGCTAAACCCCTTGCAAGGAATTCCCCTACCGCTTTCATCCTTCTTCACTGCCTATATTTTCGGACCAGATTAAAAGCCCGACATCAACATTCGCGCCGCGTCACCCAGAAGATTCCTTGTGTTGAAGCCCTTTAAGCACCACGATGCGCCGCTTGTTAGTCCCTAAAGTACCTCGGAAATCCCCCCTCATTTTTAATCCCTCCCCTTTGTTGTTGTTTGATTCGTGCCTTCTTTTTTTTGAGCTTCCTTTGCTTTAGTCTTGGCGTGAAGAAGTACAGTGTTGCTTCTCCCCCGTGCGCTTTCTGGATTCAGAGCAGAAAGTTAGTTTTTCGTTTATAAGCGGTCCTTCTCCCCCACCTCCTGACCCTGCAATTATTGCCCCGTCGTCTTGAATTCTCTTGTGCATGCTGCCATGATGGAAACGAGCCAAATCCTTTAGGCTTGAGGACCCTAATTTTTTTCTGACGACGTAGGCCTTTGGTGCAAAATTTTGGTGAATCTTGGAATTGGTGGAGTGGAGGTTCGTACCTTCCGCGGTTCACAGACTCCTAGGCTTCGCAACAATCGCAAGGGCATCCTCTTTGCGTTTTCCTTCGACTGCAAACTTTTACATGGGCGGTGTTCTTTTTCGATCTCATGGTTACTCACCCTTGATTGTGAGTCCATTAAGACTTTCGCCATCCAGCTATCTTCTCAATCCCCCCTTAATGAAGAAAGTCGGCCTAGAGTTTTCCTCAGAGAGTTGAGTCTTGGTGGCGCTGCTCCCCAAAAAGGGTGAGCGGGTTGGAAGTCCGCATGACAGGAAATGTCCGAAGTTCAAAACAGCCCTTTTGTATGTTCTCAGATTGGGGAAAAACCTTATAGATTCTTCCATAACCACCAGCGTCTCTAGGGTTTACGCTTTAAGGCCCCTGATCTCGGGTGAAAAAGAAAAAGTTTGCCCACGGACAAAGTTTCACCTTAACTTTTTCAGCACTCTCGTAAGTCCACACCCAGATTTGTACGGAGAACCACCCCCTCAACTAGTTGCCTCCCGGCACACCGCGAGACTGCTGCAGCTTGATGTCTGATAACTATGTTTGTCTAACTTGGTTTCTTTCTTTCTTTCACCGCGCAGGGGCGAGAAGTTTTCCTTCCTCCCCTGACTGGTAAAGCTTCCCACAGGGTAAGACAACGGCCTTTCCTTTTTCACAAACCAAGATATCAGGGCGTTTGCATCAAATCGATGATACATGTCCCCCAGTGCTTTCCTTAAGGACCGTCGAGGAGACCTTCGCCTTTCTTCCATCCAAGTCTATGTGGAACCACTTCAAACCCGACCATCGTCTTCTGTAGCTTCTTTTTCTCCTCCCCCCCATGAATTACGTACCCCGCCAAAGGATTCTTGTTCGGGACAAACCAAGGTTGAGCCAGCAAGTCCTCTATCCCCCAAGTGGTCACACACTGAAACAAAGCCTCTCCGCCGAGTACAACCTGCCCCCTATCCTTTTTAACGGATGTTCAAACTCAAGGGCGCCCCGAACGAAGATCCCATGGGACTATATGATGACCGATTCCAGATCAAGGAGAGAAACATAATCTCCCTAATGTACCCCTTCCCTCCGTATCGGCGCTCTCACTAATTGGTCGAACGCAACTTGTTAACTCCCCCCATAGGTTAGAAGGTGTTAGAAGAGGATCCCCTCTCTACCGCGGGTTGTCACATCCCCTGAAATAGAGCACCTCCAGTCCCTGAAACCGCTGGTGGCGGGGGGGGGGGCATTAGCCCTGCGATATCCCGGGACCTTGCTTCTCGATCAACCGTTCTTCCTTGCACAACTCCCCCCCTCCACCAACACAATGACCCATTTGTTTCACGATGAAATTTCCCCTACCCTTTATGGTTCGAGTACCCCCCATACTGTCAGTTTGGCCATATACTGAGTCCCCCCTGACAAGAGCGTCTATACGCCCCCCCTTGCCCACCCTCTTCCGGAGAAGGCAGTATTTGTGAAACCCGTCTCTCCTAGGATCAGAAGATTTTCGACCCATAACCCCCTCTTTTCACCTCATACACCTACTCAAAGAAAAGCGCCACCTCTTCCCCCCCCCTAATCCCTCTTGGAATGGTTTTCCATTGGCCCGAACGGTAGCTCCCTGAAGATCTTGTGAAGCGCGTAACTGGAGGAACTCCCCTTTTTGTTCCTTCTATGGTCTCACTCTCCTTGAGAGTTAGGCGGTTATCCCTCAGTGCTGCCCGGGAAGACCTGCAGTGTTACCCCCACCCCAAACCCCTCTCATCGTTTATCCTTGATCGATCCGAAGGTTGTCGAGACGTCAGCTCATTTTTTCTTTTCTGCGCGGGTATGCTGCCTCTGTAGGGACGCAAGGTATGAACTTCTTAGCCTTTAGGGGCCCCTCCGTTCATTTTGAAACTCCCTGCCCTGTGAATGCCAACTCTTTCCCCTTTCCTCCTTTTCGCTTTTGGGCCACGTGTTTATCGCCAAGCTGAAAACCCAGGTGTTGTTCCTCTTTTGGGCGCTTTCCCTTTATCCGACCCCGTTCGTCGAGACGACGACCGCTGGATACCAAACTTTTTAACTTTTTTCATTCTTCTTTCTCTTTTCTCCTCCCTCCTTGTGAGAGATGAACTCCCTTTTCTGGTCAGCGTCTTTTTTTCTCGACCACGGTTTTTTTTACGAGCTTTCGCCAAGTTCCCCTTGTTCTCACTGCGTAAGGATGACAACGCCGTCCCCCCCCCCCCCCCCCCCCCCTCCCTTGTTTGGCATGAGTTTTGCGGCTTTCCGGCACGTGGTGTTCAACTTTCTTGGTACATGACGGCTGTCGCGGCCCCTTTTTTCACTGCAGAAGTGTTTTTCTTGCATGCCCGACCGTTCGGACACAAATGTCATACACTCGCATCGACTTCTGACTGACACTTGATCTGCACTGTATCGCATAGGGAATAGCTATCCGATCGTTTCGCCAAGAGTTTGCGGTTTTCAGGCTTCCTTTTTCTCATTCACCGTTTTAAAGAAGAGCTAATGACAGCTATCCAGGCGCTTTCCCCCCTTAAAGCTTTTCTCTAACGAAGTAATATTCAGCCAGTAACTGCGTCGCGAGCGTACAACGATCCCTAGACTTCTCACGGGAATCTACTTTTTTATTATTTGTAGAGGGTTGGGCGGCGCTATGGGAATGGAGTTTATTTTATAGTCTTTCTTCCGTTGTCTTCCCTATTCCCTGACGCGATATAAGGATTCCTTTCATCTCTCTCCGTCCGTTTGTTAGCTCCCTCTTTATATATTCCCCCAATGACAGTATGGCTGAGTCGTACTCGACCCTGCGTTCTTACCATTTTATTTAAAATAGTTGGGCTATTCAATTTACCTCGTGTTTGCAGGACCTGGGTGATACTCGCGGGTCTCCGACAAATCCTTTGCCTTGATCCACCGACTTTTTTCCTGTGGCCCTATGACATTGGCTGGCGTGATACCGTCTGGGACTTCCTGGCCCCCTTTATTGCCCGTTTTTCTGTGTCCCCTGACATATGCAGTAAACTTTACGTCCTGATTTCGGAAACTTCCCCGCCGATCGGCTTTCACGGCACCCCTTTTTCCGCTGACCGCTTGGGCTCTCTTGCTTCCCCGTATTACCTTTTTTTGGCTGGGCGCCTGTGAAGTTTACGTGCTGCCCTCGCCAAGGTATTTCTTTTCTTGTGAATATGGAGTCTTTGTTCATTGTAGCCGAGGACCGTTTCGACACTCCCTCCTTCCCACGTTTTCCGAGAGCTCCCCTTGCCCTCCATTGGGGGGCTTAATCTTGGAACTTCCGAACCTGACCGGCCACCTCCCTGCATTCTTTTTGTTGGCAATGTTCTAGAGGTCTGTGCTGTATCTATTCGGCTTCCCTTCTAGTACGTCGTCGTCCGGGGGGTTGCCCAAAGCCAATGATATGGGGGCATGTTCTTTTTGCACCCCAGGGCACTAATCTTTTTGCCCCCCCCGCCGTTGAATGCGCGCGTACCAGTTCCCCCCCGGCGCTGCGTCCTACGCCGCGTTTGGAACCCCCCCCCACAAGATGATTTAACAGCGTTCCTCCCCCCCAGCCTCTTTTTCTGGTCATCTTGCGATGTGAATCGGACATTCACCAGCGCGTTGTCTGACCTTGTGGTTTGACTCTACTACACCCTTGTTTCTCTCCCAGGTACTTATAGACTTGTTCTTCATCCACCATCCGGTCTGCAAATGCGTCAACCTCGTCAACCTCTCCCGGAAATTCTTCCCTGCATGACCCTAAGATTATTGTGGACTCGATGCAGCCCAGTTCCCCAACCCGTCTTCCCAGAGCTTGGGCATTAAAGGCCGACTCTAACTCCTCCTGCCACCTACGATACTGGCGACGGGTTAAGTAAACCCCTCGTCTGGCTCCCTTTTCCCCCTCTTGGCTTTCCTCCTCCGTTAGTAGTCAACACACGAGAACACTCGCATCCACGATGCTTGGAGCGGACACCAACGATCTCCGGACCACTGGTTGTGTGACCCCCCCCCCTCTTCTATTCTGGCCGTATTATTGATCGAGCCGTGCTTTTTCCTCTTCCGTAACCGCGCGACCCTCAGTTCCACAAATTACATCCTCTTCAAGGCATGACTTTCTGGCCCACTTTCACTATTAGGTTTCATGCCCTTCTCCGGATAATGGCTCAAATTCTTCTCACAGCTCCTTCAAGACCTGCGGGGCAATGACGCCTGGTCCCGCGGGCCTATCTTTTCTACTTCTCCCCCACTCGCTTCAGCGTCACGGCAGCTCGAAGACCATGTTTTTCTTCAGCCCCCTATACTTCTCCTCCGCATTGTCGCGTAAAAGTCTCAGGCATATACTTCTGTATTCCCCTCCCGCTTTGGTTCTGTACTTAACTGAGCTCTTGTTACGGCCAAGAGCCCTTTTTTAGAGATTTTCGTGGCCAGGGGAGTCACCCAGAACTTTTGGGCTTCGATGCTTGACCCTCCCCCTTTCATTTTACGAAGAAGTTTCGGAGGGGATTTTAAATAGGTTCCCATTCGCCTGCAAGAATTATGAAAACGCCCCCTTTCCTTGAATTCTTTCAACGTTTTGATCCAGAATTGTCCCCGGTAGCATTCGATTAATTTGTGCGGACCCCTCCTCGACTCTCCCGGGCCTGAAAATCCTTCGGAGGGTTTTCAAGAGTGGATTGGTTTTTGCGTGTCTTCTTTAGTTCCAGCGGGACAAGAGGCGCATCTTTCTTCGTTTTCCCCCCCCTCGTCCCCAGCCTGCATTGTTCCTGTATCTGCACATGCCGGGACCTTGGCGGATTTTTTTTGTTTTCCTCCTCAAGTCTGCCACCTTCCCGTGATCGTTTTGACGGCCTCTCTCCTTTTTTTCATCATTTTCGTCCCGCCCCCTGCCCCTCCCCCTTACTTCCGTCTCGGTTGGCAGAAGCTGTTGTGTTGCGTCCTTCCTCCTTGATGCACATGACTCCTGGTGGATCGGTTGTCGCCAGTCTTAAATTTCCTCCCGTGCCTTTCCGGCGGCTAAGTAAAATTTAGGGTGCTCTTTTAGAATCTTTCTTCTTTGTGACGCGAGGTCTTCAGTCCTCGAGGGAGCAGTGTTTTCCACCGTCCCCCCCGCCAATAACGATACATGGAACCCCTCAGAACTACATTTTGCCTGCTAGTCTCCCCCCCAGCTTTCGCGAATTCACGACCCCCAGCTGGACTGGTTCCCCCTTCCTGATGATGATCCTTGCCCGGCGGCTGGATGTCACTCTGGTCCTTCCCTTGGAGTTTATCGTCAGCCAGCGCCTCTTTTCGTGCAGCTCATGCCCTTAATCTGCTGCAAGCCATGCGGAAAACCACCAGAAGATTCCCGGCCTTTTTGCGCCGAGACTCCCTGCCCCCACAGTGTTCAGGCGCCCCCCGACGGGAAGGACTTCGGTATGCTCTGGAAACACCCCCAAGTCTCCCGGGCGAGAACATCAACCCTCCCAAAAGTCTCGTCTCTTTCGTAGCCGGGGATAAGGTCAGTTCCAATGCCCGTCCTCCTAGGCCATTCTGTCCTAGATTCTCGGACCCTGTGAGGTCCCAGTCCGTGCCGGGATGCCCAAAATCCGAGTCCGTCTTACACATTTATGACACCCCCCCCCGCGAGCCCCCCCCGAGCGCCCTGAGAAGAAATTGGGAACCGGAGACAGCCAACGTGTTATTTAAGCCACGAAGACGTGGACCTCTCCCCCCTGTTGATTTTTCTAAGAAAGTTCAGCAGATTTTCCCCCTGCGCCAAGCTTCTTCCCCAGGGTGCCGCGAAGCGAGCTTAAGGGTCAGAGAGACTAATGAGCCCCCGCGACCAGGACCCCCATCCCCTTTCCCCCCGAAGTAAGCGGGAGGCCGGAATTTGCACATTCCTCTTTTGTTTTTCCACCGTTGGCACCCCGGCCCAGAAGCATCGGACATAGGTCAGCAAACTTTTTGGGTAGATGGCGCCAGGGCCCATAGCCATGTTTCTCGGCCCTTTTGGGAGATCAACCAGGTCAGGCAACGCGTCACACCGTACATCGCCAATCCTCCACACACTGCCATTTCTTTTCTCACGATCCGTCCTCCGCAGGGTTCTCCCTCCCAAACTTTTCCCCTTTGGCCCTCTTATGGCCAAAGAAGATCTTTCCTCGCCCACCGTCCCAATACCGGAGCCGGATTCCCCCCCTTAACTTTTTGTGACTGGCAGCCCAACCACCTCTTTCACCCCCCTTTGGAATTACACCTTCACACAGAATTCCCCCTCCGCCAAAATATAAAACCACACAGCCTATTTTTCCTTTTGCAATAACGGTATTCTGAAGAGTTGATCGTTGCTCCGTTTTATCCTCACTTGTGTCTCCGCTCATGTTTGGCTCGGAACGCGCTGAAGAGATGCCTTGCGGCTGCCGGTTCCCTCCTGCCCGGAAGCCTGATGTCTGAAGTTTTTCCACACCAACACCAGACCCCTCGGGTTAGATTCTTTATCGATATCCCAAGTGCGAACGGGATTATGGTCGCCTCTCCCTCTTGCACATTGCCACTATGTGGCATTTGCACCTCAAGAAGAAAGCCCTGAACTCTTTCGCCTTGGGAAGTCTCCCCTCCGTCATGTACCCGATCTCTCCGGAACCGTTGGGCAACTCAGAACCCGGACCATCGAGTTTTCGGTATAGTTTCCTTTTCGGGTAACCCATTTTTCTGCTATTGGAATTAATTTATAGCTCTTTTAGATCCGCCCGTGGTCGAGACACGACGCACGACGTCCCCAGAACGGTTTTGCCCCCCCCTCTCTTCCTTCCTCCTTGTTGATCTTTCTGTCCTCATTACCGTTCTTGTACGGTCGCTTTCTCTGACCTTTGGTCGTCCCCTCGAGCCCCTTGGGCATCCCATAGCCGGCGATTCCGTTCTCTGGTGTGCCTGTCTCGCTGTAGCCGGGCAGGAGTTGGCTTCAACGGTTGCCACTCTTAGGTTCAGTATATCGGCCCCTTTCCCCAGGAGACCTTGCGGGACTTTTGACTGCCCGCCTACCCCCTTGGGCACCCCCCAGATTAGGAGACCAGTGACTCCCCTTTGATTCCGATCGTTTCTCCCCCATGGCCTCTTTTTTGGTTTTTGTTGGGGAACTTCTGGCTTTCCTCTGGTCCTTTTTAGCGAATCTAAGCTCCGATCGGCGCCCAGTCCCCTCATACGGAGATTCACCAGTCTTTGGTTTTTCGCCAAGTCGCGCCCTCCCTCGTGGTGCTCTTTTTTCCAAGTTAAGTCAAGTAAAGTCGTCTCGTGTGTGCGTTTGCTTTGTCTTCGCTGCTGACGTTTATTCCCGCGAGGTCCTCCGCCTGGTTTCTTTCCCTTCTTCTTCCTTTTCCTACGTCCCTGACAAGCCGCCTCCAGGCGTGATTTTTTTTTTGTCTCATCCCTTTTACTCGTTTCTTTGTCTCATATCTTCCCCCCCACTGAACCTCGGAGGAGTCGTACGCTACGTTCTGACTCTCCGGATTTTTTTCGTGTTTTAATAACTTGTAATCTTTTCTGACCTGGTTGGATTAGGTCCCTTCTTTATCTCCTCCTACTTTGCGCAAATCTGCCGTTTTCCCTGTGCAAGTCCCCTTTCTTTCTTTTTCGGGACTTAGGAAAGATCTGACTTTTAGTCTTTCTATTCCCTTCTTTTTTCACCTTTGAAATTTCTTCCGTGCGTTCGAACATTATTCCGCGGAATTTTCGATAGCCTTCCCCTTTCCCTTCTATTGTTTTAATTTTATGCTTTTAGTTAAACGGGTATATTAGGTCCTTTCGTTAAGTTAGCCTTCTCCAATTGATCGCGTTTGGATGTAATCGGGAGACCGTTGGGTCCTTGTGTCTTTTTTTCTCGTTTTGATAGAATTAGTTGACATTCCTTTCCCAGTTGTTATACTAGTACTGCCATTCTTGAGGGTCCCCGCATAATCATGAATTTTTTTTTTTGCCTGGTCCTGTACGAAATCAGAATTTTGCTGGCTGTTCTTTTTTATCGCCGGTATTCTTGTGCATATAGTGTTCCTCACCCGTGCTTTCTTCCACTAGGACTGGGAATGTTTAGTATTCGAACTCCCTCTTATGCCCGTGAAGTTCCCCCTTCCCTTTAATCTTTCCCCACCCTCCAGGGACTGCGTCTCTGACGCTGCATCCACTTTTATTTACAGGTGATCACTCCCGACTTCTGTCCTTTTTTTTTTTCGAACCCTACCCCCTTCCGGTGCGGTAAGCTCTACCTTTTTTTTTTGTGTTTTTAGAAGATATGTTTTGCAAATTTCTGTCTGAGTGGCCAGGTCCTTGGTCCTTTTTTTTCCCCCCCACCCGCATGCCCTGACTTACCTCGTCACCCGCAACCTTCTTTCCACAAGCGCAAATTTCCGATTTCTTTACCTTGCTGCTCCCCTGCTTTTCTCGGTCCCCCATTGAATGGTTCAGGGAGAAACCCCCTGTTCCATCTCCCGCGCCGTCCCGCTCGCGCACAACCGTTTCCTCGACGTTCCCGCATCAGTCCTTTTGATTTTCGCCTGCCTGGATGGAGACATAGTATTTCTCACCCAATCACTTGGCATGTTTTGTCCAATTCTTGAGGCCTCTCCACATCCCCCGAACCTCCCGTCATCCTACCAACATTAAGGATGCAGCCTGGAGATTTGTCCGCCTGATTTCCCCCGCTTCCCGTTACCCCCGACCTCCACTTTTTTCCCAACCCACTTCTCTGCGCTCTTGCTCGTTTTTTCCTCAATAGAATGGGATAGCAGCCACTGGCTAAAAGTTTCCTTTTTTCTATTGCGACCCATTCACTGATTCAACCCTTCATCCGTCCTATCATTCTATTGCCTTTCTTAACCACGAAGAAATTCAGATATTACACTCCCGGGCAAGCGACCCCTGTTGTTTACGCTTAGCCAACGATTTTTACGACGCGTGTCCTTCGCGTATTTTCAGGACGAGAGATCAAGATCATGTTTCTGTCGGGGAGGATGCTGAAGATCTTTCAGGCGGCCAGGTCGACTTAGTCGGGTCGACCCATTTTGGGCATTATCCCCGCGCCCGTCCCTCTTGGCTTCTTGGTACCCGTATCTAAAAATCCGCTGATCCAGCTTACAGCCCCCTTTCTTCTTGACGTTTTCCCATCTTTCGTTCCATCTATCAAAGACTTGAGAAAGTAACCTAGATGCGCTGCACCTCCCTCTTCAAGTCCTGCTCTTTTCGCCAAACTTCCATGCAGTGAAGAGCTTGGTGTGACGCGTTTCCTTCGGACTCTCCCTCTGTTTCAGTCGGCTTTCGTCAACTGCCATCCCCTGACCTTTCCTGCACATTGGACATGGGGATTGATGTGCCCTCCCCTAGAAGGGTGACCCTCCCCTTCCCTGATCCTATTTTCCTGCCCCCCGATCAATTCTCCCCCATTCCCTTCCGGCGCTTTATTACTACTGCCCAGTCGGCCAGGTTTTTGGGGATTGTTCGGTTTTTTCTTGACTGCAAAGCCTAGTGTTTAGGCGGTTTCAGTTTCCCCCCCCTCGAAGGCGCTGAGCATTTTTGTCCCTACAATCGTCGGGTTCATTGTGAAATATTTTTTCCACCTGCGCTTCATTTCCTTGCCTTGAGGAGAGGTGTTGGTTCCTGTCCACTCGTACCTGGCACCCCCACTAAGACACCCGTTTTCTTTGGCCGTATAAAGCCCTCCCATTCTTTTCCCATCAAATCACGGACGCTGGTGCCTGTCGACCCCCTCCCAACTTTTCTCCCTAGGCCTCAAGACACTTTGGTCACCTCGGTTATTTTGCGTTTTTTTTTTTTCATCGTCAGCCCTCTGCCCTTGTGTTTTCCAGCTCCATGAACGGGTAAGAGAGCGTTTTTCAGGGGCAACGGCCTGGAGCCCCCCCCGAGTCCGTGGCCGATGGCTACCCGCACCCCAGCAGAGTGTTGCCTTTGCAGCTTACCGGTGAATCCCCGTCGAGTGCTATCCCTTGAGATTCCCAAGATAAAGGATGAACTTCCAACAATCCGTACATTTCTTTTCGGTAGATTGGACATTATTCCTTCTTTTTTTTTTTTTTTCCCCCCCCCTACAGGAGGCCCTGAGTCTCTTTTTTTTTCCAAACGCGGTGTCTCCCTGTCCTCCCCCTGCTCTTCCTTCCTGTCAGTCTACACATGTCAAAGCAGGCTTCTATAGCTTAACAATCGCGATCAGTCCCCTTTGCCGAACCCTCAAACGTGCCCCCCGCAAAGGATATGGAAATAGCCAGGTGATTTTGGCCAGACCGTCAAACTTTCAACACTGAGCCCACTCTCGAAGCGGCCCCCCCACCCTCCCCGCCTCTGGCCGCTTCACTAATTCGATCGGGAACGGGCTCTAGGTGAACCCGCTAGAGCTGAATTTTACCTATGCTGTCAGCCCTTCCTCCTCTCCCCCCCTTCCAGTCTTCCCAGGCACCGGGAAGGGGACTCCCCTTCTAGCACATCCGCCGGCACCTGATTTTAGGTATAACCACTGGTTTCGCCATTCCCTGTGATACTTGCCCTTGTTTATCACGAAAGGTCAGAAGCAGGGAGGTTCTTTTACGCTTTCCTTCCTTTACGGTTTTCCCATATATGAGCCCCCCGAATCGCTGTACCCGTCCACGATGGTCCAAAATCCGAGGAGCCGGCGGATGGCCTGACTTTTCCGAAGGACGCCGGCCATGCAAGTCCAGAGCCCTCTTACCCAATACTTTCAAAGAATGCGATCTGCCACCCCCGTGATCTTTCTGGCGTCAATTAAATGTCTCACTCGGTTTTTTTTCCCCTCTGATCTTTTTTTGTTGGAGTCGCCGTAAGGGCGAAATGCCACCCTGGTTCTTTCTACTTTTGGTTTTTCTTTCACCGCCTATTTTATCGAGAGAGTATCTGCTTCTCCGGTTTTTTTTCCATTTATATGAAGGGTCCCCACCCCCCAGGCATCGTCCTCGTTCGGTCCTGCTATCACCCCGAAGGCGAAAGCCACATTTTTTCCTTAACCCTTTTTTCCGGTTGGTAAATTGCCTCTGCGGGAATGCCGAACCTCCCTTTCTCTCTCATTGACCTTTGGCCGATCTCCCCCCCGTCTAGCTCCCCCTGAAACGACTTTTTGACCGCCGAAACTCATGAAAGGGAGACCAGTCTTTTTGGTCCTTGTTTCAGTCCTTCCCCTTCGAGCCCTGTTATCGAAGTTTTTTCTTCAGGGTGACCCCCTGATACTTCTCTCTTCCCCCTTTTGGTTTTCTGACCTTTGACCGCCTACACAGAACGGGAAGCATCTAGATCTTCCTCCTCCTTTTTTTTAGTCTCTGCATTCTTCTTTGGGTAGTTTCGTTTTGTCTAGCCCGGTCTCTTTCTTAATAACCTTTGCAGCGAGATAAACTTGTTCCGACTGTTTCCGTGATGTCCCCCTCTCCTTACACATTTTTAGCAGGTTATGAGTTTGTCTTATTTTCAACGGTGCGTACCTGTACCCCTCCTTCTTTATCTCCCCTGCGAAAGTTAGAACGTGCGGGACTTTTGTTTGAATTTCCCTTCCCACCCGTTGTTGTTGATTCGGCCCCACCCTCTCTTTTTCTCATTTTTTCTAGTTCCATAAGATATCTCCACGATGGTCTGTGTTTGGGCCCCTCTTTCAGCTGTACTTTCCTCCGGTTCTCCGCCGATCTACGCCTTCCTCAGGCGTTTCTCCTCGGCGGATCACAAGTATTTGCCCTTTCGCCATAACCTTCGTACATCTGTCCTGTTTCTTACGGGGAAGTCCTCCATCGGATTCTGTGGCCCTCTGTTCCTGCGTTTTCTGAGGTTTCGAAAGGAGATGGTCTTTGTTTTGCCTTCCTTTTCCTCCTCGACCTCCGTGGCTCCTTCATGCCGCCTGCCCCTGCTTGTTTCTATCCCTCTTATTTGGTATATTATGGCACTCACCTTGGTTAATACCCTCGTTCTTCACTTATCTTTCAACGAAAATGTTCAATTGTTTTTCTTTTTTTTTCCCTGTTTCACTGACCTGGTGATATACGCGATAAGCGTAAGGAGCCTTATGCCGGCTTCCCTTTGCGCCCTCTCGCCTTTTCTGTTGCTACATTTGTCCCTGTTTAAGGCTGAAGCCCCCATTTTAAGTTTATTTTTTTTAACTTTAACCCCTTATCGTTTCCCGTTAGAGTCGAGTGCTTCCCCCCCCCTATCAGACTCCCAAATTACCCCATGAGATATTCGGGATTTTATTGAATATGTTCCTCCCTTTATATCACAGCCTTTTTTTTTTGCGATACCTTAATTTCCTCTCAGTTCTTAAGGTATGGACCTTTTTTCCCTGTTAGGAGACATGATTTTTAATTGGGTAGCCTCGTCTATACTTATTTTTTACGGCATCACCTGATGGTTACAGCGAGCATCGAGCTGCAGTCCCTTTTAGGGGTTAACGGACGGCGACCATCCCTCCGACTTTTTAGAATGGGAAGGATGGTCTGTTGTTTCTTCTCCTTCTTCTTCTGTGGGTCTTTCTTCGGCTTTTTTCTTCCTCGACCGGTTCTCCCTCCCCACAGGACTGTTTTTTTCTTTTAGTCATAGTCGAACAAGAAATGTGGTTTTTTAGACTTGACTTGGGCCTTACCAGTTAATTAGATGCCGAAACTCCCTTTGCCTTGAGTCTGACATGACCTCTCCAATTTCTTTCCTCGTGATCCTCCCCCGCGGGCTGCTCCTTGTGCCTTCCGGTTTCCTACCATCACCAGCCGTGAGGGGAATGCGCCCCTCCTGTTTTTTTCTGTAGACGCCCCATCACTTTCTTAGGAGGCCAGGTTCCCTCCGCCCCTTTCGCGCAATCGTACAACCTCGTTTTTCGACCAGCCCTATTCTTCCCACTGTTCGCCCCTTACCCGATTTCTGACGTGAGAAGCGCTTCTTTCCCGCGTCTGGAGCTTGGCCCAACAGCCATCAGCGTTTTGGCAGCCCCTGCTCCACGATCCCGCTCCACTCTTCCTTCCCCACCCTCTCCCTGGGGCCTTTCTTTCGGTCATCCCTTTCTTATGGCTTTCTCCTTCGACTTCATGGTGGGGCTGGCGAATTGATCCGCAGTAACAACTCTAAAGTGCCCTTTCCCTCTTTATGAGGCTCACCACACAACCCTCCTTTTGTCCTTCCAGGAAAAATGACGGATGATGCCTGCCGAGTTTTTTTTTTTTTTTTTTTTTTTTTGTTTTTTTTTCTTTTTTTTTTTTTTTTCTCCCGAGAGGAGAACGATCGAAGTCACCTCTCTCCCCCCCGTCCGTCCCCCATTTCCGCTCCGCCTGAATTTTGAGGGCCGGATAGTAGTCTACGATTGGTCCTTTTTCTCCGGATTTTTTTTCAGGCTTCAATTCTTCTCTCCTGGCTAGACCATTTGCGCCTCCCCATTCCCCTTGCACTTACGAGCGTCCGCTATTTGGAGCTCTTTACCGCTTAAATCCCGCTCCTCTCCCTGAGTCTCTTCGAAAACCCCTTTTTTGAAGACATTCTCACAAGAATACTCGCTTGTACCTCTGAC
>Ga0179593_1511493_pt1 | contig 15799 bp, 12 predicted proteins | sample CZODoug2_1_08_16_FD_185931 | JGI IMG/M metagenome (GOLD analysis project Ga0179593, IMG submission 185931) | Vadose zone soil fungal communities from Angelo Coast Range Reserve, California, USA - CZODoug2_1_08_16fungal (PacBio error correction) | ecosystem: Environmental > Terrestrial > Soil >... | reverse complement strand
CTCCGACCGGCAATGGAGATGTTCTTCCCTGTTCCCCCCTTTCTCATTGCAGAACGGTAGACTTACTAATACGGTGCGAGGACTATCCTCATATTCCTCGGGGTCCCCTTTTGGAATTCTCCCGGACGCTTCCAGGGTGAGACCCTTCTACCTTTGCGCGCGAAAAACAGCGTGGCCCCCATTCTTCTCGCCTTTGTGTTTTTCTTTTCCTTACACCTCCCACCCCGCTGCAAGTTTCCGGTTACACGAAACGTGGACCATGATCGGGTCGGTCCTCGGAGCCTCTCCTTGGGTGGGATGCTAACGCAAAGTTTATTCTTCTTACTTTCCATTCCGCAACGAACCGCCAAGCATATCTCTTCTTCTCAAGTACTTTCTCTTTTGTCAAATGAAACGGTCACGCTAGTCTGCTGGACTTAGCCACCCGCGGGTCGGTTTGTCGGCTTCGTCTATGCAGTCGTTTCTGCCCCCCCTCTAGGGGTCCGACTAACTCCAACAATTTGGCTTGCGCCGGTCCCGGTGCTCGTTTTTTTATCTGTACGCCGCGGGCAGCCTCTACCCTTTGCGTCCGGCTTTTCCTTTTTACCCTTGGATTGGCGAGCATTACTCCGGGATACATTTGAGCCCTTGTTAGTGGAGACCCGTTGGTCTCCTTCTTTCGATTCACTGCTCTCGCTTTCCTCTAACGACCTCTCTTCCCCAAGCAGGACCGGTCCTGGGGTGAGAGGACGACTTTCTCTTTCGCCAGAAGCCCTGGATAGCCGACCAGCGCTTACGCTTTCCTCGCCCTTGGACACAGACCCTCTTTGCGGTCAAAACAACCCGGCTTTTCAGCGCAGTCTTTTCATTAGAGTCCGAGGTTCGGTCTCTTCCCCCTCTCTCCCCCCCGAGTCCCGCGGCGCGGCCTAGAGAGATAACCAGCAGACGGGCCCCCTCTGTCGTTTTCTTCCTTCGAGTCTCCCTCGATCTTTTTTCGTAGCCTTGCGGCCATAGCCGCCGCTTTTTCGTCTGCCACGAACCACCCGATTTTTGCCACCCGAGTCCCTTCCCCCCTCCTTCTGAGCTCTGGCTTTTTTCCCGAGTTCAGTCCCCTGCGTCTCGACCTTCTTGCGCACTTCCCTTCCCCCTGCAGCTCGTTAGAGGAACCCTTTCACCTTTCTCACCACTAGCTCCGCCGTCCCTCTTCCCTCGAAGGTTGTTCGTCGCGCCGACGCCCCACAGTCCCTTGTCCCCCCTTCGCAGTCCCCTCCCCCCAAATCCCCCCCTTTCCCGGTTGCCAGTTTCCCATGAAACCCACCTACAGGCCGTGTTTGGTCACCTCCCTTGTCCTATTGTCCGGGATTTAGAAGGTAGGTTCTTCGTTTTTTCCGACGCATTTGGTGGGACAACCCCCCCCGGTTCCCCTACGCGTTAACGAGCTTGCGGAGGACCGTACTAGATTGGTTTGGTTGAGCGTAGCGTTCTACCACAGTAGCGCTGGGCCGCCACCTTTCTTTAATGTCCGGATCCTGCTCAGGAAATGTCGTGATTGCAAACTTTCTGTTATTTTCGTGCCGGTTGATATTCCTGACTCACCGACAGACATGTTTGACTTTTACGAAGTCTTCGTTCCAGCGCGCCGGTAAACGTCAAGGGGTGCTAGAGAAGCCTCGTTCTTCTGCAGGAGGTCCTGGTCCGACGCGCGCCGGTTATCCCCTTTCCCTTTTCGAAGCACTTTTTTGAGGCTACTTTTCTTCGAAGTCTGGTGACGATCTCCTCGTCCGGATCCCAGGACTCCAGCTTCCTTCCGTATGGTCGTCGGGTTGTGATTGGGGGTCGACGACCTGTAACTTCCCTGTCAGAATTTTCTTCCCCCTTCCCCATGGTCTCCTGGGCTATAGAATACCCTTCCCCCCGCTTTGCGATCGACGCCCTCGTCGGTATTGCATACAAGTTCGCCGGCGCCATTTCTCTTCCTACATCTTTTTTTTTTCTCTTCGATGGCCGTCCCAGTCCGAGCACACTCCGCAGTTTTTCGACTCGACGCAGCCGGTTTTTTTATCGAGGCTTTTTTTCTCCGACTGGCGTCGATGATGCTTTTCCACTCGTGACCACTCAGCATACATCCCCGAGTTTGTTGCGCGCCCGAGACATGAGCCGAGTCGGTTTCCTTTTTTTTTTTCCCCGAGCGTTCGCAATCCTCTCTGGTCGGCTCCCGCCGATTCGGATCAGTCTACGTCTCGCGTTTCCCCCTTTTTTCGATTAGTCCCCTCCTCCCAAACTGCTCCCGAAATGTACACGTCATGATCAGTATTTGCCGAGAGTCGTACAATTCCCCCCATTTCCTGCGTTGCTTTTCCTCCTCCCCCCCTCGCCATGACCAAATTGATGACGTGTAAAGAGTCCCCTTCCCTCGGCCATGCTGCTCCCGCCGCGCCTTTTTTAGAAGCGCTCTTTTTACTCACGCGTTTCTCGCCCGTCGTCAAAAAGCTTAGTACGGCCCGAATGAGACCCGTTGCGCTTTGGCCTTTTTTTCCGGGAGAAACCTTCCTCGTTCCTACAAATGCCGACCCCCCTAAGGCCCCCGAGTACAAACGGCGTTCGATTTGTGTTTCCCCTTTTTTTTTGCTTGATTAGCTTACCCAGTGTTTTCGAAGTGTTGAGGCCTGGTCACTCTCTTCCGGCCGCCTCGGAGCGTGATCGTGTGGCCGTACACCCTGCTGTAAATATCACATCGTTGAACCTGCAGGGAGTTCGATGGTTGTTGTAGTTTTTTTTCCCTCTGCTTGACTTTTCCCTTCCGAGACGTGGTACTCCTTTAGTCGAGACAGGGCCGACTTTCGTTTCGTCAAGACGATTCTACGTTCTTCAGTCATCGGTTTTTTTCCCCCCCTCTGAGGTGGGTTTCAGCGAGGTTCGACAGTCGGGTTCGGATTTCCTCCGACCCGACCGCACTCAGCCCTTTCCCTGAAGATAACCCTCTCTCTTGATCAACGGGATGCGTTGTCTTTCTGGGAGCGCTTCTCCTAAGGATTTCCGTTTCTCCATCGGGAGCGGACCGCCCCGATCTCGGGATCTCCCCCGAGAGGACCCCGTTCGCCCGTGACATAGAAAGTCTGGTTCTCTTCCGGCCTGTTCTTTTTCTTAATGTCGTTCTCTTTGATGGGCTGCCTCGTCCGTAAACCCAACCCTCGTTTCCTGCGGACCGCTCCCCGGGCTTCCTCGTTCCGCCTACGCCGAGGGCATGTTGATCGTTTCGCGCTCCCTCCTTTTCGCTCCCAATTACCCCCGACAGGCTCAAGCTTCTCGCCTGATCCTTCATAGCAGTCCGCCCATGTCTACGACGGGCCCTTGGATAGCTTCCCCGTCGCTTTTATCCTCTCTTTCTGAGCGGTTTTTCTACTATCGCATTTCCCCTCCTTTTTATACACCCAAGTCGAGGGTCCAGCCAGACCTAGAGCTGCTGGCGCGCCGTTCCCAGCCCCTTGGGGTTTCCCTTTCCTTCAGGAAGTTCCTTGACGGGCAGCAGGGTACCCCCTTAGCGTGTGCCTACCGTGATTCGGGCGTCGAGTCGCTTCTGGCCGGCTGAACTTTGGCTTTTCTCCACACGCTCGATTTGAATAAATGTTCGTTCCCCTGATTTGACCTGTCGTTACCTTCCCCCCATAAAGCGGGGTGTGCTTCTGTCGGCCAGACTTCTCCTCCGTAGCGAGTTTTCCCCCCCACCCTTGGAGGGGCGTTCGCGACGAATCTTCCTTTCTGGGCAAACTTCCATTGCGGTCATGCTCTCGCCCCGAGGGTACCGGCCCTCTTTAGGATTCTTTTTTTTTTTATCCCCACCGGATCCCCCCTTAAGTCGGACGATTTATAGGACGAACCTTTCGAACTTTAGCTGATCTCTTCTTCACCTTTGTTTTTTTCAGAGATCTCTCTTTTTGCGATTCTTTTCCCCCCCTCTCAGGTAGTCCTGCTAGGGGTTTTCTTTTTCTGATCCGGTGCGATCTTACATCGTACCTCTTTTCTGGGAGTCCGCTCAGGACGATTGGTTTCCAGGTGCCTCATCCGCCGCTTGCCTCGTCAATCCCCAATGTTACAACATTTCTTCTCGATCGCCCTTTTGAATCTTTCGAGTCCCTCTCCCCAAGTGTAAAGGGAACGACATTTTTTTTTTCTAGTGACCCTCCCTCCACAGTTTCTCGAGGCTTTTTTAGCCTCGACAAGTTTTCTCCGTGCAATCTCATTCGCGCCTCTGACGCCCGACAAGTTTCCGGTGGCCAGACAGTCCCCCTCATTTTTTTCCCGCCCGCATTTTTTCCTCTTCAAGTAGCTGAAGTCTTTCCAAAGCGGTGTTGTTTGAAATACCCCTCTCCGAATAGGGGGGCTTGCCCCGCGCCGTTTGCCTTTCTTATCTTCAAATTTAGGATAGACGTAGACGACCCGATGAGAGCGTACCGCCTCTCGGGTCCCTATCTGAACGGGTCGCGCTCCCTGCGCCCCTTTAGGGGCATTTTTTTCTGAGAGAAGTCTCCTTGATGAGGAGAAGGTTCGATTTGGGTTTTTTTCTTGTGAAAGTCGGTGAGTTGTCCCTTCCGCCCCTCCCCCCCTCCCCTATAACATTTCCTCTTGTAGGCACTCTTCAGAATAAGAAGGTCCTTGAAACGTGTTTGGTTTTTCCCGCGCACTGGCAGTTTCTCGAGCACAGTTAAGTCAGAGGCCGTCCTCCTCTTAGTACACTATGCGGCATCCAGACCAGAAAAATAGTCCCTCGGGTGGGCGAAATGTGTCTCGAGACTCGCCGTCCAAGTTCTCCTCCTTGCCGTTTTACTTTGGTCTTCGAATCTCCAAGAGTTATGACGACGACGACGTCTCCCTACCTTCCTGCGAAGAGGACGCTGCGCGGCGGCTTCTGTTCGAGCACTCCTTTCTTGCGTTCTTTTAGCCGGGCAGGCACTATTATTGCCTGCAAGCCTTCTGGGGTGAACCACGACTTCCACTTGATCATTTCGTTCTTTTCAAGCACGAGACTCTCCTTTTTTCCGACCTGAAAAGAAAGTCCGCCTCCCCCCCCTTCTGACGGACAGGTTTATCCGGGCATCCGTCGACCGATGATTTTTAGCATCCCGCCCGCCTTCCACGTACCCGTTCCCCCCCAGAACCTTTTCCTAGGAGATTTGACTTTAGCGGTCTGCTTTTGAATAGGCCCTCCCCCAGTCCACACTTTTCCCTCTTCAGGACGGCTCAAAGGATGAAAACAATTCCGACCCTTTAGAGCCGCAGCACCCGACCCCCCCCCCCCCAATGCTTTCCTCAAACCGTTGGGCAACTCGGGTGAGCAGGAGTGTTTCGCCCATTCGTCGAGACGTTGGTTTCTAATTACCCTGAGCGGGATCGCCTCGGTTTTTCCCTCTAGTACGCTGCTTCTTCCCAGTTGACTTTTTTTTTTTGTTTAGTGACTGAGTTACTTTGGCGTCCCCCACCTGGCTCTTTTTTTTCTTTTTTTATTTGCGCGGCAGCCTTCTTTCTTCTCCCCTGTAACCAAGGTCGGCTGGATCTTGTGGCGACCTGAGGCACTGCCCGACATCCAATGAAGTGAGAAGTCGGCCCTCGTTTCTCAAGCTTTCTTGGACCTCGCCGGCTTGGACGTGCTCTTTCCTCGGGTCGCGCTGGAGCCTTTCGTCTGACCCCAGGGGAAGTCGTCACATGAACGCGAGCCTTTTTCCCCCCAACGCGACCGTAATCTCCAGTCCCAGGGTTCTGGGTGACGTTTATGCGAAGCATCTTTTCCCCACTTGAGCTTTTTAAGTTCTTTTTTCTCTCAGCGCCGGCTCCCCCTCTCCCCCTCCTCCTCAGTCGTACCTCTTGGTAATGCTGATGAGTCGGTTACATGGACCCATCGTCTACTCGTTCTTGCCATAGGCGAGCCGCCGGTCTATCGATCGCAACTGCCGATCCTCCCGTGAACCCTGACTTTTTGTCGAGGGTTGACAGAAGGCAGACCCTATTTCCCCTTTCCCTTCCTTTTGCTTGTTTCTCGACCTTCCTTGTCAAGCTATCACCGGCCCCAAGGTTCGCGCGCTCCGGCCCTCTTTTGCCCTTTTTTCCTCGCCGGAGTTCCCTCCTCCGGCCGGCCCTTTTGATGCGGGTACATGTCTTTGACCACTTAAGCACGCGCCTGCCCCCGATTGCTGGACTTTTCGATCAGGTTCCTCCTTCCCGTTAGGGCCCCTCTCGGTCATAAGAAGAGGGGACATTCTCCAGACGGCTAGGCCTTTTTCCCCTCCCCCTATTTATAATGGGACAACCGGGTATAGCCTTTATAGACAAACTTCTCCGATGCCGTCACACTGGCGGTACGGCGCGCTTCCCCCCTCGTCGGTTCACGATGGGGTTTTCCCCCTCAGTTTTCTTAAGCTAAGATAGCCCACACATGAAAGACCCCTCCACTTAAGCCGTCGCGCTCAGCGGCGAGCCAGGTGTTTCACGTTTATTACGAACGTCGTCCCTCCCTCTCCACAATTCCGGGAAGACGTTCGAGAAGTGTCTTGTACCTCCGTTACCCTTTCTACCACTATCTCTGTTTCGGGGGTCGCCCTGCCCGTGCCGCTCCCATTCTTTTTTGAAACATTTCTCGCGGCCTGTTTTGCGTTTAGTGTTGCTGTTCACAGGCCTTTGTAGTTCCGTCTTGTCATTTAGTCAGGGCGAGCTTGAGCCTTCTCTTTTTTCTTTTGTATGGTACCCCTTTCTCCCTCTCTCACGCGTCCGACTCTCTTTTTAGGGTGAACATCATAAGATAAAGCTCTTGGTCTTTTGATTGTAACTTGGTCGCGCTCCAGTTCCTTTTGTTTTTTCTTCTCGGTTTTTTCTCTTTCTTTTTTCCAGGTCTCTCTAACTCAGGGATAAGCGGGTAGGTTTCCCTTAACGGGGGCAGGGACGTGCCCCCGTAGCTTTTACGAGGGCCCGGTTTGTTTTGGTTGGGGTGGTGTTTTTTTTTTTTTTGTTTTGCTGCTTCCCCCCTTGACGACAGAAAATGTTTCTGAGAGAATATAAGCTGATCTCAATGTAGGTGTCGGAGGGCTCTTTTTTTTCACTTGACTTACTCTTTTGGGTAAGCCGAAACTCTATCCGTCAGAGTTTCGCGCTCACTAAGCTTGACCGCTGTCGCCACTGTTGTTTTTTGTAGGTTTGCTGTCCCCGCGTTTGTAGGTAACTTATGATGGATGAGTTTTCGGTGCGCTTAGACGACATCGCACTTTGTCTTTTTCCCCAGGCTCCTTCTTTTATCTTCGTTGATTTACTCCTCTTCTGGGCTCCTTGCAGAGGCCCAAAAATCCGGGATCTCCCCCCACCCCCTCTTTTCTTCTCAAGCCAGTGAGATTTACGACGCACGCAGCGGTTCCCCTGCCCCTGACCGCCCTTGTGCTTCCTATGACCGATCTTCCGAACTTCGAAGGAAGAGTCCCGTAAGAGCTTTTTCACTTCGCGTTATTTACCTGCTTTGGCCTGCCGACGCGCTCGTTTGCTCTTTTTGCATTACCCCTTTTCACTCGGGTGGGATTCCGTAATCGGTGATTTGAAGAAGGGCTCACCTTATGCGTAAGACTTCCCCTGCTGATGCTTGAGGGGGTTCTGCATTTTTCGTTCTTTCTTCCCGGTAAACCTTCTTTCCTGGGAGATCTTGCCTAGGCCCTTCGTTCCCTACATTGTTCCCCCGACCCCCTGTTTCAACCTGTTAGGGGGTTTCTTTTTACCTCTCCGAACTTTTCGAGATCCCAATGTTTCCCCACCGCTGCTTTTTCGTTCGGCCCTCCCCCGCGGCGGATGATGGGCCACAACCTGGCCATCTCCCCTGCTCCTCTTTTCCTTTCTCGCCTTTTTCCTTCATCTAAGCGATGTCCCTTTCGCACATGACCTGTTCCAATGCGCGGTGCACTCGTGCTCGGGACGAACCTTCCATTCCCCCTTCCTCGATCGTTTCATCCTCCTTGTTAGAGACGATCGTATCACCAAGGCTGTTTCGCCCGTCCCCCCATACAGTTTCATTACCTTCCTCCAGGTTGCCAGGATGTGCAGAGACTTCTCCTCCCCTGCGCGTCCCCCGGGACGTACGGGGATTAGCATTTCCGCCGTGTTTTCCGCCCTGGTTTTTCCCCCCCTCATCCTGCAAGTTTTTCTCGAGAACTACCCCATAGTGCGGGACAACTCGCATGCGCGTCGTTCCCTATAAAACTTATTCTCTCCCCAGATTGATAAAATGGTTGAATCTCCGGACCAGGAAACCTCCCCTTTGCTCCTCCTCCTTCCCTCAATTCCCTTATCCGTGGTCCGAAGCTTCTGTATGCCATCCACCTCGGCGTGTCCGTTTAGATTTCTCTTCCCCCAACATAAAGACGTTCCCCAGTGACCTAGCCCACTTCACGAGACCCCTCCTTACCGCCAACATCTTCTCTTTAGGCCCCCTCAAGATCTTGTTTTTCCGCCTGCTGCACTCAGTTCCCGTCCGCCTCTTATCCCCAGCGTCGTAACGGAGAAACTTTTCGCGGGTCTGCGTCTTTTGCCGACCTCCTTTGGCGTACTGAACGCGGACCACATTTTCGTCTTGCCTCGGACACCTTTCCTGCGCGAGGTCCCTATGAAGATTTTCCTCATCAGTTCGAGACAAGTCCTTGCCTTCGTCCCTTTCCCGTGGTCCCTTGGACGTCCGGAGCCAGGGACCTTCTCGCTGGAGAGTTCTCTATTGGCACCCGCTACCCCAGCCTTTTGCTACATCCTCTCCTATCACCTGAGCCTTTCTCGAGGCATGGCAACATCACCCTTCCGTGACCACGCCGTGGCCGCTGGTGTTTTCCTTTTCTTTGACGCTCCAAGCATCAGGCTTTTAGCAGACCCCACTACCTTTTTGAACAGGCCCTAAAATACCCAGCCCATTCTCGATCGAGACATTAGGTTCCGAGTGTTTTTTCAGGGCGACGCTTTCGGCCGATCTTTCGAGCTTCTTTTTCCTTGGGAATAACTGGAAGGAGTTGAGGCCAGCCCCCAAACAGCTACAGCGCCCTCCCGTTGAGATAGATGGAGGGAGATCCCTGAAAAAGAGTAGTATTTAGGGTCTCTCTGGATTGATCATGCAGCGCCTTCTTTTCTCTGAAACCTCGACATTAACAACCAGAGTTTGCTGATCAACTCGGAAGGCTCCCACCACCAGAATTGCTTTTGCCGGTGCTTTCATCCGACCTCATTTTTGCTAGAAGTCTTTATCTCTCCCCCTGTTTTTGCTCCTGGACTTATCATAGTTGAAGGACACGTACGGGTCCAAACAACCTTTCAAGTTGCTCTAAGCGCCAGGATGTGTCGTCATCTCCTGTCCCCGCCCACTAAACGTCCGCGCGGCCCTGTGTGACCTCCTATTTTCATCTGCCAAACACCATTGTACAGCGGGCTCGACCTCCCCGCCACTTCCCACCCCGCCGATGACTGGGGTACCCCAAACCTTTTTTCTTTAATTCCGTTCCTTTTCTCCCTTTAGTACGTCCTCTTTGGTTTAAAGGTAACCATGCGGGATAGACGTCGACACTGATATCGATTCGTCAAATACTCGAGTGTGTGCTCTCCCGGCTTTAGACGTTCGTTTACCCCATCCCTCTTGGGACATCTTTAGGCTTCTTCTCCTGTCCGTGTCTCTTTGTCCAACGTTTGCTTTGATGGAGCACTTGGCATGAGCGATGCCCCCAGCACCCTGAAGGGACGGTTCCCGCTCCCTTGGACGACGCGACATGTCGGGGGACTGCTTGATTTTTACTCCCTCTTTCGCAGATCCTTTGGGGATATTTCGTCAGCTTTCGTAGGGTGAAAGGTCGTCGTAACGGCATTAGCTTAGCCTCCCGGTTTACCTTTTTTTTCTTTTTTGCGAAAGCTACAGAGATCGACTTATCTGCCTCTTCCCAAGAGGCACCCCTCATGGTCTCCTGTGGTATGTTTAGTGTTCGACGACCTACCGAATAAGTTCAGAATTGTTCTTCCCCTTAACTCTATCGCACGCTTCGCTCTAATACGACTTTTTCCAACTCTATGATCTTCCTGAGTGCAGGTGCTAGTCTTTTGACCTTCCGGCCGACATCTTTTTAGTACCCTAAGGTTTTTTTTTGAGTTGAGATTTCTCTTACTCGGCGATTAGCACGGGACCCAGTTTTTTTATCCTTTTCCCCCTCCGCACGTTTGCATGGTGGATGCACGGCTTAGCAAGCATGGCGGCCGAATTTTTTTCCCTTGTAAGGGTCTAACCCTCATCCCAACCGCCCTCTAGCGTTTGAGAGGCGTGCGTCAAGGGTCGACAGTAGTAGCTCGTCACACTCCTTTTCGAATAGGATCCCGGCTCCCCGACGTGCCTATTTGATTGCACGTTTTCTCTCGTGGGTGTTAGGACCGGGTATCGACGCGTCTTCCGCCGAATGTCCTCGTTATTTTTGAACGTCCCCTCCCATTTTTTGTTTGCGCCTCTTCCGCCCTCATTCCCGTCCACACTTCCATTTCGGTGAAGTAGTCTCTCTCGCAACCCTTCCCAGCCCGTGTAACCCGTTTCCCCCTGATCTTGACCCTTCTTTTTCCGTTTGTGGTCGACCGGTTATCTTTTTTTGCTGCGAAGCCGTAGTCCTCGTACACCCCTAGGAGTAGGGCCTGCCTTTATAGTCGTCGTCCCAGTTCCCCCCTCCCCAGGGTGTTCCACTTGGCGTCCCCGTTTACTGTCGACACTGCCGGCGCTAAAAATAGGGGTGTTTAACACTTTCTCCCGTTCCCACCCTTTGGGTGTTTTCTTCTTTGCTGCGAACCCTTAGTCGCCAGTGTGGGTTCTGGCGAGAGCTCCGTTGCCGTTTTAGGAGTTTTTTTTTTTTGGCTCCAGCGCCACGCTCGTATGGTCGAGCAGAAGCGGATTCGATGGGAATAGTGTACGATCAAGCTGCTGTTTTTTTTTCTGAGATTTTCGCGGATTGTTTAGACCAGCCGTTAGACGGCTTTTGATGTACTTCTGTCAAGGAGAAATAGGACCGCTCGAGTGATAAGTCTCGTCGGTTTTTTGGCAGCGAACCCCCCCCCCTCATACCTCCTCACTTTTGCATCCCCTAGGCCTTGGCGATGGATAGTGATTCGGTTGACCCAAAAATGGAGGTTACGTAGCTAATATACCTCTCCAAGGTCTCGTATCGTCTTTTCAAGGAGCGTCCAGACCTCGGACGGAACGTACTTGGCGAGACCCGAAGATCCTTAGCCTGTTTCGCGCTTGCCCCCAGTTCCCCGCCGTACGGGTCGCCCACATAGTTGGGTTATGAGTCGGCATGCTTACGCTGGTCGCCTTCTCGCCTTTTCACCCTCCCTCGAGGCTGCACCCATTGCCCCCGTGCCCCCGGTTCCGAGCGTTCTTCGTTCCGCATAAGACGGGTAGCGCCGTTTTGATCGCGTCTTTTTCTGACAACCTCCGGTATCCAACCAAAGCGGAGCTCAGCTGATAGTCCGCTTCGAAGTTCTGACGTAAACCAGCTGCGGACAGACCGGCTTCCGCCCCACGAATTCTGCAAACCGACGTACTGTTCGTCTGAGCGATAGTCCCTAAATTTCTTCCAAGGCCTTTCCAGTCCTGACGCGCTTCGGTCGTTGTCGCCGTTAACGGTTGGGATAAGGTCTTAGGTGTCACGGCTTACCGTTCCCTGGAGACCCGGCCCGGGGCTTTTTAATGGCGACTGATTTGGTGTTTTGTCGCGTCTTTCCCGCTTTTCCCACCGGTTCGGGGACCATATACTCTTGCCCCATTTAGAGTAATGTGCCCCGAACTGTTCGTCCCGCCACTTTGGTTGGGTTTTTAGCGGTTTGACGCCCCCGACGACTACTGACTCGCTTGCACTCTGAGCGTTGATTCGCGCTCAATCGTGATTCTTCTGGTAAATGGAACTTCTGATGGAATGCTCTCGCACTGTACCCGGCCCCCAGCGCTTCTATCGCCTTGCCCAAATGCTCCATGTCAGCCTTTAGTGATTGGGATAAACCCTTTTTCGAGCATCCCTTCTTTTCACTCTCCTTGTTGTAGAGCCCTCGAACGCAGCTGTTCTCCTCTAAACGATCAGGTGGAGGAAGCACATTCTGCGAAGGGGGAGTTTGACCCTCTACATCTTTCCTTCCACGCTGATAGTCCCCGCGTCCAGAGTGCTTTTTGTTTGACCATACCCGCTTTGCGATCGAACTCAAAACCGGCTGGGCCAGGGCAAACTCCTCGATGCATTATCGTCAGAAAGGATCCGCCACGATATGACTGTTGAAGGAACTGACATGTCGTGGAACATGTTTTTCTCCCACCAGGGAGCTTAGTGTCGATAGCCCCGGTTCCAGCCCCTTGAGCGCCAAACGCGACTCGCGCCCGCAGCTATTGTATTGCCTTCGAACTTGTCGCCTGATTCCCGGTTTCATCTGATTCATCCCCCAGCAGCCACCCGCCGGTATTTGCCCCTGGAGAACGAGGCGTAGCCGCGTCTTTGCTTCAGAAGTTAAGACCCTCGAAAATGAGGCTCCCCGCTCCCGGAACCTGCGAGTTCTATGCATTTTGCATCTGAGTCACAATTTACCGCTATGTACACGGCCGTCATTGTCGGTAGGCAGTCGGCCTACGTATCCTGGGAGCGTTTCGCGGGGGGGTTAGTGGAGCGCCAGCGTTTTGTTTTCCTTTTTCCTCCGAAACCGCGCATGAGGCCCCCGAGCCCCCTTCCCCCACTTTGCGGCTTTCTGGGTCGGGTTCGGGTTTTGCGCAGTAATTCCCTACGCGCTTCCCTCTGCAGAGTAAGCCGGCCAGCGCATCTGCTAAGAAGAAAAATCACCCCCCGAATGGCGAGGTTTTAACCGTCGACGATTTTTTCCGCGCCAGAGTTCAGTTCTTGAAGCCAAGCGTCCGTAGGCCTTTTTTTCTACTGATTCTTGCCTTCTGGCTGCATCTCCCATCCGCTCTTCCTTCGTAGGATCGATTCGGCGAGAGAGCTGAGGAACTTAGGATTCTTTTCTCTCCCCTGACGGCTCACCTTTTCAAGCTCAGCTGAAGGCACCAACCTTCCACCAACTCCGTCGCTGATCACCTTGCCCTCCCCAGACGAGAGCCGTGCTCTAGCCCACACATCCGCTTCCGTCTCTGTACGTGCTGAGGAGCCGACCACCCCCCCATAGCGCCCGACTCCTCGTGATCTGCCGTAACTGGCATCTAAATAGCTCAGGTCCCGGGGTTGCCCCCTCTGTGGGGTCTGCGGGCCCCACTACATCGTCCGGAAGGAGATCTCTAGACGTCCCTCTCACAACACCACCTTTTTAGGGAGACAGACCTGCTTATTACCCGGCAACGTCGACGGGGTCCACTCGCGTTGACCCTTTATTTCGTGCCAGTCGTCTACGACGCTGTCCTCCTTGGCGGGACGCTCAGAATCGAACTGCTTTTTCTGCTATAAGAGTGGGTTTTTCGAACGTCTTTCGACTAGTCCCTCGTATGGGCGCCACCTGTCTCGACCTTCTCGTCGGGGGAGCGAGCTTAAAGTTTCGATTTAGCAGGTGGTCGTCATGCACTACCAGCGGTACGCTGGATCCGCGCGCCTTCGACCAGGTCCAGCGCAATCTTTTCGTTGCTCGATTCCGATGTCTCTTTGGTACTAGGAGATTGACCGGTTTTTCGTCCGCTCAAGGAGGTTTTTATGAGCCCTCACTGCATATCCCGTCGGGAGCTTTTTTCCCCTTCTGTATGCGAACGGCTGCGTCCGAGCCCTTTTCCTCAGCACCCCTCCCTCAGTCCCGTTTTCAATTACGCTTGCTGTATGCGTTTGGTAGACGACATGTTCGCCTCAGTCGACGGTTCGTGGCATCTATTGCAGGCGATACTCCCCCCCTCTTCCGAGCTCTCCCAGTTCCGTCTGTGCTTGGGCTTTCCCTGACGCGCCCATTCTTTCTCCCTTTTCCGTTGTTGTGAGAGATGGCGCCGTCAATTTCCTCTTCCCCCGCGCAATTGCCCTTTCCGTCCGCCTTTCCTGACATCTTTCGATCCTGGCGTCGCCCGCTGTTCCCGACCAAGTAGAATGCCGGGTCCATGTTCGTCGCCCCTCCGCTACCGAGTTGCTTGCCAGTTTCTCTCAGGGTTTTGCAGGAGCGTAGATTCAACCATAGAATACGTGTTCTACGGATCCAGAAGGCTATGCCTTCGACTCGTTCTACCGTCTTTGCCCCCTTCTCGACTAGACTTCTCCCCCAATTCTAGTCCATTCCCCCTGTTTTAAACTTTTTTTTTTATCTTTGCAGCGCGAGGCTACTTGTATTCCATTACAGTTGATGTCAGACGATCGACACCTTCCTCCCCCATAGACCTCTAACACCCCAGCTCCCACCTGAAGAGAGCAGCGTTACGAGAAATTTTGCGCCCAGTATTACGTCCTAGACCGACATCCCCTTTCTTCAACATATTTTTTTCCGGTCCCGCTTCTTTTCTCACTTTGTCGAGGATTCCCCGCCTGTTGACTTGATCACCCGCTTCTTTCCGTAATACTCGCACTGCCCTGTTTTTCTCCAAAGTATTTTCCCCCACGCGTGCACGGGTGTTTTTTTGTTTTCGGCTTCTGACACGTTCCCCGGTTCGAGCCCATGGAGAGCCTTTCGAAGTCCCGTCCTTCTGTTGGGCCGCGGCTGGACTCGACTTCTTCTGAGAGGACGCCGACGGATTCCTTGGTGACCGTATATCCCGATTGTTATCTTCTCTTTTCCTTAATTTTTCGTATTGGACGATGCTGGACTTTTTCTGATCGATTTCGTTAGAGGCCGTCCTCGGTGTCAGTTTTTTGGTTCATGAGGTCCGTACGCTTTCCTGTTGCTCGTGCTTAAATACCCTCTGTGCTCTCGGGTCTTTTCCACGAAGAGAGCGGGAGGCTGGCGGAGGCTTTTTTTTTTTCCGATTCCTTTTATAGTTTCTCGCGTTTTTTCCCGCCTTCGAGCTTTTCTTGAAAACAAAGCGCCGCCTGCCCGTCTCCTTTTTTTTCTGGGTCTCCTGCTGTACCTAGCTGTAGTAATGCGGCGTCTCTGCCTGCTCATCGACAAAAACCCTCCGCAAACAGTCCTTGCCCGAGCGTGCCGGTTTTCCCTACGATAGGTCTATTCCCTTGATGGACTAACATTGGTCCCTCAATTCTGCCCCTTGATCGTCGTTTCTCTTCTCGTCCGCCCTTGGGCATTTACGATTTTGTTTCTACTGTCGGTTTGCCCTCTCCCTGAGAGGCCTTGCGCGACCAATCCTTGCTTCGCCTTTCTCTTCCTCCCCCAAATTTCGCCGACGCCCGTTATAGGTTTTCCCGTTTTTCCAAAGACCGCTTTTTCTGCTTTCGTTTTTCCGCAGCATGGCCCCAGTTGAGCTGTACTTTTTACGGAGTGAGGTCCAGGCCTTCTCTAATCCGTCTCCCTCATTATGCCTCCTCTCTTATCTTTTTCCCAACCCGGCGTTTTTTTTTCCGCCCCCGGCCTAACGTTTCCCTCTCTCCTCCCTCAGGCCATAGTGTCCGTGACCCGATCTTTCCAACGCCCTGTCTTTCCACAGTCCTTTTTGTGCTGCGCGGGTCTCTCTACTCTGCGACGAGACGATTTCCCACGTGGTGTTTTCTTTTCTCGCGGTTCGGATGCTTTGACCACCCTGTCCGTCCTTTCCTGCTTTCCTTTCTCATCCCGTGTACGCCTAGGTCTTCTTGATTTTTCTGATCGTCTCGCAAACTTTTTTTTTTCCCCTGTCGCATTTCTTAATTTTTGCCGTCGAACCTCCTCCTTTGCATTTCGG
>Ga0179593_1311954_pt1 | contig 15799 bp, 13 predicted proteins | sample CZODoug2_1_08_16_FD_185931 | JGI IMG/M metagenome (GOLD analysis project Ga0179593, IMG submission 185931) | Vadose zone soil fungal communities from Angelo Coast Range Reserve, California, USA - CZODoug2_1_08_16fungal (PacBio error correction) | ecosystem: Environmental > Terrestrial > Soil >... | reverse complement strand
ACGCATTCACCCCACAAAGGTTTCCCCCATCTTGCGCCGCCGCCCCTTTTCATGTGGAGGGCATCTTTCAAGGCTGTTACTCTTATCAACATTTATTCCTTTTTTTCGCCTCAAGTTTGAGTTTAGGGGGTTCTCTTGCCTCCCTCTTGTACGGTTGAGACCCATGTTCAAGAGCCACACCCCTTCCGTACTCCCCCTCGAGAGTTTTACCAATGATTTTCCGTGGACTTCTCCCCCCGATACCGACGCCTGCGCTAGTTTCCGCTTTGTCAAGTTTGAGAACTCACTCTCAAGCGCGTAGAAACCTCTAAGTCCGCACCGTTTCCCCCCCTTTTTCCCAGTGTTCCGACCCGTCAACTCCAATTTAGTTGAAAGATCTGAGGTATATCAGGCCCCAATGGTCAACTTTCGTTTCTCCTGATTCGGAAAACCTCCCCCTCACCCGATTTTAGTCTCGTAGTTTTTGATTTCCCATGTGAGCTTCATTCGGACAATTCAAGCTCTCTATTTTACCCGCCCTTATCTCCCCCCTCCGTTCCGATGATTTCATCAACTTTCCCCCCCCTTCCCACCTAATTTATGTGAACCTTAAGCAGGAAACTGGCCGTGCTGGGATGACTCACTTTCCCCAACCCAACAACATTGGATATGCCTGACTAGGTTTGTGTCCCTTTTTTACTGAAACCTCTCAATGTCCTTCATCCCTTTCTTTTGATAAAACTGTCTTTGGTGTCCCCTTTTTTCCCCTCTTTTTCGTTTCTAGGCCCCCGGCAGGTCAGGGTCTCCAAACCCCCCCCCTCCCCTTTTGCCAATCTGCCGTCAGGTTTAATTTGTGGAGGCAGAGCCCCGTGATTCACCCCTGATTGGTCCTGGTTTCCTTGACCCCGTCTTCGTTCCGTCCTAGTTAGATGTCCCGTGGTATTTCCCATTTTTTCTCCTGATAGCCTCGCATATTTTGTCTTCCTACAACGATACCCTTCCCTTTGTCAAACTGGCCCTCTGATTGCCCCCTCCCATTTGGATCACGTTTCAGGCACCCTCCCCCTGGTCCTTTCCCTTTCTCTTCGACATACATCTAGAGCTCCCCCCCCTCATGTCTTCCATTTTTTTACGGCAGACACGACCTTTTTTCTAACAAAACATGGCTATTAGCCGCACCCCCAACTACTCCCGCCCGTTGGCTTCGCTCGCCCTTAGCGTGGCCCCCTTACCCAAAAATCGCGAGCCCTTTTTCCCGAAGAATCCGTATGATCAGAATAGCCCTCGGCGCGCGAACTAGTTCTCCCCATCTTGCAAACTTACTCCCTGGACCCCCGCGCGTTCTGACGACAGCTGGGCCTATTTGCCACACAAGGCTGTTTGACGGTGATCAGGCGGCACACATCTCAGTTTTCCCATGGTAGCGGCTCCCGTACCCACTACTGTAACCGGCGGCCCAAGGGAGCCTCGGAATTTCCTTCTTGATCGGGAAGTTGACTATTGAGTGCACCCCCTATTGAACTATTGATACCCTTCTGTGTCTGCTCTCCCGAGGCTCGCACTTCCAATTTTCGCGAGCCCGAAGGCTCAAGGATTGGTCCCCCCCCCCTTTCAAGGTGTCTTTCCTCTTGGTGATCAACCCTGTTTTGCACATCCCCGCATGGTCGTAAGAATTTTCTTTTTCTCTCCATCCACTCCCTTTTTCCCCAGGTTTTTTCCCTTATCCTCAATTGGTTCCCTCGCCCCTTTCCTTTGGAAATACCTGCCACCTCCATCTCTTCGTCTTTTTGATTTATTTCCCACGTTTTTCCCTCGCGCCGGCAAGCCAGCATGGCCTCGCGGAAAAGACGTGGGAGGGCCCTTTCTTGGAACCTGATTGACTTTATTTTTCTTCCTTCACTTTTGCGTCGATTCTTTATTAGTCTTCCCCAGCTGTACTACCTCATCCTTCCCATAGCGTATTCCGTTCACGATCCCGGAACGCGTGCTCGTTCCACGGCTTTACTCGCTTCCGGTCAAACGCGTATCGTCCTGAACTTCAATTCTCCGGGCTTTCTCACCTCGCCCTAGAGAGAATCCGGTTCGGGCCCAAACCATGTTCTCGCGGAATCCCTGTGGCATGAATTCTCTCCTTCTGTGGGACCGAATTCCTTCTCCTTCTTTTCCTCTACCTCGCTTGTTCGCTCGCTGTCCTCCTTAGGTCAAAAGGTCTTTAGATTCTTTTTCCCTCCCAAGCTTGCCTCTGAGACGATGGATTGTCTCCCTCCTTTATGTCGCTTTCTCGGCTTTTGCTACATCCCGGCCTTCCGTGCTTCTTCTGTCCCCCCCGATCTCCCTCCCTTAGGCACGACTGACCGCTTTTTGTAGAGGCAAGCTTCCCTTTATCGTGCACCTCTTCACTCGATGGGCCTTTCGTTTGGCCAGTTTAGCCTTTTTCCCTCTTCATAGCCTCATCGTACGTCCCCCCAGTGCCGGGCCGATTTTTCGAGAAAGCGTGAACTCCCACTACTTGTCCAACTTCCAACGTTCCTTTTTCTCTGAGGCCATGCGGTTTGCCGCGTCTGTTTCCTCCTCTTGTTGATCAGTCCGCTAGACAGCCTTTCCGTTTCCCCGGAGTGCCACGGAGCGGGGTTCAAAAATGCAGAGGACCTCTTTCTCGTCCGGAAAACTCGGTGTGCCTTCCCTTCTCCCCGCCCCCTCCCCCTTTTTTTTTATACTACCATTGATTGGCTTTTGTCCCCCGTCTTGATCCCCCTCCATCCCCTGCTTTCGCCCCCCCAAAGCCGGCCCCGCCTTCGCTCTCTGACCGGGATAGTGATCAGCCCTTTTTCGAATTTGGACTTTCACCTTCCTTTGGTCGGTGTCTCGGGTGGCAACTCCATTTCCAGTACGTATTTAATGAGCTTCGAGGCTCATTTCTTTCCTCGTTTCTTCTTGTTTTTGTCCGTCGCGTCTCACATAGCGTATTTCGGGCAGTTCTCAGCTGACTGATCACCCTCCCTGCACAGCCCTTGATTTGTTGGTTTGGGTGTTCCCCCCCCCTCTTTCGTCAATGCTTTCGGGTTGCCGGGCTCCAGTTTGGCAAACTGGGTTCTTTCAGAACATTTTTCCTGCTAGAGATCCTATATGTCCGAGAACAGGATAGTATTTCATTCATTTTATCGGATTTTGTTTAGCCCCCGTCAGTCGCGCGCTCACCTCGTTCTCTGGGCGGCTCCTTAGGTTTGGTTGCTCACTCTTGCAAGTTATGCGTCTCAACCCGGGTTTTCAGAGAATTGCTTCTCTTTTCTCGTCCTATGTCTACCGTTTTTCAATGAAACATGTGAGGGCTTTGACGTTCCCGTTTCTCTGAATCTTTCCCTCCTTCCTCCCCGTGTGACCTGTTACTTTTATCATTTTCTTAGGCTTTACCCCTCTTTTCTCTTCTTCTTACCACCATGTGGATACCACGTCTAGAAATAGGATGCACGATCTGGTCGCCCCCCCCCTTCCCCTTCTTTTTGCTCACCCCTTTTGCTTCTTTTACCGTTTAAGACTTCCACCGCTGGCATTTCAGGCCTTATGGGTTTTCACTCAATGCCGCCCCTCAGTCGAAACACGCGGAACCGAACCCACAACCTTTTGGTCGCCCACCCGCGACAGTGACCACTTTATGAGGTTCCCCCCCAGTTCCTCCTTCTTTCCGGCCTTCTCCTGGTGTTTTGGACTCTCTTCTCGCCCGCACCTAGTAATGCTCAAAGGTCACCAGAAATTTACGTTTGTGTAATGCCTCGTATATGACTCTCTGTAGGTTTTTCTGCTACTTCGTCCCTTTCCTCTTCCTTTTCCGAGCATGTCGCTCCAAAGGCCCCCTTCCCCCCCCACGATCCGAGCCACCCCATCGTTCGGGTGAGGTTTTTCCCTCTGAAGGAGACCCCTACATGAACGGTTGCCCTTCTATCACTTTCCTCTTTTTGACACTACCCTTGTGCACGTTCCCTGCGGTCACGTCCAACGTTGGTCCTGCTAGACTTCTACTGCTTCCGCGCTTGCCCACCTTGCTTTCCGGCCCCCAACTTTTTACAACACCCCCCTTTGATCTCGATCTTTTGACTTAGGTATCGCTCCTCCACTGGCCAATTCATGGTCCACGCTACGGCGCTTCTGGCAGGTTGTTTCTCTGACCCTTTAAAACCCCTTCCCCCCCCCGCATAGTAAGAGCCCACCTTTCCTTACAGACCCGTCCTGCCCTTTGGCGATCTCTGAACTCCCTGACTGAAGATGCTCCCCCAATCACCCGGCGGGTCAATTGGGAACTTTTGAGTAAATCTTATCGAGCCACTCCGCTGCCCGGCGTTTGTCGTCGATTTTTTTTGTCCCCTTCCCCTCCCCAGTTTTTTACGTGTTGATGTCGGCGTTTCCATTTGGACTTCGCTGCGCCTCCCGAACTTCGGATGGAAGGACGTCTACGCCCTCACTTTAGAGCTCCAACCTTTGTGGGTCAGTCGGAGGACCGGTGTCAGGTTATCTCTTTTTCCCCCCAATAGTTTTCCAAAGTGAGTTAAGACCTACCATTCCCTCGAATGTGATGTCTGGCCCAACCCCCTTTTTTTTTGCAAACCCTGGTTTCCAGGTCTTGAGAAGACACCGTGTTTGAATTTACCCAATGCCCACGCCGCATGTTGCCGTCCCCTTACACCTATAGTTTTTAGTTCCTCTCTCTTTTTTGTACATGCTTTTACGTGATTCTTCCCTGAGTCCCCCCCCCAACATGTCTCTGGGAAGACGCATCGCCAACCTTCGGTTTTCACAGCCGATGCTCTACGTGATCTACCGGGAAACGTTCCGAACAATTTTGTTTTCCATTCTGTACAGGACTTCCCCCCCATGTGCCTTCTGCGTTATCTCTCCTTTCCCCCCTCAATAACGGTGTTGTTTTTTTAGGCTGATCACTGCAATCATTCCTTTGGATTTGTCTCTAATGTCCCACCAATATGTGCGCCGTTCCTTTAGCTCCACTTGAGCATTCGCCACAGAGGGGTTATACTTCTCCTTAGAACGGGTCTCCCTTTTCCCTCTTCAGCAGCATAAATCGCAAACTGTGGACCAACACTACGGTCTCCCAAGTCCGGTTTAATTGTTGACCCTTCGCTATCTCCTTTTCCAGGCCCCCTTAAGTCCCTCCAGAACTTTTCAAGATCAACTTGACAAAACTTAATAAGAACCAATTCTTGAAATGTCAGTTGAGTATCCCCAGTCTTTCATTTTAAAAACACTATTGGGTTTTGCTAGAAACGAGGCACCAAACAGGGAACCTCGTCCCCACAACTGTCTCCCTCTGGCGAAATTGATGTTTACCCCCGTCTCTTCCTTTCAACCGGAAGTTCTGTCCACCTTCATTAGTTTTTTCCAACGGTTCAACTGTCCCCGCCTAACAACACACGACCTTTTTCCCCCACTTCGCGGTCCCTTTTCCCGCTGAAGACTCGCTTAAGTCCGGCGCTGGCTTTCTCGACTACCCCCTCCCCTTTTGCGCCAAACACCCAACTGTTTTCCCAACTCTTTTTTCTCCGTTAGGTGGCTTGGTGGCTTTCTCCTTCAGTAGATTTCTGACTCGACAAAGCCTTGCCTTGTCTTTAAGTGATTAGGGCTTTTGACTATCTACTTGTACGGTTTTCCACCATTTGTTCAAGTTTCGCCCCCCCGGCCGTGCCCTCCTTCCCTATCGTGTACAATGATTTTGCTGAAGGGCAGCGCCCGAAGCACGCGCGAGATCAGTGCTTTTTTTTTCAGCCCTTTTTTTCATCCCTCAAGTTTAACGCGCCGTAGTACCCAACACGCTCGAATTCTCCTGTTACCAACGTTGTCCAGACCCTGCCCTTACTTTCCGGGGGTGGCACGGTATAGGGAAGGACCCTGTTCAAGTTACGGGTTCGCCTTGCGTCTTGGAACAACCGCCCTACACGATTGTTCCGTCTCGATCGTGGTTGATTTTCTTTGGCGCGCCTCTCCTTGTTTTTTTCCCAGGCCAATCCGTCTCTCGTTCCGAAATCTCCTGCCGCCCGGCATAGCTTCATTTTCACGCTCTGCATCCACCCGTAAATTTATGTTACCCCTTAAGGAAATGGCCGTTGCTTTTTCGTCTGCGACCCGCGTAAAAAAAGATCTTCCGGACTACTGCGTGTGGCGTTTCTCTCATTCACTTGCTCCATGGCGACGGGGTTGTTTGACAGGAATTTTTTGTTTCTTTTTCCGATTGTTATGGTTTCTCTCAGGTCAGGGAGGACCACCATCCTTCGGACCTCAGCGGTTTGTCTTGCCTGTCTTTCGCTCCCAATGTTACCCCCCCCCCTCTTTTCCGGTTTGCGGACGAATCGTGCGCCTAGGTTATGTCCCGTGTTCATCCCTGTGTTCCCTAAGTCTAGACTTGGGGAAGAATTAAAATTTTACAAGTCTCTTTGTTCACCCCTTTGACTTTCTGGGAACCTCTTCCCCTGCTACGTTTCCGTTTTTTCACCTGCCCTTCACATGGACTTCATTTATCTCCTACCCTCCGGAGGCCCTAATGCCCGATCCCAAAATTGTTCGACCGTGAACCTGCACCTTCTTGGCCCACGTACCTAGTCTCCCTGACAAGATAAATTTTGTCAGCGCGCGATGGCTAGCAGCACCAAAAACCTGCGATGCCCTTTTCTTCCACGTACGATCCTTTTGCCCTCTTTTTCCCCTCCCCCTCCCGAATCGCTTTTTTCGCCATAGTCTCCACCAGCCCTTTTCTCCCGTATATCCTTGCCCCCTGAGCGCATGAGAAGCGCGGACTGATGGAAAAATCACGGCTGCTTTGACCGGTGCTTCCCTCGTCCTTTTCCACCAGCTCCGTTCCCTCCTCTGTTGATTGACGGACAACGCACGGATAACCCTCGTAAAATTCTCCCCTCGAAGCTCACTAGAAGTGGGGTATTTATGTGACACCCTCGTAACGCTCTCCCCCGGCAGTGTCACGTCCTTCCTCCCCTCCCCCGTCGGCGTGCCCGATCACGGGCAGCGCTCCCTCCCCGTTGAGCCGGCTTTGTTCCACTGGTCAAGGTGCTTGCCGTGGGAACATAAGGAATGGGTTGGACCCAGCCTTCCTTGTCGAGCTTGGCGCGGAGTAGTGATGCGCTTTTTCCCCCCCCTTTTCTTTCCCGCCGCCCCTCTTTGCATTTTTCCCTGTTCCCCCTCCTCCGGTGGCACTACGGCACCGACCCTTTTGCGAGTGAATTGTCTTTTTTCACAAAAAGTTTTTTTCTTCGCGGCAATCCCCTCATGGCCTTTCCCGAGACACCCTCCCCCCAGTCTGGAGATAGTCATTCCGGCTGACTGTTCCTACTCGCCCGCCCCTTTCCCTTCTATGAGGATATTGAGGTGCGTAAGTCTTTACTACCACAAGACTTCTCTATTCATCGTTCATCTTTCACCGATCCCTGAACGCGTGCTCGCCCCCCCTTTCTTTCTTCTTCCTCCGGCAAACCCGTCGTTCTTTCCTTTGCCTGAATTCTCTGCCGGCAGGGAGGTTCTTAACCCACTCAAAACCTTCTGCGGACTACGGGCGGTTCCCCTCCCCCCCCCCATCGTTCTCCCGTCCGACTGTTTCTTTGAATCTATCACAAGGACTTGGGAGGCTTGATCCCTTATTCCTCAAATTTGTTGTTGTTTTATCGTCTCGATTCCAGCCTTTTCCCCCAGGTCTTTTAGATTACTCACATGTCTCCTCTCGACCGATTGAGGACGAGTAGGCGGCGCGGACCCTCCCAGGCCTGTCCATTTGCTCTTTCCCACCGATCTACTGTTTTTTCCCCTGAGGTACGAATGACAAGCAGTGGTTCTTTCTTTTAAGGATCTGAACGTCCTCATATGTCCTTGTGGAAGTTGTAGTCGCTGGTAAGAGCCCCCCTTTCTACCTAATAGACGCACCTTGCCTGGCTGGCAATACACAGGCATCCTTGAACCTAGTGCCATACAACGTGCGTCCTTGTCCCATCTGGTCTTTGCCGCTCGAGTTTACGAACATGGTTTTTTTTCATCTAGTAAATTTGTCGCCGTCAAGCCGGTCTTTGCCGGTGAGTGCCAAATTCGCTTGGGCTCTTTTCCCCATGAGTTAAGAGGGAGGCGCCTTCAACCGAGGGTCTTTGAATTTCAACACAGCGACATATAAGGTCCTTCTGCCTTGAATCAACCCTTAGTTGATTTACCTCGGCATGAATGACAGTGAGCCAAAGCCGGCGAACTCTGTCGCTAACCGATCTTTCCTCGAAGTCAGGTGAGACAGGCCGTTAAAATGTCTGTGTATCTTTTCGCTCCGTTTTTCACTCTATCTCAAGTCCGATCAAGAAGTGAGCTTCGAGTTTCCCACCCTTTTGGTCGACCGGTTCTTTTTTTCCCCTTTTTCCGTCGCCGTCTCACATCCCGAGAAGGGCGTTTTGCCTGCCCTGCTAAAGTACCCACTCCTGATGTTGGCATCGGCACAGCTGTCGTCCCTTGCGAGCTGTTTGCCCCCCCGTGCTATACGTTGTTCACGGGCTGTTGGAGAACCTTGGCCTCCTCGATTCATGAGCGCCTGATTGTGAATAACTGCGCATCGCCCTGATTTTTTTTTTTCGCCCGCGTCAGCGCGCGCTCCCCCCCCTCGTTTCTCTTTTCTGTCCTCTATGGTCCAGTTTTGTTCTCAAGCCTTGCGGGTTCGGTCGACAAGTGGAGCGTCATGACGATATAGCTGAATTGCCTCTCCATTTTCATTTCCATGTGAAGGGGCCTGTGGCCCTTCCCCTTAGCTGAATGGATTTTCCTAGCTAGGCACCGGACCCCCCGAGACGTTGATTCTTTTATTAAGGCTTTACAAATAGATTATATCGTTACTTTTTTGGCTACACACGGGACCTCGACCTGGCTTCCCCCCCCGCTCTGTTTTTTTTCCACCCTTCCCCCTGTTGTGCATCACAGGTCGTTGTCCAGCCGGCAAGAAGTTCACATGATGAGTCTTCAGAAGAGTTGTGGTTCTCCGGGAACTGCCGACCGATCGAACCCCTCCTTTCCCTTAACACACCCACTCACCAGTGGTCTCCCCTTCGCCGTTCCCCTTTGAGGTTCCCCAGTCCGCTCCACGCTTTACGAATAGAAAGGTGGGTTTTTCCGCGAGTCTCCCCGAACACGGCCGTTCTGCTTCCCCAGTTTCCCCCCCTCCCATTTAATTGAGACCTATCTTTTTTAATCTCTGGCGGGCGGGTTTTATTTTAACTCGATACTTCTTTCCCGAAGATTCGCGACCCTTCCCGTAAATTTTTCAAAACCATCCTCCGACCATTCGTTTCGGGGCATTGGTTTCACAGTTTGAAGTTCCGACCCCGTCCCTTCCCCCCTGTTTCTCCCTAGAACCTATCTGCACTAGGTCCCACGTGACGTTGATGCCCCCTTTCCAAACGTTGGTAACCTGCGCCAGTCCTTCGGCGTTTCCCCTTTTTTTTTGGCTTTTGCAAACTTGTGAACCAAGATTCCCCTTCGAGTGACGTCGTATCTTCCCCTTTCCCCTTGTACTCCATTGGTATCCACTCGGGGCTTTCCGGGAATTTTGGTGATAAGTGAACTTTGTCAACACCGTACCCAGGATCTTAGAGCCCTTACACTCTCCTTAACGGACACCAGGCACTTCGTGTGATCTTTTGACACATTTCATTTCCTGAAAATGCCACGAACACCAACTGCGTCGTTTCGCAATCTGGTTTTGTTTTTGCTCAAATTCTTCTTCTTCCTCCGCGGCCGGTACGTGTTCAGTTATTCTTCTGGCTTCCCTCCACGGAAGTGGACTTTTTCCCGTTTTTTTCTGTCGTCGGACGGATTTTAGAAGCTAGTTAAGAATAAGTTGTGCCCCGGTCATCTCCTTTAACCCTCCCATTTTTTCCTTCTAGCACCCTGTTTTGTGTTTCTTCTCGAGTTTTACGTTGGGGCGCTTACTCGCCCCCCATAGTTTTCAAAGGGATTCAGCTGCTACAAACTACATGGATTTCGGCCCCCCGTTTGTTTGCAATGGTTGATCCTTCCCGGTCGTTCGCAGACGTCGTGTGGCCCATTCCAGGACCGGCCGACGTTGTTCCCCCTTTCCCCTCTAGTGGATTCGCGCGTGTCAGGGGTTCGAAAGTGTGTCTTTTCCTTCAGAGTTCCAACTTTGTCCCAGGGCTAGCACAGACTTCGTCCACCATTTCGTTTTTCCAATGAATGCTCTCCCGTTTGCTTTTTACCGGGGACTCGACCCATATTTTTTCCCTTCCAGCCGTCCAATGAAAGTTTGATGTTTGATCTCTCTTTTCCTCCTCCCTCTTTTTTCTTTCTCTCTGAGATACCGCCCTCCCCTGTTGCATCTTTGGGGATTGTACTTTAATTGAACACAAATAGTTGCGCCGTACGGTAGTTCTCCGGTGGATCGGATTGTTCCCGAGGTTTTGCTAGTTCCGCCTCTTCGCCCGTTTGTTTAGCCATTTCCCTTTTGCGAGAATCACTTACGTTCCCTACCACCCCCCTCAGTCAACTCCACCAACTTATTAGTTGTCCGGATTTACACCCTCGCCAGTTGGGAAATTCCAACCCCCCGAGCTGCTCCACCTACCTGGCCCCATTCTCAACCATGTTTACACCAACTGTTTGCCTAATTCTTACATGTCCGTAGCGTAACTCCACTGATTGAGGTGTTTCCCCCAAGACTTGGGGGGATTGTTATTACACGCTTTCCCACGGTCCAATGACGACTTTTCCCCCCACCCCTTGCGCGGAAAATTTAAGGGTTTTCCGTATCTATTCAACGGTACCCAAGTTCGGATCCACTTCGCCCCCTCCCAAGTTGTCCCCTTTCCCCGACCTCAAACAAGAGCCCCCCTTGGTGTACTTTCCCGAAACCGCCCTAGACGCACACGTCGGTCCGCACCCCTTGTCTCGCCCTTTTCGGACCCGTTGAGCACAACCAACTTGTTCCCACTCTTTTCGCCCGCCGCCTTTATTGTGGAGGGGCCTCTACTCGGCTGTTCATCCCGCCAATCAGGGCCGTTTTTTTTATGCTACGTAGAGGTTAGTGCTCTTCCCTTCCCTTCCTTGGTACGTTTTTGTCCCCTTTCAAGGGAGCCCCCCCCCTGCCGGAATTCCTCCGGAGAGTGGTGGATACCCCTGATGATTGAACGGAGCTATACCCGCCCTCCGCGGAGATCCCTGTCCTCCAAGTTTGCCTCCCGCCCGGCTCCCCCGCCCTCAACTAGCGTTAGAAACCCTCCTAGTTCTCGCAGTTTACCAACGTTGCAGGGACCGCCGTAACGTTCCATGTAGTTTTTGTCCCGATCGTCTTAGACCTTAACCGGTCACTGTCCGGGTTCGCCTGCGGGAACCGACCGAACGCTGGTCTTTCGATCTTGGTTGATTGCCTCTTTCGCAATCTCGGCAAATGATTGGTGAGAGTAATTTGCAAATCGCCGCCCGGGCCCAGTACTGATTTCCCTAACGCTCCTTTTCCTTTTCCCCCCGTTCCATTCGGGAACCTGTATCAGGAACTGCCTGTGCGCGCTCGATTCCCAACCCCCTTTCTCTGCCGGGGTGTGTGTGATTTTGCTGAAAACCAATGATTCCTGTGACGTTTTTTTTCTCCCACAGTCAGTTTTGTGGTTCCTTTTCCTTCCGTGTCTGTTCCCGGTCGGCAGCAGGCAGGGCACCAAAATAATCGATCGCCGCATCAGGGTTGGACTTCTTCCGTCTGCGCGCCCCGGTTTGAGTCCCCCACGAGGGGCCGGGGTGCGTGACAGATAGGTGCCCTAAGAGTGAGTTTTGTCCCTTCGTTTTCTCCCCATTGTTATATATATACGCTTTTGACTTCGCATATTTTGCCTTCATACCTTCCACATTCTCTGGGTCCCCCTGAGTCTATTTGCAACACGCCAGTCATGGGCTACCTTTTTCGGCCCATTCTTTCCCCCTTGACCCTCCTTTCTCGACATACACTACGGAGTCCCTCCTGCGCTTCACCCACTTGTTCTGCAGAAAACCCCCCCGCAACTTGTGTTGAAACCCTTTGATATCGGCCGCACAAGATAACGCAGTTTCTCTCCCCTCTGACGCGGGCTAAAACACTAATCGCGATGTCCCGTTTATCCCCGGACCTTTTTTCCTTCCTCCGCATCGACGCGAGAGCAATCGTTTTCTCCACTAAGTTCAAAAACGTTTCTAGCCGCCAAACCTCTTCCCTTTTTGACTGGGTTCCTATGGCCCCCCCCAAATCAAGGCTGCTGGTGACTGTGACAGTTGCCGCGGCCCTCCCCAGCCCAAGTCGCGCAACTTTTCAGGACTGCTTTAAGCAAGAGAAAGGACGACTTGGAGCCTCGAGCTCCCTTCCCCTTCTTTGCTCGGCCTTGTTACTATATCTGTGCCAACCCTTCCGACTCCCAGGCAAAGGTATTCCTGGCATAGACCTCTAATGCGAACGATCCCGGGGCAGCTGCGCTAAGGCGCCCGGATTTTGCTCAAGTCAAGGTGCTTGCCGCTGGTGACCATATCACGACCCCCCCGTTGTGCAATGTCTGATGTTTTGAATTTAGATGGGTTAGTTTATCATCCCATCGGTTCCGGAACTCCCCCCCCTCTTCCTTTCCTTTTGGCCTTTTCCCCCCCCCTCCCTTTGCACTCCGGCAACCGTTTGCTTGCGCGAGCGCGTGCTATTTCCAAAAAAGTGTATGCGCGACTTCCAAGACCGCATGGCCTCGCTGAAACGTCCACCTTTTTTCTTCTTCTTTGATCCCCTTCTTTCATGTTCCCCCCCTTCCGGGGGTTTTGTTTTTTTTGGTTGGGGGGGGTGGCCCCGGCCACTGGCGTCGAGCTTCTTCCCGCTCACAGCGGTCTCCCAGAAGAAAGGCCCTTAGAGTTATCGGCACGATCCGTTGACCCCTTTGCTCGACCACTTTTTCTTTTTTCTCTCCTTGTCCTTCTTTCCCCCTTCTTATCGGCTGCATCGCCATGCCGTTTTCAGGGATTTCCCTCCCGCTGAGAGAGAAAACGGCGGTCAAATCCATGGACGGAAGAACCTCTTGAATTAATTCAAGACTGTGGACCGCCTTCTTTGACCTATCTATTTTCTTCCTTCCTTCCTTTTTTTGTTTTTTCTGAGAGATTTCACGCCTTCGGTCCACAGTCTTGTTTCCATTTCGATTCAATCACAACGTTTCTCCCGCGAGAAATGAGTGGAAGCGCCGGTGCGCCGCGGTCTAAATCCCCCGGCCTGCAGTGCTATGTCCCCCTTATCCGAAGGTGTCCCTTTCTTCCCCCGAATGACCACCAGTTTGTCGATCTGCGTTACGGGATATGCTATAAACGCTATGGCCTTTGGACTGTTGTAGTACTCGTTTTTCCCGAGCAAAATAAATATCCTCATCTACGTGTACTTCCGGGACTCTTCCCTCCTTGACCAGCCCGGGGAATCCATACGTGCCATACAAAGTGGCCCTCCACGCGGCAGATTTTGAAAGCTTCTTAACCGCTGTTGACTCAGTTCCCGCTCGTTCCGCACTTCTGTCGTTACGGTCGGGACCCTTTTCGCGGGGCGCAGGGGCCCTGCCGCTTTTTTTGAAGAGGGAGCCCCCCTTCCCACCGGGGGAGAATCTCAGGAACCCTACGTTTTCCCATGCTTTGGCTTTGCCCACACCTGTGCTTCACCACGCTTCAATCCCTTCCAGTGCTTCCGACCGGCGACCCTCTAGAGCTTGACCGGATCGTCGCGGAGACGGTTTCTTTTTTTAGAACGTGCCATTGCTGGGAGTCGAAGGGGGTTGCCCCCTTCAGTCCTGATCAAGCCTTTCTCCTTTCTCGGTGTATATGTCGCCGGTTCTCGTGCGTTTCGTCTAAGTCTAACTCCTGCTTTCTCTGACGTTCCCTCTGGCGACTGATCACGTCACCGAATCTTTCTGGTTGAAATAGAGACATTCTGGTCAATTCCTGCGTTTGCCGGGTCTATTTTTGACGTTTTTTTGGTAGAACTCTTTTCTCCGCATTCGATTTGGGCAACCTGATCGTCGTGCCCCTGGAATTTCTCGATTTTGTTTTCGCACGCGATAGAGACCCCTTCAACTGCTTTCTGTGCGGCTCCTTTTTCCCTTATTGTGCTCCAGCCCTTTTGTTCCGGCTCAAAAAGGGTGGTGGTCTTCTTCTTGAGCTCTTCCTTTTCGTTCCCCCTAAGCTAATTTATTCCATGTGAATGCTGTTCTTGACAACGTAGCTGCCTTTCTTTCCCTCGCTAGGCCCGTGTGCAAGAGATTTTCTCGTTGTAGAAGGCCACAAAATTTTCAATCGTATATTATACACTGTTGATCCCACGTGACCACCTCCACGGCTGCAACCTCTGTCCGACCCCCAATCTTTTTGGTGCTCCAAGGCCGCGACAGTCCAGGAATGAATTAAAAACTGCTGCCTTGACTTCCGACTTATCGGTTTTCCCCTGGAGCGACCTCCTGCCCCTCCCCCCAGTCGTCCAAAGAACCACACCCCAACTCCTGGCCTCCCCCACCCGTCGCTTTTATAATTTGAGGTGCAGTCTAAACCCCATAGCAGTTCATCTTTCCCAAGGTTTGTTTGGTCTCGCGTCGCTCCCTTTTTTTCAACCTTCCCATTCCCTTTCTCCCTTTTTTTTTCCCACCCCTCCCCTTTCCGTTGATGAAGAGCGTTTCTTATCTGGCGGGAGTGTCCTTCCTTGCGGACCACTAGCTCTCTTTATTGACAGAGATTTTTTTTTTCCTTTGAAACCCCACGATCGAGCCGCCCCCCTTTTCGTTGGGTGCCTTTTTCCCCCCCTCGCTTCCTGCTCCCCCCGGACATTAGGTGCCTATATACCCTATTTTCACCTACTTCCAAGTGAAGTGCGGTCACTGCTCCCCCTTTTGGCATCCCCAATGGAGACTTTCCGGAGCGTTTTCTTCCTGCCCCCGCTGGCGCCCTTGCTTTTCCTTCAAACTTGCTGAACCCCCCAGTGATCTCGGCGTGACCGTCGGTCTCGCTCCTTCCCCGTCAAATTTTTCCTTGGTTTTCAAAGGCGAGGTACGGAAGGTGGGGCTCCTTGACCCACCATTGTTCTCACACCGTACCCAGTCGCTCGTCCCGAGCCCCCCTACAACTCTACTTTTCCCATAAAACCGTGGATGTTGAGCTCCCGACATCCGTCCTGCACGCTGCCCTCCACCACTTACCTTTCGGATGGCTCATCTGGGAAACCTTTTGCTCAAACTGTTTCTCCCTCGACTCGCGCAGGCGTGTTTGGCAGCTCTTTGCTGAACTTTACACGGAAGTGTTGGGCCTTCTTTTTTCTTCTTCTTCCTTGGCCTTTTCGCATTCTTTTCAGTGCCCGAACTTTCTCCGGGATACGGTAAACTTTAGAGTCACGTTTTGGTCATTTTGCGGATGTTCGCTGTCTTCCTTCGCACCCCCCCCCGTTTTCACTCAGCCAGTGGATCTCTCCCCCCCCTGCCCCCCATTTGAATTGGGATGAGGCACCCTTGTTTTGCAACTGGTTTCTCCCCCAGTTATTCTCCCGGAAGCGTTGGGAATTCAACTGAAATGCCGTAAGTTTCTTCCCCCTCTTTTCCCACCTATCGTTGCTTGACGCGTCGTTGTTGTTTCCCCCACTTTTGTTAAGTTATTCTGCACTTCAAGGGCAACTTCAGGGCATTTCCCCCGTAACTAGACCCTTCCCTGGTTAACAGCCGGCTGCTTTCCTTTTTAGCTACGGGGGAAACTTCGCCAACATATTTTGTTTTAATTCTTTTTCCCCGCCGTCCAACTGACATATTTGCTT
>Ga0179593_1479821_pt1 | contig 15801 bp, 24 predicted proteins | sample CZODoug2_1_08_16_FD_185931 | JGI IMG/M metagenome (GOLD analysis project Ga0179593, IMG submission 185931) | Vadose zone soil fungal communities from Angelo Coast Range Reserve, California, USA - CZODoug2_1_08_16fungal (PacBio error correction) | ecosystem: Environmental > Terrestrial > Soil >... | reverse complement strand
CCCCCCTTTTCGTGGTCTCGATTTCCGTTCGTTTTGAAAACCCGTCTCTACCCAAGCATACAGAAATGAGTTTTTTTTTTTAAAAGGCTTCATTCCACTTGTTCACTTTGAGTTATGTCCAGCTTTCCCACCCGCTCGCTCCCCCCTCGCCGTGTCCCCAAACTTCCTTCCAAGTTACGCTTTTTCCGATCTCCTTTTTTTCCCCTTTTTTTTTTACGGTTTCCCCTTGACCACCCCCCCAGACGCACTCTTCTTTTCCGGCGACGCTTTGAGTTCAGGTGGGTACGTGTCAGTCTGGTCCCTTTTTTCCAGGTCTACAGTGAGGAGTCGTTCTGACTGGTATTCTTCGGCCTTCCAGAAATTTTTTGCGGCTTGAAACGTCTGTCTTTTCCCTTCTTATTTGTTTCAGTGACCTTCAGGATTGGCGTCTTATTTTAGTCTTCTCTTTTTTATTTTTTTAGTAGAGATCTTGTTGAGGATTTTTCATTGTTTTTTTCTTTTGTAGTTGCTCGTGCCTCCTCGTTTGTTTTTCCCCCCTGTCCTCCGACCCCATATTCTCACCCTGTCCTTTTCAGAAGCGAAATCGCGGTGATTGGACATGGCTTCTTGTCTTTTGTCCCTTTTTTTTCCGGTCCATGGGTGAGGTGCCTCTTTTGTTTCGTCTGTCGGTCTCTCCTTTGTCCCCGTGGTGCATGCCTTTGCACGTTGTTGTCTTATTGCTTTTGGGCCCAAAATCCCCCGTGCTGGCCGTAACCCGCTTCTCGGGTGTTTCGGCGTTCCTCTGGAACAACCTCGCAAAAGGGTCCTTTTGGAGCAACGGTTTTATCCGCCCCCTGATTTTTTTCGTTTTGTCTTTTTTTTGTATCCGAGTAGCGACGTTGTTTCCGTTTTGCCTTAGCGTCGTTCGCGTGCCTCCCGTATTTGATCGTGCGGCGTCTGGTTGAGTTTTTTTTTTTTTTTCCCTCTGTAGTCCTCCGGTGAAGTCGTTTTTGTGAACCCCCCTCCCCGCGTTTTTTGTCGGTCCAACCCTCTCTTGTTCACCTTTTGGTTGAACCCGCGGTTTCCTGTGTCTCCCCCATTTCCAAGACGCCCTGTCGGTCCCCTTTCTCGAGTCCTCCTCTTTTCCTGTTGGCCGTTTTTTTCTTTCTATAGTTACTTATTTCTTTTTCCTTCTTGCTTCGTCTTAGGAGGATTGATCGATTTTGGTTGCTTGGAGCACGAGGCGCGTCCAGGTGTTGCCGTTCGGCGCCGGGACTCCCCCCCCCTGCGACTTTTATTTCTACTTATTGGTCCACCCCCCCGACTCGCGCAATCGCAATTTCGTTCGCTTTTTTTTGCCCGACTTTGTATTCTCTACTCCCCTTTTAGTAATTCTTGTTCCCCCTTCCTCGTTTGGTTTGTTGAGTATCATTGGCCCTTCTAGTCTGAACTCTTTTTTGGCCGCCTGCCTTTTTGAACACTTTTGTTGCTTCTTGCAGTCTCAGTTTCTGTTTAACGGTCCGTACCCCCCTGACAAAAGTTTCTGTCGATCTTAGGTTGTTTTTTTTGACGAACCTAAATGTCCGAGAGATTCTTTTTTTTACTTTAATATTCCCCTTTACGCTCTGACGACCCGAACTTTCACTCTCTAGTACTTAGTTTCTTTCTCTGAAGTGGGTGCCCGATAATTTCGTTCGGGATGTTGCGGCTTTTAGTTTTCAATTCTCCCCTCTTTTTTGACCCTCGTTGTGTCGTACCCCCCCCCTCCCGTTTCGAGGTTGAGTTACCTCGGTTCTTTTTCAACAGGCCACTTGGCTACCTCGATCCGTTTCTCCCCCCGCGTTAACAGTCCCCTCCCTGACCACTCCGCCACAGAGATCACACCACCGTTTTCAACTTCTTGCGCGAGGCATTTAACATACGCCCCTTTGCGAAAAAAAGCATCAGACCTCTCCTTCTGCTTCTCTTTGTTTTCCCCTTTTTGTTTTTCTTTGAGATACTGTTTTTTTCCAGCTTGAACCCCCGCCTCACCACCCCATTTAATTGCTTCGTCCTTTTTTGCGTTATTTGCACTCTGTGCATTTACACCTTCCCTGCCCTGATTTGTTCCAGTTGCGGCTTACCCGTTTCCCCTGGATTGGCCTTTTTGAAAACGTCCCTTCCCCATTCTTCGTCCCCCTTTCTTACCGTTCCATCCCCGGTACAAGTTTTCGATCCCTGTTCTTTTTTCGCCCTTGTTAGCATCTTTGGTCATTTTCCCCACCCCCGATCATTGGTTTGACTGAGGGTGTTCAAACTTTTCCCAGTGTCTATCTCCTTTTCTTTCTCTCCCCGTTGCCGCGTTTTGGACCCACCACATCCCGTCCAGACTTTTTTTTAACAACGAGTTCCCTGTTTCCTCCCCCGATCACCCTTAACCGCAGTGATTTCGTTTGCCGTTTTAAATCTTTTTTAAGCCTACCCCTTCCCGGGATACTTCCTGTTTCCTTGATTAACCAGTCCGTTTTCTACTGTGCTCCTACTTTTTTTGTTGTCCGATACTTTTTCTGACCTCCACGTATCGCAAGGACAAGACTTGATTTTTACTTTTGTTTCCCTCCCGCCTTTTTTTCTTTTTTCTTACAGAGTCGGTGCGACTGTTTTTTATCCGGTTGGGGGGTTTCAGCGGTGGGGTGAATTTCGTGTTGCTCGGCGTTTTTTGTGCCCCCCGTTGGGTTCTTTTCGTGGCTTTAGGGATTTTGTTCTGCGCCTTGGTTTTCTGCGTCCCCCCTGGAAACGCTTTTTTGATTCTATCTGGGTGTTTTTCTTCCCCGCTTTTCCGATGTTTTCCTTCGGAACACAATGTGATGGCCTTACCAAGCCCCCCCGCCCTGTCCGCGCCCAATTTTCCTCTACTTTCTGCGAGATCTTTCCCTCCCAACGCTCTGTCCCCCCCCCCCCCCTTTCCAGCCCAAATTTCTCCCCATCCTAAACTGACTATAAAAAGGGTTTTGTGGCCGCGTTTACCCCTCCCTCCTTTCTAAGTGAGCTCTTTTGCTCGACTTTCCTTGACTCTCGTTGGTCCGTGTAGTTGCTTTCTCGATTCCTTTGCTTAGTCCTTTATGTTACTTTCTGCTGCAGCTTTGTGTGCTTTGGGCACGATTTGTTTCTCGGGTCGTTCGTTTTTTAATTTTAGCGGGTTTTTTTTGGATTTTCCGGTCGGCTTTTTTTTTCTCTTATGGGAGAATCTTTGATGTGTGGCCCTTGGTCTGTTTCACCCTTCCTCGACCTGCCTTGGTTTGGAATAAGCATTCTTTTCTAGCGTTCCGATTTCTGGCTGATCGAAACTCTTCTCCAATTCGGCCCGGTTTCCTAATGTTTTTCGCCGCTTTTTGTCGTTAGTGGGTGTTCGCCTTCCTGCTTAGTTTTTTCACCACCCCCCGTATTGCTTTCAACTCGGGCAGGATACGGTGTCACACCGTCCTGTTCATTCTTCCGGTTTTGTTTTCTCTGCTTTCCTCTGGACCCCCAACATTACGGCAACTCTTTGAGCCAAGATGGGCGACCCTCGCCGAGTTTTTTTGATTTTTTCTTCCTTTTTGTTTCTTGTAGAGTATTTCAAGGGGTTTAGTTTCTTTCTTTTTCTTGATTCGTTTTTTCCGTCTGGGTTCGGCGTCCTTGTTGCGGATTTTTTTTTGGTGAGAGTGCGACTTGCCTCTGGACTCTTTCTTGTTTTCTTGAAAAAGGTCCCTCGACCCCCTCGGTCGTTTGGCTCCCACTACCCCGTTCCTTCTTGAATTCTTCGTTCTCTCTCTTTCGTCGTAGGTTTTGGCTGTGCGGAGGATGGAGCTTCCCACTTTTTAGGGGTCCCGGGCGCTTTTTGGTCTGAGGGTGACGTTTTTTTTTTTCGTAACTCATCCTTTCGTTCCAGCGGAACACTCCCTTTCATTCCCTGAACGGTTTGTTTGATGCAACGTTTTCTGCGGCCACCGAATTGCTTCATGTCTTTCCGATATCTTTCCTTCCCTTTTGTTGTGTCTCGTCCTTATTCCCTTCGGGCATGATCAATGAATGCTATTTTTTCCCCCCCGGCACCCGTGAAAGCTGGGGCGTTTTTTTTGCGTTTTCACTTATCGTCGAAAACACCCCCCCTTCGGGGGCTTCGTTTAGAATGTCTTTTTCACCTCCGTCCTCTCCTGCTCCCGTTTGGTTCTGAATCTCATCCGATCGTTTTTTCCCACACTTTGGACCGATTTTTCGCTTTTTTTTCCCTATTACCTCTATTCGGCTGGTGGTTTTTCTTCAGCCGACCTCTGTTTTTTCTCCTGTGTTTCCGTAAACTCCTCTTTGTTATTCTTACACAGCGCGTTCGTGTTTTTTCCCTTTTCCCTCCCATCTTTACCTCGAGGAGTTAAACCTTGGCCTTGCCCCCCGCACGTTTGCAAGCCCCGCCGCGTCTCCGCCTTTTCCTCTTTTTTCGCTCCATTTAAACGGCTCTCAGGACCCCCCTCCAACAAACACCTCTACCCCTTTCCTTGGTGGTCTCATGCACCTGCATTTCTTGCTCCTTGGGTCTTTTTTTTTGCTACTGTTTTGATTTTTTTAAGCCTGCTCCCACATTCCGCTCGTTCCATTTCTTGTGTATTTTGTTGACAAGATGCAAACTTTGCCGGCGTGTTTTACAAGGGCTCAGTTCGCTACGGGCCGGTTGGGCAAGGTCTTTTTCTGGCCCCCCACAATGGTTTCTTCGCTGACCCTTTCCACTCATCGTCTCGATTCGATTTCCCCGTGTTTGTTGAGGTTTGTTTTTAATATCGTTGTCTCTACTTTGCTGGTTTTCCACCTTTGCCGGTTCCCCTCCGGCATGTGGAACTTTCCAAAATGCTCCCCAATGTCTTCGCTCCATCCTTTTTCTAACTTTTTGCCACGCGCAAACTTTCTCCTCTGAAATTTCCCTGCGTCCTCCCCTGGTCCAAACACCCTTGTTTTCCCTGCGCTCACCCGCCCCTACGTCCTGCTCTGCTCGTAAAAAATTGGCCGGTGGAACATAGCATGTCCTCTTTCCGCCTCTTTTCTTCCATCTTTACAGTATTCCGCTCGATCTCCATCAGTCTCGCTTTCCCTCTTCGGATTAGCTAGTGAGTTTCTTCTCGCCGATTCGTCTTTTTCGTTTGGCTTTGTGGTTTGATCCTTACCGTTTTTCGGGGGAGGGTTGGTTGTGTCGCGGAGGTGGTGTTTTGTACTTCTGGTTTTTGCGGCCCTAGCACTTTGGTTGAGGGTGCCCTGGTTCGCTTCGGTTTTTGATTTGTTGTGCAGGTTTATTTTTTTTTTTTTCACACGATCCGGTCACCCTTTTTTTCCTCTTTCCTCCTCCGTGTGTTTTCGGCTCTCTTCCCCAACGCTTTCTTTATTCCCGTTTTCAGCGATGCAACTGCGGCCTCTGCCTGCTCCAACGTTTTCCCGCCACGGGTACCGTATCTTCTTCCCTCCCCTCGCCCTCGGGCGCCCCCCATTCCTCCCTTCCTCCGTCTTTTGGCCCCTCTCACCCCTGTACATTTCGGAGCTTGACCCACCCTCAATTTTTTCGGTTCGTTGCGATGTCGCTTGTTTCCTTTCCTTTTGATCCTTCTCAGGTTTCCAGTGTGGGCTTTCCCCTCCGTTGTTACCTAGTTGTATTCGTTTTTCTTGCCGCCCCGGAATTTTTTTGAGCGGGCCGATTCGCGTCTTGTTTTTGGTGTTTGAACCCCCCTATTTGCAACCTTTTGTCGGTTTTTGGGGCGTCTTTCGGCTCTTTTGCTTTCCCTTTCGCGGCGGTATCGTGTCTGGTCTCCGTGGCGGTTGCCGTTTTTTTTGCAATGCCGTTCCCGATTTTGTTGCACCTGTGCCCGGACCCATTTCCCCTGCGCTCGGAGTGTGAGGGGCTCGAAAATCTCTCTTGATCCCCTTCCCTGGGCGTGGCGTTGGCACTTGTTCCGTTTTTGTCTGTGGGTTGGCCCTTGCCCGGCGTTTTCGCACGTGACTGTTTTTTTTTCTGGGTTTTTACTCTTGCGGGTGGCCCCCCATCCCCCCGCGCCCCTGACCCTGAGTTTCGTTTTTTTTTTTTTTTTTTTTTTTTTTTGACCCCCTTGAGGCTAACTTCTGTCCCCCCATTAATGTGGCCCCACCCGACCCGTGCTCAGTTTTAGTCCCCAATGATTCCTCGCGAGGTGGCTTTTTTTCTTCTTTTTACTTTGATTTTCTTCTTCCTCTTCATTTTTCCTTAATTTGTGCGTTTTTCCGGTCTTTTGTGTTCGGCTGGGTTTGTGTTCGTCATGTTTTTTTTTTGTAACCCCTTCCCTCGGGCTATTCTTTCAGTTGCCCCTTTTCCAAAAACTGAGACTTTCTCCCTCGAACGCTGCTATGTGTGTTTTTGTTTGACACATTCCGACCACGCGGCAGGCCTGTTCTTGCGGTACCTCCGCAGGTATCTCCTCCTGTCGTTTTACAGTTTTCTCGGTCTTTTGTCTTCTTAGTCGGGGGTGGATTTTTTCCCTCTGCAAGGTCGAGGTGACCGACTGTTGCTCGTCCGCCTGACCACTTCCTGCCCCCCCCAACTTTTTTTCGATTTGTTTATCCGGGGTTTGTCCCCCCTTTTGAAAACCCCTTGCGCTACGTGCCCGCGGTTTTTTTTCCGCGCACCTCGCTTTATTGATTTTTCGTTCTGATCTCTCACTCTTTCACGTTTTGTTTTTTTTCAGCCATCCTCTTTTTTCCTTTGCACGAGGCTCCTGAGGTTTTGCCGTTTTTTCCCTTTTCGTGTGTTTCTTCGTATTCTTGCATGTTCCTGACATTTGACACCGTGTCGTTTTTCCGGGGATCCCACGCAACGGCTGTGTCCCCTGCGACGCTTTTTACTTTAGTTTGGTTTTTTATCCTTCCCGGTCCCCGACTAATCGACAGGTTCACTTACGATCTTCCGCCTATGCAGGACCGCTGAGGGAATTTGCAGGCTGGCGCGTTTTGTTTTTGTGCACGCCCCGCTGTTTTTCATTCCTCGTGGCTGATCCACATTTGGTCTTGCGACCCCTTCGACTTTTCGTGTTTTTCACGTTGCACTTCACGTTCCCATTTACTCGTTTTTCCCCAGCCCTGCAAACAGGTTCACTCTCCTGTTCTTAAACTTTTCACTTTCACCTCCCGCCGGGAGTTCTCGGATCTGCTCCCCGGCGCTCCCCCCCGGAACAAGTCCAAAAAAGCCGATCTTCAGTGCGCTTTTTTTTTAATTTTTTTTTCTGCTTTTTTGCTTTTCCGTTTGACCCCCTCCACCACACACCCTCCTGCTCTTCCTGGTGTTCCTGGTTTCTTTTTTGTTTTTTTGTTTCACCCGATTGCAGAATCTCCCTTTTTTTTCTTTGGTGTACGCCGTTTACGTGCGGCTCCGCGATTAATTTACCGACCTTAAAGACCCCCATGCGGACCCGGAGTTCCCTTTGCCACACCTGTCGTATCCCACTTGTCTCACTTTTTCTCAGCACCCACTCATCAGCATCTAGCTAGAGACACCATCACCAGAAGACCTTTTTCCTTGTTTTTGACACGTGGTACCTTTTCCAGACAAACCCCCAAGGTTAGCCTCCAGTTCACACTACCCTGGTCCTATTCCTTGCTTGTTCCTTTCGACACAACCGCCTTTTTCAACCAAATCGCCCGCTGTAAACCCTGTTTTCCCCCCTTCCTATCACGTCCCCCTATTCTTTTCCGTTCGAAAAAATTTTGGATCGTACCTTCATTTATAAGTTTCTTCTGACTTCAGGGATACTTCTACCCCCTTGTTTCTTCGCTGGTTCCAAAAATCGTTCTTTTCCTTCTGCAGCGCGATCCTACCTTTGAGTTGCCTGTTTTCTTGTGGTAACTTCCAGGCTTTTCTTATCTGCTTTGGCTTTTTTCTCCTTTTTTAGGTCGTTGTGGGTGCTTCTCTGCGTTTTTTTTGTTTGTGGGATTTTTTAGGTCTTCTTTCATTTCTTGAGGGTTTTGTGACCTTGTTCGCTTCGTGCTTCGTGCTTGCGTTGCTGTTTTTCTCTTCATCGGTTCCTCCCCCTGTGGGATCTTTCTCTCCCCCCCCTCCGTGTGTTTTTTTGTTTAAGAGAGTCCCACTGATTTCCTGGTTTTGACCCCAATAGGGGGGGCTCATTTCCCCCCCACGGTACTACTCCAGGAATTCCCCAAAGGTCCCCCTCTCCACCTTGCATCTTTGAAGCTTACTACACCACTACAAAAACCCCATCTCCAACACTTTTTCTTTCAAACATCTCACGGATCTTCACCACTCTCAAGGCCACTTCTCGTTTGTCTGTGGTGTTAAGCCATTTCCCAGACTCTCTTTTGTATTACTGACTATGATCCCCCCTTAGTTCGGTTTTCTTCCCCTTCTGTGTGTTCTTCCGCTTTTTTTCCTTCGGTCCTTGCTTCGTTGGCATTTTTCTCTCGCCATATGCGAGTTTTTGTCTTCCCCCTGTTTTAGTTGGAAGTGCAAATTTTGACGTCTTGCGGCTTTGATTTTTTCCGGTTCTGTTTTGCTCTTCCTTTCTTGAGGATTTGTCGTCTCTCCTTTGTGCCATGCCCCATCGTCGAACCCCTTTTTCTTTTTTTGGACTTTGCAGACCCAATATTTGGCCCCCCTTCTATTTTCGAGCGAAAAAAACCCTTGCCGCGGTTTCGAACCTTTTCTGGCTTTCGTGGTTCCTTTCGCATCCCGAGGCTTTTTTCTTTTTTGGCTCTCATTTTCGAGCCCCCTCCGTTGACGTTTTTTTTTCCCTCCGTTTTGCCTTCTTTTTATTTTTCTCTTTTGCACCAACCCGTTCCCGTGTCATCTCGATGGTTGGTTAGGTCGTCTTTTCCTCGGCCCCCATTCCTGTGTCCAAAGCCTGCAAAGGCTCCAAAAACCTTCAGACATCTCGTTTACCTATTTTGATCGGCCTGGTGCGTCCTTTGTCTCTTTCCCGTCTACCAGTGCGTGCTTTTTTCCTTTTTTTTGATTTTTAGGTGGTCGGCGTCCTGGTTCCCTTGCGGTTGTTTTGGAAATTTGCTGTCTCTGTTGACAGTTGTGCGTTTTGAAAAAAACTCAACCCCCTCCCCTCCTCCTTTTAGACTTCGGCACGCTCTATGTGTCTTCTACTTGGTTTGAGCAGTGCGGTCTTTTCTCGGACCCATACCCCAACGTTTTTGCCGGGACCCACGAGTTCTTCGGGGTTCTTCTCCTGCGAGGTCTGATTTTTTCTTTCGGTCGGCTTTTCCTCTTTATGATTGATTTACTGCGCCACTTAGCTGAGAGGTTTAGCGGTTGATCGCTGGACCATTTATCTTTTTGTTATTTTTTCTTTTAAAAACGTGTCCCTCTCTCCTCGCCTTCAGAACTTTCGCGGACACGAGACTTCTTCTCTTTCGGATCTCTCTTTTACTCCCTTTGATTTATTGGGTACGAAGTCGTTGTCCTTTTCTTTTTCCGCGGTTTGTCCTTTCCCCCTCCTTCTTCGTAGTTAGGTTTCCCTTTCGGTCTCAGGTTTTCCAATTCTTATTTTTCCGTGTTAACCTCGTTTACTTTTCGGCCGTTGCTCTCCGACCGATCCCTCCTTCGGCGTGTTTTGGACCCTCGATTTCTCGTGTCTCTAGGGAAGGCCATTTAAGCATTTTTTGTGGACGCGTGATGTTTTCGACGTGTTTTTCTCACTCGGCGTTCGATTTCGGTTTGTCGTGTTTCCCGGCAACCTCAGTTTGGGTTGGTTTTTTTGGTTTTTTTCTGATTTCTTCCCTAAGGATTTGGTGGACCCCTCACCTGACCCCGGCACCATTTAACGCGATGAGCTTTTTTGGTCCTGTCCACCTTTTGCGTAGGCTTAATTGCCAAAAGGCCGACCTTTGGCTTGATTTCGTCCTTTGGCGTCTTCTCTCCATTTTTTTCGATGGACTTTTCCGGTGTACAATAGTTAGTGCTCCTTTGGTGCTCTGCGCCCCTCACCCTGCCTGCGTGGAAAGCTAGTTCGGCTACGCGGTTTTTTTTCGCTAAATTGTTTTTCCTTTTTTGACCGGGACCCCCTCTTTTTTTCACGTGCTTTTCTCGTTTTTTTTTTTCCCCTTTCCCCTTCCCTACTTTTTTTTTTTTGTGCCGTCCGCATCCGCATCTCAGGGTGGGCCTGGCCGGTCGGCTACACCCCCATCTACCCCACCGCCACTCCCCCAGGCATACGCCGTGTCTCCCACACATCTCGGTACACCCACACTAGATTTTGTTTACATCCGCGCTCCCGCTCATTTTTTTTTGCGCACAGTGACGACGCCCCGATTGCTTCGTCCCCCCCACTTCTGTCGGTCCCGTCACCTAGCTTCACTTCACGCCGGTCTTGCTTCCTAACTTGCTCGTTTTTCCGGATCATCTTTTGGGCACTTACGTCGACAGCTTGGTTTGTCCCCTCGGTTTCCTGTTTAGGTTGTTCTTGTGGTCTTTAGACGTTTTTTATGCGTAGGGGGGTTTATTTTTTCTTGAGTTCTGCTTTGTTGTTTCCTTTTTTGTAGGCTTCTTGTTTGCTCTTTTGCTTTCTGGTTGGCTTGTTGCCATGTGTCTGCTGCCCCGGAAAATACTAATTCCCCCAACGCGGTTGGGATCTCTTCCTTTTTGTGGTTGAGATTCTCTTGTATTCCCTTCATTTTTTTTTGTCGGAACCGGGCCGTACCTCCGCCGAAGCTGTCACAAGGGACCCTTCTTGGTCTCCCTTTTTTCTCCTAACCCCCAAACGGTCCTCCCACTTTTCCCGGAACAACAAAAAAAATCACTGCCGGTCAAACTCTTCGCGCTTCCCTTTTCCTCGTGTCCTTGTTTTCCCCCCTCACTTTTCTTTTTCTTTTCGGTGAGGGCTTTTTCTGACTCAGGTTACCTTTTTTCTACTGTAGCCCTCTTCTCTTCTTCCCCCGCGTTTTGAATATTTAGTTTATTTGTGTCTCCTCCAGAATTTTCTAGCGGCCCCTCTTGGTTTCGTTGTATTCGGAGTCTGCGGAATTCGGCCGCGGTTTGATTTTCCGGTTTCTTTTCTTTTTGTTCTTGCTTTTCCTTTGTATGGATATGGTGATATTTCACGTTTTTTTTGTGGGTGTATGGTTCCTTCAGTCCTTCTTTCTTTTGTGCACTTCCCCCTCCCTCATGTCAACCAGGGGGCGATTTGTTTTTTCCCAACGGGCGCGGGATCTAATCGTCTGCTGACCTTTCTTGTTTTGTTGTAATTTTTTTTTTTTTCGTCCATTTGTTCTTTTTTTGTGTCTTCCTTGCCCCCTGCATTTCTTTTTCTGACAGGCTTTTTTCCTGCAGTTTTTCCCGGTGCCAACTTTCCCCACCGCCCAGGACTTTCTTCTGTTTTTTTGGTTCTTGTCCCTTTCGTTCACCACCTTATTCTGCCCTGACGCAACTTATTTCCCCAAGGTTAACATTGATTAATCCGCCCCAAGAGTTTCTTTTTTTGCTTTTTCCCCTTCAGATTTTGGCGTATTTTGCGCTTCGAGTCTTCGTGCGTTTCTTTTCTTTTTTTCCGGGATTGGTAGGTCGCCTTGCCTGTTTTTTTTTCGTTTCTTTAAATAGGTGTCTTTCGTTGTTTGTAAAGTTTTTTTTGAAACCACCCGTGTTAGTTTTTTCCGCCATTCCTCAAACGTCTTCTTTTTTTTAGTTCCGTTCGGTCGGAACCACTGGTAGTTCCTTCCCCCCGTAACCCACTCCTCCCTGTGCAGGTTGTAACTTCTCGAGTCCCGATGCATCTTGGTTCAGTTCCCGTTAATGCGTAGGCTAGTAGTTTTCCTATTCGTGACCTTTTCTTTTTTTCTTGCCCTGTCTGGGCGCACCGGTTCCTCCGTCCCGTTTGAACACTTTTCCCTGACCCTTCTGACTGATTCCCGTTTAACCTCCCTGCTTGCCCCCTCCTCCCTTTTTCACGTCGCTTTTTTCCCCGCTTTCCTCTTCCCTGCAATCCTCGTTTCTTCTATCTATTCCGCGTTTTTCCCGAAGTCTTTTGCGCGACTTAAACCCCTTTTTGTTTTTTTCTGGCGCCGTTCTTTTTTCACTTTTCTGGCTCCGTTTTTTCCAAACCTTTCGTGCTTTCTGTTTTTTCCCCCCTTCCAAACGGTTCCCCTTCCGAGCGTGCTTGGTTGCTTCTAATGCTTTGACTGACTTTTCTTCTTGCTCTTTTTGCTCGTCTGAGGGGAAGGAGTTCTCCCTTGTCCCTTTGACTTGTTTTTTTTGCCCTATCTCGGATTTGACGCATCCCTCTCCTGTTTTGTTTTCTGGTCCTTTTTTACGGTTTGATCTCACCTCGAGGAATTCCCTGCGCAGTTCCCATTTTACCGCCGTCTGATCGCAAACCCTCCCCTTTTTTTGAAGGAGCAAACGGCGTTTCCTTAATAACCTTCCCTCCCCCCCAGTAACCCTCATGGTTCGACTTTTACCTCACCGTTTTTTGACTGTTTGTTCCGATTTCAAAGACAAAAACCTCAACCCGCTCGTTTTTTTTCTTTTGTGGGCCCGATTTCCTTTCTCCAAACTCTGTCCTATTTTTTTGGGGTCCCCCTTTCCACGTTGCTAGGGTTGGGGGCCCCTACCTCCAACCGTGCTTTCTCGTGTCGTTTCCCGCTTTCATCCAAGTTGCTATTTTTTTTCTCCCGCGAAGGTTTTGGTGCTCGTGCTCCGTCATGTTCCGAACTTTTCTGCATTTTCCCCCCCCCAACGACTCGTCGCTGGCCCCTTTTTTTTGCACTTCCGGGCTTGGCCTTATTCATCTCACTCGAACTTTCCTTGCCCAAAGGCCGCCTTTCCAAAATCTCCTCCCTCAGAGTAATCACATTATCCTCCTCGGGCCCGTTACCCCATATTCTTATACCCATTTTTTGGCTTTTCTTCCTCCGCGTGGCTAATGCTCTCATTTCGCAGCCCTTTGCCTTGATTTCGAGTGTCCCTACTGCGCCCAGAGTTTGACTATGGCGGTTTGTCTGAATATCCCGGATGTCTTACGTTTTTTTTTGAGGCGTTTTTTCTGTCGCTTGTGGGAGCGATTCGTGGTTTTTTTTAATACAGGGTGCTTCCTGTCGATTTGTTTGGATGGTGCTTTACTTTTTTTAGGTTTCCCGGCCGTCCGCCTGGTTTTTTCGGTCTCCCTTTCAAACTCTGGTCGTTCCCTCCTTCGTTTTTTTTTTTGAGATGCCTTTCCAACCCTCCCCGTGTTTTGTTCTGTTCCTGGGTCCCCGTGACACACCCCCCAGTCCTCCGTTCCGGAAGCTTGACCCCTTTCCTTTCTCCTGGCCTTCGCCCCTCCTCCCTTTAAATACCTTAACCCTGCGTCGTACCCCCCTCTGTGCAAAACACACAACGTCCGACCTTTACCAAATAAGTCATTGTCGTGTTTTGTTTGGTTTTTTTTTTTTTTTTTTTTTGAACCCCACTTTCTTCTTTTTTTTGTAGATAGCTGTTTTCTTTTTCTTGCGGATCACTTTCTTTTCCAGTTCTTCCGTTCCTTTCCTTTTTCTTTTTTTGTCCCTGATTTTTTCAATCTCTTTCGTGCCCTTGACCCTCAATTTTTTTGCCCTCGACTCTTTTTTTTTTCCGTGTTCGTTTCTTGCGGGTTTACAAACCCTTTTCATCTCTGGTCTTTTTTATTTTTTGAGTGTGCCGCCTTTTTCCTGCGTTTTTGACGACCTTGGTTTGGTTACTTTAGTATCTCGTTTTTTTTTTGCACCCTTGTGTTCCCTCTTCGACCCCAGGCGATCCCCTTGCTCTCACCCTCTGATTGTCCATCTGCTTCTTTTCCCCCCCCGGCGTTAAGTTTAGTCCACATGGTCGCAGCTGTTTAGCTTTCCTTTGTTTCTCCTTTCCCCCCTCGTAGCTCCGGTCCTTATGGGAAGTTTTTTTTCCTTCAACAACATTCCATTCCTCCGTGACGATAGAGTTTTTTTTTTTTTTGGCTGTCCTTGTTGCGTTTCTTACTGGCCAAACCCTTACCGTGCCAATCTGCCAAAAGGTACCCCCCAATCTGCGACCTGGTCTGGTAGGTCCTTTTTTTGTTTTCTTTTCGCGGCCTGTTTTTTTTTCGTTTTTCGAGTCTTTATTCTGTCTTGTTTTTTCCGGACCCCAGCCGGGCATTCTTCCGGTGTATTAACATCTTGTAGTCGCATTTTTTTTTGTTCCCCCCCCACACGGCAAAGGTCTTTTTGTCCTCTCACACTGAGGGATTTCGTTCGCTTTGTTCTTTTAACAGCGGGTTAGGTCATAACCCCCTTCCTCCCTGCAGGAACTATCCTTTCTCTGTCACTTGAGCGACTAATCGGTATTCCTTAGGGTGTGTTTTCTTCGGTCTTTCGATGGTCTCTGATCTTCCTTCCCCCCCTCTAGCCATTGATGATTTTCCTCGGTTTTTTTGCTTTCTTTTGCCAGCAGGCCGACTTTTTTTCGGTTGACTCCGGCCGGGTGAAACAAGTCAAACCTTTCTCAATTACGTGCCTCTGCGTCCGTCGTCTCCCTCCCACCTCTATGCATAGTCCTTTCCTTATCTCTTCCCTCCCGTTTGGTCCTTTTTTAGTGTTCTTCCTGCTTTTTGATCATGACCTGCTATTCCGTGAATTCCGGTTGATGCTTTTGCGCATGTTCGGTTTCCTGTCCCCTTGATCAGTCGAAAACCTTTCGTGCTTTCAGGGGAAGCACGGTGCCCCCCTCGTCCGCTCGAGTGTTCTTTCTGCCTCCATCCTCCTCGACTCGGCGAACACGACCCTTGTGAAAACTCTTTTCCCCGTCTCGTGGACAAGGCTAGCTCCTTTCATTTCCTTGCTGCGAGGTTTTTGTTGCACGGACCCTTTTTCAGTTTCCGCAACATTTCGTTTCTTTTTGACAGCGCGTTTTTTCTTTCCGGCACTTTTTCCCCCTGTGTGTGCCTTTACCTCGTTTTCCTTTTACACGTCCGGTTCAAGTTGGCCCCTCCAGTCTTTTGTCTGATAAAACCTCAACGCGTGTCCGTGAGGCCCCTCGTGCCCCCCCCCCAAGGCTCCCCCTTCTTTGGCCATTTAACTTTCCCCGCCCCCCCGCCGACCCTTTTTTTTTCTGGGCGTGGTCGTCTTTTGGATTTCTCTTCTTGCCTGATGACTGGCTTGCACAACCCCATCGCTCGTTTCCGTTTCGGTGGTGTTTTCTTTTTTTTTGTGTCATCTTTTCCCACCTCTGATTTTTTAGTCGTCTCCGGCCTTTTTGGTCTTTTAGGCGCCACCGGTGTACGAACAAATCTTTTCCATTGCCGACTTTCCGCCGATATTCAATGATCCCTACTTTCGCCCCGCGCCTTTCTGTCTCTGATCGCTTCTATTGGTCCATCCAACCTTCCGGATCTCAATTTTTTTCACCCCGACCCCACTGATTCCTCGCCTCTAACCCTCTACGTGACCCCGTCCTGTGCGCACCAAGTTTCCTGCTTCCCACCCCCCAATCAGCCCACGTTTAGAGACCCTGTCTTCCCGAGTACTTTTCCCGTCCTCGTGTGTAAAAAATTCGTCGGCCTTAACCTTTGACTTTTTTTTTGACTCTCGCGGGCTTACTGCTCCTATTTTTCTCTGTCTCCTTTTCCACTTAAGGTTGATCTCGCCCCCGAGTGGCTCCAGAATAGGCGGTGTTGGTTGCCCCGTTGTCCTTAGTTTGTCGCAGTTGCTTTCCAGTTGACGATTTTTGAGCGTCGGGTTTTTTTTTTAGTTTCTTGAGCGACGACCCGGTTTGAGATCCCGTTTCGTTTCCTTTCCTTTTGCATTTGTGGGTGTTTTGATCCTTGGAAACTCCGGAAAATCACGGGTTTTGTTTCT
>Ga0179593_1408164_pt1 | contig 15801 bp, 18 predicted proteins | sample CZODoug2_1_08_16_FD_185931 | JGI IMG/M metagenome (GOLD analysis project Ga0179593, IMG submission 185931) | Vadose zone soil fungal communities from Angelo Coast Range Reserve, California, USA - CZODoug2_1_08_16fungal (PacBio error correction) | ecosystem: Environmental > Terrestrial > Soil >... | reverse complement strand
GGTCGCATACTTGCGGATCCTTGCATAGCTTTCATTGAAACTTTTGCGCGCGAGTTCGCCGTCCCGATCCTCGAGCCTTTTTTTTTTGTTGCACTCCTAAGCTACGAAAAACCCTTCTGCGTGGCAGCGCGGTTTTGAGTTCACTTTCAACGCGCCGGTTTTCAATCACACCCTCCAGTCGGTCTGCCGCTTCGCTGAGAGAGTTTTTTTTTCCCCCTATGTTCCGCGTTGTTTGCCTTCTACGCGAAGACCTGCTCCCCCAGATTTGGCGGCGCTTCCCTTTGTCTGTACCGGGCCGCGGCGCCTTCGCTTAATCTTTCCCGGACTTTTGTTTTGGACGAGTCCCGTTTCGGTTTTGATTCGGCATCGGGCTCCGCCCTGAACCCTTTGCCCCCCAGTTCTGATTCGCTTCTTTTCCCCCTCCCTTCTCACGCCCAGAAACTTTCCATTCTGATGCGAACACGTTCCATTTCTTTGATGACGAGTCAAGCCTCGCGGGCCTGCCTTTCTCTCCTTGCCTGGCGCGGCGTCGGAGTTGCGTAACGCAAGGGTTTCTTTGCGTTCTAGCCGTCGTTTGGGTCACTTTTCACGCCCTCTCCGCCTGTGCTCAACGCCGGGTCCGAGTTGGCCTGCGCCCCCCCCCGAGTTTGGCGGCGGATTCCGTTCGGTGGGCTGGCTGCGTAGTCCGGAACATTCCCCCTGATCCACTTCCCTGCCTGTGCTTGTTTATTGCCGCGTCTGTGGTTCACCTTGCTTTCGCGTCCCTCTTGCTTTCTGCCGCCTGGCACGTTACCGGGGAGTTTTTGGCGCTTTCTTTTCCGCGACATGACTTTTGAAGTTCTTCCCTTTCCACCTCTTGCCCCTCGATTTGGCTTTTTCTTCAAGGCTCGGCCTTTTCTTCTTTAGGCGGCTCCACCTCAAGGCTGGATTTTTTTTTCTGTTTTGCCTGCGCGTTCGCGCTCTTTCCTTTCAATTCTCTTTCCCATGCGGTCCCTTACCTTCCTAGGGACTCTCTTTTTTTCGAACTCGCCCTTTGTTTCTGGCTGCGGATCGTAGTTACCGGGAGTTCGGTTTTTTATTTTTTTTTATACGTCTTTCACGGACGCGTTTTTTGGCAGTTCCTCGTTTTTTTCCGCGACTGTTTCTTTTCTCGGTCCAAAGGTTTTTGCGTGCGCCTGGTTTTTATTGAACCCCATCGTCCACCCTCCTTCCCTTTTTTTTTCTCGCGCCTCACTTTTTTGCCTCTTCAACCCTTCCGCCGTCCCTTCGGCTCACTTAATCACGCGAGGCTTTTTTTACGCTCTCCTTCGGTCCTCATCCCCCTGAGGCTCGGTGTTCGGTCCATTAGATAAATTTTTTTTTCCCCAGTTTGTGGGGACTTCTCGCTTTCTCCTTGCAGATCTGTATTTGCTTTTAGAAGTCCTTCGCCCCTTCCCCCCCCCGAGACTGGTCGCGCCGATCTTTGGAGTCACTTTGTACAAGCTGAGCCCTTGCGTAAACTCGCTTTCCTGAAGCGGTCCTTCCCCCCCAGGTACCGCTGTCCAAGATGGATTCTGCATTTTTCTCCTTTCGGTGCAATTTCCGAGGGAGTTCGAGGCGCAGGCGCGGTTTTTTTCTCTCGGGACCTTCATGATCCTCCTGAGTCCCGCCGGGCGCACCTCTTTGAATCGGTTCACCCTCCTCCCTCTCCTGTTTGTACCTCGGGGATATTACTTACCCTTTTGCGGTGTGCTCCCGACGCCGACGCCCGCGGTTACGAGTGGCAGGCCCTTTTTCAAGCCGTGCTTCTTCACATCCTTCTCTTTTCCTCCCTTTTGTTTTTTGAGTCTCTCCCCCGCTTGACTTCTCTGGTCGGCGCATTGACCGATTTCCTTTTCTCCCCCTTTGAATCGTCGGCGTCGAGCACTTTTTTTCCCACTAGTGATACCTGCGTCTTTCATCATCATCGGACCCATGTTCATTTGAAAAAGATTCCCCGCGCTGTGATCCTTTGGCAGGTAGGGTGCTCAGTTCCGCGCCATTTTCCCTCGACCTTCTCCTCGACCGCTCCCCTCGCCAAATAATCCCCATGCGAGGCACGCCAGATACCTATTGGCCGCTCACATGGTGCGAAAGCCGCAGGGCCCGCGTGCCCCTTTTCGCCAGATGTTCCCTATTGAGGATTTTCTTCAACAGTTAATCAGGCTAGAGCCTCCCTTTGTGCGATAGCCCCTTTTCGTCTTCTAAAAGCCAAATGTCCCATTCATGATCGCGGGTGTTCAGCTCTACTGAAACGCCCACCGCCCCCTTCCTCCTTCTTCGAGAACTTGATATACCATCGCTTTGAGCCTTTTCAGTAGGTTCACCTCCCGCATGGAAAGATTCTCTACGCGCGTTTTTCGTGAGCACTGAGGCCTTTGGCCTATGTCTTTTGCCGCCCGATTCAGCCCCGAGTCTCGCGTTTCCTGCGGGAAGCCGGCGGGTGACGAGGAGTCTTTTAATCAAGGCGATAACGCGTTTTGCGACAATTCGGCCGTTTTTTTTTTCCACCCCCTCTCTACCTCGAAAAGACAGTTTTGCTGTCGTGGGTCCCACTCGACCCGTCCACGTTCCCTCGGCGATTTTGCGTTTTCTAAGCCCTTATTTTCCTTTTCCATCGGAGGGGTTATTTCACGAATCATCCTCGTTTTGTTGATCTCGAGACTTTCTCTTTGCGATAGGACCCAGGAAGACGCCTCCCATTTGTAGTGGTTTAACCCCCCTCCCTCTCCTTCCTGCTAGCCTTGACCTTCCTCCGAAGTGCAATTTCGGTGACTAGGCTTTCCCTTCTTCAATTTTCGATAAACGCCCCTCGGCCCCTGTCTTTTTCCCTGCGTGAGATCAAGACCCCCCCGAGTTCTTCCCCTTCTCTCAAATCCTCTTCGGCCTTTCGGGTCTGAAAGTCGATGTCGAGTTTGGGATCATTCCGTTTTCGTGCCTCCGCGTCCCCCCACCATAGCATCCCTCCATGGTTTTTCCGTCCCCTGCGTGTAGTCCCGTGCTGCTGGCGCTTGGAGCGTGACATTCCCCGCCGTCCCCTGCCGCCCCCCTTGCTTTCCCCTCCGCCCCTCGATCGCCGCCCCTTTTGCCATGATAAGGACTTTTTTAGTCTCCCCGTGATCCCGCTGCAACGCGTTTGTCTCCCATCCAGTTTTGGACGTTTCTTCATTTTGCTTTTGCTTTTTTGGGCATAGCTTTGTCCGAGACCCGATCCCTTCAGTCAGTTTCCTTTTGTCTCTCCTTCTAGACTAAGAATTCGGTGTTCGCCTCCCAGCCGGTTTTCTTACGAGAGATTAGCTCGCCACGCATTCCCCTTTTTTAAGAGAGGAATCTTCCCTCCCCCCTCCCCTTGTTTGTCTTTTATCTCCCAGTAGAAGGGACCCCTTGAGACCTCGGCCTCCTTTCCCCGTTCGCTACGTCGGGAGAATCGGCGACCGGGAGGGGGTTTCCTTTTTCCCCTGGTCGGTTCCCCTTCTCCTCCCCTTTTCCTCGTAGTATCCCTTGTTTCGTATCTGCCGTTAGAGTTCCTCTCCCCGCGTCTAACTGCTCCCAATTGCGCGCGGCTAAGATGGTTTCCATTCCTTCGTACTGCCTTTCTGCTGCGACCATCTCCTATTTCCCCTCCGTTTTTTCTCGAGCTGTTCGAGCTACGTGAGGCATCCCCCTTCCCCTCTTCCCCTCTGAGGCCTCGCCAGTTGCTTTCGTTTTTCCACTCGGAGCGAGACGCGCGTTCCCCTCCTAAAACATTTCTGCGATGGAGCGTTTCCGGCGGGGTGGGGTCTAGGAACGCCCCTTTCCCCCCCCTCCGTAGAAACTCATCTTTCTCCTGTCTTCACAATGCATGCTTCTCAGGTCTTCTTGACCTCTAAGAGACCTTGATTCCCTGCATCAACCCAGGAGGATTCTTTAAGTCCGTCGCGGACAAAGAGTGTTTCGAGAGTCTCTCAGACGGTTCCAAAGGACTTTCTCTCGTGGCAGTTTCTTCCTTTGGCTCCCCGTACTCCCCCTCACCGCTTAAGGATAGAAGGAGACTGACCGGTTGACCTTAAAGATACCGCAGAAATATTAAGTTCCGTACTCTGCGACCCCCAACGCCTGTTTTCGATAGTCATCGCCTCTTTTCCCTATCGGAGCATCCCCTTTCCCTTTTGCGCGCTTGAAAGCCAGGGGGGGCGGAGGGCCCCTTCGTTTTCGTCCCTCCTCTCCTACCTTTCGAAGGTTGATGATCAGGACTTGGCACTCTTCAAAGTAGCTTTTGCCCCGGATTCTCTGGTCGTTTGCTCTGAGGAGCCGTCCCGACCAGCCTGTCATCCCCGAATCCTGCAGACGATGACGTCCCCCGCCGATGAGCCCTTCTCCAATCTTTCTTGCGCGCCATGGCCACGACCGGGGAGATGGGCGATGGCGTTATCGAGGACCTTCATTCGGGATCCCCTTTTCACACGCGTGTGACGAGCTCGAGTGATTCTTCCCGTTGTCTCGCAAGAATGTTGAGTTCGGCTTTCTATCGCCTGCCTGCATTCAGATAGATTTCCAACTCATTAGTCACTACTGCCGATGGTTAGACACAGGGATTTTACCCGCCATTAAGTTTTAGGGGCTTCTCTTCCTATAGTTTCTGTTACCCCTTGCAGTTCACGCATGACCGGCCGCGCTTGTGCATGCAGTCAGGCTGTTTTCCTCTATGCGTATAGTGCGTGTAAAGAGAGGAGGTTCCTGTCTCTTAACGTAACTCCCTTCCCGCCTGCACCCCTTTCTGAGAATACCCTCGCTTCTGATTTGCCACTGACGAATACGGCATCCCCCACAGTTGCCGCCTTCTCCCAGCGCGTCTTCTCTATCTTCCCTTCTTTTTTCCCCTCCTGCCAAAATGAATAGTCCGCTTGTGTTCTGATCTTCTCTTTTCCAAAAATGTTGACGTGGCGTGGGACTTTCGTTCGCGCTCCCCTTTTTTTTCTTTTTTAGACTTGTTCGTTCTCTTCCAAGTCTTCTTTCTCGCGATCTGAGGAACTTTTCGCAAGCTGTCCCGCGTTCCTGAGGACCGCCTGCGCGGTCCCTCCGGTGAAGCTGGCCACTGATTGCCTTTGACGTGCGCCTTATCTCCTCCGTATGATTCGACCTTTGAAGTGATCTCTCGACTGCCTCTCCTAGAGAAGCAGGTGCGTACCTTTCTTTCCTTTTCCTACAACTTTCAACGCTCCCCTTTTAGACAGAGGCCTTCCATCTACCAAGTGGGAGGAGTCCGCCTACCTCCCCCTTTCCCCTTTAAGCCAGGAATCTTCACTGAGAAGCCCCTTCCTCCCGGACTTCATCTCATATATCTCTTTCCCATTTTTTTGTGTAATTGTCTTGGCTCGTCTTGACGTCGCCGCCGTTCTGCTCAATTCCCCCTTCTCCGGACAGCTTAGGTTTCCCCCTTCCGTCTAACTCCCCCCACTTGTCTTGGTATAGACCGCCGCGTCGCCACCTTCCTTCCCCTGAATGGCGTGAAACGCACGGTCGTGCGCCACCTTTTGGTTATATTCCGTCCTCCCCGATCCTGCGCCCTCGCCCCCCTTCCGTAGCAGTAGAACTCTTCTAATCGCCCTTCCCTTCAAGCAGCATATCCACTTTTAGCTGCACATGGTGCTGACCCCGCTAAGAGCGGCCCCTCCCTCCTTTCTCCCCCTCCCCTTTATTCGGCTCATCTTAGTTTTTCCCCTGCGAACTGTCGTTCTTCCCCCCAGGAACAGTTTCATCTGAGAGGGAAGCTCACGCCGTCCCCAATCCACGTTCACGCCATTTCGGACCTGCTTCCTCCTAGTCAGTTTTTCATGCCTACCTCTGGAAGATCGTATCGGCCTCGCGTGATGATTCATTCCTCACCCCTTTTTTTTTCATGTTTGCATCCCCATACAATCCCGAGGTTGCGTGATTTCGCACCCTGCTCCCCGGTTGATTTTATTTCGTTCTCAAGGCCCCTCGTCCTTAACTTCGCGGGTCTACGTCGGCGTAACTGTATGAGAACTGCGCCGCGCCGTTTTCCGAACTTCCCGCGGTCTACCTTGGACGCTCCCAGGGTGTGGCTTTTCGCGCCCCCCGCTCCCAAACTAGTCACATCCCGTTTCCCCAGGATGTAGGACTGCACCATAATATTTTCCACTAATAGCGTCTGCGGACTGAAAGACGACCTCCACATGCAATTGTGTTGCTCTTTCACAGAAGGAGTCCTTGTCCCCGGCCCTTTGTTAACGGGAATGGGCACCTCCTTTCCTCTTACAGCACCAGCGAAAGTACACGTAGAAATGGGCCTTACTCAACTTCGGAGTGTCCAATCAGCTCTCCTTTTCGAGCCTTCGAGGATTCGTTTTCTGAAGATGTGTAGTGCAGCTAGAGCCACCCCCCTTCTGAAGCAAATCCTTCTCATGCTTCTTTCCCCCCTGATTAGCCTTTTCACCGTTCTCTGCCGTTAAGTGAAGCGTTCCGCCGTTTAAAGATCCCCTCGGCAAATTTTCGAGAATCCTGTCTGAACACTTTCTCCCCTTCGGAACCCTCTATTCTTTACTTCCCCTCTCCCCGAGATGCAAAAGAGTTGGTCCATAATGGATTTTCTCTTTTGAGTGAGATTTCCTTTTCTGCCTGCATCTCCTCTCTCCCTTCGTCCTATGTTTTCATATCTTTCTAAGATCCTAAAATTTCCCATTTTCTCTTAGCAACCTCGCCAATTCTTTCGCGCCTCTGCAGTTTTCCTTCCTGGCCTTCATGACTGACCCAGGTATCGTTTTACTTATTTATTTTTACTGAGGCCTTCTTCATCATTCATGTGCTCCCTCTCTCCCCTTTCCTTCGGGAAATCGAGAAAGTCCGGATTTTTTGTGAACTGAACCCTGAGGACTTTTTCTTTCCTCCCTGTAGCTCTCTCCCTCTCTCTAAAGTGTTTTTTTCTCTTATTAACGACTTCTCTCTCCTTTCGAAGGCGCCCTTAGAGAGCCTCATCTGTATTCAATCCGTCGAGATGACGTTTGAGTCCTTCTCCTTCCTCCTTTCTTTCTTCCTCCGTTTTTTTTTTTACTAGTTTTCCCTCATACTTTTTATTCTAGAGGTCTCTTTAACATCCCCCCCCCTCTCGCATCTCGGTGTTCTCGGAGAGTTAACGCCGAAAAACCCCTTTCGTCTGGAGCGGCGAATATAACCCACTTTTTGGGCATACACCCCCTCCCTTCGTTCCGATTTCTCCTCTCCTCCTCTTCTCAACATGCCATGCTGTCATACGTCCGTCCCTGACTCCTCCTCTCAACCAACCTACTGCCAGTTAGGCATGATTGCAACTCTGGACAAGGCGTCCTCCTAGTTGGATTCATTCTTTTTCCTCGTCAGATCTTTTCCTACTTTTCTTGAAGAGGGAGCTCTTCCTCCGCCGATCCAGAGGCTCCTGCGAACTCCTCCCACCCCAATCCTGGAAATATTAAGAACTCCCCGCGTGTGCTTTCTCCTTCTTCGATTCATCCCCTTTCCCCTTCCTTCTCAGCGGAGGAGGAGTTCTATCTCGGTTGCATATTTCTTCTGTCAATCAGCCTTTGTCCCCCCACCCCCCCCCCCCCCCCCCCCAACACTCCCCTCTCCCTGCGGTTCTCCCTCCTCCTTTCCTGGAATGAGAGAGAGATTTTTCTTGCGTCATTGGTGGGTCTGAGCCGCAAACGCGGCTGATTACCGGGGCCTCGACCTCCTCCAGTTCACGCGTTTCTTTTCCCTTGCTCTCCTCCCTTCTTCTTGAGCCAGCATGGAAAAGAACCTTTTATCCGGGGTCACTGATTCCGTTCCAGGCCGCACGAAGAGTGACCCGAGTTTCTTCTTGAGGGGGTCGTCCCTCAATCCTTGATTCCTTCTTCTTTGTCGAGAGCCTGTTCCTCGCGCTTCTGCTGAGTATTAATTATCCCTACTGCCGGACAGGGTGATAAACGGGCTTTTCGCCACTTCGCCCAGGTTTTCTTTTTATCGCCCGTAATGGATCTGAGGTCTTCCCCCTCAGTTATCTCCTCCTTTTCCTCTCTTGAAGGTAGGTCCCCTTTTTTTTCCGCCTTACATTTAGGTAAAGGAGCCGGATGACCCCTTCACCCGCTTCCCTGCATTCCTTCTTCTCATCCCTCTTTCTGATCTGCGTCACCTTACATCCCCAGGTTCAACTCTCCTTTTTAACTTTCTTGAAGATCTTAATTTCGGTTCCCCTTCCTTCCCCCTCTTCCGTGGATCTTCCCCTTCCTCTCCCTTTCGTAAAGTGGCTTCCTCGGAGCTTCCCCCCTTCGCAGTTCTTAGAATTTTTGTTTAAGCTATCCCTTTTCTCGCTACCACCCCTTCTCTCTCCATCTTACCCCTTTCCGCGGCGAAAAAATTTCCTGCAGGATTTCATTCCATTTAAGATGGCTCTTTCCGATCCTTTTCTTCCTTTCTTGATTCTCTTCTCAATTCTCGGGCTTGCTTACTTCCCGACGTCGGCCTTTTAGTAGCAGTGAGAACTGCCCCTTTTTCCTCTTCTTGTGTTCTCCTCGGTTCTCCCCCTTCAATTTCTGGGATCCTACTCCTCCTCTCCCCTCCCTTTCCGAGAAGGGAATGACTCCCTTCCTCGTCCGATCTTTTATCTAATATTCTTTCCCTTACTAACTCCTTTGTTTTTTTTCGAGATTCTTCCTTTCTACCGGTGAGGCTTTCCTCTTCCTTTTCTTCCGAACTTTCCTTTTTTCGTCGTTTCCCTCTCCCCTGTGGCGTAACCCGCCGCGTTATCAACGGATCTCCACTCTTTGCGTGAACCGCTTCCTTTCGCGCTGCGATTTCCTTTCCTTTCCTTTCCTAGAGATCACTCCCTCGCTCTCCTTCTCCCTCTCAGAAATTCCCACCTGGCAAGGCCATACCCTACCCCTTTCTTTTGCAAGGTCCCCTTTTATTGAACCTTCATTATAGGCGGCACCTTTTTCCCTACGCCCTTTTCCTAAGTTTCCTCCGTCTCGTCCTAGAGCCCTTTCATCTAAAGAGTCCTTTCCAGCAAAAGTATGATCTTAGGGCCCATGAATACACCAACTTACCCAAGCAAAGTTCAACATTGAGCCTTCATATCCCACTTGCATAGGGTTTTTGTCCATCATTCATTCTTCCCGCCTCTTTTCGTGCGCAAGGGCAGGCGGTTTCCTCCTGGTTGTTTTCAGAAGACTATAGACTCTTTCAGTCTGATTGAGCCTTCGCGTGAAGAGGTTAAGAGTCCCCCCTCCGTCCTTTTGCTCGACTCCCCCCCCCCTTTTTCAACGCGAAAATGCAGAAAAACGCCTTTTGTGATAGAGAACTTTCACTCGGGGTACCATAACTCTCCTTTTTGTGACTCCGACCCAGTCCCTTCTGATGTTAGAATAACGTGGTCACCTTCCATTATTAGGTCTTCTTTACGATTAATAATAGTTTCCCTCTTTTGATCCTTGAGATAGGACAATAAGCCTTCCCCTCCGGCAGCTACGCCTTGGATCCTATCCTTCTTTCCCCCCTCTCGGAAATGTCTTCTTATTGGCCTTTTCAAATTAATTTACTAAAAGCAGCTCATGTTTCCTTGGCTAGGAGATCCCCCTCCCTCGGCTTCTCCCTCTCCATAAAGAAGAGACCTTCCTTCTAGCTCTGGAGGTGGATTTTTGGATAAGCCACTGCTTTTTAGCGTGCGCCACCGCATTTCAGCCCAGTGACCCCCCCCCTCCGCGTCGGATTCTCCCCCCCTTTTTTCTTCTAAAAGTTCTTCTGGTACTTCTGATTTTATGAGTGTGTTGAAAGAAGAGCACTCCTCCCCCGAGAAATTCTTGCCGCTCTTCGCGCCCAATCATGTCTCCTCATCCTCCTAGGTGTCCCTTCTTTTCATAGATGACTTTCCTAGACTCCTTCGTTATAGGATATTTATGACTGATGGGATCTTCGCCCCTGCTTCCGAGTCCTTCCCCCCAGATTTCGGCTGTCCCCTATGCGCCGCTGCTTCCGACGTAGCAAAATTTTTAAAGACGTTCATAAAGCGGAGACCCCCCCCCGCCCCGGGCACGTGTTCCCGTTCGAGTCATTTTTGCCGCCCCTTTCTTTGAAGCTTTTTTCTTCGAAGCCTCACAACTTCGGAAGAATTGCTTATGCCACTCCTTCTAGAATCGGACGCTTTATTGGTGACCGATCGTTGTAGTCCGTCTCTCCCCTCTCTGAATTTTTTTTCCCCTCTTGCGGGCGTTAAAAAGCGAGGATTCGGTCCTCTGAGACAGGCGCCCGAGCGGCTCTCTCCCCCCTTTTTCCCATATCCCGGACTCTTGAGCCGAAGTGAGTCGCATTCTTTCTCCCGTTTGTTTTTAGATTTACGTCCATTCACGGCGATCGCATCGCCTGCGTCTTGCACCTCTCTCCTTTTCTTTGGCGCCGTCGACTGGTAGCGAGACTCGCGACCGCCCTCTCTACTAAACACACTCCGCTGGAGCGCGCTGCTTGCCTAAACGTTCGACGAGGGAAGGCCATCCAGTCGTCGTTCCTGTTGCGCCCTCGGTCCGCCCCCTTTCTTCGCAGGTATATTTCTTTCTCCGTCAAGATCCCGTAAACCCCTACTTGGATTAGATGCCTTAGAGTACCAGACGATTCCTCCCCCTCTCAGCGGGTCTTGGGCTTTTTTGCGCTTTTTGTCCAGTGCCTCCTTCGATTTCTTTCTCTGCCGCCCCCCGGGAGATTGCTTATCCTTCCTGCTCAGGGGCAACTCCCCCACATCTCCCTCCCCCCCCCCCCTCACATAATATCAAGTAAGGTTATTCGCCCCCCCAAAAAACTTTTCAGTTTTATCGTTGGACGAGATCCATCTCGCCTGGCTCCGGTATGCCTTCTTTCTTCCGGCCCCAAGGAGCGCGGAAAGCCCCCTGTGGCGTCGGTCTCCGTCGTTGCGGTTAACGTCTACACCGCCGTCCATCAGCGGTGACCCCCGGTTTTCTTTTCCCGGCGAGTTTGCGGCTGGCGAGTTCGGGGGCTCCCTTCTTTTCCTGCCCTCCAAAAAGCTTTTCTCCTTTTTCCATGCTGAGAAGGACTGCAGATCTAGTTTTCGTTCGCCCCCCTTGTGTAGTGCATGGCCCTTATTTGCGTCGGGGCTTTTTTAGGTCCGAAGGGATTGCCCCCTTCCCCCGCTCACACGCTCAGGAGAGAGCTGCGTTTTCTCCCTTCTTGCTTTCTTTTTGATTTATGGTTCGTTGCGCATCAAGGCCCCCTTTTAGGTCGGATTATGGTCAGTGCTTCTCTCCAGTCAGCCCCTCCTTTATGTTTCCCCACTGAGGAGTTTGACTTGCTTTCCCACCCTGAGTGTCCCGGTTTTAATCCGGGTGCCCCCTCCCACTCGCCTTTCGGGTTTGAGGGCTGCTTGATCGTGAGCGTTTTTTGATTTGGAAACATCAGTGAGATAACTCCCCCGAAGCGCGGGTGCGCATGTCTCTCGTTTCCGCCTACTGTATCCGCGTCCCTCGTCCCAAGTCGCGGATTCCTGGAGACTCACTATGCGGCCCGCCTCACTTTGGTTCGCGCCTACCTCGGTTTCTTTATCTTTGCTGTCCTCCTCTGCTTGCCCCTTGGCCTGCCGTTATCACGCCCTTCGTTCTATGACTTCTTGTGGGGCACACCCTGCCCCGATCCTGCGATTTTCGAATTTTTATTTCGTTCCTTTTGTGGGCCTTTTTGCCCCCTCGCACCAGCTCCCTTTTTCCTGGTTGGTCACGGGAGAGTACTCGACCTCCTGTGGCACCCACCCCCCTTGGGGGAAGACGGGCGTCCCTTTTGATCCCGGCTTGAAATTTCCGTTCCTCTACCGCGTTGAAAACTTTCCTCCCTTCTTTTCGGTCGGAAAAAGGTGAAGCGCCACCCTTTCGATGTCCGTTCTCCTTAGGGAAACTCGAGTTTTTCCCCCTATGCGAATGTTTTTTCCTCTCTGCCCTCCTTTCGAGCGGTTCCTCCTTTTTCTCCGGGTCGCAATCTTTTTTTGTCTCTTTAGGCTTCGGCACTCCCCCAAGTTTTTCTTCTCCGGAAGGTTACTCACTCGGTTCCTTGACCTTTCTGAATCCCCCCCCCACGAGTCCGGAGCGGACCCATCTCTTTTTCCTGGGGTTGGTTTGAGATCTATTTGATTCCTTCCGCGCCTTGTATGCATGTTCCCCTTCATCAGGGACCTGCTTCTGGCGTTCCACTCTCAGGCGTAATACCCTCCGCTTAGCCCCCTTCCCTTTCCCCCCCGAGTTGTGTTCGTGAACCGCAATTCAACACTTGGGCGCTGGATTGCTCGGTATTTTTTACCATGCAGTCCTGATTTCACCGGCCCGCGCCTTTCTCGACGTCGCCCCCCCTAGAACTTTAATCCATGCGCCGTGCTTTTCCCGCAGGGTTTTTCCACCCTGTGTCATGACCTTTGCAGGCCTCTTCACTTTTTGCATTTCTTTGTTTTGCGGAAACCTTCCTCCGGGATAGTTTTTTGCCGTATTGTGTGGCTTCCCGTTTCTTTCGTTCCCCACCCCCTTTCCCCTTTATGTTTAAGGATCGAAGACAGTCAATGCTTTTACTCCCAGTGTCTCCTTTTCTGCCACCTCTCCCCCTATCCTTTTTTGCCTTCTTTTCCGGACTTCTACGTCTCTCTAAGCTTAACGGTGGTGAGCACGGGAGGAAGGTGGAAGAGGGTTTGGGCGGCGTCCATGTTCATCCGATCTCCCTCTCTAGCTTTTCTGAGGGAACGCAGGTGACGTTATTTTTAGTTCCCTTTCCGCCTCGTTGATTTTGCTTCTACAGCTTGGAAAGATCGAGCCCCCGTCCTGACCCCCCCTGAGTTGCCTTTTGTTTCTTGACATGACCGGCGTTTCACAGACTCGTCGCTTCCCCGTTGGCAGTGGCGATTCAGATCCCTAAAACACATTGCTGGCGATGTCGTCTGCCCCTCCCACTTTTAGAACCCCGCAGTTTATTTTGCGACACTATCTCTTTGAAATCCTTTTTCAGAGAGTCAATTGCCCGGCAGACCCCGCCGGACCATAAGGCGTACATAAACATGCCTGAGTGCTCTCCCTTATAACTGCTGATAGACATTCATCATCTACTTCGCCCGGAAATCGGGTTGGAAAGCTGTCATGGGTCCCTTTCCTCCGTTTTTACCTATATACCCTCAATCTCAAGATATGCCCCTGCTTCGTAGATGATCCCATCCTCTTATTTTCGTTTCACCAACGACTTCAAGAAAACCATAACCCTCTTTCCTTTCTTCGTCTCGAACTATTTTAGGTCTTTTTTGATCCGTCCTCTTGTGATGGGAACCTCCAACGCCCCCTCGCAGCACGCACCCCTTCTCTCTTCTCATAGGCATAGTCCCCCGGCGTAACCCTTTCTTGTGATTCTTTAGAGTGAACCCCGCCACGACCTTCTCAGATTTCCGCTCCCCCCCCCTTGTTTAGCTACTTCCGCCTCCGCCGCAATGGCGATAGCTTCCCTCTATGCGTTAATCTTACCTCTTCTCCGGTTCCAAACAGTGGGTACTCATCCCCTCCATATTTCTTGCGTGATTGTTGGATTTTAGCCTGCCTCCCTCGATTTGTTCGGGCGTGCGTCCCTTCTCCTCCTCCTGCCAGTTCTTCAACTTTTTCTTCTGTACTCTCCCCTCCCTGTTGAATAAGCTGAGACCTCTGCCCCCATTCCTGAGAGACTTCCCCTTCAGGCGCCCGCAAAGGTGGGGTTTTTCTCTTTATCTTTAGTAGGCTTAGTCAGCATTTTGTTTGTGCCTATCTCATCGCTTTAATAGGATACCACATGTAGTTTCCTCACTCTTTTTGTGTATAATTCTGCCGCGCTTTCAAGTCTGAGAAATTTTCTCTATTCGATTCTTCCCGCTCGCGGACCGCCTCCCGCACGGCGCCATGACCTAGTTCTCTCGGTTTTTTAACTCCTCTCTATTTCTCTTCCCTCCGGGACTATCTCCTTTTTCCTAGTTGTTTTTTTGAGTTTAGTAATTACGGCTGAGCGCATCCTTTGCTTGACTTTGAAACCTCTAGAGAGATAGCTTTCTGTCGAAGCCGGTTAGCAGACTCCAGTCTTTAAACTCCCTCAGATAAGAAAACACCTTTCTTTCTCTCTGGAGCAGCTTTCCCAACTGTCTTAACACACCCCTCCATATGTAGGCCGATTCAGCAACGCACGCTTTCTCCTAGTGATCACTGGAAGGTTCTATTCTCTCCTCTAAGTACACCTGCTAACCCCTACCTTGTCTGGAAGACCTTAAGTCCTTTTCTCCTTACCCACTGGAAGAGGAGAAGCTATACCCTCTTTCTCCCTTGAGTTCCCCAGAACTTTTCCCTAATTTAAGTCGTTCTCCTATCTTCCTCAAAACATCTTTTACTGAGTCTCTACCTCTGCCTGAACACTTTTCCCAACATAAATATTTCCTATACCTGGATTCTACCAACTAGTGGACCTAGTTCGAGTACTTTCAATCCCTGTCCTCTTGCCAATTTAGTTTTCTCCTATACGCTCGTTTCCCTCAAGGTTCTCGGGAGTCGGTGGCCCCCCCGGTTGAGTGTCACTTAAACTCTCAAGCATCCCTGTGATGACCTCATAAGTTGAGGTCCTTCTCCGCATATTTGCTTCTGATTTCGTTTTTCTCTTCGACTGCCCTTACAACAGCAGTCATGCTCAAAAGCATCTCTTCCGAGAGAATAATCCCTCCCTTAGGATCTTTCTCCTTAACTCTCTTGTATCCGCCTTTTCCACTACTTTTAGAGTTCTCTTTCTTTTATCTATGTAACTCCTTGCAGGGCCAGGAAGTTCACCCCTCCCCTAGGTAAAGGATCGACGTCGTTTCAAGGGGACGCTTCTCTTAGGTTACCCCTCAAGGCATGGTTTCGATTGATCTTTTCCAGCTCTGTCTCCACGTAGACTTTCATCTTCCTTCAACGCTGGAATTGCCTTACCGGCGATGGATTGTGCCCCGGTCTCGAATTTTTCTTTTTTTCCTTCTCTACTAGTTAAAGGGGAGCGTCGAGGTCTTTTCACAGTTTTCCTTCTACGAAATGCCTACTCTCTTGGTCTTCCGGTGGCTCGTTTTAATATTTTTCCCTCTCCTAGACAAAGCGAGGCGTTCTGGATGAAATAGTTTCCCCCTTTGTACGCTCCACCGGGCGTCTCCCTGAATCATCTGCGGCCCCATTTTCCGTAAGGTTGCCCCCCCGGCTGCCTTTTCACGCACCGCGATCGGTCTGACTATCTTAATGAGTCGTTGCACTTTTCACCCATAGGCCTCTTTTGGAGCCGCGTCAATGTTTTGAAAAAAGTGGCTTTTTCTTCGCGAGTTCCCATAGCAGCTCATGGAGGGAACTTTTGATGGGAAAGGGAGAGCTCCCCATGTTCCTTGAAACCCCCCCCTTCCTTGAGGAGCCGCATCCGGAGGACTTTCGCACTGATCCTCTTCCTAAAACTTTTCTCGGGCCTGCGCTTCGGCCCAAGTGCCAGTGTACCCCCTCTTATTTTTTTGCAAGTGCGTCTTTTTTCATTTATCTTTGCTGACCGTCGAGTGCCGACCTCTTTTGAGCTGACCGTTTATCGTCCTTGTTCACCCCTCTTTCCCCCGAACGAGTCTCAGCCTGGGCGCACCCTGTCTTTGACGCCTTTCCCCTGCACATCTTTCCCCGATCCTGTCGGGGTCTCGCGTCTTTTATTCCCCCTCCTACCCTTTTCGGCGGTATTCTCTCACGCCTCCTCTCACCTGCGGCAGGTTTGAAGAATTCTTCAATTTTAATATTGTTG
>Ga0179593_1611739_pt1 | contig 15802 bp, 27 predicted proteins | sample CZODoug2_1_08_16_FD_185931 | JGI IMG/M metagenome (GOLD analysis project Ga0179593, IMG submission 185931) | Vadose zone soil fungal communities from Angelo Coast Range Reserve, California, USA - CZODoug2_1_08_16fungal (PacBio error correction) | ecosystem: Environmental > Terrestrial > Soil >... | reverse complement strand
CTTTGTTTTCCTTGTTTTTCAGGATTCCCCCCCCCCAAGTTGGCGGTTTTCGTTTTTTTTGTCGGTCTTTCTCTTGGCTTTCCCTTTTTTGGGGAACCGCACGCACGCTGAGTTTGGTTCGCGACTATCTCCTTGCTGTTTCGAAGTATGTATTTTTTTTTGCGCTTTTTTTTCCCTGACCCCTTCCTCTGGGTGCTAGATGCCAACTGTTCCTGCGAACCTGTGGTTCCGGTCCTTCCAAGACTTTTGCACCCTTTTTGTAAAGTTCGCGCTACCGCTCCTTGCGCACGTCCTCGTCCTTCGGAATTATTTTTTACTTTTTTTTTTTGTGGTAGTTTCCCTGATTCCTGGTCTTTACATTCCCGGCATGTTCCCCGGAAACAGGCGCTATGTTGCGGTCTTAAAATTGACCCTGCAAAGTTTGAACTTCCCGAAGAATGCCATTTGCACCCTTCCATTTTTCCACTTTGCAGGTTTCCTCTTCCTCGCCCTGGGGCAAAACAGACGACCCTAAGGAGCGAACAGATTCTCTTATTTGTATCCCCTTTCCCCCCCTTAAATTAAAAATGCTGCCCCGTCCCCGCTTTGTGCCTTTGTCTGATTCCCCTCCCGCCGAATTTTTCAGTCCTTCCCCCCTTTCACAGAACGGGTCAAAGGATCGTCTTTGGTGGCTTTTTCTGGACCCCCCCTGGCCCTCCAGTACGTTGTCTTGTTTTACCCTTTGTTTTTGGTTCCCAGTTCTTTTATTGCGGTCCTCTGTTGCGGCCTGACGCATTCGAAACGGGTCGTCTTCTCACTTGAATTTCTTTCTTTCATAAGAAGGACTTTTCTGAATTTGTGGCTTTCCCTTTCTTTTTGGGCTTCCCCCCTTTTTTTTCACTCTTGATAATCCAGCAGGACAGGAATTCCAAGGCTTTTTTTGTTCCTTTTTTCCCCCGTAAATTTCTTTTTTTTCCTCGCCCCTTTTTCAGATCCTTAGTGGGAACTTTTCTTTTGTCTTCCTTGCGTTTGTCCGATTTTTACATCATCCCCTCCGTAGGCCCCTTAATAGATATTTGGCATGGGCTGCTTTTTGTTGTATATTCGCCATCCATCCCCCTCTTCCTTCACGCCAGATCTGTTTGTTCTTATAGGTTTTCCAGCTTTGTCGCCTCATTGGTTTTTTTGACGCGATCACGAGCTTGGAAGCACACCGGACACTTAGTCTTCTGTGCTGGCTGGTTTTCTTTTGGTTTTTCCTGATTGTATGCTCCCACCCGCTCTCGTCTTTCCCCCCCCCCATACATTTTTCTCGTTTTTTCAAGTTTGTGTCTTGTATTGAAGTATGGTCTCTATCTTGTCTTTGTACTTTTTCCTTTCGGGCCTTCGAAATATCCCTGGCCTTTCTGGTAATCCTTTTTTGGTTTTTCTTCGTTGGAACTTGACATGACTGTATAGAAGGGACCCCATCTCTGACTTCTACGGCGTCTCGTTTAACTGGAGCCTCAGTTGTCCGGTTTTGTTTCATTTTGCAGAATAACATTTTTGTCTAACTGGGAGGCCAATTCCGGTTGGTCGCTTGTACTTTTTTTTTTTGTTCCGACTCCCACTCGACGTTTTTTTTTTTTGTACGTTTCCCATGGTGGAAATTTCCCCTGGGGCAGGAGGGCGCGGCGGAGTGGTGGCTTTCTTTGCATCTCCCTTCTCGTGTTGAAGTAACTTTCTCCCAGCTTTTTTTTTTTTTTTTTCAACCCCGTGTTTCAGGCGGAAGTTTTGTTTGTTTCGAAACCTCCCAGCGGCCTTCGTGTTTTTTTTTTTTTTTTTCGATTTGCATTATTTCGTTTCCACCCCAACCCCTTGTCCCTGGTTCCCCCCCCCCCACTTTTTTTTCTTTGTCCGGAATCTTAATCACATCTTGCCTGGATTTAACCACTGATTCTTCCCCCCCTTCAATAGATTGTCTTTGAACGGGATTGACCTCCTCCCCCCCGCCCCTTTCCTTTTTGTTTTGAGTGACCTTTTCCCATGGTCAGGTTCTCCGCCCCCGTCCGGTTCCAGTTTCTTTGCATTCTTTTCTTCCCGACTAAAAATTGCGTCTTTTTTCTATATGGTTTTCGTCCAAGCTGGTAGGTTTTGGAAAGATAGGTTTGGTGCATTTCTTCGTCAGCAAGCCAGTAGTTTTATTTTTTTTCTTGGCCCGACTAACTTCTCTCTTTTCCGCCCCCTATTTGCAGAAGTGCAAGCTTGGCGATCGCAACCTTTTTTCGCCCTATTTTTCCCCAGTCCGCATTCAGTTCCCTTTTCCCCCTTCCCCCATGGCCTTTCGTTCAAAACCCCTTTGAGCAAGCACCCCCTGGTCCTGAGGCGCCCCTATCCCCACCCATGTTGGCCCAACCAATTTTTCGTTTCCCCCCCCCCCACCTTTCCTTTCTCCCCTACCCTATGACGTCCGAGACGTTTTCCGGGCGCAAATTTTCTACCCTGGGTTGGGGTCGGTGGCCTCCCTGACCGTTTTCCCGCTTCCTTTCCCCCTTAATCTTTTCCTTCAAGAATTCGCACCATTGGTCGATTTTTTCAGAGGGGTTCGTGTCCTCCTCAGTTTTTCTTGTTTTTTCCCTCTTTTTTCGGGTGGAGAAGTTTCGATACATTTTTTTTTTGGGTGTGGGCCCCTTCCAACACCCCTCCCTCTTTCGGTTTTTTTGCCTTTTTCACCTTTTTTTTTTTGGTCTCGTGGGTTTCTTGTTGAAAAGTGGTCAAATCCGGCTGATGGCCCCCCATATCTCCACGCCGAACCTCACCCCCCCCCATTTTTCCCTTTTCCTTTTTCGTGGTTTTACACCCCCTTTGTTGCCCCTTCCTTCCTGACCCTAAAAACCATCAGGCCTACGTTACTTTCCGGACTGCGTGGCTTGCAGGTTCAGGGTTCCTTTCTCCTTTTCAAATTCTTTACCCCATGTTTCTGGTTGATTCATCTCTTTTCGGTGCCTTCTGCGGGCCTGGGCCCCAAAACCCGTTTGTAAGTCAGTTGATTTCCCCTGTTTTCAAACCCCCCCCCTTTCCCAATCAGTTCCCCTTAACCCCTTCCTGGTTTACTTTTCTTGGGTTTTTGTTTCAGTATCCATAATTGCTTACTGAACCTTGTCCCCTTTTTCCTGAACAATGGCTTTTTTTTTTTCCTTTTTCTGTTTTCTTGTTCGTTGATAGGGCATTTCATCTTTTTTTTTTTATTTTTTTCCCCCCTTCGCCACTCAATCAAGCCCTTCGCTTCCCAGGGCCCTTTTTACTCTTTTCCGTGTGAGAGCAAACCTGTTGACCGGCCCCCCCTTATCTCACCCTTCCCCCCTTTTTTCTGGTTTCTTCCCCAAACACGAACTGAGGAAGCTTTTTCCACCTTTAACCCCCTCCCAAAAATGGCATTTGTGTCTCTTTTTTTATTGCCCAACGTTTTTGCGCCCTATAGGTGGGGAGCTGCTGATGTTTAGGTGACCCCTTTCCCCCCCCCCCCCCCCCCGGGTCTTCTCGCATTTTTTTTTTTTCTCCCCTGAGTCTCTTGTTTTTTGTGTGGAGCGGAAAATTATTTGGCGGTGTCGTCTGTTGTGGCCACCCCAGTTTTTTTTCCCTGATTTATTACCAGGCCCCGGTGGTGTTTTCTTAATCATGGTTGCCTGGCAACCCCCCCCCTTCAATGTTTGAGTTTACGTTCTTTCGTGTCGTCTCCGGTTTAAGGAGATTTTTTCGCTGAACTTTAATTGCTTAGCAGTCTTCAACCCCCTGGTTTTTTTTTTTTTTTTTTTTTTACGAACCCAACAACCAAAACCAACCCCCCATTTTCCTTGGACCCTGTGTCTTTGTACGACCGAGGACCCCATCTGACACGGCCCCCCCATGACACGACCCCCTGTTTTTTTTTTTTTTTTTGTCGATGACCTCACAAACCCCCATATCGGCCCCCTGAACTTGCAACTGGTCGGCTCCTTTTTTTTTCCTTATCCCGGGTGCCCATGATTTATCTTCCCAACTTTTTTGTGCCTTGTGTTCCAATCCCCTTCCCCACCCTGTTGGTTCCCTTTGTTTCGCCCCTTTGATTTGTCCGCGCCTGTTTTTGTATCATGTATGGGCAAGTCTTTTAAAAACAACAACTTCCTCGCCAAATTTTTTCTGTTCCCGGTTTTTTTCTCCTTCCTTTTTCCGGCCCCGAATGGGATTTTCTCCCGACGGGGGCGCACCCATTTGGGTTTTTCCCTGTGCAGTCTTTTTTTCCAGAGTTGTCCCCATTCGCCCCCCCCCCCCCCCCCCCCCCCCCCACTTTTTGTGGTCATGGGCTTTTTTTCCCTTCGACCCCCCTTTTTTGGCCTGCACCCTTTTATTGGCCAACGCTTTTTTATCCTTCCCTTAATCTAGTTTGTGCAGGAACTCTTTTTCCCGCCGTCTCCCTTTTTCCTTCTGTTCTTCCTTTTTTCCGGTCGGCGAATTTGTTTTTGTTTTCCCCTGAGTGATTTTTCAGGTGTGGAAAAGTGTTGGACCCCAAACCCTCTTTCCCCCCTCCAAACCCGGCCTTTTCCTTCCTAGTCCCCCCGTGTTTCCCGGTTTTATGTCCCTTCGCGTTTTTTCTTTTGAAATGAGAGCTTACGATTTTTCCTCCCCGATTTCCGTCGTTAACAGGCCATCGTTCCTCCCAAACGATCTTACCTTTGTAGACCTGTTTTTAGTTTTCCCCTTTTTCCCTCTTGAATATCGTCGTACACCGTCCCCCCCAGATATTTCGGGCCTGCCATCGGCGGAGCCCCCCCCCCCCCCCCCTTCCACACCACCTTTCCCCCCCAACACCCCTCCCCCGCTTTTTTCTAAAGTCTATTTGGGGTTTGTTGGCCGGACTGAGAGAGCATTGCTCCCCCCCCCCACAGGGAGAGACCAAGAGACCACACCCCACGCCCCTTTTCCCCCGCAACTCCCCCCTCCCCCCTCCTTGATTTTCTTTTTCTGTTTCTTTTTCGCGTCTTTTTCCCCTTTCGAACTGTCCCCCCCCCGAAAAGCCTTCCCCTCTCGCTACATCAGGCTCTTTCAACCTCCTCTCCCACCCCAAGCTCGAAGCCCCTGGTCCTTTCTATTCCTTTTCTTGAGTTGTTTTTCTTTTTCCCCACGACTGTTCTCCCCTCCACGGCAAAGCCGACTTCCCGCCTTCCCCAGGGATCGGTGCACCCCTCGGCCTGCCCTTTCCCACCCCCCCCGGACACACCGGGTCCAAAGCGTTTTTGAAAAACTCATTCCAGCCTTGCGCAGCTGCTGTTTCCTTTCTGTACCCTTCTTCCGTGCCCTTTCTTTTGACCTTTTCAACAAAAAAAACCAGAATAACTTCCCTTTTGGATCCTGGAAGATTTTTCTCCCTTCTCGGAATTTCCCGTTCCGATTTTTCGTTTTCCAGGGCTCCCCCCCGCCTTTTTTTGGTCCCACCCGTTGAGGAGAGTCCACACCCTTTTTCCTTCACCCCTTTTTCCCCACTACTCCGCATGTTCCCCCCCCAGTGCAAAAAAGCCCCGAGGACGAAGTTTTTTTTTGGTCGTTGACATTTCCCGAATTCCCAGGCCTTTCTGGTCACTACACTCTTTCCCCAAACTGCGTCGTTTGCAGGCAAGTTATGGACTTCCCTGTTCTGCCCGCATGGTCCCCCCTACCGCAAGAATTTTTCTTTAGTTGTTTTGCCGGTTTCCTCGTCCCCCTGCGAAAGCCTTCAGTGTTTCCGTCTCCATCATTCTGTTCCTCCTGAAACCCCACCCGTTTTTTACCCCCCTTTCCCCCTGGTCTGAGGTTTAGACCCGTTTTTTTTCCACCCCCCCTTCTTCCTCCCTTTGAGTCTTTCCCCTGCACCCCCCTTTTTTTTTCTTTTTTTTTCTTTTTTTTGATTCGTGATATTTTGCCCTTTTCCACGTTTCACCCTTTTTCCCATCCCGCCCCCCTCTGTCTGTAAAAAAAACCCTTGGATGGCCTGCGGTTTTTCGGCTGTTTCATGTTCTTTTTTACTCTTTGTTGCTCCTGAAAACCGTCTATCGGCAATTTCTTTTCCCCCCCTTTCCGATTTTTTGCTCTAGACACCCGGGAAGATTTTCCTTCACTTTTTTTTTCTCCCCCTCGGGGAGCTTCTATTAACCACCCGCAGCTTGCTTTTTTCTCCAGACTTCACGTCCCTGCCATACAGAACTGCGTTGCCTTGTCCCTTTTTTTTTTTCCCCCCTCCTGTTTTGTCCTTCTTTAATACTGAAACAACCATTTCATTTTTTTTCATCCATCCGTTGTTTTTTTTTGAGATTGCTGTTTTTTGTTTTTTTTTTGTTTTTCTTTTTTTTCACCCTTTTGCCGTGCCCTTTCCTCGTCTTTGTAGGGTCGTTAGCTGAAGTCTTGACGCAAGCCTGCTGTTTTTTCCACTACTTCTTTTGGGTATTTTTTTTCTTCGTCCCCTTTCTTTTGTTCCCCCCTGCTACGTTTTCCTTTCCCCTTTTTGTTTTTTTTTTTTCGAAGAAAGGCTGCCTGTCCGGAGCTAGGTCGGTCCTTTTAATCCCGCCCTCCCCTTTCCTACTCTCCTCATTTTCTTCCCTAGCCCCCCGGGAGGACTTGGTTCCATTTCTGTTGGTGACACGTTTGGACGTCCCACATTCCATTTCCACCTCCCCCCCTTTGCTTCCCCCCGGCGCCTGTCAGGTTACGGTCTATGTCGCGGCTCCCGGTGACCTGAAGGTTTTTTTTTCAGTACCTTTCGGGCCCAAGTGCCCCCTTTCCCCCCTTCATGGAGAGCACCCACGGAAAAAACTTCAAGGCGGTGCCCCCGGGCCCCCCCCCTCTGAGGGTTTTCAAGAAACCTAAAGGGCTCTCCCAGGTTCCTTCTCTTCCCACCAATCCCAAGGGGCAGTCATACACTTGTTGACGACGCGTGGTGGCGCTGGTAAGAATTGCCCTCTTTGACCAGTGGTCTTCTCACACGATTTTCCCTTCCCCCCACTTTTTTTTTGTTGCCCTTCACCCTGTTAGAGTCACCGGTCCCGTTGTAGTTGTGGCCGCGCAAAACTGGCATTTTTTTCTCTTGCTTCCTCTCACTGGCTAACTTTTGTTTTTTTTTTTTCTCGTCGTGTTTTTTGGTTATATTTTTCCTTTTTTTATACGCCGTCTGGTATTCCCTGAAATTTTTTTGGCGATGGCGTTTTTGCGTTTTCCCCCCTTCCCCCTGTGAGTGAAAAGCCAGTCAGGCAGGTCCCCCTTTTTTTTTGTGGCTTCTTTCTTTTTCCGCTTTTCTACAGGTTTCCTTGGTGCCGCTCTCTACGATTCCATTTTGCCAGAATTTTTTTTTTTTCTTTTAACCCAGGCGGTCTCCGTCACCCCATCCTCCTTTTGCCCTTTTTTGATTCGCCCTTTTGACGTGCGTCCTTTTTTTTGGGAATTTTTGCACCGCGATCGTTTTCTCGAATCGTCCATTTTGCTTTCCCCCTTTTTTTCCAGGCTTTCCGTTTTGTCAGTTTGCCCACTTATCTCCTTCAACTTTTTTCCCTCTCCCCTCCCCCCCCGCAACCCCTCGATAATTTTTCGATGCTGGTCTGGTTTCTTTGCTGTTTTGTCTCTTTCCTCGCTTTCCCCTCCCTTTCACGTCCGTAATGACCAACACATTTTTTTTTTTCTTCTTTCTTCCCCCCTTTGTTTTTTCTATTCCTTGTTTCCCGCTGGAATTCTGGTCCTATTTCTGGTTGCTTGTAGCGAGTCTCGCGGGGTTTCCCTTTGTTCCCGATACTTCCCGCCGACGGAGTTTTTTGGTCCCCATTTGCTCGTTTTTTCCCCCCCCCGGCTCTTTCTTTCTCCGTGCCATGCTCCCATACGAACGCAATCGCGGAATCTCCTTTTCTAGTTTCTCGGAGCGTTTTAGTTTTCTAACCCCGATTCCAACGGTTTTTTCTAACCCTTTTTGGTTTTTTCTTTCGGTTTTGTCGCTTGAGGCGTTTTGTTCGCACTCCCAATCCTCCCCTCCCCCCTTTCCCCCCCTCGTTAATTTAATCTTGTTTCCTCCTTCCCGGTGTTCCCCCTTTTGCGTGGTGACTCGTCTTCACCTTTGAAAGAGTCCTGTGGCTCCTAGGTAAGTTCCCACTGCTTTTTTTGCTTTTCCCCCCCCCAACCGGTGCTTTGCCCCAGGGAAGCCCTGTTGTCGTCGGTCCCCGCCTGTGGCCCCCCACTATTTGGGGATTCCCTTGAAATTTTTGTTCAGGTAATTCTCCCCCCCCAATTTGTCGCCCTCTGAAGAATCCCTTTTTCTTTATGGATTTCCCACTCACCCTTCCCCCTTGTTAAGGGAGGTCCTCATTTAATGTTTTTCTTTTTTTGCTCCCCCCCTTTAGTTTCCACCCCTCTTTCGTTTTTTTTAACTTTTTTTTGGGGGTGGAAGACAAAATTAATGTTTTCGTATAGTGTGACTGCCTTTCCTCCGTCGGGCGCCGATGGTGTTTTACCCTTTTCTCGCACTTCCCTTGGTGTCGTCTGTCGCATGGCCCTGTGTTTAGGATGGGTCCTTTGTAACATCATGGCTATTTTCTTTTTTCCCCCGACCCACACCTTCCTTGGAAAGTTGTCTCCTTTCTCTCGTTTTTTCTTCTCAAGTGGCACAGCACGCTCCCCCCCCATGTTCGAATGTGCTGCGTCAAACTTGGTTTTTTCTTGCCCTTTCCCCACTTTGGGAACATCCCCACCCTTAAATGTTGACTTTTTTTTTTTTTCCACCACCCCTCTCGTTATCCCCCAGCCCTTCCGCTCCAATAAACGTATGCTCCGAGTACGTACCTTTTTCCCCTTCCCCTGAGTTTTTGTGTGGACCCTTCCTTTCACCCCCTCTTTCTTTTTTTCACGTTTTCCTCGGAGTTTTGCAGAAATTACGCAAAGTCCCTTGTCTTTTCAGGTGTTTTTGGCCCCCCTCCGGTTGTGTGGTTCCAGTTTTTTTTTTTTTTCTTTTTTCCCTTTCGGATCCCTGGGGGCTCAAAAACAATTCCTCGCATCTGCCCCCTTGAGTTCTCTTGTCCCGTGGGAGGGAGTTGGTGAAGTGTCACCCCCACTTCTTTTTTTGATTTTCCCTCTCCCGAACTCCCCCAAAGCCCCTTCTGTCAATTCAGTTTTTCTTTTGTGGAGGCCCCCCCCCTCGTGACCCCACTGTTCTCCCTTTTTCCACTGTTGAAACCCCTAAAAAAACCTCCGGTCAGTTTCTTGCGTTCCTTTTTTGTCGTTTTTCCCGTCCTTTCCCTTTCATTTACCACATTGTTTAGCCCGATTCATACTCTTCTTTCTCTTACCCGTTGTTTGGTTTTCTCCCCCTTGGGTATACCCCCCCCAACAATTTTTTTTCCCCCCAGTTGTTTGCCCCCCCAAATTTTCTCCCTGCCCCCTTTTTGCCAGCATCAACCTTCCGGAAGTACTTGAGCCCGTATGTTTTTCGGTTTCAGTCCTTCAAGAATGTTTGCTCGACCCTCGTGTCCCTTTTGTTTTTTGGTTTTCCGACCAAAACTGATTGACCAAGTTCTTTGTGTTAGAGTGCTTGTCCCGAGTTATTGTGCGATATTTGCCCCGATTTCAGCCGTTTCCTTTTCACACCCCTCCCATCCCCTTTTTTTTTTCTTTCCCCTTACTGCGCAGTGAACTTCAAGATCGAAAGGGAGGAAACTTTTCAATTGTCCCTTGTCCCTTATCTCCTTCAACCAATCCACCCCCCCCCCCCCCCCCCTGCTGTTTTTTTTTTTCCCTTTCCCTTCCTTGATGGGTACGTCGTCACCAAAGAGAAACAACCTTGAAAACTTACATGAAATTTGCCCTATTTTTTCCCCCCCTGACTTAGCCGATTTTGGTTTGCTGGTTTCTCTGTTTCTTCACCCCTGGCACCAACCCCCCCGTTTTTTTAGTAATTTGTGCATTTTATCGGCGACTTTAGTCGGTGTTTTTTTCCTTCCGTGACTTTTTTTATTTTGCCGGTATAGGGAGTTTTTTCCACCCAGCATTTTGATATTTTCGTCCTACCCCTTTGCTGCGCTATTCTCAGCCCAGTTCCATGGGGGTTTCTTCGCTTTTTTTTTTTTTTTTCTCTTCTTTTTTGACTTTTAAGGGAGTGTATCTTCCCTTTTGCCGCCATGCTTTATGAACTTCAATTCTTTTTTTCGGCACCACCCCACCAAAACCCAAATTCACCCAAGACCCATGCTTTCTCCTCCCCCCCGCCCTGAACAACAAGGGCCGTTTCCTACCCCGACGTCCCCCTGTTTTTTTAGAGACCAGGACCCCTCACCAAACCTTTTTTTGTTTCCACCCGAGGAGGGTTTTTCTTTTCTCAATATATCACCTCTAAACGGTCCCCCCCCCCCATTTTTCTTCTTCCCCCAAGTATTTTTTTCACCCCCCCCCCCCCTTCCCCCCCGTACTGGCAAGTGTTTTTTTTTTGAGGACCGACCAATGGGGAGGGGGGGTTTTTTTTTTTTTTTTAGCGGCCTCCGTCATTGATGAATTCTCCCGTATAACCTTTCTTTTTTTTACCTTTGGGGTCAATCCAGGCCCGAAGGGATTTCTTTGACGGCGACTTGGGGGCCCCATTTCCCCTGAAGGTTCCTTTACTTTCTCGTGCCCCCCCCCAAAAAGTATTAACGTTTGGCGCCCCTATGGGTTGGTTTCCAAAGACCCCCCACCCCCCCCTTATTTTTTCGACACCTTTCCTTTCGGCCAAGCTTTTTTTGGCAAAGAACCCCTCCCCTCCCCTGATACCCATGAATCCTTTTGGGGGTGTCTCCCTTTTCCCCGGTCCCCTTTCCCTTTCTTTTCTCCCTTTTCCAACCCTGGGATATGGATTACGAGGCCCCCCCTTTACGGCTTATTCCCTTTGGAAAGTTAGGCCACCCCCCCCAAAACAGCTTCAAGCCCCCACCCCCCTTCCTTTAAGACTACGTGTATTTCTACATGGTCTCTCCCCTTTTCCCTCGTCTTCAAAAATGTTTAGCTTCCGCATTGCGCGGTTCCTTGTTTCGGTATACCGTTCTTCCTTTGATTCTCTTCACCCAGACTTTTGATCCCTCTCTGACCTTTATCCTCTTGCAGCCGGAACTTTGACCCTTTCGTACAACCGCCCCCTATTCGCCCAGGAATGCCCTCGGACCCTCTCGAGCACCCCCCAAAATTTGCCCCTCTTTTTTTTCAACCCCTTCTTTCCCCTGGATATGGGGTTTTGTTTTGAAACCTGGGGTTGTTTTTTCGGGACCTGTTGCTTCTGCAGGGTCCCAGACAGTGCGAGTCCCTCAGAGACTCCAACCGCAAGACCAGTCCACGTCCCCCCCTTCTCTTCTGTTTTTGTAGGATGACCCTGTTCTTTTCGCGTTTTTTCTGAGGATGTTCTTTCCTACAAACGTTTTTTCCAAGCTTCCACTATACCTGCCACGGTCATTTTTCTTTCATACCGATCCGCGGGTTGGATGACCCCCCATTTTCCCCTCCCTTTTTTTTTAAACTAAACCGGATAGCGGATGATGGTTTATAGGCACCTTCCTTCCAGCTGGGATCCCCAGACCCTTCCTGGCTCTTTCCCAAAGCTTTCTTCTTCCCCCTTCTGCTGACTGATGCTCAACCCAAAGTTCAACCCCACCCCCCGACCTTGGTTTTCCCCTCAACGTCCCCCCCAGTATTTTGACGACGCCCTGCCTGTTCTTCACCGCGGTAAACCCCTCGGCGACCCCGCCCCATGCCCCGCCCCCCCCCCCAACTTCTTTTCTGGGCTTTTTTTCCTTTTCGCCCAGTTCCACCATGTCCCACGGGACCGGCCACGTTCCGATTTGCGCAGGGGTTCCCGTGATTCGCGCCACCCCCTTTGATTTTAGAGATCCCACCACTAAAACTGCCGGGCCCCTCTATTTTTTCGCAACCCCCTCCCAGCTAGTCCTTGAGCATTCCTTTTGACCCTTCCCCCATTTTTCCACTCTTACTCATTCTGCCTTCGCCACGGGTGCAGTCCTTCCCACTTTTCCTGTTCGTAGTGTTTTTAACAACTAACTTAGTCTCCCCCTTTTTTCTCGTTTTTTCTGTTGGGCCCGCCCGATGAGTTTTTTTTGTTTGCCCTTTCCTGATCCCCGGCCTTTTACGGTTGCTGATCTCCTTTTCATCGGGCTTTTTTCTCCCCCAACCCCTTCCGCCCACTTGTCGGTTTTTCGACGAGACCCCAAAAACCCCTTTTAGCGCTTTTCCCTGCCCTTTGCCCCTCTAGCAGTCGTGATACCCTGCGTTCTTTTTTTTTTCCCTCAATCCCCCCCCCCTGAACATGGACCCTCCCTCACGGCGAGTCAAAAACGCTTTTCTTCCTCCGTGCTATGTCCGGTTTGTTTCGTTCCTTCTTTCTCCATTGTTCCCTTCCCTGTTTTTCTTTTTAAGGTACTCTTTTCCTGTGGCGACAGGGCGCATTCACATTCGGCCCCTTCTTTTCTCAATCCCTATTTGCTCTGCACGGCAACTTGGCTCATAGTTCTCCTTCACCCCCCCTTTCCTTGTTGCTTTTCTCCGATTCCTTACCGCTTTGTGCTTCCTGCGGCCACTGCCACTTTTCCCTGAGAACAAACTGAGAATCCCTTTTTTTTTACCTCCGTTGTTTTAGGAGCTCCCCTTTTTTTTTTCTGCTTTGTTCTTTCTGGATTCCCCCAAAGTGCCTCGTTCAGGGAGCCGCGTTGGGCCCTTAGTTTGACGGCACCTTTCTGTTTGTTCTTGGCGACTATTTCCTCTTTTTTTGCTTCATGGCGGCGCCTTCAATCGTTTTTTTCCTTTTCCTCCGCCCCTTTTTTTTTTTTTCCCCCGGCGACCCAGAAAGAAAGATTGCCGCTGTTCCAGGAGGCACCCACTGTTTTTTTTTTCCCAACTTTTTTGAACGCTGCTTAACGTCTACCCCCCCCTCCTTTCCATTCACTTTTCTCCTCGGAGGTTTCCTTTCCCCATTAAGTTGGTGTCCCACGGTGGAATATTTTTCCCCGTTCAAAATCCCTCTTCCCCCCTTCCCCCCCCTTCCCCGCGTCATGTCCTTTACTGGCCTTTTCGCCTTTTTTTTTTTTACTTTTCCTTACAGATTCCCGTTTTTCCCCTCAAGTCTCCTTTCGTAGGCACTTGGAAAAACTGAAGGCGGTTGATCCCTTTTTGTTTCCTCCCCTCCATCGAGCGTTGTGAAAACATCCTCCACTACCTTTTCGCCCTCCCCCCCTCTTTCCGGTTTTTTTTCCCACAACAACCCCGAACAGAAAGATACCTTGCTGCCACGACTCGCGAAGCGCAGACCTCCTCCCCCCCCTTTTTTTTCAGTCTTCTCCCAACTTGCTTCCAAAGGGAATCTTTTTTTTTTTTTTGTGTCTTTTTTTTTTTGTCGTTTCTTTTATTTTTCTCCCCTTTTGTCTTTTCCTCTCTTGCGGCCCCAACTGGGGGCATTTGTTTTCCTCTTTTTCGGCCGTTTTTCTGGGGACAAACTTCTCCCCCCGGGGTGTTTCCCTGATTTTTCCCTCTCTTCCTGATCCTTTTTTGGAAGTTTATTTCCTGAACTGGCGGGCATTTCTTTTCGCACAGTGTTTCACCGTTTTCCTGGAAGAAGGCTTTTTTCCCTTCCCCCTTCCCTGGCGTTTTTTTTTTGATTTTCCCGCTTTTCTTAACAGGTCCTGGTGAGCTCTCCTCCGATCCCTTTGGTACAGTCCGGGCTTTTTTTATCGACAGGCGTTTTTTTTTTCGTCGCTGATCCATTCATCCTGTTTTTCTTTTTTTTTCCCCCCTCCCCTTTTTAAACTGTTTCGCGCTTGGTGGTTGATATCGCACCGCGTTTCTTACGATCCCATGATTTTGCTTCCTTCTTTCCAGCTTTCGTTTGTAGTGCCCCCCGTATGCGATTGGCCGCTCTTCACTGTATCACAACCCCTTTCTTATAAGTTTCAGTGGTGGCTGGTCTTGTTTTTGTCTCTGTCTTTCTGGTGGGGGTTGTCTGCTTTGATTTTTTCCTCCTCCTTTCCTCCCCCCCACACCCCTCTCTCCGGGGTCCCAGAGGCTTTTTTTTTTCTCTTTCCTTTTTTTCCTTTTTTACGGTTTTTATTATTTGGCGACCTGGGGCGGGTGTAAGGAAGGTCAGGCAGCGCTCTGCTGGATCCCTCCCCCGTCTACGAGGGTAATCTCTTCGTTTTGCAAGGATCCCTCTCACGTGCCCCTACCCTTTTCCTCAAATCGCGGCTCGAAGCGTTTTGCTCGTTTCTCGGTCTTTTAGGCAGGAATTACACACTCCCCCGTAGTCACCCCCTTTAGCCCAGTTTTTGGGTAGACCTGCTCTTTTTTTTCCCCCCCTCCCCCACCACCCCACTCCTCTTTAACCTAAACTTACTCGTCCTCCTTTCTTTGGCACTCCAGAATGAGAAGCGGCGTTTTCGCTTTTTTTTTTTCCCCTTTTTAGTGCTTAAGGTATCGGTCAAGTTCCTTTCCCACCCTTTCTCCCTCCCCCCCCCCCCGGTGTGTCCCCCCCCCAGCTTGTTCTGTCGTGAAACCCCATGCGCCCGCCCCCTGTGCTCCTTTTTTTTTTCTTCGCTTGCACTTATGGAACAAAATAATGCACTGTCCTCCCAATTGTCGGTTGAATTTTCTTTTTTCCCCTTCCCCCCATTATTTTTGATTTACCCACCCGTGTTAGAACCCTTTCACATATTTTATTGCGGAGGCGATGTTTTTTTCTCTCCTTCCCATTCCTTTTTTCGTAGATCACTTGTCCCCAGTATCCCTCCCCGTCCCCGAGTTCCAGTTTTTTTTTCCTCTTGGTTTTTTAGATAACACCCTTGTTTCCCCCCCCCTTTCTCTTTTGAGATCTCTTCCCCCCCTCGCGCCGGGCGCGTCGTTTTCGGCCCAGATAGTTTGGTTTTTTCCCTTGAAAAGCAGCCTGTGTCGTCTTGTTTTTTCCTCCTTTCCCTTTTTTTCTTTTTTTTTTTCCCGAATGGCTTTTGAAATTTTTTTTCCGCAGCACCGATTGGAAGACCTACCCCGGAAAGTTTTTGTTTCGAGATTTCTCCCCCCCCCCATACCCCCTTTCCCATGATTTCCTTCCCTCACTTTTGACTGGGTTGGCGTCCCACTGATTGCGCCATCAACCCCCCCCCCCCCTTTTTGACGCATAATCCCCCCAACAGAACTTTTCGGTTCCCCACCCCCTTTTTTGTACACCGCCCACCTTTCCTTCCAATACCGTGGTTTTTTTGCCGCCGAGGCCCGGTTTTCCTACCTGGGGGTTGGGTTGGTGCCCGCCCTGTACCCCCCCCCCCCCCCCCTGCTTTTTTCCCCCCCAGCCTTCTGCGACTTGGATGTTTTTTTTTTCAGGAAATTCGCGCCAAATTTACCGTTTTGTTTTTTTTTTTTTTACGATTTTCGTGTTTGACCTTTTTTGGGCCCCCCTCTCTCTTATTGGTCCGCCGTCCCGTGGTTTTCTTTACCTGGGCTCTTGCGGGCCCCCCCCCCCCCAATTTTTCTTTTTTCTTTTTTTGCCACGGGTCATGTGCGGAATTCTTTCTTGTCCGTCGGATTTTTTTTTCAAAATCTTCTTTTTTTCTTCCCCCCATTCTCCTCCCCCCGGCTCCCCCCCTCCACTTTTTAACCACAGGAACTTTTTTCCTTCAGTTTTTCCCCCCCCCCACAACGGTTGGAACCCCTATTTTTTAAACCTGGACATGAAAACCGACCCAAACCTCCGTCCCACCGGAACTGTTTCATTTGCTTTTCAGGTTCCTGGTCCCCCTGACCCCCCCCTTCATCTTTTCCCCCCCTTTTGTATCCCCCCTCTTTC
>Ga0179593_1658872_pt1 | contig 15803 bp, 6 predicted proteins | sample CZODoug2_1_08_16_FD_185931 | JGI IMG/M metagenome (GOLD analysis project Ga0179593, IMG submission 185931) | Vadose zone soil fungal communities from Angelo Coast Range Reserve, California, USA - CZODoug2_1_08_16fungal (PacBio error correction) | ecosystem: Environmental > Terrestrial > Soil >... | reverse complement strand
CAAAGATGTACCCCAGTCTCTCTCACATATAAAACTAATCAAGGAGTTCTGGCTCCCAACGAGAGATGGATACCTTCGACCAATTCTAGGTCCTTCAGTGCAGTCCGGTTTCTCCCAGATGAGGAACAAAGGCAGGATAGTTACCTTTCAACTGATCTTCCCGATGTTATTTCCTTTCTTGTAAACCCCTTGTGTCTACCTTTGGACCCTAGAAAAGGGGTCTCCCCCTTCTTGACTCAGCAGCATCATTGACCGGTCCTAGACGCGTCGAAGGCCCCTTTCGGCGCATCGTCTGCCACTTTCCCTCTTAGATATTGGGCAAGACGTTGAGATCCCCCTTTAGCTTTACCTTTGAAATTGCCTGACCCTCCGATAACGGACCGCTCTTTCCCTGGAGCTCGAGCACCCTTGGATCGCCTTCAATCTTTTGCAAACTCGACTTCAGATATTTTCACAGGTTCTCATATGAAGGACTTGCGCTTTTGCGCCCACTTCATAGTAAAAGGCGCCGGCTGAGATCACCCCGATTCCCCACTCTTGTCGATTCCCCTTCTACGCCGCCTCCTTTTTGCACGGTATTTCGGTAGTCCCGCTACCTGACGAAACGCGGAGTACCCCTTTCCGGTCAACATCAGAACCCCCCTCAGTCTTGACCCGCCTGTACAGAAGCCGGGATTAGGACGCGCGACATGCACGGAACAAATCTTCTGCCTTATTTCCTTAAGAAGAAGGCTCAGTCACTCCTGCGAAGCTCATGTAGCTGAATCAACTTGTCCGATCGTCCGACCCCACCACCCTTTTGGGCCCTTGCGCTACCTTTCCCAAGATCCGGATTTCCCCTTTTACGAGCCGTGTTCCTCCAGATGTTGGTTAGCATTAGAACAACTGATCCCCCCTTTTAATACCTTTTGGAGTTCCGAAGACGCCCCCACCAGAGAAGAGCCCCTTTTCCACATTCCCTTTCCTCTGGTGGTTTGGAGATCAACGGATCCCCCCTTAGGGCAACTTCTTATCTTTTTATTTGACGTCGGGGATCCACCGTTTCCTCGAAGTTGCCTCTCCTTGTGACATTCCGATTCCTGCCTCTCGGAAAAAGTTAATTGACACAAAAGTTCCCACTGCTTTCCCCGCCGCGCATCTTTTTCCCCTCCCCCAAAAACCTAAATCCTTCCGAACCACGGGTCACCTCCCTTCGTGCCTTAAATGCGCACGGTCGTGTAAGGTCTGGTCTTTCCCCCCCCAATCTTCACTGTCGGGCCTACTTACGGATATAGACTGAGCGGTAGAGGCGTCTTTGTCTCTTTCATGAGACGCGATCACTCGCTCTCCTCCCTTTACTCCTTCAGCTTGTTCTTCCCGTGGCGGATTTCCCTCCTTAATCCAGCACTTCTTGGCCACCTTTGCCCAATGCGTCTTGAGCCGACAGGACCCAGCACTCGTGGCCCTTGAATCCCTTCGAATGACGAAGAGTACTACGAAGTTCCCCTCTTCCCAGCAAACATTTTCTCCTGGGATGAGTTGGCGTTCCCCCCCCGGCCACCTCGTTTAACTCAGCACCGGCCCCGCCCGCTGAGTTGTCCTCTCTGGGCCTTGAAACCCGACCAACCTCTGTATTTCCCCGAATCCTCAGCCGCGAGCTATTTTTCTGTTCATTCGTCGAGTTTAGAGGAACTCCTTTCTAGCTATCTGAAGCCAAAACTCGGCTTCTAAGACTGTTCTTCTCCCGGTTTTTTTTTTTTCACAGAGACTGGACCGACCCGTACCACCCCAGTGGTTGCTGGCTTCTTCCCCTTCTTTCCATGGGGTGAAAGTGCCGATGTCTTTTTATTCAGGGGAAGCTTACTTCGTTTGACTTTCTCACCTTATTCCCCTGTAGCACCAAGCCAACGCCTCTTCTCTCGTGGATCCAGACAGCCCGACCGTCTAGTTCTTAGGACTTCCGCGCAGACGTCCTTTTGAAGGCCCCGTACCTATCCTTTTTCTACTTTTTGCTGGTTCGTAGGTTGCCGCCCCATGCCCCCGATAGAACCTACCAGCGGATTTCTTGATCTTTGTGTCGGGGGTCCTGCACCTTTTCTATTTTCAGCAGCATTCCTTTAGGAGTAATAGTTTCCTCCTGAGGGCCCTCCTGAAAGATGGGACCTTATGCGAACATCTCGCCTTCCTTTTATCAAAACGCCCCCTGATTTGTCTGCGAAATGGGTAGTATGCAGGGGTCGAAGCAATGGCCCCTTGGCAGCGACCGTCCTCTTTTAGATTTGTTGTTTTTTTACGACCCTAGCGTTTCTATTCCACCGGTTCCCTTTCCAATTTTTCGCAAGGCGGTTGTTTTCGACGATATAGGGTCCCCCTGGAGGACCTCGTTTGATTTCCCTTCCTTGGCCCGCGCTTTTTTTCCCAGGGCATCAGATACTAAGGCATTTGGCCATAAGACGGCCCCTGCAACTGAAATCAGTCGCCTTTACCGCTTAGCCTACTTAGTATCATCGTCAGCCTTTTTAGCCCGATCATCTAACCAACCTGCCGAATGACTTCCTCCCGCCTCCCTCGTCTCTCTCTTTCTTATAACCTATTGTTGATTGAGATGCGCAGGGCGTGGAGAGCCTGTCCTCTCGATTGGTCCTCGCCCTCCCCCGAGAGTATATCCGCGATAGCGGCTGGGTCCTCCTTTTTCGTGGCCTGCTTATGGATGTACCATTTCCCCCGACGAGGAGCTCTCCTTTTGCTCTCCTGCCAGAGCCTCCCCCTTTTCCAGAGGTCTAGAGCGATCGTCGGCCCTAAACTCTAGAAGAATCCCCATACATGTTCCATGTTTACTATCCGCTAGGGTATTGATCCTCCACACAAGACACCACCACACCCCCCCCAACCTGAGCTTTTCCTGCTCTCCCCATGTTCCCCCAGATCCCCCCTCACACCATCGGGCGCATGGCTGATTCCTCTCTTCATGTGTTGCCCTCTTTGTGGTCGTCCCGCGCGGGTCTACCTTCAATTTCTCGTCTTTTACAACGGGGAGCCTTTGGTCCCTGACACCCATTTCCCTGGACCTAGGTCCGGAAGGTGCCCGCTTTCCCCCCAGGCCCAATCCGCGACAGGTTTTCCCTCTTGCGGGATACCGAAGGTCGCAAGCCTAGGTCACAACGTCCTCGAGATTGCGGGCAAGTTTTCAGCGTCGCGTTTCTGCTCAGATACACTTCTCGCCAGATCCGAAATCTGGATCGTTCCGGTTTTTCCGTACCTCCATGCGCTCCCCCTCATCTCTTTCCTTGTATCTGACGCCCTGATAAATTTCACCTTTTGCACTTTCCCAATAGTACTTCCCCCTTAAGAGCGGGTGGTCGTTGGCCCCTGGGCCCGCGCTCCGACCGGATCACTATCCCCCTTTTCCTGTGGTCGTGCGCTAGTATGCAAGTTGGCCGTTCTACCCCTCAGTTTTGAATTGCCCTGGCCTATTCGGAGGGGTTCAGGCACCTTACTTGGTTTCTTATCTCCTCCGCCTCGCTTCAGGGCTTGCGCGAGGGCGAGTGCCTTGGATGCACGCCCCCCATATGCTCTCCCTTGTTGGGTTTGAGTTTAGAAGGCCGTACCTGGCCTTTCTTTGGCCTGTCTGCATTACTATTTCTTCCTGGCTTTCCATGACGCTCGAGCGGACTTGGATCCAAACTGCTTTGATAAGGAGTTCCCCTTACTTTTTCCTGTCCACTTCCGTTCCTCCTTCTGGAAGGGCGCTGCCCCTTTTTTTCGGAGAGCGCCAAGATTTCGCTGCTCATCCTAGACTTAGGAGATCCTGCGCTATTCCTCAACTTTTCGAGAAATCGAGTACCCGACGGGATGCGTCGGCCTCTTTGATGTGAACTCTTTTTTCTGAAGTGGGTTATGGCATCCCTTTAGCGGGTTGGTGATCTTTTTTCTTGAGTGTCATGATGGTTGTCCCGAAGCTGAGTGTGTCCCCTCTTCTCCCTCCGTTTCCCGCGCCTCCCTATCAAAACGTATCGTTCCCTGTGGCCCCCTGACTAAGTATCCCCAAAATGCCAAGTTCCTAAGTTGATAGCCGGTTCCCCCACCACTATAGCCACCTCGGTGGATTATCGATGGTCCCTCGCCGTCGGTCTCCTATCCTTTTCCCTTATTTTCCTTTTTCGTTTTGCTCGGCATTCCAAAAACTCAGAAGTGATAGTTCTGACTGCCTAGCTTTAGCCCGGCCTTAGGATTCGGATCTCTGTCCTGGACTCGGCGGGTCTTGCTTTTTTTTCCCATTCGACCCTGAAGCCCTGATCGAGACTAACCGTGAAGGCTTTTTTTGATCAGGAAGTTCTTCCTCCCTACATGGTTCTTTTTGTGATAGACGTTATATCTTCCCCTTCGGCCCCCTGACCTTGAGCTCCGTCCTTTTGCTCCGATTGAACTGACGGGCGTGTCGTGAAGGACGATTTATGCCGCCGGTGAAGGATCTCCTACCTTCCTTCCTGACTCTAAATCTCAAGCGTTTTGAGGTTTAGTGCTCGGCCTCGGGAACTATTTTCCCTAGAGCTTTCCAGAGAGAATTCAGGAGCCCGATACCCCTTCTAGGTTATCCCCCCGCTGGTCGTCCTTCTGCGTGAGACTCAGGTCCTGTCCTAACTGAAGTCTATTGCGTATAGTTGGAGAGCATGCTTAGATACTTTTAGGTCACGTCGCATCTATCTTGCTAAATGAGATTTTCCGATCGATATCTGCATTCCCGAACGTCCTTGGAGTGCCCTTTTCGGGGTCGGAGGTTACGTCACCGCTCAGACCATGTCTACCTTTTCCCGGCGGCAGACGGACTGCGATTTTTGGACCTGACCTGCCTTTTTGGTCCTCAGGCCGCTGGTGCCCCTTCCGCTCGCTTTGCCGCGTTCGACCCTTCCCCAGTTTCACTCGCGATAGTGACGCGCCCCCCCCCCCTGTCCGCGCGACGAGGAGCCCACTCCTTTGAAGGATTTCTTCGTTGCCTATCAGAGGCGCGGTGGATTTTTCTTCGGTGGTGATCCTCTCCTTTTTTTTCCTTAATTTGTTGTTGTGCTTTTCGCGTAAACGCGTTTTTTTTTTCCCCCCAACTCGACCCCCTATTCCCTCTTCTACGTCGTCCCCCGAACTTTTCCGGAGTATTTTTGCCGCGCCTCTTCCGTAGTCCCCATCGAGATTGTGAAGCTCTGATGGCGGATTGAAGACTCTCCTTTGCAAACCTTCTAGGCCCTCCTCGATTTCTTTGCGCTTGATGTTTTAAGGATTCCATTTTTTCTTAAGTCAAACGTACCGACCATTGTCATCCTTCTCTGCTCCCTGAATAGTAGTGACCCCCCTAGAGAACAGTCTTCCCTCACTCGTGATTGTTTTAGAATAGCCGATCTCTCAGATAGGTCCGTTTTTTTACCAAGTTGTATTAGCCTTAGCTACCACCTTGTTCTTTGCTCACCCTTTATCCGTGCCTTTTCCATGTGATTTTGACCTGAATCTGGACCCGAGACGCTTTAGTTCCCTTCTTTTTTTCCTAATGGTCTCCTGCTGGCGCCCCACGCGTACCCGTGGTTGTTATGGCGCAGCCCCTTAGCCTTCCGCCGATTGTTAGATTTTGCTCTTTTTTCCCGCTTATGCACATAGGCACGCGTTCTTCGAAAAATTAGCCTCTTCGGTCCAGCCCCCCCTCTGTTCCAAACGCAATTTAGAATTGACTCATCGCCGCCGTTTTTTCCATTTACCCGTCCGCGAAGAATCACTCTTCATAAACTTCCAAGGCTTTGGACCTTCAGTAGACGCCTCTCAGAATAAAATTAATCGCCCTGAGAGTTTTCGTGCCCTGTCATTGTAGGCCCTTTTTTCTGAATCATCCCAAAGAATTTTTTGCAAGTGAATCATCCCCATCCTTCCGGAGATACCACCTTTTCTCGGGGGAATCCCACCGAATAGTTCAACTGATAACCCATCGCCTCTCATCCCCGACAAGCCGGTTCTTTCAGAATAGTACCCCTCTACTCTTGGTAAGTTCCCGACACGGTTTTTACTATGGTGCTTGTACGCGACCCTTGGCTGTTGTTTAACCAGTCTATGATGATGCCTTATTTATGAGCCGCGTTTGACGGGTTCCCTTTTTGGCTCCTGTCAGGCCGTATGTGCAACACTTCTGAGTTTGTTTTGTGGACCCTCTAATAGCACAATCCCTCGAGTGACTTCTCAGCATAGCACGCCTCCCCCCCACAACCGCCTACCCTTCGGTCGAAGACGGCTTTTTTCATCCCCATAGTAGTGTACTGGCGCTTTCGCGCCCATGGGGATCTTTTTTTAATAGTGACTTTCCCCCTTAAGAACATTCTCGGCTTTTCTCTCGTTTTCCTTTTTTCGGTCTAAGTCTTCTTATTCCCGCATAGCCTCCTTATGATAATTCCCTTTAGTGTTTGATTTCTCTTACCGAAGTTCCCCCCATAAAAACTTTGCTTCCCCCGTCCTGCTCCCGGCGCGTCAGACAGGCAGAATCACAATTTCGTCGAATGAAGACTTCGCCCTCCAGACTCGCTCTCCAGGGCTGATGAAGTCCGTTTCAGTCCCGGCCACCCCCTCACCCCTAATCCCCATCGGTCCCCGCTCTGATGTAGGCGTCTTCCCTGACGCATTGCCCCGGGATCCCCGCGACCGCCGATGACTCATTTCATTTCTCCCCTTTAGTCGACACCTTTAAAGTGAGAAGTTCGACTAGCCTTCACAAATGCTCTTCCGAGGATAGACTTTTCTTCACCCTTATTAGGCCCCGGAAAAATCCACCCCTCCCGGTTTTTTTTCTTGGTGAACTCCTACCGGGTTTGCTTGCATCTTCTACAAATCCCTTCCTAAGGATTCAGATGTTCCATGTCGCCCTTTGAGGTCCCCGTTGTAAATTCCCCCCCAACCTTTTAACCTACATCGCGATTTCCTCGACCCACTGGATCGTACATCCACCACGTCTTTTCGTAAGTAATAAGTCAAGTTTTTCGTCATTTTCTTTGTAACGCTATCTCTATTCCCTGTTGAAATCGGAGTGTTAGATTCAAAATTATATCGCCTCGTCCCCCGTCGCCTGTTTTTTCCCAGTGTTCCCTCTGGGGTAAGCCTATTTTCTTTTTCTGCCCTTTTCCTTCTAGGAGGAGTTACCACGTCTTTCCAGTGTGTCCGCGGAATCTCTTCCAATTTCTGGGAGACCCACCCCCTTCCCTCCAATTGCCCTTAGGAGAAATTTCTTCGTCCAAGGAGACAGCGTTCTGGTGAGATTGGTCTCGAATTTTTCCCTTGAACTTTGGATAGGTTGTTTAATGCGAGCTGTATTCGAAACTTTCCCTTTTGATGCTTCCTCCGTACAGATATCGGGATCTCCTCTTCTCCGAGGAGGTATGTCCTCCTGGGCAGAGCTACCTAGTGACCTCTATCGGGTGACCGGCCTCGAAAGAGCGCCCTTCCCTTTTTTTTCTTAGATCGTCATCTCGTTCCAAAGGCAGATTTCGCAAAATACCCTCAGAAGCGACTCCACAATCCGAAGAGAATTAACCCCTTTTTGTTTTGATATCATCTTTAGAGTTAGGAGTAGGGTGGTTGTCGACTGATCTGTAGAACTATTGATCCAGAGAGCTCGTCCTGCGTCCTTCTCTGACGTAGGCTTCCTGTGAAAGAGACGTCCCCCTTGCCTTATCCCTCCACTAGGGAAGATTTGATACAGATTTCATCTCTCTCATATGTCTTTTCTTAAAAAGATTATACTCGCCCTGGTCCCCCCAGGTTTATATCGCTCTTGAAGATCAGTCCCTCAGTAAAAGAGAGTTTTCTCTTCAACCACATCCCCCCTCATTAAATGAAGTTACCCACCAGTCGGGCGCAGTTCTAGCTAGATTTTGATGTTTTCTTTTTGTTTTTTTTTTTTGGTTGTTTTGTTTTTTTTCTTCTTCTTCCTTTTTTTGTCTTGTTTTTTTCTTTTTTTGTTTGTTTTTTTTTTTTTGTTTTTTTCTTTTTTTTTTTTTTCTCTTTTTTTTTTTTTTCTTCTTCTTTTTTTTTTTTTTGTTTTTTTTTTTTTTTTTTTTTTTTTTTTTCTTTTTTTTTTTGTTTTTTTTTTTTTTTTTTTTTTTTTTTTTTTTTTTTTTTTTTTTTTTTCTTTTTTTTTTTTTTTTTTTTTTTTTCTTTTTTTTTTTTTTTTTTTTTTTTTTTTTTTTTTTGGGACTGGGAGAGATCCTGTCCCCCGCCCTGTGTCATTCCCTACATAGGACGGTCCCGGTTATATCGCGGTTACTGACTTCAGAGGCCGCGGTCTCCAACGAGCGAATTGACCCCCTTTACACCTCTCGCCCCACCGGCGAACATTCCGTTTTCTCGTGCGTACGGTCACCTACCTCCCATTGAAAAATATAATACACAATCTTTTTTTTTTGTTAGAAAGGTCCCGCGCTTTGCTTATTCTCACTCATCAATACAGACTGGTGTAACGGTTAGTTCCATCGATCAGGATCTTCAGGATTGGAGTTTACCCTAGCCGGCCAATATCCTTTGATAATGGTACTCCCTTTCGAATGGGCTAGCCGTGACCTTCAACTGCACCCTCGTTGACCCCCCCCTGCGTTTTACGATAGCCCTTCCCCCCCGATCGAGTTTTTCCATTAAGAATTGTTTGTAGTTTTTCGAGAGCTCGCCACGGCAAGAGGGATTTCTACGACGACTATTTTTGATAGTTCGCCTGTGATTCATTTTTCCCCCTCCAGGGTGTTCCTTCTAATCCCCATTGCATAAAATACCTTTCCCTGAAGAGGGATTCTTTCAGGTGGCCTGCTGAAATCATTTTCCTTCCCTCTCCCTTGGCTTCGCGACTTTTTTTTTTTTTGGCCCTGAAGAGGCTTACGTGTCATAGTTCTCCTTTCCGTTCGCGCCGATGCTCCTCTTGAAATCAACTTTTTTTTCGCACCCCAACAGGATGGATGGATGCTTTTTCAACCGATGTTACTCCTTTCTTAGTTTTCAGGAGATTCTGATCGGTTACGTTGTGTGGATTCCTATCCCAAGGTCCTCTCAAGCTAGCGCTCTTTCTTTTCGCTAATGAGGAGGTTACTCTCCCCCAAGATTGTCGCAAATTTTGCCCTCCACACGAACCCGGTGAGTTCTTCTTCTGCGGTTAGGAGGCCTTTGTCATTGGTTTGTTCCTAGGGAAGTCCCCCCCCCCATATTTACCTGGGGTTTTGAGGCCCTCTAAGTGTCTTCGTCGCAGCCAGGAACAATCCCCCCCTTAGCAAAAACGTTTCCGCTTTCCCGGAATCAGGACTCAGCCCCGTTTTTGCACCCCGCCAGGGATACCCCGTTGAGCCTCCACCCGATCGAATCCCGTGGGAAATGGAACCTACATTCAGCTTTGTCCGTAGGGCTCCCCCCCCCTTCCTTTTGAGTTCAGGCCATCTTGATAATTGCTCCCCACTAGGCTTCTTGCAAACCATGCCCCTGTGCGAGGATTCCTATCTGGACACCGGTCTTGGTTTTTTCTTAACTCTTTTTGTCCCTCCCGTGATCTTTTGACAGCTTTGCGGCTACCGTTCTTCCGAGATGCTTAGGGACTTCCCCCATTCGTTCGTGCTGGACGGCCTATCTTCCCCCCTGATCGCGTTTTCCGGAGTAATAGAGAGTTTCTTTTTCATTTGAACGCTTTTTCGGACGGCCTTCCTTTCATTTCGCCGGCTACGTTCTTTCCCTTTCTCCGCGTTTTTTTCCTTTCTTCCAATACGCCACATTCTTCGTTTCGGTGCGGCAGGCGTCTGTTTACTTGCTAGAAGCGTTGGTCTCTTTGATTCTCCTCGTCTCACGATGGGGACTTCGTGCTCTCGCGTTTCTATCGGGGAGCTTCTCGTCAGCGAGAAAATGTTCTTTTCCTTCCTGGATAGGCGATTTCCCAAAACGGGCTGAGCTATTCTCCCACACGTCAGTTTCCCTCTCGAGATCCCCCTGCTGATCGCCAGATTTCCCGACCCCCCTTTCGGGCGTGGCCTTTTCTTCCCATAGCGACCTCTCGTTCTACACCCTTTTCGGCGGTGTCCTTCCATGGAGCACTTGAGCTCAATCCAATTTGACCCTGCCTTGCAGGACTTGCCGTTTTTTGTCTGGTTTCCTTTTCCTAACCCCAGAGGACAGTTTCATTTTCTCCTCAATCTATCTGATGCGGTCCTAGCCCAATGAGGATGCCCTTGTACTAATTCTTAAGTTTTTTTTTTCCCAAAAATACAACCACAAAAGCAAACCCCCCCCCCCCCCAAAAACCCCCAACAAAACACCCACCCCACAAAACACCAAAGATCCCCTCTTAGGTTTGGTTGCATCTCCCGTCCCTTTCCCCCTATTTAATCAATACGTGTTTTAGAGATCAACTTTCGGTGCAAACCCCTCCTTCCCTTAGTGCCGTATAATCGTCAATCCCGACGAACTATTGGCTAAGAAGCCCCCTGATTTTTTGCCGTCAGTAGCTTTTTTCCCCTCCCTTATTATTTGGAAGCTATCGGATGTTTCCAGTCTTTTGGAGAATTTTAACCTCCCTTCCCGATAAAAAGGTCCCTTCGTAAAGAGTACTGATCCCTCCCTCTCTAGTTAGGATGTTACAAGATTTTTTTTCCTCCAACCGCCTCCCACTTCCATCCCCCCGATTCTTCCCGTTTTCCAATAGGAACGTTCCCTTTATTTGAGAAACTTCCTACCTTTCTATTCCGCTATCTCCAAGGTGTCGCTCTCGCCCGAGGCCACGGTGGAGAGAGTCCCCCGGTGTTGGAAGAATGCCTCCCCTTCGGAGTCTATCTCGGCTGACTTCTCTCCTCCGTCAATCCCCGAAAGATCTTTACTGTCCCCGCGAGCCAGATAAAGGAATCTTCCCCTAGTCTTCATAAGGATAACCTCCCTTTCGCCTCCCATTTCCCCCCTCGATTGTTCTCTTCGGAACAGAATCCGCTCCACCTCAGTTTTGATCCCCCTCTCTTTTTCAGTGAACTTCGAGTCCGTTCCCTTCCTTTCTGTAAAGAACTCCTCCCTCTCTTAATTTTTCCCCCGCTCCCCAGAAAGGAATCTCGACTGAAGGACTCTCCACTAAAGAAAATCTTTCGTCGATGCCCAGTAACTGTCCCTCTTTATCCGTCACACTGTCGCTGCCTCCCCCTTTCGAGTGCCCCCCCCGGTCGATGCTTCTGAACCTTTTACCCGTCTCTACCTGCAGCAGATCACGATCTCCTTCTCAACGGCCGTATTAAGGCTTAAAGATCCCCTCGCGTTTTTGGCCCTCCCCCCCCCTTAAATACAGACTCCTCCCTTCCCTCCCCAGCAGTTCTTTCCCTCCCAGTAAGGGATTTCCCCCGTCTCTCTTTGTGTACTTTCCCTCTCCGTCAGGAGGAGTTTTTTTTTTCCCCCGGCGTAAAACGTTCTAATCCTTTCTTAGGTCGCTTTTTTCGGAGTTCGGTACCCTTTTTTTCCCCCTAAGGCACTTTGCTTCCTTTTTTGCCATTTCGGATTGCTCGCTTGAGGAAACACTTTCTTTCCCCTTCACCCACCAGCTCCAAATAGCTCCCCTTTCCTTTAGAAGTCCCCCTTTCCAAAAATTCTCATAATCCTTCCCAAGGGATTTTCGTTTCCCGCGGTTGCCTCGTTCAGACAGGTGTGATTTGGAGCTCCCTTTATTCGGGGAGGGTTCTCGTCATGATTATAGCTTTACCCCCGCTCCTTTCCTGTAGAATTTGTCTCGTTGTCGTACGAGTATAAGAGTAACCCCCCTTTTCCCCGATCTTCTGACCCGTTTTTCAGGTTTTAATGTCGCAGTTTGGTCCCCCCAATCCCTTGATTTAAAGATCTTAATAGTCCTGCGTCTCATTTTGATAAACTCGTTTTCCTTTCCCCGAGGTGACTCCACCCCTTACCAGGAAGAAATAGAGCAGCCCACTTTCTGGGAGTTTGCTTTTTTCCTTTGACAACTGAAAACGTCACCGACCCTTTTCCCTTGTGTCTTTCTTCTTCCTGTAAAAATCCTCTTCCTTTTAGAACTGACCGCCTCCCCGACGTTTCTTTGTTCCGTATAGGCCCGGCCTTCCTTTTATTCCGACCCCTACCACAAAGGTCTTGCCTTATCGACTCTACTGTCTCGCCATCGGCTCTACCGGTTCGGTTCTTTTCCCCCCTTGCACACCCCGCCGTTGGGCGTGACCGTCCTGTAGGTTACTTGCAAACCCAACCATATTCCTACTGTTAGAATATGAACTCCTCGTGAGTCTCTTCGTCGTCTTCCCTCTCCTGCCCACCGTAAATTTTTAGAGATTATCCCACCTTTTAAAATGTCCCTGCAATAAATTTTCTTAGGGTTCGTGAGTCTAAGTCACTACGTAATTGTTCGCTTTTTCCCAGTCGATGTATAAGTTGAACTGTGCTTAGGTTTCAGTCCTCCTTGATTAGCCATACAATCCACCGTTTTTTATGCCCTCATTTGTCCTTGGTTGAACCTTTTCCCCCCCCCCCCCTTTGCTCGAGCTGTCCCCCAGTTTCCTTGGCGTGGTGTAGGAGTACCCCCTAAAGTTTGGGCCCGCCGATGGCTGACCCATTACCCCTGGCCCCTGATCCCGCCACGCCCCATTTTCTCAAAATAAGATCATGTCCTGAGTCAAATAGTATGCAGTGAGGGGTTTTTTTTTGCCTCGGGCCCTATCCGACACCTCAGTTTAGTCTTTTTAATTTTCCAAGAAACTAGCGGATAGAAAAGGTTTTTCCCCTTTTCTCTTTTGCATCTCTCTCAGAGGTTAGTGACTGCTATTTTCGTTCTCAGAGAAATCAGGGGCGACCCAGGATGCCGAGAGCTCCCCTGGATAGCTTTATGTACGCTCTTTACACCTCAGGAGTGACCAATCTAGAAAGGACAATAGATCGTGCATACCTTTCTTGTAGGGGGTTTGTATCCTACAACTACCACCCCACTCTGGAAGATCATCTGACCTGGACGAGCTATATATATTTTACCTCGTTTGTTGTTTTTCTGATGAGATGAGCTGACCCTTCCTTGGTGATCGCTCGGCGGTTAGTTGTCTCTGATCTCTCTTAAGCGACATCGACGATTCTATTTGCTTCGAGGCTCTAGGCTTTTTGCCGGCTGGATGGATGTCCCCCTAGAGCTAGTGAGCTTAAAATTCTCTCCCCTCTCGGTCCAGCAGCCGATGTTCTCTTCTTTGATAGTCCTTTCCTAAAACGTGCGAGCGCACCGACTTTTCCCCCTTGTTTCTATCTCGGTATGCACGCAGAACAACAAGCTCCCCAACTTCTAGCTGCACTCCTCAAGCCAAATCCCTGACTTCCCCATGGGCTCTGACTCCTTCCTTTGCCCCAGGGGGAGCTTTTCGACCTCTGGTCTCACCTGCATTTACACTGAAGGGGTAAAGATCTTGAGTCATAGACCGTGCACTCCCGTTAGACCCTCTTCTGCCTCCGACACGTTCAAATACTGAAACAATTCGTTTAGGGATATCAGTTTGCAGGCACCACTCACGGGAAAGAGCTTTACATCTGCTTTCCCACGGCGAACATTCCAGGTGTATGATGCCCCCATCCTCTCCGTTAGGTCTTTTTCTGATCCCCTGTGACGAGGAAATCCTATTAAGTGTGGTGCCGACCCTGTTGTACCTTAAGGCGCGCACCTAACCTCGATTCATGGGATTCCGCCTGTCTACCTTTTGATCGACATTTTCGTGTCCCTTACCCCCTTCGTTAACCCAGAACCAGGGGGGTTCCCGCACGATCGCCCCGTCCCGTGATAGTCCGCTCTGCAACACCGAGTTGAGCCTTATATTAACGGCGGGTCCGCTCAGCATCCGGCCGAAGACTTCCTTTGGTTTCTTTTAAAGTTTAAGGTGTTCGCCCTATTCTACCTCCCCATTTCTAGGTTCCTCTTCCTGCGACGAGTTCGGTGTTTCAGTTGCATGAAGCCAACTCAATCTGTTGCTTGCGCGAGGTCGTCTAGAGTCACCCTTCCCTTCTCCCTTCGATCTTTCTCCCTTTTCCTGTCGGTTTAGCTCTCAGAGTTTGCATAAAGCCTTTTATTTGTACAAGGCTGCTGCTTCCTTGGTCATCCGACTCCGGGTATTCGATGATCGTAGTCCTTCGGCGCTGCTGATTCGCCCCTCCGGAGAACGAACCCCACGGGAGCGCCCTGACCCGAGATTCTTGAGACTGCCTTCGTCCCAGATTCCCCGATGGCTGAGCAATCAAAAAGAAGAACCGGTGCTTCGTTTTTACGATTCCGCGTTGCTGCGGCATGTTTTCTTTTTCTGTTATTCTTTATTTTCTATATGAGGAGGTGTCCTTGGGAATGGTTTCTTAGATAATTGCAATCGAACGCCTCCCTTTTGGTCCACGCCCCTTCCCGCTTTTCCAACGTTCTTTCCCCCGGTGTAATAGCATCACCCACGACATCTTTTTTAGACATGGATCCTTAGCTCGCGGTGACGCCACTCCAGATCGTAAGCCCTTTTAGAGCTTGTGACTCGCTTTTCGTTCTGATGCCTCTCCTATTGCGACTCGCGTTGTATTTCAGGCGATTTACCGGGCTCTCGCCAACGAGTTCCCTCCTTTAGTCAAAAAATCTGACTAACCAGGTAAGAATTTATCTGGAGGCGAGTCTCCTCTTGGACCCTTGATCGTCTGTTGATGTCTTCGGCAACATAGAAAAGATCTTCACCCGCGCGCTTGCGCGCTAACTTACTTTGGCGAGGCGCCGGGTCAGGACCTGAATCTGGTTTGCTGGTCGTTCTCTCGAGTCCTTTTGTCCGACGGAGTCATTTCCTCGTTTTTTTATGATTTTTAGCAGAGTCTTTGTTCCTTACGTGCCCCCTCTTTTGATAATCCGATCTGTTTTTTTCGATATACTTTCATATGATTCAGAAGCGTCCTCGCTAAACCGAAAGGATGTCCGTGTTTTCTTAAAGGTGTAACCTCCAGGATAGCTCAGTCTCTCCTCTCCCTCTCGCTCCCTATTCTTTCAAGCCCTTCCGTCTCGGCTTTTCTGGAGGGATCGTGCTTTTTAAATGACTTTCCCGGATAGGATTTCCTCAAAAACCGTTTTCGATACTTAGGCCCCCTTCCCCCTTTTAGTGAGTGCTCTTTCGAGTAATGTGACTTATACTCTAGGACTCCTGATTACGACGCGGGGTCCCCTTAGGACGGCCTTCTTCCAGGATGGTCACATAGATCGAGACGCTCTGTGTGAAGGGAATGGACTATCCCGCTTTTGAAACGTCCTCCTCTAGCGGTCCTGGCGGCGGGACCACTCTTTTCGTTTGGAGCGATTTCTTGCCATTCTTCCGTAATGACCCTGCCCCAATCTTGAGTGCCTTTTTCTATTCGCGCGAGGCGTAGCCCCTATTCTCTTTCGAGTTTTTCTACTATTCGACCTCCTGGCCTTTGCGGTTGTCACTTTTATATCTCTCCCCCCCTAACTTCTTTGTTTTTTTTTTTATGAGCGCCCCATCTAGTGTCCAACGCCGCAGCTGACGAGAACTCCCGTAAATAGTAAGGAGTAAGTTTATCAAGCCACCTCCCCCTTGGCCATTTGAGAACTTAACATGTACTTAGATTTTGTCATCCTTGACGGGATTAGATGCGAAGCCGAGATAAAACCGGCCCCCGATGTAATAGATTCCAGCTGCAACTATTTAGCAAGGATGCCATGAGGACGTTAAAGAATGCAAAGGGTCTCTCGAATCTGGGACCTTCCTGCGACCCCCCTAGAGACCTTTTCTCCAATCGGCACCGCATTAGTAATCTCGGGAAAAGAGAAGATA
>Ga0179593_1566779_pt1 | contig 15804 bp, 18 predicted proteins | sample CZODoug2_1_08_16_FD_185931 | JGI IMG/M metagenome (GOLD analysis project Ga0179593, IMG submission 185931) | Vadose zone soil fungal communities from Angelo Coast Range Reserve, California, USA - CZODoug2_1_08_16fungal (PacBio error correction) | ecosystem: Environmental > Terrestrial > Soil >... | reverse complement strand
AGTAATCCTACTCTTCCCCCCAAATTTTCTTCCTTCCCTGCTGGAGTCCCCTCACAAGGCGGCACTCTGTGTAGGGGTTTTTCTGTTTTTTTCAAGATGCCATTGCCTCGAACAGGCTATGGCACCATTGAGTTTTCTCTCCAAATTTCCCCCCTATTCCCCACTTTTTTTTTTCCTCATGGGAAGCCTTTCTCACCGGGTTGTCCCCTCTTTCCCTTTCCTTCCCCCCCCCGGAGGCAGCTATCAACTGCACCTTTAATGACAAGCCTTTTCTGCTTCTGTTTTCCCCTTCCCCCCCTTTGCAAGTGGCAAGTCTCCGACCTGAAGGTTGCGGTCGTGCAGTCCCGTTTGTTTCTCCTTTCGATTTGCAACCGGCGCACCGTCCGAAGACGTCGATTGCACTTGGTGGTCCTAGGCAGGCGTCGAATGCACATTTTTCTGAAGCTTTCTTCCATTCTCTCCCAGGACGAGGGCTGCTGGAACGCTTTCGTCCTTCTCTTGCAATTTTTTTTCTCTTTATGGTCCGAATACGCACGGCTCCGAATGATTTCTTTTTTTTAGTCGGGTTTTTCCCCCCGTTTGCGAGGGAGAATGCGCGAGCTCAAGGCCCCCCTTTTTTTACAGTGTCCCCCTGATCCTCGGGGATGTAGGGGCTCCTGGTTGCAACCATACTCCCCTTTCTTGGCGCTCCTCTCATTTCAACAGACTTCCCCCACGAGGGTCCAGTTTCCCCCTGTTATTTTCCGGCCTTCACCCCCCCTGCTACGGAAGGGAAGGCGTTTTTCCATTTACCCCCTCCCCCGGTCTTTCATATCCTTTGGAAGGGCAGTAACCCCCTTCCTTCCTCTTTTTCTACACACTTTTCCATCGGAATTTCCTTGCTTTGGATTCTCTTTACCGGGACTTTTTTTTTCTCTGAAGACCTTCCCTGGTCTATCCTTTCCCCCTCCCCCCTCTAAAGCTCAGTGGGTAAGGTCTTTTACTACCCCTCATCTGCTCCGGTCTTTCTGATCTTTTTCTTTCGGTCAGGCGGATCGAGGCTGCTGAATGGATGTTCTCCAGCTTGTCCCCCTCCTGCATTTGGCGAAACTGAAGGAATTCTTTGTTCCCTACCCTCCTTTCCTCTGATCTCGATTTTCCCTTAAGCTTTGTTACGAGGGGGCGCCACCACCCTTTCCCCCCCCCTTTCCCTCGACAAAAAGAAATGAGAAGTTCCCCCCCAATGGCATCCCCCCCAACCCTCCTTTATTTCCTCCCCCCTGATTTTGTGTCTTTTCCCTAACCACCAGCGGTGGTGTGAAATGCTTTTTGGTCCCCCCCCCCCCATTTGGGTCACCAAGACTTGTTTTTTTTTCTTTAGTGACCATTTGCTTAATTTTCTTGATTTTTTCCTGGAAAACTCCTTCCGCAGGGCACGTTGATGAGCTTTTCCTTTTTCCTGACCCAACCCCCCTTTTCGAGTACGAACGGTTTCATACCATCTTCTGTCCAACTCCCTTCCCTTCTACGCCGCAACATATAATAGTCGTTTTCCGTCCCCCTGTCGTTTTTTTTTCCCCGCTTCGGCCTGGGGACACATCCCACCCCCCCCATACCCCTATCGATTTTCCGCAAAGCGTTTGATGGGTTTTTGATTCTTCCCAATCTTTTTTTTCCCCAGCCGTTGCAGCAATCTTTCCCCCCCTTTGCACATGATATTATTTGACCCCCTTGAAATTACCAGTGCACAAGCGGACAATCGTGGGTCTCCCGAGTTGTCTCATCCCTCCCTATGTTATCATGAAGTTTTCTGAAAGGTTTTCTCCATTTTTTCTCCCCTCCGACTAGTCAGCTTTCTGCCAAGGGTGTGTCCGGTCCTTCTATCTCCCCTGCCCCGCGTACCCTTTCTCCATCGTGCTTTTTCTTGTCGATTTTTCCGCCGTGATGGTCGAATATTCCTTACCCTAAGTCCTCCCTTCCCTTCCCCCTGAATCCTTCCCCTCCTCCACATAGGTCAGTGTTTTGCGATCCCTTTGGAACCCTTTTTCAGCCTTTTTCGTGGGGTCAGGTTTGCGGTCCAGTTTTCCCCCAAGCGGGTGGGTTCCGTTTCCACAATCCCTCCAATCGAGATCAGCACCAAGCATTTCTAGGACACAGGTCCCTGCCTCCTTTTTTTTTGCTGACAGGCAGGTGGTTTTTCTTTCCTTTGAGGTTCCCTCTTTAGTCCCCCTCGTATGTTAATTTGCCTCGGCCGATCACACGAGCTTACCTTTGAGCCTTGCGTTTTAGCATTTTTCGTACCAGCCACTTTGCGCTTGGTTCCTCTTCTTCGAACCTTCCTCCAGGCAGGCCATGCGTGCATCAAACCTTCATGGCATGTTTGATTTTTCCCTTGTCTTATATCGTCTATGTCTAAAGGGCCCTTCCCCCTTTCGCAAATTTTCCCCCTTCGACAGATTGCTCCAATCTTATGATATTTTTCCTCTCCATTAATTGTGGGGTGTGATGGAAACCAAAACAACCAAAAAAAAAAAAAAAATAAAACCAATAAACAAACAAAAAACACAAACAAAAACAAAAAACCCCAAAAAAAACAACCCAAACAAACCCAAAAAACGATCTTTGTAATTGGTTTTTTTTTTTCTTGGGCATCTTCCCTTTCGCCTTTTCCCCCCCTCATTGATTCCTTTACAACACTTCCTTATTTTGTTTGTCCGGTTTTTTGCTGATATGGACTTTCCCCCTGCAATTCCTTTTTTTCACAACTTTATCTTGCTTCTCCCCCCCAACTTCCTTTCACGAGACTATTCTCCCCTACGCTCTCCTTTTTTCCGCTCCCCCCCCCCCGGTAATGTCTGTACCCCGGCAACCCTTTCCCCTTTCAATTTTTGTCATTGACCCCGCTGTTCGCTTCCCCTCGGTGCTTGATCTGTTCTTCCCCTTTTCCTATGTCCCCTTTCTTTGGTTGTTGATCAGTGCGTTGTTCTTTCCTTTTTTTCCCTACCCTTTTTTTCTTTTTTCTTGGCTCAAAAACTTTTTGACGTGATAAATTCGGAATCCCCCAAGGTTGAACTTTTTTGAATTTTCCCCTTCGTTCGCAAACCCTTCTTGGGCGAGCATCCTTTATTATTTTTTTTACCTCCCCCCTTGAGATTCACTTGGTTCTTACACGGTGCCAGCACTTCTAAACGAATCGTCTTCGACGCACTATTTCAAAACCTTTCCTTCTTCATTCTTTTTTCCCCCGAAGACTATTCCCCCCTTGGGCTCCGTTTTGCTGCCCCTTTTCCCTTTCCTTGCCCCCTTTTTTCGGAGCCTGAAGCCTTGCCCCCCTCGGCACGATGATTTTCTTCCCACTAGTTTATACACACTATTTGCCCGCTTTTCCCCCCCTGTACCTTGCTTTTGTCAGCCTTGCTGTTCAGTTTTCTCGTGGCCCCATCCTTTTTCCTCAATCCCCCTTAGTGTAATAACCAACCTGAACTCGGTCTGATTTTCCTCTCTTGTTTTTTTCTTTTTGATTCCCCGCTTTCAGCATCAATGCCCACCATAGTTTTCCTTCTTCTTCCATACGACTAGTGTCAATCTCTTTCTTTTTCCTTGAATTTTCGTTTGTTTCGGAACAGGCACCACATTTTTTTTTCCCTTTGACTCCCACTTTTTTGAGTCCAGGGGGAGGGGGGCTTATACTCTTGGGCCCCCTTCCCGTCTCCTGGAACCCTGTTTTTTTTTTTTGCGCAACGAACAAGTCAAGAGATATCCTGCCCCCTTTTCTTTTCCGTTTTCCACAGGCCAATTCCCCTTGGGCCCAACACATTTTTTTTTTTTTGTGTGAAGATGGGACCCCCCCCCCTTGTTTTTTCCTTTTTTGGCTTATTCCTTTTTCCCCCCAATTCAAGATTTTTTTTGCCGTTTGTCTGCCCCCCCTTTTTTGTATTTGCAGCTGTCTTCCTTTGGAACTGTTCTTGTATCCCTTGCTGGCTTCCAACCCCCCTCCCCCCACAGGACTCGAGGACTGGATCTTCAGAACTTATTATCAGATCCTTTTCGCCATGCTTCAGTTTTCAGGCGTTGCCACCCGCTTTTTCCTCTCTCGTATAGTTTCTCCTCCTTCATACGCAGCTTGCTATAATACATTCTCGTCCCTGGGGCAGATCTTCCCTAAAAAACTGACTTCCCCCCCTTCGCTTGGAGCTTTTTACTTTTCTATTTTTTATAACAAAGGACAAGTTTTAGGAGCAATTTTTGGCCACTACTTGCCCCAGTTTTCATTGATCTTTTGGCACCCCCCCCCCCTCCCCCTCTGGGGAAAACCCTCGTGAGTTCTTACGACCGTCTAAGCCTGGTTTCTCAGTTTTCTTCCAAAATCCCCTCTTGTTTTCTGGTTGTGTGACAGCCTGCCCTGGCGTCCCAGCCCCTATTTTTCCTTTTGCCTGACTTTGACACCCTTGTGGCTAGTTTTAGTGATCTTTTTCCTTTTTTGCGAGGGCAAATAAGGTCCTTTTTCCCTTGATTCTCAGCTCCCCCCCCCCCGTTCGTGATTGCCCCCCCCCCCTGCTTTGGTGTTGCCCCTTTCTGCTCGCGGCCAAGTATACTTCAAAAACCTTCCATCCGCTTCCCCTTTTTCTGCTCGGGTCCACGCGGTCGGTAGTCAGAACTTCGAACCCCCCCTGGCCCCGTTTTTCCCAGTTCCTTGTGTCACGCCGCGCCTCCTTGCGCTTCTTGTATAACTCGTCTTTTATTTCTCCAGGCCTTTCCTTTAAGGTCAGACGCTTCCATTTTCCCCCCCCCCCCCCTTTTTTTCAAATGTCTTTCGCCCCTTCGTGCTTCCCCGTTGAGCAAATCATGATCGCTTGGACCCTGTCCTTGGTTCAGAGCATTCCGGTCCTCTTGTCTTCCCTGAAGGCTCGTTCCCTCTGGGATTATTTAGATCTCCGTGGACCCTTCCCCCCCTGATCGTGCTCATCCTCATACCCTCCCACACCACTTTCATGCCCATTCTGGCCCCCCACCTTTTTTTTTCTCGCCAATACCTCCCTTTCTTTTGCGCGCCAAACATCATTCTGTTCGACGGCTGGCTCACTTTTTCCACCCCAGTAAAGCTCACCCATTCTCGCCCAAACTCTTTTTTTCGGACGGGTTCTCCTTTTTTTTTAGGGCCCTCTCTTGGCTTGCTTCAGCACTGGTTTTTCCCCGCTGTCTTCCCTTCCCCTTTCCTATCGAGTTTAACTTTTTTGTTGTTGTTGAGATTGGTTCTTCTTTCTAGTCCTGGATCCCCTCCCCCCTTCTTTTCAATTTTCTTGGTGCGACCCTCAAAAAGAGGGGGTTCCCCCCACCCTCTTTTTCAGCATTTTTCTCTTTTTTTTTTTCCCTTTCGAAACTCTTCATTCGCGCGAACAGCTATTTTTGCCTTTATTTGTCTCGCCGCCTCCCTTCGGATCTTCCCCCTTCCCATCGAATTTTTGGCCAAAGAATGTACATTGTCCCTTTTGTTCCCCCCTTTCTGTTCTCCCGATCATTTCTTCCCCAACGGCCCCTATACATCCATAGGACTTTTCCCCCGAGCTGGGTTGCGGATTTTCAGACTTCTTCCAAGAACTGCCCTTTTCCACAATTTTTTTTATCAGAACGCTGAGCAGTCCCCCTTGGCGCCCGTCCTCCCCCTTTCGAGTTCCTTCTGCCTAACCGAGGCCCAGTTTTTTGCGCACAAATTTGAGTCTGTCGCCTTTTCCCCAGGTCCTCTTTTCTTCATATAAAGGGAGGCTTTTTGTTATTAACCCAAGATTTTGGAGATAGAGGCTTCTGGCCCTTTCTAGGTTCTTTCTTTTCCCTTTTTTTTTCCCGACAGGTCCCTTCCGCGTGCAGACTTTTTTTTTTTCGAGCAAAGGCTCCTTTTTCTTTGGGCCCCTCTTTAGGGACCGCGACGCAGGAATGGTCCACCGGCAACTGTTTGGACCTTTTCCCCCTTCTCAACCCTTTTTTTTTTTCGGCGGTGATGGGAAATTGACCTGGCCTTTCCCTCTGCGGACTTCCATTCCCCGAATAACCCCCGAGGGTGTTCCCCAGCCTTTACGGTCTAAACCGAACCCTTTGTGTTGGCCCGGCCTTATGGACGAACAAAATCGATTCCCCCCCCTTTGGAATCCCTGTAACAACCTCTATTTTGCGAACAACTTTTTCCCAGATTTCTGCCTGAAGGCGAAGATACGAAGAACTTCCTTTCGCCCTCCCCCCCCCTCTTTTCTGGGCCTTTTTATCGCTTACCACTCTCAGTTTCCCTCAATTGTAAGTCCTTTCATCCTCCCTTTTTTTCGGACAGTAGTGACGTATTCTCTTTCCCATGACTTTTTCCTATCGACCTTTTTTTCTGTCCCCTGCTTGGTCCTCCAGCCTGGCAATGAAGGCAGGCCTGTTTCCTCCACCCTTTTCTTTCTCTTTTACTTCAATCCTCTCCGGGGTGGGGTGTTCTTGCCAATCTTTGGTTAGAGCCCCACCTCGACAACACAGAAACTCCCCCCAACGGCCTTGATCGTCGTTTTTTCTGGCCTCCCAACCGGGCAGGTATTTTTCGGACCCCCCCCTCCCTTATTTCCCCCTTCTTCCCCCCCCCGGGCTCTGACTGGTTCCCTGTTATTTGTTGTCCCCCCCCCCAGACTGTGACGCCCACTTCTCTTTTTCTGGATCGCAACCAAAGGGTTCCCGAGAGTGTCCCGTGGTTCTGATGGACGAACCCCCCCCTCTCTCAACTTTTTTTTCCTTGCACAGCTTATTCCCTTCCCGTCTTCCCTCACATAGCTTTTCCTATTTTTTTATCGGCCTTTTTGCTTTGGGTCGTTTTAAGCTTCCCCCCCCCCTCCAAGACCAAGCAAGGCGTCTCTATGTTTTTTTTTTTTTCTTTTGTTTCTCCTTCCCTGAACCTTCTTGCGGACCAGTTTTTTATCTGAACCTTTTTTTTTATTATGATCCCGCAAGGTCACCCCCAGGGACAAAAAAGTTTGCCCGTCCCTGCGCACCTTTTTTTGTGTCCTCCACTCATCGTTGCAGCCATGTGATCCATGAGGTCCCTCTTTCCATTTTTTTTTTTTTCCGATTTCCTTCTCTTGCCTTTTTTCGTCCCTTCTATCTTAAGTCTCCCTGACCCTACGATTTCTACACGTTTCGTCGCACTCCTGCGATTCGTTTCCTTTTTTGGAGGACTTCCCGTCTCTGTTTTTTTTCAAATCCTTATTCATTCGCGCCCCCCAGGCAGTTTTCTTCCCTCCGTCAAGGCCCTTTCCCGGGGCCCAAGCTTGGCGGTGCTTTCCTTCAGTTTTGCGTTTTACCTTTTTTTGCCTGGTGCTTTTTTCCACCAGGTTACATCGCCATTCCCTTACCCCTGCATTTTCCCCTTCCACTGGCCCCAGATCGAAAAATCCCCCAGAAAGTCCGTTCTCGCCCTTTTCCAGTTCCCTCCTATTTGAAGTGCGGATGTCCCGTACAAATTCTCTTCGGCCTCCTTCCCGATCTTTCGGATTCCCTCCCAGAGCCCCAGACTGTGAGTTTCGGTCCGTTTCTTTCCCCATACCGGCGTATCCCCTTGCATCAGGCCTTCCCTCGTCATGCCCCCTTTCCTTCATGCCTGCAAGCACAGATGTTCTCAGCGAGTTTGAAGTCGTCTTTGCCCTTCGCCCTGCGCCTCATGACTCCCATTTCTTTTCAGCCCCTTTGTTGTGTTTTTCTCCTTCTATGTGTCCTCGGTCGGGCCTTTTCCTCTCCCTTTTTTTCCCTTTGCTCTATACCATTCATGTTTCTTTGCCACACATGCTTCTGCACTCTGGCTGCTGATGCCCTTACATGGTTAAATCGTTTGGCTTGTTTTTTCTTTTCGAAACGTCCTCCCCCCGCGACTACTCCCCTCTCAATTTTTACGGGCGAGGTCCCAGCTTACTGTATTTTTCCATTCCTTATTTTCCCTTTGTTCCCCCTTTTTTTTTCCGAATTGGACCCCCCCACCGCTTTTCCCCGCTTTTTCTTTGCGCCTGGGCTCTTCTTTTTCTATTGCGCCCGCTGTTTATGTCTAGTTTATGTCTTTTTTTACCCTTTTTTCCCTCCCTGGACCCGAGATTGTGACACAAACGATTCCTATCCCCCCCTGACTTTTTATTGTAGCACAAAACTCTTTTGCCCGAACTTTTCGTTTTTAGCCACCCCACGTCTTTGTTTTCTTGAGTCCTGTACTAAGTCTTTCCCTCTTTTTCCTCTTTCCCTTCCCGTTGATTCTTTGTGCTATCCTTTACTCCCCGAATTTTTCCCTCGCTTTAACAAACCGCCCGATGTAAACATTGGCGTGTCTTTGTCGATCCCTTGCCTTCTCCCCCATCCAGTAACTCTACCCACCTGGGAAGAGTTTGGACGAATCGCTTTCCATTTTTTTTTTCCCAACATTCCGGCCCTTCATTGATAAACCCCTTTTTCCCCCCCCGCCCTCTGTAGTGCCTTTCTTTTTTTTCCCCTTTATTTTAAAACCAATGGAATTTTAAGATTTGCACTTTTACCCTTTTCCTCATTCAAAAATTTTTAGGTTGGCATTTTCCATTGACTTCAACTTTTTTTTCAGCCCTTTTCCTCTTCATCAACCACCTTTCCCTCTCTTTGCTGATCTGTCTTTGTTTTTCGTTGATAACTCATTAAGACTACTGCCCACCCCTTGTTTTCCCCCCTACTTGTGCCGCATCACTCCCTCTTTTTAAGATATTAATACATTTCCGGGGCGTCTTTCATTTCCCCTTTGACACCGTCCCATTCTTTATCAACCGATGAATTTTTCGTTCCTTGTTCGCTTTCCCCTGGCCCCCGTCCTTTTTGACATGTTTTTTCTTTTTTCCCAAATCTCCTCTCCTCGCCCTTTTTTTCTTTTTCCTGCTTCTTGGCCCCCACCGTCCCAATGACAGTCACCACGTTAGCTCTTTTTTGTTTTGAATTCCACAAAAATTTTCTGTAGAAACCGTCCGTGGTTCATTCCCCCTTTATTTTGCCAGTTTCCCTGTCTAATTCCCTTTTTCTCGGCATTTTTTTTTCCCTTTTTTTTCCGTTTTTTTTCCTCTCCCCCCGGGCTTTCAACCTTCGATGTTCCCCTTCTTTCTTCTCGTTTGCCTTAGCCCCCCCAGTCACCCAAGGGTCACCGCTTTCGTTTCTCCGTCTTCCTTTTTCCCCTTTTGAATACCTGTCGATCTCCCCGTTTCTCCCCTTTTCTTCATTACCCTCCGACCCCTTCCTTCGTCCGATGATTTCGGAACCTTTCTTCCCCCCCCTTTTTTTGAGAGATTTTTTTTTTCGCACTTTTCCCCTTTTTGATTTTCGGCGTTCCCATATGGTTTTCAAGCTGTCGACCTTTTCGCTTTTCTAAAGTTGCCAATTTCTTGTTTTTTTTTCCACAACACCCCCGGACGTTGGGGCCTTTCGCGTCCTTTCCTTTCAAGGAATTTGTTTGGACGGCTGCCCCCTTCGGAGGCGGGAGGGCTGGGGGAGGGAAGCGCGTCTTTTTTGGTGGTTGCCTTGCCCAGCCTTTTCTGCCCCCGCCAGGTTTCGTTTTCATTGCTAGGAAGGGCCACATCCCTGGGCTTTTTTTAGGTGAGTGGGGAGGGCCTATCCTGAGGAAAGATCGTCCCGGCTCCCTTAGGTTTGGCGACGTGGTGTACCAAATTCGCGCCAAAAACCTCCTCGCCGCAGGGGGATGAATGTTTTTTTAAAAAGGAGTTTAAGCCTGGTTTCGGTACTTGTTTTTTTTCTGTTGTTGCTCTTTTTCTGTGAGCCTCAATTCCCTACTCCTTAACACACTCCAAAGTCAAGACTTATTGCCCCTCTTGCTCTCTAAGCTTTCATGGTCCCCACTTTTTGCGGAACGGTCCTTATTAACTTCCAACATCAGCCGAGACCCCCCAAATAGACAACCCTTTGGCACTGGACCCTCCCTGTCCCTTCCGCCCCCCCAAATTCTGTCCCTGACAAGTAGATCTTCCATCTCCTTTTTCCCCCCCCCTGGTTAGGCAGGGATTCCCCTCTTTCCCGGGATCCTATTAATTGTGAAAGGGACGGGGACGAATGTTGAGACCAAAAACATCTCGTTTCACCCCACTTTGGGCGTTAACAGAACCTTCCTTTCAGCCTTAGTTGCGTGCTTATTTGACTATATCTCATCGGCCCCATTTGGTATGCCACCATTCCTTCCCTGTCTTAAATGCTTTTTTTTCCACTCACTCACTTTGGGAACACATACACTCCCGACCCTTTGCTTCATTAATGTGTCGGTCCCTCCTCCGTGGGGAACCTCCCCCCCCCCCCATCCTCTTGCCGAATAACCCTTTTGTTGAAACCAACTCCCTTTCAATGAATGTTATTGACCAACACACCTCTGGGAACCTAGGTCCTAAAAAAGGATCAGTTTCGGACCTTTTTGCGCTCCCCAATATTCCAATTTAGGTTTTTTTTGGCGAATGGTTTTTTTGATTTCTCCCCCATTTTTCATAAGGAAGAGCCCCCCTCTCGCCCCCCCATTTTGCTTCTCTTTTTGCCGTTTTCCCCCACTTTTGAAAGTATTTTGAAGTCCCCTCCTTTTCACGCTTCTAAGGGAACTACTCCCCTCTTTTCTACCTTGTTTTTTTCGAGATTGATAGTTACATTCGTGTCCGACCACCCTTTTTTGGCTGTCAGCTGTTCCCTCCCCCTTCAAAAATCGTTCCATCGCCCGTATTTTTTTCTCTTTTTGTTTTCTTTTTGGATGTAGGGGGGCCGTGGCGTAAGCTTTCCCTTTTTCCACATTCAATTTTTGTTTTTCGGCTCTGTTTAGCCCCCTATTTTTTTCTTCTTCGCCTCTTCATCGCTTGGTTTTGGCCGGTTTCCCCTGACCTTGTCACACCGGTCTTCCGGATGAGACTCCACCAGGACGGAGACTTACTCCCCCCCTCTCACTTCCCCTGTATCTTCTTGTGGCTGTTTTAGGAACCTTTTTTTCTTTTCCCGCTTTTCTTCAGACCCCTTTACATGCGAGGTAGGCCTCGATCTTTTCCTGCGGCAAAACTTGACGCACTATGCCTCTTTTTTTTTCCCGGCTCTCCGATTCCTTTTTGCGCAACCCGGGTGGGTGGAGATTTCAACGTTTCATGCCCCAACATGGTCTTTTCCTAACTTCCCCCCGTGCGAATTTGGAGACAATGAGGGCCACCCCCCCCCCTTACAGCTTGGTGGTTCTCTCGGTAGGACAGTTTCCGGGCCCCCATTCCTGTTTTTTTTTTTTCTTGTTTTTTCATTTCTGTCCCCAGGGAAGCCCGGAAACGGGTAGTGCTTTCAGAAGCCTGGTCCCAACTCGGCAATGCGTTTTGTTCTTTTTTTTTCCAGTTTTATGTGTCTCCCAGTTTTTGCCAGCATACGTCCAACTTAACCACTTGTTCCCAAGTTTTTTTTATTGGCTTTTTTCCGCTGGAAAATGAAAGGGTTCTCTCGCGACTCACTCACCCCCCTTCCCCCCTTTCTCTCACGCCTTTTCGGGGGCATGTTCGGCAGATTTCCTTTAACCGCGAACACGGCGGCCGACGTTTTTTTGCTGCCCCATCGTAAACGTTTTTATCCCCCTAAACGTTCAACCCCCCCTTTTCATCCCCTCTTCTGGGTTTTTTTCCCCCACCGAAGTTTTTCCCAGAGGAGGGTTGGGGAAAGCTGACTATACCGGATTCCAGCCTGGTGCCTTTTTTTTTTGCAGACCTTGGCTTATTCTCGGACTCTCAGCTCATTTTCAGTTTCATTTTCAAGTTCTTTCCTGCTTTTCTTCGCAAAGCTCATGCGCTGCTCGAGACGGATTTTCCCTTTTTGGCGCGCTCACGCTGTCACTCCTTCATGGTTCCCTGAAAGGCTCTTGTTATTAATTGTAATGCTATCCGCCCTTCTGCTTCAAATCCCCGTGGCCCCCTGATCTTTCGCAACTCAGAACTGGACCACGGTCTCCCCCCCAACTATTCTCCATCCATTTTTGGACTTTAGGTGTTTTCTGTGTGTTTTTTGGGATTAAAAGGACGTCAAGCTCTTTTTTTCTTCACCCCACCACTAGCCCCGGGACGTCTTCCCCCCATGGTATGGCCTTGGGGTCACCAACTTTTGCCCGGAAGCTCCTGGATATTTTCCGCACCGGGTCTCCAAGGGATCCGTTCAAATTATAGGCTTTTTTTCATGCCCAAATCCGGTGAGATTCTGCAGTGGTTCTGGGGTGCTTGAGCCTTACCTCAGACGACTCCTTCCGCGCTATGTCTTTCTTTTTCCGCTTGGTCCCTTTGCATTTTTTTCGGGATGAGTCTCCAAACTCCAAATACCCCTCACTCCTTTATTAGCCCAAGTAGATGCTGGTGGGTTAGGTCCTTTTTCCCCCTTTCTGAGGAAAGGAGTTTTTTTTCGTCACCGGTACCCTTTTTGATATTTTTGCTACCTCCATTTTCCCTCCCCCCCCGGGCTTTTCCGTGTGTCCTCGATTTTCCAGCCTTCATTTTGTTTTTTTCCGAACTATGAGGTTGTTTCCCTGTCCTCCGCGACTTTTGTTCAGTCTGCCCCCGTTTTGTTTTATGCCAACTGACCCTGACAATCCCGATGTTACCTTTTTTTTGATCCGTTCGTGATTCGTTCCCGTGTGCGGTCCATCCTTCAAGATTGGAATTTCCTTCCCTTTACCTTACTTTCTCCCAATTTCGGCATTTTCTGCCGTTTTTTTTTTTTTTTTTAACCAATGAAAATGTACGTCCCCCCCCCCATTTTTTTTTGTTCACCCTTCGGAGGCATTAGTACTTCAAAGCGTTTTTTTTTCCTCCAGACCTGGGGGGTGTTACACCACCCCCCCAACTTCCCCCTCCAGTAGATCATTCCCCCACCTTTTTTTTGAAAGCAAGGGATAGCCACGCCATCCAGGCGCTTTCGCCCAATCCTTTCCTCGTGCAGAGTTACCCCCTATGTGTCGTGAAAGGCGTTTTCCCTTTGCCCCCCCCCTCGCCGACCATTTATCAGGTCTAATTTTTTTTGGCGATTTTTCTGCCGGTGATTTAGGCTTCCTGCAAGATAATTTTTTTCTTAATACCCGGCCTAATTGTTCAGGCCATCGTGCATGTACCTAGTTGGAATGTTGTTTTCAGATTGTCAACATTTGTATCTTCTTATCATGAGCTCATGCTGCGATTCCATGCTGTCCAAGTGAGAACTCTGACATCTCTTTCAGCCCCCCCCCCCTTTTTTTGTTGTAGAGAGTCTGACCTCCAGGATTTTTTGCAAGGTTGCTTTTTTCCGCGAGTTACCTTTTTGCTAGCACCATTGACCGGGGAGGTCGGAAAAACCCCAATTGGATCTGGTTTCTACTGTTTTGAATTTGATATTCGGAGTGGATTGTTTGGTAGAAGAAATTCAGCACAGGTTTAGAGAGCCGCTGGGAAGAACGAACCCCCCAGTCTTATCAATCTATTACTCTCACCGTGGTCTCCCCGGCTGACCTTGGTCATGGTACACATACTGTTGTCTTCACCTTCTTTTTGGTGAACTGACTAGTTTTCCCACTATTCACACCCCCCCTGGTCTCCTATTTGAGTTTTGATCCCCCCCAACTCTCCTCCTTGTTTGAGTGCGTATAGGATTTTGAGCGTTTGGTGGGTGGTTTCCAGCCAATTTTCTTTGATAACGTTGGACTACTCACCAAAAATGCCCGTGAAGTCAAGCACACACTGATGTTGGTTCTTTTTTCCTCGCCCTTTTTTTTAGCAAAACTGAACTGTGGGGCTTCTTATTTCTCTGATTCAGTTGGCCTCCCGATTTTGTGATTCAATTTTATTTTGGGCCTTCGCCCCATTTCCCTGACACGCCTGCTAGCAGAACCGAGTTAAACTTTCTTTTTCTCTCCCTTGCACTTCATCCCCTCCCCTGCTCCTTTCCCGCCTCGCCAACCTCTTGAACCGTCGGATTCCCCCCAGAGCCAAAGATCTGGGTAGGGTGAAAGCAGGGTTGTCTTCCCCCCACAAAACCCACCACACACACGAAGCGGTGCTGGGAATCTACCGGCCGAGTTTCCGAAAAATCATTTTCTCCAACATTCGGCCCCTCCGCCCATCTTCTCCTCCCCAGCCAACCCTCCTCTTGTCTTGCTTTTTGCTTTTTTATTTCTTCGTGACAGCAACTTTTCCCCCAGACTTTGCAAAACCCCTTTTGCCCAAGTTTACATAGTTCATATCTCTGTTTTTAACTCTTTCCGTTTCTTCTTTTTTTTCTTGGAAGAAGAGGGCCAAAAGCTTGACCCACAAGTTTTTAGTCAATCTACCCTTCCAAGTTTGGGGGATGCAGAACGGAACGCTCTCATCCCACTTAACTTGTAGATCTGTCCTGTTCTCACACCCGCCGTTTACCCTGATGATCGTCGCCCCTGTTTAAAACAACTTCCCCCCTCCCCCCGTTTGCTTTCGGTGGTTGTCAAGTTGGTGAACCCCCCATTTTTTGAAACGGTCCCGGGACCCCCCATCCCCGCTGCATTGTCTGCCTGTAGTGCAAGGTGTTCTCCCATGCGAATTACCTTTTAGATTTCCGGGTTTCCATCGGTTTTCGCCGCGGTGGTTTTCTAACCACATCCCCTCTGTTTGCCGGTAGACTTTTCCTTTCCTCCCCCTCTTTTTCAAGGTAGTCAAATGACGACAACTTTTTTTCTTTCCTTGTCGCCAGGCTTTTTGTTTCCTTCGTCTCCGGCCCCACTTCGATTCAGTTTTTTCTCGTCTCTGCTTTTTTTCTTCTTATCATCCCAATTCCCCCCTCCTCCCTTTTTTTTGTTCGGAACAAAAGTCTTACCCCCCCAAACCCCCCTGTCTCGGTTGTTTCGCTTGTCGCGAGAGCTGTTTCTGGCCAATTTTCACCCTTCAAAGTTGGATATTCCATAAAAGCCCCCCTTTTTTTCGTGCCATGCGCTTTTTTTGGACCCCGGACTTTGAGCTCGTTCCCTTGGGACTTCCCCAAGCTTCCTTTTACCCCTCTGTCCCCCTTTGGTTCCAGTCCTTGATAGTGAAGTTCGGTTTTAAGGTTTTTCAGTTATTATTCCGGGAGCGCTTGGTTTTTTTGTTTTGCGGTTTGAAACTTAGGGGCCACGGCCGGCCCTTTACCCTCATTTATCAGTCCCCCTTTTGCTCTTTTCGTTTGTGGATTTTTGCGAGCCTAGACGGCAATACGCCTTCGATTTCATCGGCTAGAAACTAGATTTCTGTCGTACCAGGCTTTTTCGGGTTGGTTTGCCTTATGTTCGCGCAGTTTCAACCTTTTCCCAATGCCCCCCGGGTTACCTGGCTTACACCTTGATCGTCCCTTCCCTGGCGTATACTGCCGAACCAAATCCCCCAAATTTCTGAACAATTGAATGGTCAAAGACTTCCCCTACGATCTCCCTCCCTGCCTTGACGTGTCTCCTACAGTTCTCCGCTTGTCCTTTACTGGTCGACGCTTGCTCAAAACCTTTTTGCCCAAACGCTCGGTTTAGTAGACAGTTAGGGATTCTTCGACTCTTCCTTTTGCGATATAAAATTCTTCCTCTGCGACCGGCAAGCCTGGTCCTCTTTGTGCTGCAGCTCCCCCCATCGCAGAAGCTGGGAGAGTTTATTTTCCTTGATGGTCTATAGATATCCCGTGGTTCCGGACAACATACACCCTTTTTGTTATCGGCCTCGTAATACAGGGGTGTGTTTTTTTTTTCCCCAATCCTTGAAGTTTTTTGCCCATTGGCCAACAACTTCTCCCCGGTAAATAGGAGAATCTCCTCATGAGCAGTTACCCTCTCCCCCCTATTCCCCTAGA
>Ga0179593_1396108_pt1 | contig 15804 bp, 24 predicted proteins | sample CZODoug2_1_08_16_FD_185931 | JGI IMG/M metagenome (GOLD analysis project Ga0179593, IMG submission 185931) | Vadose zone soil fungal communities from Angelo Coast Range Reserve, California, USA - CZODoug2_1_08_16fungal (PacBio error correction) | ecosystem: Environmental > Terrestrial > Soil >... | reverse complement strand
CCCTTGAGCCGTCCATGTTAATTCGTCAACTCATTTTTTCCCCTTCAGCGATGGTTCGTGCTGTCCTCGGATTCCCCGCAACAGGCGGTTCCTGCCCCCGTCTGTTTCCCGCTCGCACCGGGGTACTTTTTCAATGTCTCTTCACCCCCTTCTTTTCCCCTTGAGGACGAGGACTTTTTGACATTTTTGGGCCCCTTCGTCTTTTTCTTCTGTCCCGAGAATTCAGCCCGGCTGTTGGAGAGTTCGACCCCGTCCCCTAGTCCTCTCGCACCGGCGGGCGAAGCTATGGGTGGCGGCGGCAACCGGTAGTTTTGAAGTTGGCGCTTTTTTCGATTTGGGATGGTTTTTAAAACTTCTCTTCGCCCGCTCTTCACCAACCCAGTTTCCCCCCTTCCCCCCCCTCCCACCCGCTTCCGGCGTCCATAGATTTTTGCCGTGGATTGGCGCGCTCCATTTCTAGAGTGTTGACTTCCTTCCCCAGCCGCACTTGCCGGCGTTGTTATGTAATTGGTTGCGTCGACTTTTTGGTCCCCCCCAGCATTTCCCCCCCCCCCCTGTGTTCGGGCTGAATTTCAGGACCAGCCTCGCGATGTTGGCGCACCTTCTCCGTGATTTTTGCCCTTTGGAGTTGTCGTTTCCTTCTCGTCTGTCTTCCTTTTTGTTTGGACCGGAAAGATCTTCCCCCCCTTCCTCGCGGAACCCGTACCTTTTCTTCCCCCCCTTTAGATACATCCAAAGCCCCCGGATTCTTCCCTTTCCTTCCTTGCCTTGCAGCCTTAAAAGTCTCTGTCCCCCTCTCCACCGGCTTGTTGCGGAAAATCGCGTCGCCGTACAATGACACACGGAAGATTCATCTTCCCTTTCTTACGATATCTTCCGGACAGATACTGTTACTTTTTTCGTTCCCCCGTTTTTCTCTGCTGAGCCGCATCTTTGACCCCCCACCTTTCCCCTCCCTCCCTTCGCAGTGAGCGTCTATGAACGATGGGAATGTAAAGGGAGATGTGCTTTCGCTATGCGGCTTTTGCCCCACCATTCGTGTTTTTTCCTCTGGGACTTGACCTGGGTTATGTCGATTGGCGGATGCCGTCTGTCCCGGGTCAGACTTTCGTCCTTTTAGTCCCCTTCATTGCTAATCCCTTTTTTTCTTTTGTTTTTTAGTATTCATCCCGTCCTGTCTTTCCCTCCCCCTTGTCGATCTCGGTTTTGAACGCTTCCTTCTTTTTTTCGTGACGGCAAAAACATCTGTCGCTTGGTCAGCCCTCTCTTTCTTACATGGTTCCGTGCTGAGCTACTTTTTTCCCCCGGCTCCCAGCGGCCGAATCGCGCCTTGCGAGATTTGTTAAGGAACGTTCGGATCTTCTTTTTTTCTTACTACCGGTTTCGAGGTCCTCCCCTCCCCTTATCATTTGTTTTTTAGCGGTCTCCGGCCGCCGACGTAGGGTTTGCCTTACCGTCCTCTCTTCCTCCCCTTTCCTTTTTTGTTGTTCCTCCGAGCTTTCTTGACGTGAAGGGGAAATCTCTCCTGCGGATAGCTCCAGCCGCGGGCCTACAATTAAACAAAAATTACTAGGTGTGCCCCTCCTTTTCGCTTTAGCTGGTAGTTTTATGGCTCCCGAAGCAGTTCCCTTTTTCCTTCCACCCCCCCCGAAAATCTCGGCGGCGATTTTTTCGTTTTTTTTTTTTGGTTTCCCCCCCTCATTTGTACCTTCTTTCTCGCAGCATCACCAGGTATCAAAGCCTCTACCTTCCAGATTGTCTCGTTGTTTCCTTTCGAACTGTTCCTGGTCGACAACGATGATAGGACCTTTTTCCCGATTTCCATCCCCCACGGGGTAGGTGGTTTACCCTTCTCGGCCCCCCCAGTGAAATTCGGCCCTTTTTCCTTGTTGACTTCCTTCCTTCCAAGACGCCCCCGGGCATCCGGCCATGATTTTCCTCCCATACAGGTCCCTCTGAGTTTCAGTCCCTTTCCAAGCCTCGCACTCCTTTTGTGAAAAGAACCCCTGCCCGTCGTCATATCGCCTCACACGGAATACTTTCCATTTTCAATTCTTTTTTATTAGGGGCTTTCCGGAGCAGTCGGAGGATAGTTTCCCCCCTTTTCTCGATGGTCCGTCCGTGGGCCAGCAGGCTCGAGCGGTTTTTTCCCTGATTCTCCTTCATTTCGTCAAGATCCGTAAAAACGGTTCTATCTTTCAACTTCTCCTCCAATGGCTTGCGCCCGTCCCGCGATTTTTTTTTTTTTCGAATCCCTTTTTCTCAGTTTTTCTGGCGCTGGCTGGCATCCACTCGTTTCTGGAAGTACACACTCTTCCCTTCCCTCTCCTCTGTCTCGAGTGAAACGTGAAAGGTTTGGTTTCCCCCGGCTCCCGGAGTTCGATGTTTGGGCGCTTTCCCGAATCTCCCTCTCAGACCGAGTTCGTTCTACCGCCTTTTTTATTTTTTTGACCCTTTTCTCTTCCGACGCGCCATTTGCTGTCCTTCTTTTCAGGCCGCCAGTTGAAACTTTTGATTTTCTCCGTTTCGCTAAACTTTTTTTTGCCAATTATTGCTGCGCTTTGTTCTGGCATTGTTTTTCCAATCAACGCGCTCTTGTCTATGAGGCAATTGCCCTCCCATTCTTCTTTTTCCTTCTACTCAGTGGGAATCTTTTCGCCATGAAAACCAGCGTCTGTTTTTTCTACTTAGGAGCTGTTTACCAGTTCTGGTGTTCTCAGCTCCCCCCATCACTCCCCCCTTTACGCTGGTCCCCCGCCTTGTACTGTCCTTCCCTCTTCCCCTTGCCTCTGGTGCGAATTCCGGCGCACCTTCGGGTTTTGATGAGGAGGGGCCCTTTCTATCTCGTATTTGTCCCTTTTTTTGCAGGTCTCCCGTTTTTTCCGGACAGTTTCCTTTTTTTTTTTCTCTGAGGTCATTGTCACCATTACCTGCGACCCGCTGGTCTTTTTTTCCCCTCTGCTGCCTTTGAAGTTTTTTGGATGCATTTTTTTTTTTTTTTATGTGGTTATTTTCAATTCCCCTTTTCCTTTCACTTTTTATCTTGGGCTTCATCTTCTTTCGATGAAATCCCCCTTTCCTCTTTCCAACCCCTCTCTTTTCATCCTACCGTTTTTTGTTTGTTGTGATCTCTTCTTCTTTGGGCCATCTGTGCACTTTGAAATCGAACGTCCTTTCATTGCACGATGGTCAGGTGCCCGCTGCCCATTCTTTCCCTTTACCCCGCCCCCAAAAACAACTGCTGCCTTTAGCTCCCCTTTACAAGTCTTTCCAAACCACACTTCCCCTCTCAAACATCTCCATTGCGCCCCCGGAGGTCCTCACTTCTTTCCTATCGCTTTGCCCCCCGCACCGTCGTTTCAACCCTCCCTCCTTGGCGCCGTTTAGTGCCCGATGTCCCTTTTTTTATGCATTTCGGGTAACTGGGTTTTTTTTTGTTCGCGGAACGTGGCAGTTGGCTTTTTTTCGGCAGCTTCCCCCCCTATCCGGCTACTTTTCCCCCCCCCAAAATATTTCCATTCTCCCCCTTCCATTTTCCCCCCTCCTCCCAATTAGCATGTGACGCCGGATGGTCCCTTCAGCGCGGACTGTAGTTTCTGGTTAGCCACCTGCTTGAGCTTTTCCTTGGGGTTTTTGCTTCTGGATTTCCCCTCTGCCGGCCAGCAATATACCACTGTGTCGGGGCGTCCTACCCTCCCCCCCTTTACCTCGTTTTTGATCTATGGTTCCTCCAGTCTTCGGATTGCCCTTTTTTCCTGCTACAAAGGTCGGCGAGTAACTTTTTTACGAGGCAGCGGACCTTGCAACCTCAGCTCTCCTTCTTTTGACCCCAAAGCTTTTTTCTTTTTTCTACCGGCGGCGAACCTCCCCTCTTTCTCTTTCTTTTCCCAGTTAGCGTGTGCTGCAGCCGACTGCGTTCGCCCTGCTTAGTCCCCCTCCGCATTTTTTTTTTAACAATTCTCTGTTTCCTCCTCAGCCGAAGAGCCCATCGCATCTGTTACGATTCCACTGGCTCTAGGTAGAATATGTCCCTCCCTTAACTGTTTTTGGCTCCGGCATTTTTCCCAACTTGTCCAGTCTATCAGTCTCTCTTCCCCCCTGCTTATGAGATGACATGCCCTTTTCCATGCGTTGATTTTGCGCTACGCCTTCTTTTATCTTGCACCCCAAACCATCGTTGATTGAGGGCTGTCTTTACTTACGGGTGTTTTGTTTTGCCTTTGACTCTTCTCGTAGTTCACCCAAGCCTTTCCGCGCAGCGTTCAATGGCGTTCCCCTTCATGTGCCCGTCTTCCCCCACCGACCTTTTTTCGACTCCTTTGACCCCCGTTTTTTTTCTCCGCTGGCTGTTATTTTGATGGCCCCCCCCTTTTTCGGAATCTGGAAAGTCCTCGACTTATACTGGGTGACTTGTTTTTGATGAATTAGTCCCTTCCATGAACCGTTTTAACACTTTCAAGATATTTTTTTTTTTGTTTTTCTTTTTTTTTTTTGCGTCAAGCCTACGCTCTTCTTCCTGACCAGGCTACCGCCTGACCGGTTGTCGAGGTGTCGATCACAATTCATTTTTTATGTGGGTGTTTCCTCGTCAGTCCAAAGTTTGCTCGTCACACACTCTTCTTCCCTTCCTCTTCCCCGTGTTTTTTTTGTTTAGATTATGTGTTTGACATTGTTTCCCCCCTGCATGACCAATCTTTTTCTCCGAGAATCCCCCCTCCCCCCCCCCCCCCATTACTAGTTTGTTCGAACTGAAACACCGGGCCCCCAATTCGCCCCTTGAAGGCTTTTTCTTCCTTCCGAGTGTACTTCCGTCCAAAACGGGCACATCCCGAGTTTTTCTCCCCTATTAGCCCTTTTCCGCCGGTTTCGTAGCTATTTTTCTCCGGTTTTTTTCTCCCCGTTCCACAGGTATAAGGTCTTCACTCCCGATGCGTTGCGAGTTTTAAGTTTAGAACTTCACCTCCCCCGTCCTTTCTGGACCTTTTAGGCCCACGGGTCTCCTCGGCCCCACCCTCGGTATGGAAAATAGCGTTTGCCCTGGCAGTTATCCGTCCCCCTTTTCCCCCGCGGAGCCTTATTTGAAACCCTGTTGGTCCTTCCCCTTCCTTCCTGAAGATCGTGACGCCGCGTTCATTTCCACCTTCAAGGAACTTCGCAACTCTTTTTTTTTGGTTACAAACCCCCCAACCGCAGAGACCTTCCTTCGTATCTGCCGATCTATTTTCCGTCCATTCGTGCGGGAAGTCTTGGCCGCGTTTTTTTTGGAGATGGTCCTTCCTTGCCCCGCTGTTTTTTCGTGTTTGGTGATTTCCTTGGACAGGGCTTCCTAGTTTTGCTTGACCAGGATTTTTCACTTCTTTTACCTTTTTTTGTCGTTGATTTATCGAAGATTCCGGCCCTTCGGTCTCGGCCACTTGGCTTCGGCCCGTATTCCCCGAATCGAAATGCAGGCGTCGAGTTCTGCTTTGTTCGGGCCGGCCCACGCGTTCAATTTGCCCCCCCTTCAACAAGACTCTGTCTTTGCTTCATTCACGCGTCTTCGGAGGGCCAACCCCCCCGTGCCGGGTGTTTTTTCAGATCGCTGTTGCCAGGCTGCCTTCTCCCCCCCTCTCCCCTTCCAGAACGAATCTTCGACCCGACTTTCCTTTTCTACGGCTTTCGCGTGACGACTTGACACTTCTTGGGCAATTGGGAGAGCTGGCCGAACACCCAGATGGATGCTTCCGTTTTCATCCCCCCCCCGGCAGCACCGCTCAATTACCGGGTTTTTCGCTGTAGTCCCTTTTACCGCCCCCACGATCGGCGCCTGCCCATCCGGCAACACGTCAACATTCCTGCTTTTCTTTCCTCCGGGGAGTGGGCCGAACGTAGGGGAAAACATTCTTGGTTGGTTGACCCTTTCCGCGGCGCCTAGGTTTTTCCCTTTCTCGAAAAGCTTGCCCAAACTGCTCCTCTTTGCCGCGACCAAATGGTCTCTCGCCCCCGAATTGGACCTTGCCGAGGTTGACGCGCCACCGTTTTTTTCCCCCTTTTTTCTTCGAGGGGAAATTTGCGCCATTCGAGGTCTTTTTACTTGGAGTAGGTTTGCCCTTTTCATGCCCCTTCGGTTCCCCGTTTTTTTTTTTTCAGGTTCACGTTTCTGGCACGTTTTCATTTTGATGCGCATTTGTCCTCCCCCCCCACATCCCCTGTCCTCTTGGCAACCCCCTCATTCATTCCCGTTCCTGCTCCCACTTCCCCTTTTTTCCCCTCCTGTCACATTGCCTTCCCTTTTTCCCTCTCCGTGTGTTTGTCAGATAGCTATGTGGGACCCCCCCCCCTTGCATTTTGATTGATCTCACCGAGATTGAATGCTCCACGCTGGGACAAGACTCTAAGTCCGAATCTTCCGTGGTGGTTCGGCCCTTTGTTTAATAGATTGGAATCCCAAAGGGCGATAACTTTTCCCCCCTGCTTCGCCTCGGTGGGTACTTTTTAAACATGGATATCCCCCCCCCCCCCCCCAATATACAGATTCCTGATGACCTTTTTCCCACATTACAGTTGCAATCATGGCGCATTTGTCCCCCCCCTAGATCATCAGCCCGGTGTCCCTCTGATCGCCCTCTTTTCGGCCACGGTATGGGAGACTGTGAGGGCGTAAAGTTTTCCGGTTGTTGTTTGGAGGGTTTCAGTGCAGCTCTCTGGGCACGTTTCCTGGATTCTTTCCCCGGTCCCAGTTGCTGTCATCCCCCCCACTCTTGAATACGCTTCACCCACATTTTTTTTTTAAACGCCCCCCTCGGCCCCTTCACGTTTGCTTTCAAGTTATTGCTGTTCATTGACTTCTTTTCGCGCGCCGGTTGTTTCCGTCGCGACGTTTTCTACCGCGACCCCCTTCCGCCTGCCGGTTCCTTTTCGGTTGTTTGGAATGACCGTATTTGAATTCCACTTCTCCTCTTTGTTTTCCCTATTCCCCCCCCTCCCCATGATCTAGATGGTCGTTCAGCGGTCGTCCTTTTCAGCTGCCACCGCGTTTTTCGTCGATCTCGTGGACTTGAGGCGTTGGACCTGGGGACAACCCATCGACCTCGAGATGTACCCCTATTGGCTGTTTTCCCCCTAGATCCCCTTTTATGTAAAGCGCGTTCTTCCCTTTTTTGGACGCTTTGCCTGATATCTGTTTTTTCCTGCCGGTCCATTGTTTCCACTTCCCCCTGCCTTCGGCGCCGAAACCATGCGTCGTCATCCTCGGCAATCTTCCACTATATTCAAAGTCCATTTCCCCCTTTTGAAACCCCAGCACGACGCCTGATTTTTCTCCCCCCTGGCCTTCTCTCCCCCCTTTCCCTCCTTCCGATGGCGTGTCTTTTGTCCTTGACGATCCCCCTTTTTTCCTTCGGTTGGGTTCTGTTGCTTATTGTTCCGCTTTTTCTTTTCCCCCCCCCCCCCCCCACACACTGCGAGGGCCTTCTTTTTGAATGAGTTTTCCCGGTTTTATGTCTCTGGGGCCGTTATCTTTCCCGTTCTCCCTTCTTCACCTTCCCTGAATCGAATGGCTTCACTTTGTTCTTTTTCCCCGTTGCTATTACATATCACCTTTTCTCTACTGATCTGCCCGTGCCTGATCTCGTGTCGGACTTTTTTTTTTGTTACTTCCCCATGGCTCCCCCGCGAATCTGTTTCACCTTCCCTCCTCACTTCTTGAACTGGACCGTTTTTTCCGGGCTCCTCTACTTTCAACTTTTCCAAGTCCTTTTATCTCCTCGCCGATTCTTTTTTTTTTTTCCCCCTTCAAAAACTCGTTTGATGCGAGTTCTATTTGCCATTTTGGTTTTTTTTTTGGTCACCCCCTTTTATTATTTTGTTATTGTTACCCTGCCTAAGGGGCGATCGATAATCTTTCGTGATTTGTGCCCTTCTTTTCACCCCTTTCCTTTTTCATCCTTTTTGTTGTTTGTCGCAGATACGGAGCTTGACCGGGATGCTTTGACCATCCCTTTTTGCCAGGTTCTTTTTTCTTCCTCCCTACCTATTGAATTCCAACAAACCTTCGCCTAACAAACCCCTTTGTCGCCCCTGAAACCTGGCCCGTGTATCCCCCCGGCCAATGCTCGACCCTGAGTTTCCTTCCCCTGGCAAAACGCAATTTCCCCCTTCCCTGCGCGGATCTCTTCGGCAGGATTGGATGCGGGTTCGTTTTCGTTTCCTTCCCCCCTCCATCCCCCCCATGTTTCTAAGTTTTTTTTCAACTACAGATTTCCGAAGTCGTGTTCCGTCGCACTCCGGGCCAATTGTCGACCCGACTTCTCTTCCCAGGTCTCTTCCCCTCAACCCGCCACCGGTCGGTCTTTTTTTTTTAAAATATCGGCACCCTGATGACTGTGAGAATTCGCCTCCTTTTCCCTCGTCTTTTTGACCCCCCCCCTTCCGGACGGACGTCCCTTCTGACACTTTTTCAATTAAACCTCCTCGTTTTCCCATTGTAAGGCCCCTTCGTAACTTTGTTTTCCCCTACTAACACCTCCGGTCATAGGCGTCCCTTGGCCGAGTACTGTCCTTTTTTTTCATTCAGGGTGTGTTTACCCCGTTCAGCAATCCAGGAGGTTTTCCTCGTTGATGGGGACCTTTTTTTCCCTCCTCTGCGCGTCCAGTGTCTTTGGTTTCGTGAGTGTGCCCTTCATACCATTCATTCTGCCTCTTTTTATGGCGGATTATGTTACAATCTGTCAGAGTTTGTCTCTTCGCGGAGGTTTTGTCTTCCAGACTATTTTTTTCGCCACCCTGAAGTGTCATTCGAGGGGTGTCTTTCTAGTCCTCGGTGACGAGCACCCACATCGTATTCTGACCCTGCAGAGCAGCGTCCTTCCCTTGTCTCTCGGGAACCCGGATTTAACAGCCCTTCCAGGGGTCATTTTTTGTCGGGTCGTTCCCTCTTGAAGGTCTCGTCTCCTTTTTACAGTTACAGATTGATCGGTAGTTTCCCTCCTTCTCAGCAAGGAGTCCCTTACCTCTCCCTCTGAGCTTTTTGTCCATTGGTCTACTTCCTTCACCAAGTTTTTGTGCTTCAGTCAGACACCTCCTTTTTTTGACCAGTCCCCAGGGTCAATTTCTTCCTTTTGCGTGATTCCTTTTGCTTTCAAAGTCCGGCTCTCGTCGTCCGGTTTTTCCCATGACCCTTTCTGTGAGCGCCCCCTCCCCTTGTGAATTTTTCGATTTCACACTCGTTGTTTTTCACAAGGTGGTATTCGGCGCCTATGGTTTCACCCCAATCTTTTTTTTTTCGCCAAAAATTGTCCGACATGCTTGGTTTTTTGGGTTTCGGCACGCCCCCAGAACTTCCTCCCGGAAGACTTCTCTTTGCATAAGGAGGCCCCCCTTCTTGCTTTTTCTTTTCAATTTGCGGCTCGATGTTTTAATTAGTTCCAAGGTTCTTTCCCGGCCCCCCCCTTTTCTATTGGTGTAATATTAACATTTCGAGCTTTTTGGCTCTTTTCATCGGGCCCTTCGCCTGTTTGTAAGTCAATCTGATTCCCAAGGATGGGCGCCATTTCTTTTTCTATCCCCATTGGTCCCCCCTTGCCCTCCCCCCCCCCACCGATCCTACAATTCCCCTCTTTTGTTGTTGGTGAGATTTTGATCTTCCTTTTTTGTGACCCCTTTCTTCCCCATTTTGTCCTCTTTAGATCGTCCCTGGGATGCCCATCGCCCTCTTTTCGGCCCCCTATTCTTTTTTTCATCTCTTTTCAGTCACCCAGGGCAGGGCCCAATGGCCATTGAATTGCCTTCTTTCCTTTTCAAACTGTCAACCTTTTTTCCCATACGACTATTCCCCCTTTTTGCCCCCCATACCTTTCCACCGACCTCTTGGCTGAATGTCCCTCTCTTCAAATGGGCCGAGTTTGGCCAAGGATCTCCGTTCGCCTATCGGTATGGCTTTCTTGTGTTCATGCTTCTGGCGGGATTTTTTTTTTTTTGGCGGCGGACTCCCTTGTCGCCATTTTCCCCCGTGCGTTTATCTTCGCGCTTCAAATAGGGAGCCCCGTCTTTTCCCCATTCCCCACTTTTTCCCCTTAGGCCCCTTCCTTTTTTTTTACGCCCGTCACTTAATTCTTTGTCTCTTTCCCGGAAGCCTTCAGCTCCGAGTTTCGTTTTCCTCCGACACCATTCCCTTCCTGCTTTCCTGCCGCTTTTTTCTGTGCTTTTGTCCTTTTTTTTCGTTCGACGGCTTCCCCATGGTCGGCGCATTCCCCCTCTTTGCTCCCTTCACCCAGACCAATTCCCCTGCCGTTTTTTTTTGCCCACTCTCTGCTATCTGTTCATCATGACAAAGGCGGGTCCTGCCCTCTTTATGTCCTTTTTTTTTTCGCGGTCGGTCGTTTTTTTTTCCGCGCATGCCCCCCGGCTGGACACCGAACCCTTTCTGCCTAGAGACAGTTGTTTTTGTTTATTGGAAAGCTTCCCCCACTCGTTTTCAGGACCGCTTTTTCTGCCCGAAGCCTTTCTCCATGCCTCCGTCAGCCCGGTGCTTTTACCCAAATCGTGCTTCCCTTCCGCCGCCCTTTTTTTTGCCGCCCGTCTCTCGGTTTTTTTTTGTCATTTTATCTGCCAAGTTTCCGGTCGAATATTTTTCCTTTCCCAGTCACCTTCCGACCTCCCTTGGCCCTCCGTCCCTTGCCAAAGGCTTCCGGCTTGCGCTTGCGCGGTTACCCCCTTTTTTTTTTTTCCGATGCCTTTCTTTCCGTATGGAGGGCTCTATTTCACGCTTTTTTATTGACCCCCCTGGCGTGGTTCTTTCTTTCGGTGGAACTGTCTTCTGGGGTATTTATGCTTCTTGATTGATGTTTCTTCCTTTCGCGCGAAGTGCTAGGGAGACTACCCCAACGCCATGGTGAAGTATTACTCTCACCCCTTTTTTTCTTTTAAGATTCTTATCCGGGACGCACTTTTGTTCGACTCTCGGCGTTTCTGTAAAACCCACGCTCGTTCTCCTTCTCTTTGTTGAAGTGATTGAACTACTCTCGTGCTGGATAATCTTTTACTCAACTTTGTCTTTCCCAGTCCCTTTTCGTCAATTTGGGGTCTTGCGGAATTTAGTTTTGGGCGTGACCTTCCCCTCGGTCCTTTTGTCTGCATTTCTCTTTTTCCCTTTTTTCCCTTGTAGCTCCCTTAAATTTTCTTGGTGGGAGGCGATCCCTTTCCTCTCTGCAATTATCCCTCTGATCCTCGTTTTTTTTTGGGTGTTGCTGTGCCCGAGCTTTCCCGTTGATGCACTCTTGCCCCCGTATGAGAGTCGGTTCCCCCCCCCTCGCGCCCCCCCCCCCCCGCACAAACCCCAAGGACGTTATCGAATTTCCAACTCTGCAGCTGCTCCCCCGGTTGCCTTCATTGGCTAATAAGATCTGTTTTTTCCCCCGCACAACCCCCGAATGTCCAGCCGCTCTTTTTATGCCGACTTGGATTTCCTTAGAAGATTCCACGCCAGGTAGTACGTCCCTCGACTGTTCCCCCCCTCTGCGTGCCTTTCTCTTTTTTTTCCTTCGGACAACAGCCGTCCCATGTCCCCGAGATCCCCTGGGCGACCCCTTCTCGCTCAATGTTAGTTGATTGTGGAAAACTTCCTTTGCACATTCCTGTTACCTGACCCCTTTTTTTTTCGCGGTCTGTTGACAGCCGGTCCTCCTTGCCTGAAGCATAATCCATCAGCCTGTACCCATTAAACAGCCCTTTGCCTCTGTTTGTTGCAATACGCCTTCGTTCCCCCCCTCGCATCCCCCGTCCAGGGTCATGGTGTAAACCTTTGCATCCCGCCGTTGGATCAGTGGTGTCATTCCCCGAGTATGGGGCCCAGGCGGGTTCTTTCTGCTGACCCCCCAGGACTTGATTCCATATCCCTCCTCTTTTGGCAGACAATTGATTTGCACGCGGATTGACTGCTCGAATGACTTCGTCTCCCCGGCAGGCTTTTCCCCACTGGCCGTCTTTTAGCCTGTTTTGCGTTAGGTTGTTTCCTAAACACTCTAATGTAGTCACCGCGGTCTCCTGTTATAGCTTCTCGTTCTTGTTTCACAGTGACTCGCTATTCTTTCCTGTAAGCCTCTCAGTACTGTCGATAGGCGCCTCTTTCCTTTGGACTTCCTTTTTTAACCCTTAATGCTTCCTGCTGGGTAGTTACTATGTATGGCTCCTCCGTTTTCCCCCCTGTTTGAAGATGCTTCCGTCTCCCCCAAGCGACTCTGTTCACAAGGGAACTTCCTTCCCCCCGCTCTCGTTCGTTCAACTACCGCGTTTCGTCTTTGCCCCCCTTCGAATAAACATTCTCCTTTTCACCCTCCGTGTGTTGAACGCCTTTGCCTGTTTGAAAAACCAAGCCCTTGTGACGCTCTTTGGTTGCGAGTTAACAGCGTGCTCGCGGAACCCACCGTCCATCCAACTTTTTTGCCTAGACCACCGGCAGTTTTCGTTCCGCAACGAGCAGCTCCTGATTTCGATTCCCCGGTTTTTTAGTTTTTCCGCAATCTGGGGATGGGGCACCGTTTGGATTTTTCTTGGTAGTATACCCTTGCCTTATGGTAGTGCAATATTCATTTCAACCAATGAGATTTGTCAAGTGTCCTCGGTTTTTGTTTCGTTTATTCCCTCCAGGTCGGGCCTGGTACCCTCTGAATTCTTCTCTTGAGATTTCCCATTGCCATTTAGGTCCAAAGATCTCTCTCCTCTCCCATCGTTTTTTTCTTTCCCTCGATCATCTGGTGGACACTCCCGTTCCGCATTGTGCACTTGATTCACTTGACCTTTAGTCGAAGCTGTTTTTTTCCCCTGCTTTTGGTTGCACTCAAACCCCTACGCCTGATGACCCTTGCTCGCCGGTATGTTTTTTTCTTCTTCTGCACAACTTACCGGTCGAGAATTTCCCCGCCCCCCAGTTTTAAGACTTCCTCTCCGTGCCTCCGCGTCAGCCGCTGTTTTTTGTCATCGACCTCTGGCCGGTTTTTCTTTTCCGGGCGACTCCCCTTGGTTTTCTCGTGGCAAAGCCTTTGTGTTTTTGTTTCGTTCGTGATGTTTTTTTTTCGCATGGCTGGTTCCAAACTCACTAAACCTACACCACACCGCCCTTTTACATTACACTTTCCAGGGATTGCCGTTTTCCGGTACTGATTTATTTTCTTTCTGTGTTTTTTCTCCGAGCGTGATACCAGACAAGCTACCCATCTCCGCCTCTGAGCTTTTTTCCTGGATTCTGTTCGACCTTCTCTTCCCCCTTTTGGTCGTGCCCCGCACTGACCAATTTTGCTGCTTTTCTTTTCGTTTGAGATTCCCGTCAAATCATTTCTCCCACCCGTTTGCCCCGGTCGCTTCCCGTGGCCCCCGTGGTGGTGACCCCGTCACTCTCCTTCCCCTCCGGATCGCGCTGTTCAACCCACCCCTCGTTTTCTGCCCGGCTGGATTTTTACAAGCCGTCCCACCACTTGGCTTTCCCTGAAGACCTGTAACCGTGTTCGGCTCTTTTTCCCGCCGATTGGTCCCCCAACGGTTCCCCGGTCCGCCCCGCCCTTCCTGGACCAGTTCCCCCCTTTCTTCTGCTCTGTTACGTTGTCAAGGGACGGGTTTCCACCTGAACTCTCTCCCGCCCCACAGACCGTGCTGGCGCCCCGGCCCTCCTTTCACATTGGATACGTCTGTCACGATCTGGCGTTCCCGCTAAATAGGGTTTTCTCCTTTTCAGTGGTGTTGCCCCCTCTTATGCCCTCCCTGCTTTTTGCAACCCCCCCCCCACAACCCCCTCTTTTCTTGTCCGGCCTTTAAGAGGCTTGGTTTTATGTCTTTCCTCCTTCCGTTATTCTTCCTTCTGTCCATGACCCCCGCGAGTTCCACGGCGTGGGGCTTAGTAAAATGGTCCCCCTGGTTTTTTTTCTTATTTCCTGACCCTTAGGATCTTCTTCTCACCGTTCGATCAGTCCTTTCCTGCTGTTAGGCTTTTCTTTTGACGAATTGGGAACAAAACCCCCCGTAATCTGGATAAGTTTCTTAGGTATAACCTGGGGACGCTGTTCCGGTGACCCGGAGTTGAATTCCATCTCCGAAACCCCTGAGCCAGGAGTGCCCCTGAATTTGGTTTTTTGCGTTGACTTTGTTTGCGGAACTTTTTTTTCTCTCTCTTTGATTACCGCGCCCGTTTCCCTCGGTGATCACATTTGAAGGGGGTTGTACTGTCCTCCGTATTCAGCAAGTTGTTTCAAATGGCTTTGTCCATCCTTTCTCACTCTCTTTAAGAATAATCCTTTTTTTTTTTGTTTTTTTCCCTGATGTGTGAGCCCTTTTTTGTCCTCGTCCCAGGTCTTTGATTCCGAATCTCCCCCTCGCTTCCTTACCCGCCAACATTACTATGTTTAGCCCTCGAGTTTGTCCCTTTTGCCCCTGTCTTGGCCTTCTTCTCCCGACGTAGTTCCCCCCCTTTTTCCCGCCCACCCCCCCCCCCCCCTGCCATCGGACTAGTTTTAGGAAACGCTCCGGCTGTTTTCCTTTCACCAGCCCCTTGGTATCACACTCCTTACATCAGATGCGGAACGAGCGTTTTTCAACGTCCGTCCCTTTTGCCCCAGAATCGGCACTGGTCGATCCCCCCTCTTCTTCCCAACTCGGCACTTTGCATTTGAATTCGCCATTCTCCAGCCTCTGGCTTTCTTTGCACGTTTTCGCGGACTCATTTCCAGATCGACTTTCCCGCTCCGTCCTCCTTCCACCGCTTCCGTTCGTTGCAACCATTACCAACTACCCTTTACGTTCCGCGTCCCCCCCCCCCTTCTCCGATCTCCTTCATCTTCCTCGGGTGATCTGACGCGTTATCTCTGGCCTTTTCGGAGGTCTGGGACCCTTTCAGGTCGGCCGGTTTGTCACCTTATTTTTCTTTTTCATATTGCGACTATCCGTGTCTTCATTCTGTACCCCAAAAGATTGCCCAGATTTTGCTCGGCATTCTATCGTTCCTTTTTTAGTAAGATTTCGAAATCTTTGACTGCGTTTATCCTTAGTTTTCTTTTTTGGGGAATCCCCCCTCTTTTTTTTTGGCCACCTCCTCTATGCTTTTAATATCGTCTTTCCGTTTCAAACCCCCCCCCCTTTTTGCCCTGCTGAGGGCGATGCGTCTTGCTGTCCGTCCCCCCCCCGTCAGCCCACGACCTTCTTCCCCGGCATTTGTCCTTTCTTCTGGCCGGGTTTTTGTTCGCTAGACTGCGCCCCCTTTCCTTTGAGGGTTGTTTTTCATTCTCCTTTGTTAACATTTTATAGATTTGTGCTTCGGGCAGAACTCACCCAGACACCCCTCCCTGCACTTCCTCGCGCCTTTGTTTCCTTCTGTTACCCCCCCTCTTTCCTTCTGCTTTGAGCCAAATTCCGGCCCCCATAACCCCCCGCTTAATTGAGCTGTACGGGATGGAAGGTTTTCCCTGACCCTTTTTTTTTCCCACAAGCCTGTTGGGTGAAGATTTAGGCCGCCTTCCCAGTGCGCTTGCGAACAACGCCTCCCACCCCCACGCGTTTTTCCCCCCCCTTCGCTTCCGGCCCTCCCTTTGCAGGGACCAGCTTGATTGCGTGGGAGATGAGGGCTTTTCCCTCTTTGCTTTGTTTTCCCCCCTAGGCCCTCTGGCTTTGCCCTGCGGGCAGGTTTCCGCCGGCAATTTCTATTGGTGCAACTGTATTTCAAGCCCCCACCTGCTTATTTCGTTTCATTCGGTCTGCTTTTGGAAGCCACTCGATGCCAGTGTCTCGAAATCTCTGGATTCTCTTTTCGATTTCAATGTCCCCATTTTTCCCCTCTTTCCACCC
>Ga0179593_1638559_pt1 | contig 15805 bp, 20 predicted proteins | sample CZODoug2_1_08_16_FD_185931 | JGI IMG/M metagenome (GOLD analysis project Ga0179593, IMG submission 185931) | Vadose zone soil fungal communities from Angelo Coast Range Reserve, California, USA - CZODoug2_1_08_16fungal (PacBio error correction) | ecosystem: Environmental > Terrestrial > Soil >... | reverse complement strand
CACAACCTCATCCGCGCCCGCGTTTTAACCCTCGAAAATTATCCCGCGTCGTGGCCGCCTACATCTCGTAGTTAGGAAACCCTCCCACCCTTCCTCTTTGCGCGAATGGGGAGTTGAACCCCCTTCCCTCCTAACCCTCCTCCTTTCCGCCAAGACACTCAATCCTATTAAAATGGCCCGGTCCTTTTCCGACCTCCCAGAAACACGCAATTGCATACAGAACCCCCAATTCACAATTTTCCCTCCTCATCCAAGAGCCCCCCACCCGAATCCTCCCCCTTTTTTCTCTTCCCCTACCCCACTCCCTCCCCTGACTTCAGACCCCCCAACCAGCCCGACAAGTGCCCCCTGACTCCAACTTGGGTGGATGCGTAGCTTAGGTTTCCTACGAGAGGCCCCTCCTAGGTCTTCCTTTCGAGTTTATGTACGTACGATCTTCTTTAATCCCTTTTTGTTTTTTTTCTGAGATTTTTTTCCAATGTCTAGTCCCTAGTTATTATGTCCATCGCTATATCTGGTCTCCAAGCAAGTTTTTTCCCTATTGTCGCCTTCCAGCGGTTTTTTTCGTAGTTTTGGGGGGCGATGAAGTAGTTGATGGCTTTTTTGTTAGGCCTCGAACAAGGCCAGGTTAGATGGGGCGGATTTTTTCTCTTGTCTTGGGGGTAGGCGATTTCTGCAGGTTTTTTTATTTCTGTTCTTTTTGTTTTCTAACTGACGGGACATTGTTCAGTTGTATAGCGGATCTGGGGGTTTATTTTTTAGGTCCCTTTCGACGGCGGACCTTTACCAGCTTTTTCGGCCTGGTTGGAGGTTTATACGACCGGAGATTTATTCTCCGACTCCTTTTCCTGAGGAAGTAGTTTAGAAGTCTCCAGGGTCCTGACCCGGATCGTTTCTTTTTTTTTGCTCCGCCTTTTTCCCGAGCCGATGTTCTTTGACGAAGTTTGTTATTCCGGGCTTCTACCCAGCGGGCGAAGTACCCCGCTTTTCAGCCTGAAGGGGCCTGGCTCTTGTTTTTTCCTTTGGATTACTTTTGCATTCGTTCGGAGTAGGCTATCAGCACGGATTCGCCGGTGAAGAATTTTCCTCAGGTGATAGGACTGGGCCCCCCGGGGCTGGTGAGACAGAAAGAGGTCTTCGTTCTTTCCATTTTTTTCGCCTCCTTGGTCGAGAACGATCAGGACCCAGGTCTGTGCGGCCTCTTTTTTTCCTCGCGGATTTCACTCGTAATTCAGATTTCCCGACTTTCTTTACTTCCGGCTTGGTCGGATGCGTTGCTGAGAGATTGTCGCGCGTCCCTTTTTTGGTTTTTTGGCGCATGCTTAAGGAGCCTGTGCTCGCTTTTTCTGGTTTGGGATCTTCGAGGCGACAATCGGGTCGCTTCCCTATCGTTTTTCCATTCTTACCTTTACGCCACTTCCCCTTTGCTCTTGGGATGTAAGACATCGTCGAGGATTTCGCGGGGCGTGGACGTTCCCGGTTGTGTTTTTTTTTTCTTTTCTGCGACGTGGAAACCCGATTTTCTTCGTGGTTCTGAGTACCTCTTTTTCTTCGGACGCAATGCATATTGATTCTTTTCCTTTATCTGTTTGCCATCGTTAAACTTTACTCACCTTAATATTTTTTATCCAAACGTTTTTTTCCCCTTCAAATCTTTTTCCCTGAATTTGGGAAGGATCCCGGTCGCTGATGCTGATAATGTTTGTGATTGCTAAGGCCTGGATTGTAGAGTAATCCAGATGAAGTCCTGCTTCTCCCCCCAGCTTTCTCCTTACATTGCCTAAAGTTACGCTACCTTTCCCCCCTCTCGAAGTTTTGAGAGGACCCTTTCGTTTCCCAGTCCTGAGATGACGGATCTCCTCCCACCACCTCCATTGCCTCGAGCGGACGGTCACCCAAATCCTTCTTGAGTCGAATTTTCCCCAATCCCCTCCAGAAATGTGGGCGTATTATTTCCAGCTTAGCGTCTAGGTTTCCTTCCACCTTTCTTCCGCGCTCGCCGCGGCTCGGACCTTGCGCCCGTAGTGCAGGATAGGGAGTGTTGATCCATCTTCTCTCCCTACGGTAGGTTGGCGTTTGGGGACGAGGTTTCATCTTCCCTCCTTGCGGGAGAGACGATGCTGGGCGATGTGGTGCTGCGTTTGCATCCCCTCCCTCTTTTTCGAGGCATGATTTTTCTATTTGGTCCTCTATTTAGATTTTGGTGAACCTCCTCCTTTTTTTTTAGAGTCTTTTCCTTCTTGTTTTCCCAAGCGTTTTTGGAGTTGCAGTTCGGCGAAGGCCGTGGAGGGCTGATCTTTCACTTTCTTTCTAGTGACGCGTAGGAGAATATTGCTTCGTCGGACGATTCGATCCGGCTGCGTTGTGGTTCTCTACTTCCTTTTCCCTTTTTTCCCCCTAATTTTTTTGTTCGTTTGAGAGATTCCGTCCCCACTTCTACAGCCGTATGTATGCCTGCCCAAATATGCTCTTCGCGTCAGGGTTCCCCCTGCAACATTTACATCCTTTCCCCACGGGCAGGAATTCCTTGCCCCCCTGCTCCTTTCTTCGATTGTTTCTCCTTACCGCCCTAGTCCACCTTCTTGCAACAAACCCGAAAAATCTCGTTTTCCGATCCAGCCCCCAGAGGTGAGCACCCGTCGCACACATGTTGCATCGGCTCTCCGCAATGTCTGTCTTTCCTAGGCAAGCGTGACTCAAAATTCGGTATGGAACTGCCTCTCCCCCAACCTTGCCTTCTCTCCTTCCTTCAGAGTGGGATGAGATTTTATTTTAATGGTCTCTTTTTCCTAACCTAAAGAATAAACCCCCTTCTTTCGGGGTTGCTGTATGCCTGCCTTACGACTCTTTTTGAGGACGTCCTCGGATTGCCGTTGCGTGGGGAGGAGAGCCGTCCTTTCTTTCGTTTCCCGCGTTTCCCCCCTTTTTTTTCCCCTTGCCCCCTCTACTGCTCGAACTTTCCCATCCAATCGGACTAGTAGGCTGCTGGCTTCTGTATCCAATCGGCAATTTACTTACAAAGCCTTTCTGTCAAATCCCCTTTTTCCCCGCTTTCTCCTATGACATCCTGCACTTCGAAAAGTTCTTTCTCTGGTTTTCCACCCCCCCCCTAGTTCTCCTTTTCTTCCTCAAGGTTTGTTTTGAGGCACCCTCTTCCCGGCCGCTCTACTCTTTTCCTAAGAAAAAATTGTCCCTGGCCTGGCCCAAGTAGCCGGTTGCCACGTTCCTCTTCCCCAAATTTGACGCACACTCTGCGAAATCTCGACGATACATCCCCGCACCACGCCAGCATCTTCCACTCCGTTCCCCCCCCCCTCTGTACCCTTCCCCTTGACTTTTTTTTTCTTCGACCCTTTTTATACTGGCCACCCCCCTGCAGAAATCCGGGAGCACCGCCTTCACCCTCTCTCTTTTCCTCGACCCTTCCCCATGCTCTCCCTGCTCCGCCTGAATCTCGTCCGCCCCTTCCTGTTTATTTGATGAATACCCTCTTTCGCGCCCTTTTCCCCTCCTTTCCCCGACCTTCCAAAATCGAAGAGTCCTCTATCTGATTTCTCCCCAAGCCGCGTTCCCTCTGGCGGTCCTTGAACCTCTTCGGCGTCCCCTAGTCTCAAATGCTGGGACCACTTCGCCGGGAGAAGTCTATACTTTCCTCAATGCAACGTCTTTTCAAGAACCCCCGTTCAGGTTCCCACCCTGCCGGCTGTTTATCTTCCCCACCCTTCACTCTGTCCCTCCGCCTTTCTTTTCACCCCACCTCCAATCTCTATGAAAATTCCCTCCTTTCTTACTACAACACAGAATTCATCCTCTCCTCCTCAATCCTCCTCTCCAATTGGAAATCTTCCTTTTTTCCCCCTCCCCTTTTGTAGTAACACCAGGACCTCCCATCTGCTCTAAGTCCCTTTTTTTTTTTTGCACCCTCCATGGCCGAACATACCCCCCCTTCCGCCAACTTTCAGGCCTAACTCCTTACCTTTTTTTTTCCCCAGAACTAAGACACACCCAGAACAAACTCACGCAGACCCCCCAGACCCTTTCCATACTAAAGAGCCCCGACCCCCCGAACTTTTCTCCCTCCTTGTACTCCGTCAACCCGTTCTTTACCACCCTTAAGACGCCCCTCATTGCGGTAAACCCCCCCTTAACCTCATATTTAAAAAAGTGGTCGAGTAGCTCAGGTGTCTGTAGCGAGTTCCCCCTCTACAGTTATTTTCTTTTCCCTGCCCCGGATTATTATATTTTCCCTCTCGTTGTTGATAGGATCCCCTTCCGCAAGACTAGAACTGTCTCCTATTCTCTGATCTCCTTCTCACTTCTCACTCGCCCCCTTGAAAGATTCTTTCAATCGTTTCCCTTTCTTTCTGTCGGTTCTTGGTTCCGATTTCGGTTTCAGTCGTTGCTTGAATTGTGTAGGCTCTCCCTTTTTGGGTTGGTCTGGGCTCTTTTTAGGCTGGCTTCCTCAGGTGTGATTCTGGCTTGGGTGGCGATGTTGGTTTGTAGGTTTTTTGTTTTTCCTTTTTCGTGTGCTTTGCTACCTACGTTTTTAGCTCCTTAGCTTTTTTTTGCAACGGGTTTCTTGTTTTTCTTTGGTTTTCTCCCAGTTTTTAACTTTCGTTTTAGTTGAGGACTTTTGGTTTCGTCCGTCTGAGATGTATTTCCCCCACCCCTACGCTTTAGTTTCTAGTGATTTTCCTTCCAGTTTTTTCGGATGGCTGAATTACGTTTGGGTACGCATCGTCCTGAATTGAGCCTTTTTTGCAGGTTTTCGATTCGGGTCTTTCTCTGCGTTCTTTTTTGTGGTTCCCTAAAGCCTGCCTTTTTCTCGGCCTCCCCCGGCCGTATTTTGAGGAAGACGACTTTGCCTTCGGGGATTACGCTATCTACTTTTTTTAGACGCGTCGATTCCCGCAGTGACTTCCTTGTTTCGAGCTTTTTTCTCTTTTCCTTTCGGTGTCGGTGTACATACGAATTTCCCCCTCTAGCTACTCTCTTCCCTAGGTTCAGTCAACAGGGCGGGGCTAGGGGCCACTAACTTCTGCGCATCTCCTCCCACCAGCAAGTTTCCTTTCAATAGTGTCTCACCGATTGTCTTTCTTCCCTGTTCGCCATTGAGGCTTTGTCGGTTCACCAGGAGGGTGGTGGCTCCATGGTCTTTCCTCGGAGTTCGGGCGGGCTCATCGTCGAGGGCTCCAATGCGTGTCTCCCCTATTTAGTTCCCGGCCGTGATTTTCTTTTCGCGTCAGTTTCGGGGATGTATAATACATCGTTCTCATTTCGCGGGGCCGTTTTCTCCTTGCTGTTTGTTTCGATGTTGATGGCAAGACTTTTGCCCCTCGGCGTTTTTTCTAGGCATTCTCCTTCCCGGACCATGCAAGAGTGGAGAGTTGCCTCCTCCCCCTCTGTTTTCCCGAGTTTGAAATTAGGCCAAGAGACTATAGCAAGTTTGTCTGCCACCCCCCGCTCCCCTCTTCTTAAGGGCGGTGATGACCGAAGAGCGGTTGTCTTCCGGACTTGTAGATTTGCCGATTGTCAGCAGTGCCAGCCCTTATCCCACGGAAGATGTGCTTTTTTTATCCTCTTCTTTCACTCCAGGTTGCAGCTTGCGCCTGTGGCGTCCCCCACGCGCCCCTCCTCCTATGACGGCGCTCCCCCCCCCCCGCCCTGCTCCGCGCGGCCTTGTCCCCTTTCAAGGAGTCTCTTTCCGCCCCAACCCAGGAAAACCCTCCGCCTTTCCTTCTTTTTGGCGATGTGCTATAGGACAGAGAAACCTCTTTTCCGGCCCAGTCTCCGCCCTCCTCCTTCTCTTCGGTGTCCTTTCGATTTGTGGCGTCTTTCGGGCGCGGTTTGACGTCTTTGCTAGGAACTCTGCCCCTTCCCTTTCTGGGTTTTTTTTCTTGCTTTATGGGTTGGGCGTTCCCCTGCACACCTCCTTTTTCCTGGGTCGGATTTTTCTTCCTGAGTTTATTTTCGCGTTGTGCCAGAGAATCCGGCGCTTCATGTCTTTCTCTGTTTCGCACGAACGTGCTCTTTTGCCCTTATCTTTTTCAGGGCCTAGGCGGAGGTTATGTAACCTTTCCTGAGATGAACCCCCTTGCTCCCAGGGCTTTTTTTCCCCCTTGATCGACGTCATAGAATCAGGCTGTCGAGGTTGACCCTTATCTTTTCCTCCTCCTTGTTTGTGTTTCGTCTTACTCCCCTTCTCCGGATTCCGAGCCTTAAGACACTACGGCGAGTCCGGGGTAATTCTCCAACATACCCTGCCTGCGCCCTTTTTCCCCCCCGCGCCGTTCCGATGCTGCCTCTACGTCATCACTCTCCACCCATTCTGCACAAGCGACAACCTATTCGTAAGCTTCCCGTCTCCCCCTTAAGTCCAAGAGTTTTTCTTTTTCCCACGAGCCCATGCGCAGGGATCATTCCAGCCCCCCCGAGGGCCAGCCCTTTCCCTTTCAACTTCTCGATGACCGCCCCGCGCTTTTTCCCCCACAAATCTCCATCATCCAATCGCCGGCGCCGTTCCGGAGGGCGCGCGGGGTCCTGTCGTTTCCCTTTCTAGCCCTCTCCCTTTTGACTTTTCGAATCCATCCCGACTTTTCCCATGACCTCCCTACTCATTAGTTTTTCGTGGCCCCGAGAGTTTTTTTTTTTTTTTTTTTCGGAGCTCCCGTTCATCTTTCGGTGCATCTCTGGAAAGCCTTGGTTCAAATGTTAGTCTTCGGAGTCGCCCTTCTCGTCTCAACCGGTAAAAGCCTCGGTCCGGCAGTAGGTTGTTTTTTGACCCCCTCTTCTCGGCAATATTATACAATCCAGGCCCTTTCTGGCCAGTCTTTTTCCTCAGCGGTTGAGCATGCCCTCAAAGTCGATGGGCTGCTTTATTTTTTTAATTTTCCCCCCAATGTAAGGTCTCATTTTTTCCCCCCGTTTGCCAGTCCACGATGCCTTTTCGCTGACTTCTTTCTGCATTTGAGTCCTTCCTGAGTCCTATGGCCCTCTTTCCAAGCGCCTCGTTGCCAAGCCTCCACCCTCGGGAAACAAGAGACAGACGCCAACTTGGCACCCAGATTCCCCTCCCTTCCTATAATCCAAATGGCCTGGATACATCCATTCTTTCCCGTTTTCCTCCCACCGCTCCTCCGCCTTGCGCTCGAAGAATACGACATGGTAGCCCCCCCCCGCCGAACCTCCGTCATGCACATGTTCGCATCCGGATTCCAGCAAAAAACCCCTTCCCGTCCCTACGCTCCCCCCACCGCTCGCATTTCCTTCCCCGAGACTTTTAATGACCGAAATTTCTGTTAGGAATTACTATTTTCCGCTCCTTTCTTCCCCCGCCCTGTCCTGAACCTCGTTCCGAGCGTCAGATATAGGGTTCTCCACAAGCCGACTCCCCCCCTTCTGACGGAGTCCCTCGTACCGCTTCCCCTTTATCCAATCTCCTTTTTTGGACAACCACGCGAAGTATTCCACCATAGCGTAATATCACCTTCATCTTACACCCAATAGGCCGGCCCCCGGCAGGTCTCCCCAAGGTGGATCTTCCCCCTCCCCCTCTTGACCGTTCGCTCCCCTTTCACCCCCCTTTTCCCAACTCTACAACCCCTCGGCTTGCCACTTCCCCCTCCGCCACACCGAATTTCATACGCGCCTCGCGACAAGACTCAAACTTCGTCAGTGGGGGACTCACTCCCTCCTTCTACCCCCCCCCTCTGGCCTTTTCCCCTGCGTATGGGCCCGGCGTCGGTACCTTTCACACCCCGACTTTCCGCCAGTCCTCGCCGCATCCCTTTTTTACTCGTCAGGTAGCCCCCCGCACCAAGACCCAGACATCATCCCCGCCCCCCTTCCCTTACAGCCGCCTCATCCTTACAAGGCCCACCCCCCCGAATCGCCTCTTTCTCCTACCCCCGTTCCTCAACCTTCAGCTCACCCCGCCCCCCCGACGAAAAGACCCCCCCTATTTCCTATAACACCCCCCTTTTTAGGTCCTCATTTTTCTTCGGCTAGGTTTCTCCATACCTTGAGTCCGCGATCTCTCTACCACTCCTCGTTGTTTTTTTTTTTTCTTTTCTTCGGCCCCGCCCTAGCCCCTTTTCGCCCTTTTGGATTATGCGACCCCTTTCTCTCCCCCACTGAACGCCGCCAAGTGGAATATCACTCGGTGCTCGGCGGTTGTGGGTTCGTTTTCTTTTCTTTTTCTGCCACGTTTGTGTATTTGCTTCGCCCCACCCCCCCCAGGGTAGCTGAGTTTGTTTCTGTGGCTTTAGTATTTCTCATGGTTCCTTTTCGGGTGTCAGGACTCTTCCCCGTTTGTATGCTTTTTCTTTTTTCTACCTGTCCGGGACCTTTTGAGGAGGCCACAGTATTGGCGTGGTCACATAGGGTTTCTTGATTTCGGCCTGTCTTTCTCGGCCCCCAATCTCCTCCTCGGTTTTTCCTTCCGCCGTTTCTACGACGTCGGAGATTCGGCTTCACCTGCTGACGTTTTCGAGGAACTCGTACTTATTTTTCGGCGCGGCATGAATTAGGGTTTTTTTTTGTCTCCTATTCCCTCCTTTTTTTTTTTCCCAGAAGTTTCCCCGATCCGTCTTGGATTGATTCTGCAGTTTGTTTCCGCTTGCTGGTGTTGAAGATACCCGAAGTGAGGTCTCCCCCTTAGTGTGTCCCGGGTATTGGTGGTGTCCGTTCTTTTCCTCCGAAAGTTTGCATTCCGGATATACCGCTATTAGTTTTCTTTCTTCGGGACGTAAGTTTCCAGCGTGATTCTCCTTTTTTTGACTTTCGAGCTGTTCGAACTGAGAGTAGTAGGATTTTTTCCTTCCATTTTTTTCTTTTTTCTTCGATTGTTCAGTACCCTTGTCGGTGAGTCTTTTTTACTTAGAGTCTGGCAAATTCATTTTCTCAGGCATAGGCGGCGAGGATTAATGTCTTTGGGTGGCCGTTCGCGCAGGCGAGCTTTTTGTCCCCCCTTTTCACGGACATAGCGGCGTTTGTTTCTGCCCCTCTTTTTCATGAGCTTTCCTAGCTTCTCGGGCGGCGGGCTCCCCTGCGGAGTCCAATGCGGTCCTGATTCTTACCGATCGGGCCATGTAGACGCGTGACATCCTGAGTTCGGGGTTGTAACCTCCGTCCTGTATGTCCCCCTTTTGCCATTTTTTCGCTTTTTCGTTTTCTTTGAGTGGATTCGCTTGGACGTTTTGACGCTGCTTCCCTCATGTTCGTAGGGACTGCACCTTCCTCGAGTCAGTCCCCATTGTTTCCTTCTTTGCCCCCCTCTTTTTCCCAACTCCGGTTTTGTTAATAATCACCGCTCCCCATCTTTTTTCCCCCTTCTTCCGAGAGAGCCGGTCGCATGTGTTCTTTTGCTGGGATTTAGAGATTGAAGATTCCTCCTAGTTTTCGCCCCCTTCGCCTACAGTCCGTTTGCTTGTTCTTCAAGCTCTCCTTTAACCCAGTATATCGTTTGCGCCCCCGTGCTTTCCGCGCTGCACCCTAAGGAAGGAGAGTCCTCCCCACCTCAATTCCCTCCTTTTGGAAGTTCCCCCCCTAGTGAGTTTCGTCATGTTTGGCATCCCTCAGCGAACGCCGTGTTGGCTTTATTTTTATCCCTCTTCTTTGCCACCAAGGAGAAAAGGAATCAAAGCCTGGCTCCCGCCCGCCCCCTTTACGAGAGGGCCGTATAGGGATATTTGTTTGATGAATTTCTTTGGGCGTCGATTTTTGGCCAGGAAAATGTCCTCATGCAGTGAGGAGGCATGCCTTTTTTGCAGGGTGAAGCTCAAATCTTTTTCCTCCGCTTCTTTTTTCCTTTTTCTTCTTGTGACCTCAGATGTTCCTTCCTGGGCATGCCCTTCCCCCCGGTTTCATCCTCCATACGGATCGGGTGGGAGTCTAGCTTCATTGTCTTCCTTTTGAAGTCCCTCCCTTTCTTTTTTCCTGAACCCCGGCAGAGTCCTATAATGAGACCCTTCTGGTATGTCGAGGTCTTAGTATCTCTTCTTTTTTTTTATTCCCCCCCCCCCCCTTTTTTTTTTTGCCGAGAGATAACTCCCCCCCTCATGACTCTAAGGAACAGGAGTCCCCTATTTCCGGGCACTTTCAGTGGTTCCTCCAACTCCAAATTAACCACGCCTAATACCCTTCTGATCACACTTTCATACCCTTCGTTCGCCCCCATGCGCCTCCTCTATCCGCGCCGTTACCCATATGTTAAAAAACTCTCAACCTCTCGTCCTCTCCCCCCTCGGTCTTCCAGCCCACCCAGGTGAGGGGGGCGGAAATCTCACCCATGGAATGCCCGCCTCAAGCCTCTTTTTTTTTTTTTCATTACTCCCCCCCGTCAGACGCCCAAAGAGCCGGTATGACCCTAGCCCCTCCCAAATCCCCCCAGAAATACCCTGGTCCCCGTCCGAGCGGGAGGGAGGTACCCCCCCCTTTTTAGGGGATTTTACGGTCTCTTGTTTCCTATAGAATATTTTTTCGTGCGGGCAATAACTTAAAGAACACGTGGTCGGGTTGGTGTTGACCCTTTCACATACTACTTCTTTTTGAGGAACTAAGATCTGGTTTTGAAATGTGCGTTTGGGTAGTTCTTCTTGAACTCCCCCCCTTTTTTTTCGCTCCCTGAAAGCACTGGTCCGCGCCAAACACTATTTTGGTCTCTGCGCGCTCACAAGAATTGGACGGGCGGCTGCTTGTCTCGTCTTCTACGTTGCAATATTACTCCACCCCGATAAATACAGTCGCCCTCAAGACAGCCTGCCTTTTAGAAAGCGATTATTTTGATTACTGGACCCCTTATCTCCTTCTACCAGCGGCCCAAACGATGGTGGCGCCTTTTGTCCTTCCGAAAAGTGGACCGGAGTCTATGCACGCCCGCGAATCGAGTTGCAATCTCCCTCACCCTCTTCCAAAAAGCCTCCCCACGAGCCCCTCGACGATGTCTCTCACGGTTTCCAGCAATGTCTCCCTCCCTTTCCTAACCCCCTATCGGTAATGCCCCCGCATTGTTTTTCCTCCGCTGGATACGACATTGGAGAACTCTTCCTTCTACATGACTGCTACGGAATGGCTCCCCCCCACCCCCCTTCGCCGATAGCAGGTGGCGACCCAAGTCACCCTTTTTTTTTTGAATATCGTCCCGCACTTCCCTGTTTCCCCCGTGTTTCTCTCGAAATTTTGGCAAGCGTTTCGAAGCCCTGCATGAAACCTATTCGAAGCGGCCCGTCTACCTTCCTTCTTTTTCCTTTCCCCCCCTTTTCCCTTATGGGGCCCTGCCTAGACCCTAGGCTGCCTAGCTATACACAGGGTTGGCCACCAATTCGCTTTACACGTCGCTTTCTCCGAGGCAAATTCTTATACTGACTTTCCCCCCCCCCTCCGTTTCCCCTTCTTGCTCTCAAAGCGGCGTCTCTTTTCCACCCCCCGCCCCCCCTTTCCCCTCTCCTCCCCCTGTTCAACACTGCAATCCATAGCCCCCCCAGTTCCCTCTTGCTTGTACGCGTTGCCCACACCGAATTCCACATCCACGAACGACAGACTAACTCGAAAATTCGGCACCCCGCGTTGTTGGCGAAGACCCCCTTTCCTTTTCCCCACCCACCGTTCCCTCAACTTTTCTCGCGAATGGGATGTCGATCCCAGGGCCCCCACACTTCACCTCCAGATTCGCGGACTACGCTGCACTTTTACAAGGGACCGTCAGGTTTCACGACCCCTCCTACCTAACCAAATCGCATTTCAGCCCCGACAAGACCCACCATGCTGATCCCCCGACCCCACAAGAATCTGCCTTGATTCGACATACCACCACCCCGTTTCTACAAAGACTTCCGGAACCAGACCCCACCCTCTCCCCCCCTCCCCCCCCCTATTTGACCTATTTAAAACGGCGGCGTAGCTCAGGGGATCTCTCCCTTGTTCATAACCCCCTCTTCGCAAGTTCGTTCTGTCAGCCGATATCTCTTCCTCCTCCGTTGGAGGATCCGATCGGGCGGCCCTCTCATTCTCCTTCTTTCTCCATATATCACTGAGCTACGCAGTGGGTTCCCATCCTTTTGTCTTTTTTTCGGCGGGGGGGGGCGTGCAGCTTCATCTGTGGGACCGGGGGGGGTAGGCTTCCTTTTCATTCCCCCCCTTTCCCGCTCCATGATGCTTGGCGGGCATGTCTTGGCGGGGGGTAGGCGATTTCGTTATCCCTTTGTACGTTAGTGTTTTTCTGTTAAATGAATTGACCGGTTTCCTTGATTTTCTTAGTCTGGGGAGGTTGTGTTGTAGGTTTCTGTATTTTCCCCCCTTCACGAGGGCCAATCGCGCCCATAGGTTGTCGGCCGTTTTCCCTTTTTTTTCCCCTCCTGGTGCGACAAAGCTCGGGCAGAGAAAGGCACATTAGTAGAAGGCTTTGTTTTTTTTTTTCTTTTATTAATTCTTTGCACGCCGCGGCGCAGCCGTGGCCGCTTTGGATTGGTTGCAGTTTTTGTTGATTCCGTGCTGCTACGGTTACCCGTTTGGTTTTGTAAGATACAGCCGCCTTTTTTTCAGACATGCATCGTTTTTCCAGTTTTGGTCTCGGAGAAGGACTCTGCCTTAGGAGTACCTCTCCGATTTCTCGGGACAATTTTTCCCAGCGCAGGTGATATTCGGCGGTCGCAGAGTTCTGTTTGCGGACCCGGCGGTTTGCTTTTTGTTACAGTTAGCCCTTTACCCTGACGAGACTGAACCGACCGCGGGCCCCCATTCCATTCGCTGGATACAAATGTAATTACAGCCAGAGTCCGGGAAGCGTATTTCCGGCTGTTTCAGGCTCTCGCGATGCTGATGTCGCGGAAATCTCTGCCTCCTGCCTTCCTGCGCAGGTGCTCCTCCTTGATTCGGCTGCTGCTCAAGTGTATTTAGGGCGACAATGACGGTCTCTTTCTTTATGATCGGGCCCCCCTCTTATTGATTCTCCGAGGTTTTAGGGGACATGACTTTCGGGTGGCCAGTTGGCGTCTAGTTTTTCTATTTTTGAGGTGAGAGTTACCGATGCTATTTTCCTCTTCATGAACCCTGTCCCTAGGACTTTTCAGAGGCTCTTCGGGGATCCCCATTGGTTTCCCTTTTATTAGTTCACAAAGACTATAGCACGTCACACTTTCACCGCTCCCCATTCTCTGCCCCATTCGTGGGGATGAAGCTGAGCCGGGCGGCCCTGGCTTTGGATTGTAGAAGTTCAGACTGATTGCATACAGCTCCTGAGCTAGGCCTATTTTTCCGTCTGATTTTTTGTAACCTTTCGCTTCTTCTTCCATATCTCGTTTTTTTTTCCCGGGGCCTTTCCCAGTTTTTTCGCGACAAAGACTCTTTCTCTCCTCCCACCCCCATCCGAGTGACGAGTCCTCAACAGGGGAGTCGTCGTTTCCATGGGCAAACATTCCCCGCAAACGAACGCCGTTGGCTTTATTCCCCCGCTTCTGTATAAGAAACAGATGCCCTTCCCGCCCCTCCTGCGGCTCCTGAAGGGCGGCTCGTTTTTCTATGGATGGGTGAGTAGTTCCCTTTCATCTGTTTTGGGGCGTCTCCTAGGAATGCCCAACTCATTTGTGTGTTGAGCGACTCGCGAGATGTGTGTGGGAACGCATAACCGTCTGGACGGGAGCGAGTGTGGCGTACATTCGTGCCGTTGATTTGAGAGTTTTCCCCCCGACGGGGGGACGGCGGTTGACGTCTGGACTGCAGTACCGGCGGGTTGCAGAGTGGCCCTTCTCTTTGTTCTTCTCGTGTAATGTAAATGTGCTTTCTCTGCCGAACGAGGCTATCATCGCTGAATTGCTCGTCTTCCTTTTCGCTCAGGCTTTCCCAGTGTGATTTATCCTATTTTCCTCCCCCTTTCCTTTTTTGAGGAGATACCGTCCCCCCATCCCCATTCTCATGACCGAGCCAACGGGCAGGAGCATGCTTACCCGTCCCTTAGTCATCCTTGAAAATTACCCAAACGTCCGCCTCCTTTGCGCCCCTGCACCCGCTCCCGGTAAGAGGCCCCTGCCCAGCCACGGCATCCCCCGCCGCGTCCCACCCATGCTCTGAAGAGTCCGAGTCCCGTCCACAAGCTCTCCGTCAAAATTTGGTGAGGCTTTCCCCCCCCGTGCAACACCATGAGCCCTCATCTTCGCCAGAATGTTTTACTAGGCCACTTCCCTTCCGTCAACCCCGCGCCGGATGACAGCAACGGATCACTCTCCCTAGGACTCCTGCCCGTCGAAGCCTTTTCTCCCTTGGTTTATTCGGGGATTCATTCATCTTAGCACCTCCAGCGGTAATAAAAGACCACGGCCGTTTGCTGTATTTTCCTGTCCGACTACTCTTATTTAGGCCCTTTCCGCGATGTTTGAGGTTCTGCGGACGTCATCTTCGGGCGCGAAATGCGTTACGGCGGCAAAGACTACGGGTAGTGGGCCTGCTCGTCATTCCCCCCTTTCAATAGTAGTAGGCTTCCCTGGCTCTGAGATTCGAGGTTTACAAAAGGCTTTTCTTGGCAACTCCAGTCGCGCCTTCTCGCACCCCGCCGCTTCGACACGTGAGCCCAAGTCCTTTATCGGGGATTCATGACAAACTTGTAGAGTTCTTTGCTAATAATTTCACGGCCTGATGTGCTGAGCCCCTTCTCCCTTCCCTCCTTCTTTCGACCGCGTTAGCGATCCCACCGTTTCCTTCCCCCTCGAAAACGAAGCGACGACCAATTCCCCTGTAACTTTTTTTAGAGTTAGAAATCCCCGAACAACTTTTTTGACGTCTAACCCCAATTCTCACGCGTTTCTACATGGGCCCGATGCGGTAAGAATCCCCGCCTCGCATACATGGAGCACGCCCGCCGAACCCGAGAACCTTTTCCCGGCTGTTGCGCCACCCACCCCCCCCTCTCTTTTTTATGATCTCCCATGCGGTGAATTCCAAGCCCTTCCTTCGTCCCGACTGATGAAAGGTTATCCGCTTGGCAATTTATTTTGCCCGCGTTCCCTCCCCCCCTTTTTTTTAAACTCGTTCCGACGGTCCCTCGGGAGCAACTGGAAAAAACTGCCCAAGACGTTTCCTCAGCTCGCGACCCGCAGTCCTATCCCCCTTGTAAAAAAACCGTCCCCGGCGAAGTCTTCCACGGACTCCCGCTTCGCCGCAGCACGGAATGAGAAGAAGTCACAAGGATTTTGAACAGACCGGAACCCACACGGGAAGTCTTCAAAAGATGCCAGTCCTGCACCGGCCCCGGACGGGGTACTTCCCCCCCCCTTTCAATGGACCTCGCCCCCCCTCGCCACCGCACTACCTCCCAAGCCGCTTTTCCAATGGACATAGGCTTCTCACGAGGTAGGTAGACCAATACGAACCCCCCCAAAGAGCCCTCCTTAGACAAAGACCCAGGAGAGCGAGTTTTCTCCTAGAAGAGCCATATCACCCGGGTCTCTGCATACAGCAGAACCTAGTAGGAGAAACCACGACCAAGAGAACAACAATAGTCGCCCGAAAGGAGTACCGAAATACAGGCACTCAACTAAACACCCAGTGTAATGCAGACTACAGGCCACTTAAAAACTTCCAGTCCCCCCCCTGACCTACCCCCCTCACGGACACCGAAATGCCCCCAGCCCCCCGCCCAGGATACCATGCCGAATCGCCTGGCCCCCAACGTCTAGCAGATTGATATCCCTACCCCCCCGTCAACGAATTCCCGGTCCCCCCTCCCCCTCGAAAAGCCATATCCATTTCCACCGTCTCAGGTTTTTCGAGCGAGGTTTTTCCCTCCCTCTTTGGACAGTTCGAGTCTTTTTCCCTT
>Ga0179593_1421294_pt1 | contig 15805 bp, 13 predicted proteins | sample CZODoug2_1_08_16_FD_185931 | JGI IMG/M metagenome (GOLD analysis project Ga0179593, IMG submission 185931) | Vadose zone soil fungal communities from Angelo Coast Range Reserve, California, USA - CZODoug2_1_08_16fungal (PacBio error correction) | ecosystem: Environmental > Terrestrial > Soil >... | reverse complement strand
TTCTTTGTTACATCCTTGCGCAGCCGTTTCTGTTCTCAAAGCTAACCAGTATTGGTGATGTTATCTTCTTCCCACCTAAACTTTCTCTCCCGAATTACGGGGTCCGTACTATTCTCCCTGTGCCCTAGCGCCCTCTTTTCTCGCAGCCCAAAATATCTCCCGAGTTTCCCATTCCTCGCTTCTGTTCGTTTCTCTTTGATCTCTTCCTCCGTACTACCTCTGATAAAGATGATCCTTTTCTTATAGCCCATCCTTCTTTTTCATACTGTTGAATCAAGCTTCTACTCGCGGTCCCCCCGCAGCTCATACTCCTTTCCAATCTTTTCTTTCTGGCTTCTGCCCACCGAACCATACCATCAGCGTATTACTTCACCATTTTGAACGCGTATCCCCCGATTTTCTGGCGCTGACGACAGTAAATATATTTAGAAACGGAATGCAGACTTTGTTTGCTTCCTCGAAAAGGTTTCAACCTAATTCAGGTGCATGACTTTTTTCTACAAGCAACCCGTGAGTCCGCTTCCCGTACCTACTTCCTGTACTAAGACGAGCCCTGCGTCTCACCGACGTCCCTTAACTAACATATTGGCGGCCCTTCGAAACGGATGAGATTTCTTGTTTCTTGGTTGACGTAAGAACGATATTTTTCCATTTTGGAATTTTGGTTTCGTTTCCCTGTGCCCCCCGGCGAAGAACCCTGTTGATTCGCAGGAGGTAACGTGGACGTTAACCATCTAGACGTACGGTCCGTTCCTGGATTATTTTCTATCAAATTTGAAGTGAGGAGTCCCTCAGTCCCCTTTCTCTTTATGGTTGCTGCATCTCGAAGATGTCGTTTCTTTTACATTCCCCTTCTTAATGAAAGCCACTCCCCTTCCTTATTTTTTTTTTTATCTTAAACTTTGACGATCTATGGGATTCTGTTCCTCCCATTTGAATGAAAACGATCTGCCCTCTCCTGAGTTCTTTCGGAGTGCTGACCCATTTGGCCAGCCGTGAAATTGTGTGGACGCAAGACGCGGGGTCTAAGTCTTTGTATTAATGCCTGGCTGTTCCCCATCGGATGAACGACTCCCTGGGTCATTCCCTTCTGTCCACCTCTCCTCTTTGGCGCGTTTCTCACCATTGACCGCAGGATTTCTTCCCCCCCAAGAAACGCGGGGGCGTCTCGAGCAGTTCCTTTGCTTCCCCTATTAAATTTTTCCTAGTTCGTACACCCCTCTTCCGGTCCTAGATGAAGAGAAAGGCACCTTCGAGAGCGTTTTTGTTCGGTCGTTTTTTTTGTTCTCTAGAGCAGAAAGAAGGTTGGACCAAGCCTCGAGAAGGGTCCCGATCAGAAAGAAGTAAGTGCCAACGGCTTATTGTTTGAGGACCCAGTTCGCTTTTGTTTTTCTCACCTTCCCCCCCCCAGGGTCCCTCCCCCAAGCTTTTGACCTCTTGCCAGATTTTTTTCTTTTTTCCCTTTTAAGGTTGGGAACGAAGAACCCTTTCTTTGCCCTTCCCTTTGGTTTAGTTCTGGAACGCTTCCCATTCTCATGACCCCTCCTTCTTCAAAGGCGGAGTGTTTTTTTTTCTAAAATCAGATATCTGGGAATTTGCTGGCCTAGCCCTTCGGTCTAAGTAAGGTCTAACGTTTCGAGCCCTTCGAAACTCTCCTCTATCCTTCCAGTACTTCAACTTAGTTAGAAAATTCTAGTTCCGATCCTTTTCCCTCTCATGTTTTTTTTTCTCGGGCCGGTCAATTTTTTTGAGTTGAGGGTATTCCATTTTACATCGAACAACAAGTGGGCGTGGCCTTCTTTCTGTTTTTTTTTTTTTTTTGCCCGATGAGCCGCATTCTCTTCGTTCGACCAGTCTTTGGCCGTACCACTCCAGGGAAATTTCCCCCGCTGATTCCTGACTCGCTTTTTCGACACTGGTTCGACGGTGGTCCCGCGTTACGCGTCAAGGTCTATCTTTCGTCCTCCGCCCTTTCCCAATTCCCCTCGGCTTGCCTCACTCTCCGTCTTTGTTGTCGCAGCTCGATTTGATTTCTCTGCCGCCGGAGTTCATATATCTTTTCTTTTCTCTGGCCTCCCCTTTTAACGGCCGTTATCTCCCTCATCGACTTTTTTTTTTTTTTCTGTGATCTTTCTCTTGGGCCGGGGACACTCGAACTCCTCTTTTGTATCTCTTCTCCCACATTCACAGACCCTTTAGATCGCCCCCCTTTCAAGGAGCATACAGGTTTCTTCCCGACTTTTTTTTTTTTGCGTTGCAATTACGAGATGTGAAGTCAAATTTTTCCTCGGTCTTCTCCCCCCTTTTTTGTACCCCCTCTCGATGCGTTTGCCCTTCCTGAGGGTACTCTCCCCCCTTTGCTTGAAAATTGTTCTTGCGTGTATCCTTCTTGCTCCTTTTTCTTTACGAATCCGATCCTCAAAGGATTGACTTATGTCCCTCCCCAACCATAAAGTATTGGCCCCTCCCGTCCCCCTCTCGCCCAGTTTTCTTTTCCCTTAGAGGCGTTCACTCTACTCATTTTCTTCCTGCACCGCGGCCAGACGAGCTGATTGGCGTTGGCTCCTTTTAATGTCCCTCAACCCACCGTGGAGCGTAATCACTTTCTTTACCTCATTTCTCCAACTCTCTGAATAAGTTTTTTTGTCCCTTTCTCTTGGCTTAGCCTTCTTCGAACCTTTCCCCCTCACGTCAGATTCCCCTTTTTGCGACTAAACCAAGAATGAATCTCCCTTCCCTGAGCTGGTTGCTGAGTTTTGCCTTGAAACGGTCCCGCCCCACACAGGCCCTCCGTGTCTTCCCTGGTCGGTGGATAGGGAACCTTAGATATTCTTCCCCCCACTCTTTTTGCACGTTTGTTACCTGAACACTATACCAATCCAGAATAATTAAGCTTTATAGTAACTAATAGTTTCATTACTCCCCCCCTAACTTAGTTGTGAACTCTTTTTTGGCTTCCGCTCGATGAATACCAGTGCTATACTCCCTTTCCTCATATTGACGAATGAGGGCATTCCCTTAATACTTCCCAACTCCCTTCCCGCACTCCATGAGAACCCCCCCCCGTTTTCTTTTGTGTGTGTTTTTTGGGTGGTTTTTTGTGTGGGTTTTTTTTTTTTTTGGTGGTTGTTTTTTTTTTTTTTTTTTTTTGGGTGTTTTTTTTTTTTTTGTTTTTTTTCTTTAAAATCAAATGAGTGACTTACATCGGCAATCCCTTTTCTCGTTTTAGACTTCCCGGAAACCCGCGTTATGCCCTCCTCACCGAGAGTAGTAAGTTTACTCCTTTCCGAGGGTCCGAGAAGATACCCTGTCGCTTTGTATCGTACCCACGCGGTGTTCCGTCTTTTCCAGACTGGTTGCCAGACCCCATACGTATCTCGGAAGAGAAGGTTCCATCTCCTCCTTTCCTTTTTAGGATTCTTTTTCCCATACCTTTACTTACTTTGACCGGCCTATCAGGGCTTTCCTCGATGTAGTGTCTTGACTGCTTCCCGAAGATCGCTCGAGTTTAAACGCTTCTGGACGACCCACCCCCTTACACCCAAAGGCGATCTCCGTTTCCCCGAATAAGCGCCCCTCGGCATCTTCCCTTTTCCGATCCCCTTTACAATTTTTTGACGTTGATTCTCAGCTTTCTTCGAACATTGTAGTCTGCGTCCCCGACCCTTGACTTTGATTTACAATGTTTTTTATAATTAAGCATTCTTTGGCGACCCCCCCCCCCCCTTTTGCTCTTTTATTAAACCTTCCTCGAAGAACCCATCTCGGGCTCCTGGTCTTTGGCTTTCTAAAGTGCGAGCCCCATCTCAACATCAGCATTCCTTCTACTTTTTTTCTTAATCCTTTCTGGTCTTTTCTAGTTTATGGGCCCCCCCTCCCCTGTCCTCCCCCCTCTGCTTAGTAGAATGATTTTTTGGAACGCCTCCTTTTCTCCTCCTCGTGTGGTTTTTCGATTATCCTCCCCCTCCTGCTTTTTTCATTACTTCCTCACGCTCTTTATTCGTTTAGAAGTTCCCAATTCCTCCCCCTCCCCCTCCCCTGTTATTTGTGCTGCGCGCGCCCGATTTACGATTTTGTTTTTTTCTTTTGAATGTTCATGATTTAGTGAAAAGGATTCTGATTAGTGTATCGTGGAGGAGTTCAAAGAACAGAAGCGTTCAATCCCCTTGTAAGGTTATCTCCTCCCTTGGCGGAGAGGAGCACCTTACACTCGTCTCCCTCCCGAGCCCCTTTTAAGTGCTTTTTGCCCTTATCACCGCCGCCCCTTCAAATAGGGCTTCCTTCCAGTTTCTTTTTTTGTTTTTTTTTTTTTTTTCCTTGAACTGACTAGGTAATTTTTGCGCAATCTCCGCCTTTTGTACCATTTTTACGCGAGTGAAATGATTAATAGGTGTCTCCTTCCCGTTCTTTTTTTTTTTTTGTTGAAGGACCCCAAGCGCAAATTCTCTCTTTGATAGTGGGATTTCAATTGCCCCCCGCTTTTTCCCCACCGATTGCCAGCCGCCTACCCCCTCGAAGTGTATTCCTAGGGAACTTAACTTTGACTAGCCGCTATTGCTCCAATTCCTTAAGCAACCCGTTCCCCCTCAGCATCCACAGTCTTCGGGTGGTTTCCTCCTGTTTCCCCCAAACTTTTTCCTCTTGCGGTTGGAAGACTCGCCCGGTAACCAACAGCGGGCAGCGATTTGGAGTGAGGGCCCCCCCCCCTTCTCCCTTGTCCTTTTTGGAACCTCGGCAGGTTTTTGTCTGACCTCAGTTGCCTTGTGGTGCCCACCGGATTTGAAGGCCTAAGGGGGTGTGCCAGCGGAAGTTGGTTGTTTTATTCTTGACCCAAACATTGGGATTCTTCCCCCCTCCTCGCTGTTCCCTCTTAGGACGATTTTGTTTAGACCCGCTGACGACATTTGACTAACCCTCCCGAGAGCCGTTCCGTTTTTTTCCTAGAATCTTTTTTTTCCCCTCTTGACTTTCTCAGCATTTTTTTTCTTGCTAGTAGGTCGATTGTTTTCCCCTTCCTCTCCTCTTGCCCTCGACTTTTTCTCCGACGACTTCCGATGCCTCCCCGGGCCAGCTTTTCCCGCGCTTTTGTGCTTTTCTGAGATCTTTTCTGACAGGCCAAGGACCCGTGTTGTGACTGTCTCTCTTCTCTCTTTTCGACTTTTTTTTTAACGTTGGTAATTGCCTTGACTTTTTTCGTGAGACGAAGCACCGGCTCTCCCTCCGTCTTCCCCCCCTTACCGTCCGTTCCATTCGGCTTAGGGGGGCTCCCGAAAGCAGTGGCCTGATCGGGTCCCTCGACGGAAGCTTTTGAGGGTCTTTGCGTCGCCTCTCCCAGCCCAGGCCGCGTTTCCCTGAATTCGTTATTGATTCAGCCGGGCTCCCCCCCTCCTTTGGTTCTTTTTTCTTTTTTCAGGGGTTTGAGGGTTCGGGGTAGCATCTGGCCATTCCTTTATCCTCCCCTTTCCCGGGATCGATTCAGATTGCTCTCCTCTCTCCTTTCAGTGCAATTAGCCGGTTCTACAGTCCATTTGTCACCAAATATAAATGATTATACCTGCTTTTGTCACCCCTTAGCGCCTGGTCCCGCCCTTTTATTCTAGTTGCAGTTTTTCCCTCCCCCACCACATTAGTTAAGAAACCCCCTAGGTTGGCGTGTCAGCAGCTAGTGATTGAATTTCTGCCTGATTTGATCAGAGACTTTTTTTTTTGGAAAATTTTTTTTTCCCCCGGTTTCATCTTCCACCTTTGGTTTTTTTGTCTCTTCGAGTTTCTGCGGGCCGGTCAGGATCTCCCACATCGAAAACCTACCTTTTTGATCTCATTTTGACAGCTCATCAGGCTGTTCCCTTCAGCAAGGCTTCGACCCTTCTTCTGCGCCTAGTTGACCGCGCACTTCAGACCCCCTTTGGAGATTTTCTGACTCGCCCTTGCGACCCCAGCTTTTTTGAGACTCCTTTCTGCTTGCACCAGGCTTATTGAAGGCGTTTGACATTCGGTTTTTTTTTTCCAGACGATTTTTCGCTAACCAAGGATTCTCTTCCTCGCGGCCCCTTTTTATCTTCACTTACGATTGCGGGACCTTTTTTTTTTCACTCATCGGTCAGGTTTTTTTGCCGCCCTTATTATAGTACGACTCCTTCCCTCAACGCCTATATCTTATTTTTTTTGAGTTTCCGACCCCAACATCTTATTTTCCTTCTCTCCCGACTTCGGACCTTTTTCTCCCTCTGTCGTGGACCGACATCGAGAATTCCTGTCCTTTTCTTTTTTTTTTTTCAGTTCGCGTTGGCGTTCAAGAAGAGACCCTTTCGAGCCGATCCTGGTTTGCTCTCCACATGATCAACACTGGCTATCAAGCACCTGCTCGTTTTTTTCGAGCGTTTCCCCTTTTTTCCTCAGTTATTCCCGACCATTGGTTTTGACCTTTCAGCAGAGTAGTGGACCTGCCCCGTCAGGGACGGCCTTCCGCCTGAGTGGTCCGCTCCCCCTTCTGGAGATTATCCTCCCCTCTAAAGAAGGCCCTGTGATATTCGTCTCCCCTTTCAATCCAGTTTGACAGCACCTCCGTTGGTTTTTTGATGCGGGGGTGCTAAACTTTATAGACGACCAGGTCGATAGTGCTCCATCCTGCGTGAATGGTTTCCCCCTCCGACGTCCCAGCGATTTTTTCAACTTCTTCATAGATGTCACACCATCCACGGCATGCTGGATCATCGGCACACGCCCGGTATCTTTGTTTCAACAGTTTTAACACTGACTTTTCCCAAATGATGGCCCTAGACGAAGTCCCCTTGTCGGCCAAATATTTCCTTTCCGGTGATTTTTTTTTTTAGCATTTTCGAGTTATTGTTTAGGTCTCTTTTTAACCCGTACCAAGAAATGTGGCGCATTTTTTCACCCCCCTGGAATTTTTTTAATTTGTCCCCCCAGAGATCTGCTTTCCCCGCTTTTATCCCCATTAGCTGGTTAGTCTTGCGTCCCCCCACTGCCCTGTCGCGAGAGAGGAAGGATCGCGAAGTTTTTTTTTACTTGTGATGCTCACCTCGAAGGACTCCTTCTTGAACATTTTCAATTTTAGAAAGCCAAGATCCCCCGAAGCGTCTCTTATCCTTTCCACTTAAACCCTTCCCCAGGCATATCCCGAAGTACCACCTCTAGGGAGGTTTTTCGTCTGGGCTAAGACGAATGGTTTTTTTGCCTCCCAATGTATCTGCGCCGCCCCGGGCCCGGGTCTCCCAAGATCCTTCCCTGCCTTTGCTGACACCTCTGTATGTCGTCCTTTATCGCCCACTACTTTGGTTTTAGAAATGTTCGATTTAACTTCTTCCTTCCACCAATCCCCCCTTTTCCCCTGTCCGCGCGATCAGCTTTTTTTTTTTTTACAAGATTTAGTGTTTTCTGTGGATTATTAGTATAGTGCCTGTCATCGCGCTGGGCGCTGGGGGCTTCCGCATTTCTTTTCCCCCCCGACAGCCTTTTTTGAGGTCTTGATAGCCCCTCCCCCCTCGCAGATGAAGAAGCGTTTGTCTACTTTTTGCACCCCGCCCCCCTCAAACTTCCTTGACCTTTTATGCCTTTTTTTTTCCCTCGATCTTGGTTTTGTAGGGACATAAGGGCTAACAGGATCCCCCCCCCTTCTCCCGTGTCTTCTTTTTTTTTTGTGTGTGTGTTTTTAAGCTTCGCCACTCCTCCCGCAATGTATTCTTTGGCTCCCCTTTTTTTTTGGAGAGAGCCCTTTTCCCCTTTAGAGCGTCCCCTCCCTTCATTTCTGCCCGTAAACAGACTCCGATCAGCTTCCTTGGGCGACTTCGGATCCTTCCAGTTCGCCTTGCGTAGAAGGGGTCTTGCTTCTTTCCCCCACATCTTGGGAGGTTTTCGTCTAGAGACAGTGAGGTTCGAAACTCGAGTCCTTGAGTTTTTGAAGCGTGTTTTAGCATTATCCCTCCTTCTGGTTTCCCCCCCCTTTTCAAACGTTGGCCCATCCCCCCGTCACCCCAGGTCTACCGTTTTTTTCTGAACTTCTGCCGCGCTTTTGTATGTCCAAACGCCCTGTCTCCAGTCAATACAGAAACATTTTTTTTTGGTTTGGCAGAATTCACTACTTTGTCTTTGCTAGATTTTGTTTTTCTCCATCGCCCCCACCCCTTTCCTTCCCCGCGAGATTGTCGGATGTGCTTATACCTTGTTACCGCAGGGCGTGAACAGCGGTGGGCTTTGCACGTTGCCTTTATGCTTTTTTTTTTGGTTTCCCACGTCCTCCACCCGTATCGGAACGTTTTGGTTGCTTTTCTTTGGGAACATTTCCTGGAGTTTCCCGATAGATTTTCGGACGAGTCGTTCCCTTTTAATACAGCCCGCTAGGGCATTCCTTGCGTTTTCGGGTTTTCGATGACCATGTCGATTTACCGCAAACCGAAGATGGCCAGGAGGGGTTCCATTTGTCCATCATCGATGCCACCCGTATTCCGCAGATTTACTGTCTTGATTTCTACATCTCCCTTTGCAGTCTGGTTTGGCCAATCTTTTTTGGATAGCACTTTTTCTCCCCCTGAGCGTGGGACCTTCCCGATCCCTTCTTACGTTTATCCGGTGTTTTTTCTTCTCAAGCCGTCTTGAGGGTTTATTTCTTTATGGGCTCTCCGCGCTAGCCCCTCCGGAGAATCAAAGAAGCAATTTCAACCTTGCATCTTCGACCCACTCGGTTATCGGAAGTCCATTGCTTTCAAGAGAAGTATTGTTTTTGTTACCTTCTAGCAGAGCCCATCTCTGCGGCATGCTACTGGGACCTTTTTTCGAAATGGCCGGGCGCGCTTCTGGTCTTCTGTGGGTTTGTGACGTGAACGTTGATTTTTGCGTTCTCTGGCCCAAGTCCGGAATTCGGAGCTATAGCCTCCCTCGCGATCCCTTTCTCGCCAGATCTTCCGCTTTCCCGGCTTCGTTCCCCCTTCCCCACTCGCGAGCGGCTCTTCAAATTTTCCGGTCCTAGTCCTCAGAGGCTGACGGTCCTTTCATACTCACCTTTTTGAAGCACTTTGCCGCCTTTGAAGTGGCGCCGATCGATTCCCTTTCGCTTTCTCGACGCTCTCTTTTCCCCGATTGTGTGTTTTTTCCGAAATTTCGCCTTTCATTTTCTATCTCTTTCCCGCCATGTTTTTTTTTGAGATCTGCAGGTGCCTCGCTTCGCCACATCCCCCCTTTAAGATCTTTGTTTTTGGGAGCTACCGGCGGTCCCCCCCACTAATGCTGCTACTTCAGACATTTTCTTGAGAGTTTCTTCTTTTTTGAGCCGGTTGTCGAATGACGAGCTGTCCAAGACACCCCCCCCCTTTGACAGGGGGGGGCGTCACCATTTGCGCCCCTTTTTTGAGCTTTCAATAGTGGCCCCCCTATGTTTTTGGTACGAGCCTGGCGCGCCCCCTTTAATGGTTTGTCGGATGATCCAAAAATAGCTCCTCCTCGCTCCGGTTTCTCTGACTTATTTTCCCCGCCCCACAGTCGTTTTTACCCCCCCCCCTTGAAAACACCGGTGCTCTCTCTGCCGCCGCTTCCCTGGGCTTTATGGACTCACCTTTCTTTCCTTCTCTGGCTTGGAGTTTTTCCGTTGACGACAACATCCCCTCGTGATAGAGGCAGTTCCCAATTCTATGGCTGTTCTCAACATGTCCCGGTTTCATAATTGTTTCCCTTGGGAGCGGCGGTTTTGATTCGACCTTGTCACGAATGACTGCGTTGCGCCACATTTCTCCCTGACCTTTACGGCCCCACTTATTGTGGATATTGCGATTCTACGCTCTCGTTCGCACAGCACCTTTTTTTTTTTCTTTCCTTGCTGGTAGTACTTTTGAAAGGGCTGAGGTTTTTTCATACCATTTTTTTCGTTTCAAGTTTTTTCGGATTGATCTCCCAAGCAGCGCTTCGGTGGTGCTCTCATATTTAGCCCCCCCCGTAATGTTGCTTTCAGGAGGTGTTGGGATCCCCTATTTTTTTTTAGTTACCTAGACGCCACGTCGGCGCGATCTTTTTTTTTCCAGCCTTTAATTGTTCACGGAGAGTTTTCTGCACATTCTCCGAGTGAGGCTTGCTGTAGCATGCACGCGGCACAGATTCTTTGGCTTTCCCAAACGTGGCACCAGTTATTAGACCGCGACAGAGAGGAGAATAGCTGAATGGGGGGATGTTTTCACCCCAAGCGCGAGTTCTCCGTAAGGCGCTTGGACCTTTGTTCCCATTCATTTCGAGTCGGATTTTACTTAGAATACGCCCTAGATTGTTTCTGCAGCTTTCTTCCGACTGTTTTTTTTTTTCTGGCCTAACTTTTTCCCCTTTTTTGATGACGCCGAGCTTATCTTTTCGTTGTTTTTCCTGGCCTTCCAGCGACATTTCCCTAGGCGAACAGTCTATGTTGACTCCCCCGGACTGAGTCAACACCTCCTAAGAGCGTGAGAAGTACCTTTACGCCTCCAGCGGCATCTTCGTTTTTTTCGACCGCCACAAGTAGGCATGTGCAGTTATGTCCCCTTTTAGAATCTTGGATCTTAGCCTTTCAGTCTTTGAAATTTTTGAGGGAGTCCCTTAATAAAGAATTTTTATTTTTGAGGTTGCCCTAGGTGAAGAGGCCCCCTCCGAACACATACTCTACCCCCTCACATACCCATTTTTGAAAGAGTATTTGAAGAAATTATAGACATAACCCATAATCAAAACGTTTCGAAAGTTTTCTAATGATTGAGGCCTTTTTTTGGCGATTGCCGAATTCGTGTCCTGGGTTGTATTTCGGCGCCGGGTGTTTGGAGTTTTTTTTTGCCTTTTTTTTTGGGGGTTTTTTTTGGGCCTTTTTTGGTTGGTTTTTCCCCTGTTCGGACCGTCGAAATCTTTTTTTCGTCGCTTCTGGTTTCGATTTTCCTTTTCCTCCGTTTTGTGGAGTCTGATTTTCAGGAGACCTCAGCGACGCGACGAGTTTTTTAAGGCTTTTCATCCCCCACCCTTCGACAATTCCGTCTTACTGCACACCCAATCTATGGCGACCCCCGCCTGAGTTTGGTTTGGAGTTTTTCCTTCGATCCTCCGGTAGTTTACCCACCTTCGAGCCTGTTTTAGTTCCAGGCGGGCTGGAGTGTTTGGAGGAGGGTTTCAATTCTACTCGGCACAAAGGCTTTTCTAGACAAACCCTTGTTTTTCTTCCTGTGATATTCCCCCTTTGAGAAGGGAAACCCGGATCTCCAGATTTAAGTTTTTTTAGCTATTTACAACCGCTGTTCCTCACCTATTTGGTTTAATTTACTTTTTCACATTTGCCTGGGAAGATTTTCTTGGGGGAAATTCGAGGAGTCTTTTTGTTTACGGGTTTAGGTTATTTGGCTGCCGTCCGACAGGGCGCCATCGCGCTGCGTTCCGCGTCGCCTTTTGACGGACGCCTCGGTCGTTTGTTCCGTCCCCTTGCCCGTTCTGGGGTCCGACACCCTGTTATATCGTTACCCCACTCGTTTGCTCGCACCCCGTTAGGGCATCACCTTCTTATGTACAGAATGCATCCCCCCCCTTCACTCCTTTAACGCCGGCCCCAGGCGCATGCGTTTGGGTATCACTGCCACGAAACAGACCGACGCGTTTTTTTCCCCTTTCCCTGAAGACCTGTTACCGCGTTGGTTTCGAAGATTCCGGAATGTTTTGCCGGTGACTGATCCAAGGTTCCATCTTTCTAATAGGTATTTTTTGCGGACACAAGCGTTTTGGTAAGGACATAGTTTTCGTCGGGAAACAGGCTTCCTTGGCCACCAGCTGACCTTTTTAGATTTGTCATTTGACCCGCTGCTGCAGGGTCCTCCACTGCGATGAAGTTCGTCCAATGATGAGATGAACTCCACTGCTCGAGATTCTGTTCTTCCGGGATCATTCTTTTGAAGGCTCCTCTATGAATTTTACTTCCTGCTCCGCCGACGCAATGACTCTTTGACCCCGACTTCGCTTAAAAACGTCTCGGTGTCGAGACGTTACGCTATCGGTATCGCCGACACCCCTCCTCCTGGTTTTAATGGATCCTTCGTAATTGGGGGTCAATTGGTAGCAAAGCAGGGAGGTCACCCCTTTTTCTGAGCTTTTCCCTAATTTTTCGGTACAAGGCGCCATTTTTCCACTGCGTTTGGTACCGGTATTCTTTGACTCCGTTTCCCCTCCGCCGGCGCATGTAGTCGGCCGCAAGTCTCGTATCATCTGGCCGCTTTAGTCTGCTTCCCCCAGTTATTCCTTTGTCGCGATTTTTGCGCTTGTTTTGAAGTATATTGTTTGTTTGCCATCGGCCATCTTCCTCGCCCTGGGACGTCCTGAGATCGGTTGCTGAAGCCGGCGTTTCTCTTTCTTTTTGCCCCCAGACGTACCCCCGCGAGCGCTGCTTTTTTCCAAATTGTCTCGTGTTCCGTAGCTTGGTCAGTTTCTTTCAGGCCGGCAATCGCTCCCCCCCTTTCTGTTAAGACCCCCCATCCTTTTTCTTTCCCTTTGAGCGCCGCTATTTTAGTTTGATTGATTTCGTGAACGATCCTTTCTCTGTGGCTTGCAACTTCGACCTGCCCGGACCCTCTCTCCTTTGGTTTTTAGAGATTAGGTCTTCGTTTTGCTGCTGATTGCAACTTGGTCCCCGAAGTCTCTACTGCCTACAAACCCCCCCCCTTCCCCCTCGATCTTCCCCCACTCGCCTTTTTTTTTCGAAATCGTAACGACTGTGCGCTCTTTGTTGAACCGCCCCCTCGCTGAGACCTCCGTCTCCGCGGATCTTTCGCAATCCCTACCCATTTTTTTCTTTGCTTCTTAGGTTCCGTTTCTGGGGCTAATCTCGTTGTTCATTATCAATGGGTGTAAATTTTTTCACACCCCGTCGCATGAGATTGGACGTGTCCGCGCCTGGGATCCCGCAAACCTTTCGGTCCTCTCCCTTCTTTTTCGCTCCCCCACCTTTTTGACTTTTTCCTAGGAAACGCGCCGATCTTTTCTTTTGCTCTCCTCTGGTTACGCCCACATCTTTTTCTCTTGGCGGGAATTCATCCCTTTCTGCTCCCCCTTGCAAGATTTAGAAGTTGAGTAACGGAGTTCTGGCCTTTTCGTTCGTCGTAACCCATCTTCCCGACAATAATATCCTTCAGCTACACTGGTTCAATCCCCTCCTTTGTGACTAACACGGCGCTTGGGTGACCTTTGCGCTTTATCTACCGTCGTACAGCCCTGTCTTCATACCCTTATTTGCCCGGCCCGTGACCCTTTTTTAGCAGGCTTTTTAGTCCAAATGCTGCCGGTGCACCCTCGCGGAGTGCGTCCCCCTCCAGCTTTTTTCGGTGTTTCTCTCATCAGAATTCTGCACCGTTGGTTTCCGACTGGCTTTTGTTTGTTCTGCGCCTTCTCCCGGTCCGATACGTCGGTCTCTCTCTTGCTGCTTCCAATTTTCCTTCCCGGCACACCATCTTTTTACGATCCCCTATGCATAGCCTCCACGTCCCTTGTAATGTTTTCAAGAACCTTTCGAGGTTTTCCAACTAAAGGCCCAGTTTCTTTCGTCCAATCGACTGACTATGTCATGCGGTCCCGTGGTCGTTCCCAAACTGACCTCGGTCGATTTGAAATGCTACATTGATTTGCTCGTATCTTAGAACTTTCTTTTTAATCCAATACTGATTTTCATCGATCCATAAGAGAATGGTGTAGGCGGTGGATACAGAGTCAAATGTTTAGGCGGAATTTAAATCTCTGGCTACGTCGCTTCTCATTTTTTTCCCATCGACGCGACAGGACGCGTGCCCCCCGTTTTTTCCTTGCAGCGTTCCCCCCTTCCCAAGCTTTACAACTCCAATGCCATGAGTTTAAGTCCGAGCCCGTTAAGTATTTTATCGCGCCCCCACCAGAGGTGAGATTTCTTCTACCTTAACTCCAGAGGTCCAGGACTTTTCATTTCTTCTCCCCCTTCCGTGCATACAATACCATGTTCTTTTTCACCCCTTTGCGTCAAACGACCCCCCCCCCGCCTCATTTTTTTCCCCTCACAAAGGGTCAAAGATCTAATTTCTTAGATTATTAGCAGCAATATCTATCTTCTCTGCTTTAGCGGCAGTACCGCGGCTGGATTTTTTTTTTTTGCTCGCCTTCCTCCACAAAAACATTTATTAGAGTTTTCGCTGTAGACCCTCTTCTCCTCCTCCTGTCGATTACTATCTCAAATGCTCCTCAGCCTCCCATGTCCCTCCCCCTCTTTGGATTCGGACATAAGAAACAAATCAGCCCTTTCCTCTCGGATGCAAGATCGTCCCGTCCCCGTTTTGGGTTTACAGGAGGCGCTTTTCCCAGTCAGGGTCGACTTTCGCCTTCGATGCTTCCCTTTTTCGTTTTTTTTGCGGCGGCCCTCCGCAAAATAAGTTCATCACATCCCCCCTCGAAGTCGATAGAGACGCCGTCGGGCTCGGCGCGGAGAACCCTGGCTTTGAGTACTGACACGTCCCCCCCTTCCGGACTTGAGGTACCCCTCACAGTTCTCCCAGGGCCCCCACCGCGTGATCTAGTTTTTCGTAGACTGTGATTCCAATAGGAGCGTTCTGTTGCGAGTTGGCTTGGTGTCACTTTTTTGTACTCTGCAGCGGAGTACCGCTTTCCGTGCCGCGTTTTTCCCAGAGTCCGACGTGTTTCCGTCCACTCGTTTAGTGGCTTTGGAGCATCCATAAAGTTTTATCTGTCTCACTGCTCGGTTTCTGAACACAACAGTCAAATCTCCCTGCCTACCCCTTCCGCAGGGCCCCCCAATTTTTTTTTTTTTTAGATCTATCTCCTTCTGTTAGTTGCCAATCCCCATTTTGGCACCCCCGATTCTGAATCCTTATTCGGGTTGAAGACCCTTATCAAATAGCGATCTGCCTCCCCCCCCCCTGACCCCGGTCCCAAGCCTTCTTTTGCCGGCTCCCTTGTTTAGACCTTAATGTGGCAGCCCAATTTTGGCCCGAGGTGGCTTGCTGCGTTTTGATTCAGCGGAATGTTTTTGCCCCCATCCGATACGGGTCTTTTTGAGTCCCGCTAAAGAGGATGGGGCTTATTTTTCCAACAAGGGCCCTCTTTCTTTTTTCCCGGAACGCTCTCCTTCCTCTGTTTACCGCTTTACTTTTTCTCCCCCCGGAACACCGAGCCGATTTTTTTTTCCCCCCCTTTTTCGTGATTATAGAAACCAGCGTTCTTTGATTGAGGATAGGGCGCTTTCCAACAGCTCTGCCATCTCCACCATACTTGGTCCTAGGCAATTCTCTCTTCACCCTCCCCTGACGTGAATTTCTGTTACTCGAACTTATCTTTCCTCCTCAACCACCTGAGAGCATCTCTTTCCGTGTAGGCGCCCCCAAACGCCGATTTCTTTTGACCTCTTTTCGAGGGACCGTGTCCCTGCTTCAAGTTGAATAATTTATTTAATTTTGGTTGACCCCTCCAGTATTCTCTTTCTTTCGTCAGAAGTTCCTTCTTCCCCGGCCCGATTTCAAGTACGCTTTTCCTGAGAGGTCAGTTCTCCTTTCTCACGTGACCTCTCGCGAGAACTGTGATTAGAGTTTCCCCTTGCTTAACTGTTTGGGGGCTTTTCCTTTTTTTCACCTTTCCCTCATTCCTCTCATAATTGCCCGACGTTTTTTTTTTTTTTCGTCGCCATATCTTCGCCCCCATAGACCATTTATTTAACTAGCCCCTATGGCCTTTTCCCCCCAACATCGAGGCCGTTTTTCTAACGCGTTCCTCGTCGTTGCCGAGTTCCTTAATACTACTTCTTTGCGCTTTCCAATATTCTGAATAAATT
>Ga0179593_1724212_pt1 | contig 15806 bp, 31 predicted proteins | sample CZODoug2_1_08_16_FD_185931 | JGI IMG/M metagenome (GOLD analysis project Ga0179593, IMG submission 185931) | Vadose zone soil fungal communities from Angelo Coast Range Reserve, California, USA - CZODoug2_1_08_16fungal (PacBio error correction) | ecosystem: Environmental > Terrestrial > Soil >... | reverse complement strand
TTTTTCTCCTTCCGCCCCTTTTGCCTTTTCCTCGATCTGTGGATAGGGAAATTCAGCAGAAAATGGTTTCAACCGGGCTCTCAGGAAATAAAACTCCTCTAACACGTGATCTGTTTTTCTTCCGTTTTCCTTCTTCGTCGCAATTTTCCTTCCGGTGTGTTCTTCCATTCTTCTCTTTCGACTGGAGTGAGGGAGTCCTTCCTATTGGTTCTACCTTATTACTCGTTCTAATTTCTTTTCGCCCCTAAAGCCATCCTTTCTTTTCCATCAATGGCAGTCTTCTTGCGAGGTTTTCTAAAACATGGATCTCCCCCCACCCTCCACTTCTCTCTAAATAGTCCCTTTTTCTTTTTCTATAATTCTTTTTTTCCCTCATCCGTTCTCTTTTTCTCCACCGTGCGACAATTTTTTGCTTGATTCCTGGTAGTTTTTTTTTTTTCCCCCGAGGCGAAGCCCCCTCTCTATTCGTCCGAGTGCTGGAGGACCATGATTCATTCCCCTTAAAAGCTGTCTTGAGTTTTCATCTTTTGACTCTTCCTCTCTTGGGATATTATTTTTTTTTCTTTCTCCAGTCAACTTCCCCTCCCTTCTCCAAGAATTTTTTTCTCTTCTTTTCGGAGCTTCTTTTCTCAGTGATCCGTTTTCTTCCCCAGATTGACGACCATCCAAACGTTTTTTGTACGTCATTCTTTTTTTTTGCTAGTCCCCTGTCTTTTGGTTTCTTCTTCTCCCTCCTAGTTCCCCCTTTAGCTCTGTCCCCCCCCCCATTCCTATGACTTGTCTCCTCCTTTGCGAGCCTTGGCGTGTATCTCTATTATGCGCTTCAGCCGTCTTGTGCGATGTCCCGTCATTTCCCGCGATATCGGGCGGCATAATCAAATAGACTTTATTCCCCTGTCGTTCCCTTTTTCTTCTTCTCACCTCCTCCCTTCTTCTGTTTTCCCTTCTTTCCTTTCTTCACTTCTCTCTTCTGTTTTCCCGTCGACTTCCTTTTTTTGTGTAATACGTTAATCCTTCCTTGACCTCGTTTGGCATCTCTTTTTTCTGTCGTCCTTATATATCTCTCCTCTTTTCGGCAAATTTCTCCTCTTTTTCGACCCCCCCTTGTAGGTTTGCTGTTCTCTTTCTGTCTGAACTTTCTTTCCTATTTTTTGCTCTCTTCCCTTAAACTCAAAAGCTTTCCTCTTTTATCTACTTTCCCTTTCTACCTGTTGCGGCATTAAAAAGATGTCTTTTTGGTCTTGATTTCCCCCCTTTCTCTTTCTTTCTTTCTGTCCCGTTCCCAGTCTCTTTCGCAAGCGGTCGTGGTCCTTTTATCCTCGCGAGTTTTTTCCCTGACTGGGGATCTGCCTGCTGGAAACCCTGCCGATAGATATTCCTTGGTGGTCTTTGTTCCTTGGGTCCTTCTCCTTTTTTTCCGTTTCGTTTCAAGCTTGTGTTTTTTTTTTCTTTTGTCTGTTTTTTCCATTTCGTTGTTCTCCCTTATTTTTTTGTGTGGCGATTAGGTTCTGTCCTTCCTGATCGTGGCTGTTGACATACCCCAGAAGCAAATCGACTTTAAGACCGCTTTTTATCCCTCCCGGACTTCTTCCATTGGTCTTCTTTCCATCACCCTATATTTTTGTCTTTTTAGTCGAGGTATCCTTTTCCCTTCTTCCCCCCCGTTTCCGTTTCTTCTTTTTCCCTTTTTCCCCGGTTTCCCTTCCCCTTAAAGGAGTTGTTTTCAATCGACCTATCTTTTATTTCGTTTTTTTTGTTCCTGTTGCCGAGTATGTGATCATGGAGTTTCACGCCAAGCGTTGCCCCTGCAGACACCCTCTTCTTCCCCCAGATTTTTTCAGCTTTCCTCACCACCCCCCTTATTCCTGGTCCGATTTGTTTCTTTCACTTTTTTCGCCAGTTTCCTGCGCATTAAGTGTTCTGGTTTTCTCCATTCCCCCTCCCACTCTTCCTACGAAATTCCTTCACCTGCCCTCTCTCCTTTGTTTTTTGTCGCCTTCCCCCTACGCCCTGTCCCCCTGTATCTATGCGGTCGCAGGTGTTATCTCAGGCAACGGACTTTCCTTTGGACCCCCTCCTTACCCCTTCCCTCCCCACTCCCCCCGTCGCATTATTTCTTGGTGAGGAGGATTTTTTTTCTTTTCTATCTTCCTGGCATGTACAGTTTCCTTTCTGCCTTGGCTGTTTCGTTTCGCGCATCATTCTGCGGTGCTGGAGTTTCCCTACTCTGAAGCGCTCTCTCTATATTCCCTTCCTTTTAGTCCCTTTGTCCTTTGCAAGATTTTTTTTCCTTTTTTTCGAATGCGGTTGCTCCGAAAGCTTTCAATGAGCCTCTTTTTCCCGTTCAAAATCCCCTCGCGGGTCCCCTGATTTTCCTCACCCCCCCTTTTTTCTACTCTCTCTTTCGCTTTCCCTTCTTTGGAAGTGGCCACCCTCTACCTGTTCGTTCTCATTTTAGACTCGCAGTGTCGTCGCTGCCGGACAAAATTTTTTTTCTCGCAGACACCATCCTCGTTTCGTAATCACCACCTTCCCCCTGGAAATTCCCAATCCCCCCCCCTTGATTTCTTTAACCATGTTCTTGCATCTTCTCTCTCCAAAATCGCTCGGCACTGCTGAATCCCCTAGTCATCGCCACCTCTTTTCTTTTCTATCGATATGGGTTCAACCCAGTTTAGCGTACCCCAAAGACGCGGGGTACTCCCCATTTTTCCCTCTTCCAATCCTTCTTCTCTCTTGCCCTTCCCCCGGCTTGTCCCCTCTTTGCTCAAGTGGGCTTTTCTTTCCCGCTTAATTATCCTGCTTCTCAGTCTCGGGTTTATTCTTCTCGGTATCGAAGAACCTCTCGTCATATAACATTATACCTCCCTCTGCTCTCTTTCTCTACTTCTCTTTCTCCTCACCACCACCCCCATCGATGCGCCTCCTAGCGCTCGTTTGCCCCCCTTGGTTATTTTACTCGATTTCTCCCTCAATCCCCGCTACTTAAATGAAAACAGCTCCCCTCTTTATTGCAACCCGTTGCCCCTGCCCCCTTCTCTCCTCTCCCCTGTCCTTTAAACTTTTTTCCTTTCTGTATACTCTTCATTTTCCTTTTTGTGTAGAGATGTTTTCAAGTTTGTCCTTACTTCTTCACGAAGATCCCAAGGTAGCACTTCATACCCTTCTACAGGGAGTTTCGGGTGAGTTTCGTCCCTTCCGTATGTGTTTTACTTCCGTTTCTCTTCTTCTACTTTGATTTTGATTCCTTTTCTTTTGATGGCTATTTTTTTTATGATATTTCCTGTGTTACAGTCCGCCCTCTTTTTCTCGAGAGGGCATTCCTTATTTTGTACGACTATTTTGAGTGTTTCCCCTTTTGTCCTCCTCTCACCTTTTTCCCTGGTCGACCCCGCCCGGCTCCCGATTAGCAGTCGTTCTCGCCTCTCCCCTTTCTTCCAAAATTGTCGAGGGAAACTAAGCTAGTTCCCCGGCAAAGAACTGTTATTTTCCCTAGCGCCCAAATTTCCGTTATAAGTGGACCTTTTTTTTTTTTCCCTTTTTTTTTCTTTCCTATTTAGGAAGGCTTGGAACATTTTCTGTTGTGCAAAATACCTTTTGTTCTCGACTCCCTTTTTGGCGATTGATTTCATTGGGCATGCAATTAAGTAATGGATATTTTTTAGTCACCCCCTCCAGGAAATTTCCCTATTCCCCTTTTTTCGTCCACTTTCTTTTCTTCCTTGTTGGTGATTTTCTCTTACCACCTCTGCTTGTATATTCTTCTGGCTCTTTTTCCAGTTTTATTTCCCCGGACCTTCCTTCTCTGGAATGGTTTAAAGAGACCCTCTGTACGCGTTTACTTTCCCCCCCTTTCACTTAACCTTTTCCTTCCTTCATTTTGTTATTCTCCTGTTGATTCAATATTCTCCTGTTTTTATGACCTTTTCCTCTTTCCTGTTCGACTTCCCACGCATTTTCCGATTTCAGTCTAAACCGAGTTAAACCTGGATATTCTCCCTGTTCTTTTTCCCTCCTTTCTTTCGACAATCCTTTTCTTCCCCCCTGCGTCCCGCCCTCTTCTCTCACCCCAGAAGGATTCTGATCCACCTTGCCTATCCGTTTTCGTAACCTCAATTTTTACGAAAGTCTTTGGTGAGAATATTTCATCATCCCCCCCCAAACAGCCTTTAGTCCTTCTTCCTTGTTTCCCTTCTTTTTCTTTCCCGCCGATGTTCCCTCCTTTTGCCGGGCCTTCGCTCACCAAACTCCCATTCTAGTGATACTGTTTTAGGGTAGTTTTCGCGTTGAAGCTTGACTCCACCCCCCCCCTTTTTTCACCGTCTTTTTCCCCTGGTTTCCTCCTTTTCCCTTGGTATTTTCTCACTTTTTAGCACCAGGTTACGTTTTCTTTTTTCGTCCCAAATTTCATTTTTCGTGCGGCGACCGGCCCCCGTGCGGGGATCAGTCCTCTTCTGGTCCCTCTAGTCTTTTTCCGCGCTCTCTCCCATGGCTTGTGTGGTGCGTGACTCTTTTTTCGGAGCACGGATATCTTTCCCTGTCAACTCGCCTTAATTCCCCTTTTTATGAGTTCTTTTTGATCCCACTACTAAGTTAACTCGAAACGAGTTGTTCCTTTTTTCCTAGGTTTCCTTTATGCGCCCCCCTCTCTCGGACCTCGCTCCCGACTCCCTCCCCTTAAGTGTGTTATTTCCTCCATTGGGGTCATCTTGTTGTAGGTATTTCCTCGGGTGACGCAGTGCTGAGCCTCTTACCCCCCGATGTCGTACTTCCCTTCTTTTTCCTTTTCCTCCCTCCCATTTACCTTGACATTGCTCCGTTCTCTCTGCAGGCACGAGGCCTCCCCCCCCCCCAAATCCATCCCCCCCTCCGGGCGGCTGGCAGTTTATGCGAGTCTTTCCACCGTCCTCCTCTCTGTCAAACTTTCGCCCATTCCTCATCGTCTTTCTCCATTGATGTTCTTTCCCACGACTCTTTCTTCCCCTGCCCTTAAAACCCTCTCTTTTTCCATCAATTCCATCATATCATCTCTGTCCTTTTTTTTTTTTCAGCATTCTCAAGAATACTTCTTTCGTGTTTTGTGCGCAAACCGGTCTAGTCAAATGTTCTTTGAGAGGCATCGCTTTTGCCCCCCTTTTTTCTTCCATCTTTTCTTCCCCCCTCATGCGTTTCCTCCTTTCTTCCTCACCCCACAGTTCTTTATTCCATTTTTATGCCCGACATTACTCGATTTTTTAGGACAGCTTGTCAACTTTCTGGCCATTTGAGCGACCCCTTACGTAAATCGCCTCCTGTTTTTCCCCCCACCTTCGGACTTTTTTTTTTTTTTGCGTCCCTTCCGCTTCGTGTGCGTCTACTGCCCGTGTCGAATTTACCTTCTCGTAAAGAACGTCCCTTTGAGTGATTTTCCCTCCGATCTTAAAATTCTTCTCTTTCTTCCCTTTTCCTCTCCTCTTTTTTCAACAACTTCCTTCCTTCTGATCGATGATCTCTCCTTATCGCGAACTCCCCTCCCCCCCGGATTTTGCCCCTCGCGGACCGTTTTCCTTCCTTTACTCTTAGCGATATTACTTAACAAGGAATCTAGCGCCTCTCCAATCTAAAGATTTTTTTTTTCCCCTGCCACAGTTCTCTCTTATCGCTCGTTGCGTTCACTTATCCACAATCTTTCCCCTGTCAGTCCGAGACCTCCCCCTACTCTTTTCGAGCTGTGCTTTTCCACCCTTGTAATGTAATTTAAATGATAGTCTGGCCTCAAAGATCTCTCCTTTTCTACTTCTCTTTTTTTTTACCTTTTCCCTTTAGTCTCTTTCTTTCCTTATCAATCCGATCGAGAGGGTTACCTGTCTTTTTTTCTTTTTGGTTATCCTTTCCCTAACTGAATCAGCACACCCCTGTATACCCTTTGATAACTTTCCGAATTTTTTTTTCTCTCTTTCAGGATCTTTTCGGTCGGCTTCTTCTTTTCCTATTTCGTTTTGTATTGATTCAGTGTAGTTTTTTTTCCCATCGGCCATTAGCGCCTCCTTTTTTGAAAAAAGGGTCGGGGCTTTCTGAGTCCTTTTGCCCCTTTCTCTAGTTCTTCTGCCCTCCCCCCTTATTCTTGTCTTCTCCTTCTTTCGCCCTCATGCCTCCCCCCCTTCCCCCGGAAACGCTAGCTTTTTTTCCGTCCCTTTGAATTTGGTCTGGTTTCTGTATCTCTTTCCCGTTTTCTTCCAAGGGTTTCCCCTGTATTTTCCCTGTTTTTTGATTGCCATGACCAGCGCCAGGTGCCAGGTTTTCCTTTTGCCTTGTAAATATTTCCTCTGTTTTTGTCTCTCTCCTTCCCCATTGTTGACTCTTCTTTTCTCATCTGTTGTTGGTTGTTTCTTTCGACCTGTGCAGCTTCTTCCTTTGTGATTTCTCGTCTTTTCGTTCTTTTATCGGGTTACGTCGCAGACCCTGTTTTTTGTTCCTCCGTAAGGAAATCATATTATCGCATAGAAAACTTATACGCGCGTCTTTTCTTCCTCCGACCCAGTCTCTCCCTTAAATTCCTTTTTCTTACTTCTCTTCCTTTAGTGTGTTTTTTTTGACGGCATGATGGCGTGTCTTCTTCTGCCTTTCGAAGAGGTATTTTCCACTGCCTCCGCTTTCCCCGCGGCTAATATAGCTATACATAATCCCTGTTTTCGGCAGTCTCTCCTCCGATTTTGAGGATGCGTTTCAAAAAATGGCTTACTGTTCAAACAGTCCCTTCGCAGGCCTCTTCTTTTTCCATTTCCCCCTTTCGCGTTACTCCTTTTTCCCTTTCTCTGCTTGATAACAGTGCCTATCAGGTGGTTCGTTTTTTGGTTTTGTACTTTGTGTTCTCATCCACCCCCCGAGAAGAATGTAGAGAGATTCGGCCCATGTTCTTTTTTCTTGTCTCCTCGTCTCCCCCCCTTCCCCCCTTTTTTCTTTCTCCTTTCTTTTTTTCTTTTTCGCTTTGTCCTTACTTTTTTCCTTTTTTTTTTTCTTCTTTTTTTTTTTTTTTTTTGGAGTGATTGATTCCATTGTTTTGACTTTTTCCCGTGGTCTTGTGTTTTCTTGCAAAACGAGGTAGCAGGTGGGAAAGGAAGCACATTTTCCAGTCATGTTCGGTCCATCCCCTTCTTTCACTTTCGCTTTCCCCCCCTTGACGGTCCTTCCCTTCTTTCTCAGGATAAGCTCCTCCCTTTTTCCTTAGCCTCATCCCCCCCACTCCTGTTTTTTTTTTTTTCTTCCCGGTGTGGCGGCTGAGCAGCTAAGAGTCATTTGTGACTTTCTTTTACTAGTCGCGGCTATTTTGTTCTTTTTTGATTCATGTCCTCCCCTTTCCCTGTTCCTCCTTTTTTCTTTTCTCCCCGATATCTCTCTCCGTCTCTTGTATGCGTCCGTCCCATTCCTTTCTTTTATCCTTTTTCTGCTGCATCAATTCCGACTTCCCCTTTCCTTTAGGAGACTGTTTCCTTCGACGGCGGCTTCTTGACAACACTGCTTTCTTTCTTTCTCTCCTTCTCTTTTCTTTTTTTTTGGCATATTTTTTTTTTTTCGCGAAGTTGCCTCAATTCGCCTCCTTTCTTTTCTTCTTCGCTTTTTTGCCCCCTTTTTCCGAGAATAAATTTTCTTTCGTGATTTTCCTGATTATCCTTTCCCCCCCTTCTTCTTTTCTTCCCCTCCTTCTTCTCCCGCTCCTTGTCCTTTTCACCTTTTTGGACCCCTATGTATTCATTAGGCAATCCCCTTTTCAACGAGTCGTCCCCTTTTATGACGATAGCACAAAACCTTTCTTGGTCTCTTTTCCCCATTTTTGTTCTCTTTTTCCTTTCTTTTTGGTTCCCGTTCTTTTATGATGGGAGTCGACGGTTTGAGCCTCTCTGCCCTCTCCTCTTCCTCCATTATGGAGGGGCTGGATTTCCTTTTGCTCATAGCCTAGTCAATCTGGATCCTCTCTTCATCTCCGTTGGTGGCGCCCTTTTTTCCCTCGATCTGCCTTTCTCAATCTTTTTTTCCCTTTTCTTGAGAAAAAACGGACTCCGCCTTTCCTTCGGACTTACTCATTCTCCACCTTTTCTATTGTTTTTCCCTCTGCTTAGAGTAGTTCTTTTTTCTGTTGGCTTTTCAAGCCGACTAGTAGCATTGGAGATCCTCCCCTTTCTTTTGGGGTAGCCCTCACTTTTTTTTTTTTTTTCTTTGGTGCGAGTTCATGGTTCAGAGAGTGAATCTCTGGCCTTCTTTTTTTAGCAATTGTTCCTCCTTTCTCTCGCGCTCCTCTTCTTTTCTCCATATCCCTTTTAACTCCCCAGGTACCTATCCCATTTGACTTCGGTCCCTCTGCATCTTTGTATCTTTCTTTTCCGTCTATTTATTTATCGACAAAACTTGTGCTACATGGCCTCTTGATGGTTTTGCTCCTCCCCTCATCCCCCTCCCCTTACTGACGCCTCTTCTCCTCGAAGAGGTTTTAAGGTCACCGGACCAATTTCCCCTTTTGGCTGTCGTTTTGTCAGTGACATCCCCTGAGGAGTTGCGTCCTGATTCGTATTCCCAACTGTACTTCAGTTTCCTCTGGTCCCCCACCCCTTTTTTGTCTCCGAGATTTGTTTCCGTTTCGCGCTTTCTTCTTCTCTCCTCATTTATCTTATGGACCGGCAGTCCAAAATAGTCCTATCAGTCGACTGTTAGCCCTTTCCCCCCTATCTTTTTCTTTTTTGACCTTTTTTTCCCCCCCCCCGAGGAATTTTTTTTCTCCTTCCAATTCTCTCGCGGTCTCTCCCTCCCATTTTATGGGGCTTTTCGCTATTTAAGAGGGAAGTGGCCTTCCCCGCTTACGAGAGTGCTTCCCATTTTTCTGCCAGTCTTGTTCCCTCTTTCCCTTCTTCCGATCTTTTCCCTTTCTACTTTCGCTTCGTCCATTCTTCCTGAAACCCTTCCAAAGGGATTTACGAAAATGTACTTTATTCACTGTCATTCGTCACTCTTCCCTTCCCCCCCTTCCTTTATTGCTGACCCCCCTTTTTTTCGCCCACGAAAATTTTTGCACCATGCTCTGGGCCTTCCCTTGTTTCTTTACCTTACCCCCCTCAGCGGCCTTGTTTCTTGCAGGAGTGTCAGCTTTTTTGGGCTGCCTTGTGTACTTCCTGTGCCCTCTCTCTTTTTTTTGCCGCAATTCTTCTTCTCCCTTTTCGGAGCTTTTTTTTTTTTATCGGTAGAAGTTTCGTTCGTCCTACCCCTTTCCGTTTATATTCCCCGAGTCGCTATAGTCGTGCGGAAACCGGCGTCCCCACTCATCACTAACCTCCCTAACTATACCCTTTCATCCTTGCTTGCGCGTTTTTTTCTTTTCTCGGCACTCCTTTCATCACATCTTTTTATTCCTTCTCTCCTACGTTGTTGTTCTGATCCTTTTGCATGTACCTGTCCCTGAGAAGAGGAAAAGGGTAGCGCAAACCGTTCCTTTTTGATGTTTAGGTTTTCTGAGTCTCCCTCTCGTGTTCTTTCTGTCTCCATTTTTCCCTTCCTTTTTTTTTCCTGCGCTCGAGCTTTTTTCTGTCTTTTGTGGGTCTTAAACGTTAAGGAGGGTACCTGATGGTCCGCCTTTTGCTTTTCTTCCCCCCCTGTTTCCCCCAGGACCCTTCGCTCCTAGCTTTGTCAGCTCTGGTGTGTCGTTCCTTTATGTTTCAAACTTTGTTTCCTTTCTTCCTCTCACTTTTTCCCATTTCCCTTTCCGCTACCCTTTTTTTATGACTTGCCGCGGCTTTGCGTAGGTTTTCTTGTCTTCCCATTCCCCTTTCCTTTTGGCTCTTTGGTTTTTTCGTTTAACGGGTGCTTTTTTCTGTCGAGGTATTGCAATTTCATTGCTGCCGTTTCCCTTCCTTCCCCCCGCCCCTTTTTTTCCCCTGGCAATACTCTTTTACCTAAACGTCTCGTGGCCTTGTTTAATTTTTCTGTCAGCGACCGCTTTCCCTCACCGTATTTGTTCCTTTTTTGGCTCTTTGTTTGCAGCGAGGGATTCTTCCTTTCCTTGCTTTAAACATTTGCCCTTCTTCTTCTTGCGACGTTTCCTCCTATTCTTCTTTCTCTTCCTTCCCCTGTGAAATTCCATTACATGTTCGGGTATTCTCTCTTTTTTCCGTGCTGATCGTTGGATCTCGCTCTCTCCTCTCCTCTTTCATCTGCTTCCCAAACCCGAGTCAAACGGAATCTTGTCTTTCTCCGCGCTTTCTTCTTTTCTCCCCTTTTCTTCCTTTTTCTTTCGCCTCCCTTCTCTCTTTCCCCCTCAAGCTCACCGCAGGTGCTTTTTCCTCCTTACCGCAACCCTTTCTTCCCCGAATCGCTATAGGAATGTGTTTTTTCCGAATCATCCTCACCATTCCAGCCCTTTCAAATCTTTTCTTTTTTTAGCTCCTTTTTCCTTTTACTGGGTCTTTTCTCCTTAAGCCCCGCGATAGAAGTTTACTTTCCCCCCCTGTTTTTGCAGATGACCCCCTTCACCGGCACTCCTTTTGCACACAGGTGTCGCTTATTCTTGTCTGCCTCCCATTCTTCCCCCTGCCTTTCCCCTTGCCGTTTCTGGATCCTCCCTCTTTTTGGTCAAGACTCGATGGTTTGTCTTTGCGCTAAGACTCCTCTGTACTTCTTCTCGGTGTCTTTCTCGGAGCACTATCGGCCAGGAATCGTCTAACGCCCTTTTTTCTTCTTCTTCCCCACAACTTCCTCCTTTCCTCCCGACCATTTCCTTTTGATATCCAGGCGCTTTCCCCTACTTTCTTTTCTTCCTCCCTTTCCCTCTTTGTGATTGGATCTCCCTCCTTGCGGATGAATAGTGGATTTTCCTTTGGGGTAGACTTCGGCTCTCGTTCTTTTTAAATCCATAGTTGCCTCCCTCCCAAATCTTCCCGCTTCCCTCCTACTTGACCAGAACCTTGCCAGCTTTTCCCCCTTTTCACGGCACCCCTCTCTGCTCCAGTCCATTCTGAAACAATCCCCTGCCTGTTCGGCGGCTTTTAACTGCCCCCCCTCTTCCCCCTCCCTCCTTTTTTCTTTTTCCTGCTGATTCTACAGGCTCGAAAAATCCTGTCACCACCATTCTCCCCCCCTTTTTTTATTTCAGACCCCCTCTTCCTATCTTTTGTTGCTAGCCCAAAGGTATAGGTCAAAATGTTTGTAACAGAGGGTCATTTCCTTTTGTTTTTCTTCCTTTTTTTATTCCCGTCGCTTCCTTCTCTTCTTTCCTGTTACCTCCACATCTTCGCGCTCTTCCCAATCGACCTTTCTCCTGATAAGCTTGCGGTAACTTTGAGGCTTTAAATGATTTTTTTTCCTTTTTCCTCTCCCCCCCTCCCTTGTATAAGCCTCTTCCTGGTATCCCAAAAGTTCCTCCCCCCTTCCCGGCAGCTTTTTTTTACGTTGTTTGTGCGTTCACTTCCTCAGTTTTCTTAATAGCCAGGCTCTAAGAGACTTTTCTTTTTGTCTCTTCTTTCTCTTTTTTCTCCTCTTTTTCCCGGTTCTTTCCCAGACGGAGGCTTGAGATGATCTCCGATTCCTATTTCCCCCCCCCCTTTCCTCCCAAGATCTCCTCTCCCCCTGCATAAGCGAACGCCATCCGAGAATCTTAGGAAATCTTATTCGATAAACAAAGGATCTTCTTAGCGGCCTCCCCCCCTCTTCCCGCTTCTTCGGATATTTCTTACCCTTTCCAGCTCTTTACTCCCCCTGATGACCATAGCCCGGCCGTTCTTTCTAAGACCCCCTCCCTCCTCTTGAAGCTTTGACGATCTTGAAGTAAATGATCGTTTTACCACCGCTCCGCGGTTTCCAGCCCCCCTTGTTCGGTTTCTGAGTTTCCCCCCTTTTCACTTTTCATCCACCTCTCGTCCTCCTTTTACGAGAGGGTGGTCGGTGTGTTACTCTCTGCTTTCTCCTCATCGACCCCCCCTTTTCCCTGTTTGATCTTTTGACAGAGAAAAGCGTTTTGTTCGGATCTTACCTGTTTTCGGCGTTCTTTCCCCGGCTGTCCTTTTCTCCAATGGTCCCCCTTTCTTCAAATATTTTTCATTAGGGAAGCATCTGGGGTTTTTGTCTTTTTGTCCTTTGCGCGTTCCAAATCTCCTTTTCCCCTCTTGAACTAACCGCCTTTTTTCAGAACTAAAGACAGGTACGCCATTTTGCTTCAAACACACCAGGATCACGCTCGGGTAGACCTTCCCTTTCTTTTCGTCTCCCTTTTGGATGTTTTTCGCCGCTTGTCTCAGGGTTCGTTTCTTTCATGACAGTGGGTTGCCTTAGGGGTTTCGACGGGCCACCCCTCTCTGCTTTGGCACAGTCTCTACTCTTTTGTCTCCACCAGGAGAGGAAGGTGCAAAAAAGGATATTCGAGGGGCCAACCGTTAAAACAAAAATTGTCTGTGGTTTTTCTTTTTTGTTGTTAGCTATCCCTGGGGGCGATTCGTCGCCTCCTGCCTTTTGGGGGGTTGTTGATTTCCTGTTTCTTTGTCCGATACTAAAAAAAAAAAAAAACAACATCCCACCCCATCAGGGTAATCCAGTCCCCCGGTCTCAAACTTGGACCTCTTCCGGTTGGCATCTCCTCTTTGTGCCTGTCTAAACAAAAAAACTTCCACAAAAAACCTCAAAAAAAAAAAAAAACAATCGATTAAAAAAACTATATAGAGCCACACGTACCCTGAACAAACCCTATCCCGGTAAAAAAAACTTAACATCCACCCTCAAAAAACGCCTTGCCGGTCGAACAAAGCGAAAAGAAAAACTCCTGATTTTCAAAAAAATCTCTACAAAAAAACTACACAAACGCCAAAAAAAAAAAAAACTAAAAAAAACCATGCCACATCTCTCCACATCCACTCTTTCCTTCTTTGTGCCTTTTTTTTCCTGTTCTTTCCGTACCTTGTGGTTTATTCTTTTTGTTTTGTGTTTTGTTTTGTTTTTTGTTTTTGTGTGGGCCCAAAAACCAACAAAAAAAAAAAAACACCCAAACACAAAACACAAACAAAACAAACAACCCCCACACACCCAAAACGTTGGGGTTGTGGGTGGGGGGGGGTTTTTTTTTTTTGGGGTGGGGGGGGGGGGGGGTGGGGGGGGGGGGGGGGGGGGGGTTTGTGGCTCTGTTGACAGGGTTCTTTTTCTTTTCTTGTTTTCCCCTTTTTTTTTTGTGTTTTCAGGGGTGGGGGTTGGTGTGTTCCCTTGTTGTTTTTAGAGAGTTTGTGCAGCCATTTCTTTTCTCTCCCCACGTTCCACTTTTTCATTTTTTTTTCTCGTCCTCTCTCCTTTAACAGCGGACGAGTTTCTGCAATCTTACCCCAGTCTCTCTTTTTCCTTTTCTTCCTCACTTCTCTTCTTCTCTACGGCCATTTTTCCGGCTCTCTTTTTTCTTCTTTTTTTACTGTGTGTTTGATGATGGCGACGGGAGTTGTATCTCCCTTCTCCTGTTTGTTTCATTCCCTTTCTTTTAACGCTCCTTTTCTTTTCTTCCATGTTTCCCCTTTTAATTTGGCCCATTTGCTGCGCCTTCTCCCCTTCCTTTCTCTAACGTTCTCCTTTTTTTCTTCTCAATAGCATCCCAGTAATTCCTAATTCTTTGCCGCGACAAGTACTCGCGTTCTTTTCTTACCCCCTTTTCAAGTGTCTTTCCCCTTTTTTTTCCTTTAGATCCTGCCTTTTTAGCAGAAGATTTCTCTCGATCGGGTCTGATGTTGACAATATTCCCCCTTTCCTCCGTGGTTTTTTTTTTCTTTCCCTCTGAGCGGTGCTGCAGTCCGAGATCCATCTATTTGTCAATGGTCGTGCTTCTTTAAAAGTTTTTTCTCGTTCCCTTTCTTTCTTCAGGCTCTTCTCCTCCCTTGATTCTCGTTATTTTCCATTTTCCTCTCCCTTGACTTTTCCCTGGCTGCGAGAGCTCTATCCTTTTACCGTAATTCCCTTTTTTCTAGGAGCGGAAGGTAGCCTCGCTTTCCTCCCTTCCCCTCCATGGCTTCCTTCCCTTTATCCCCTCCTTCTTGTTGCGTATGTCCCCTAATTCCGAGACCCGCTCTTTCCCCTACGTTTTTCCCCCTTCTGGAGCCTGTTCTTTCGGAGAGGCCGGCTGCCTTTTTATCAGAATACTTCTATTTTAAACTTTTCCCTTTTCTTTTTGCTCCCCTTTTTTCTTTGGATAGACGATTTTTTTCGTTTCTTTTTTTCCCTTCCCTTTTCCGATTCCCTCCTTTTTTCGGCAACCTTTCTTTTTAGGATCTTTGGGTAGAGAATTAGCGTTCTATTGACTTCATATATTTGTCCCTACAAATCTTTTTTTTTTTTTTTCCAAACATGCTTTCTCTGCTTGTCAAAATTTTTCCATGCCTTGCTCTGACTTCTTTCTTTTGTTTTGTTTCCCTTTTATTTTTCGACTCTTCTTGGACCCAGTTATTATATTCTTTTGGGAGTTCGACGGTGGAGTTCTCTGCCTGAACGCCTCCGATTTTTTCCTATTTTGTTCCCCCTTTTTCTTTTGGACCTTCTACTCCCCTTCGTGACTTCGAGACGAGCGTTCATCCTTTTCTCCTCTCCCCTTCCTTGAGATGTTTGTCTGCAATCTTGTTGTTCCTCGATTTCCTTCCGGCTACCCGGACGTCACGATTTTCTTTTTCTCTTTCCCCCTGTCGGCCTCCTCCAAATCTCCTTCCCTTTTTTTTTTCTTTTTTTCTTTTTCTTTTCTTTTTTTTCTTTGTCTTTTTTTCTTTTTTTTTCCTTTTTTTCTTCCTCTTTTTCTTTTTTTTTTTTTCTTTTATTTCCTTCTCTTTTTTTTTTCTCTTTTTGTTTTTTTTTTTTTCTTCTGGAGCGCGATCACCGATAGACATTTTCGACTTTGCTGTGTTCCCTTCCCTTCTTCCTTCCGTCCTTCTTCCCGAGATACGGACTGTTCGGTTCCCTCTCTCCTTATCGTCGTGGTCTGCCTCCCCTTTGTAGAGAATCTGTCTTTCCCTTTTAACGCCAAGCCGATGAGCCATGCGATTTCTAGGCATTCTCCCTCTTTCTCTTTGATTCTCTCTCTACTCCCTTCTTTGCGCGCATCAGTTGTAGTTGCTTTCATCTCTTCTTTCCACCTTCTTTCTACTATGCCGTGATGCTTTTTTGTTTTTTCTACGTGTATTCTCTTTTCGACGAAGGCCGATCCTTCTCTCTCCCTCCTCTTTCTTCGGTCCCCTCCTTCTTCTGGCGGTATCCCTTAATTTGTCGGGCGTTTGTTTGATTTTTTTCCCTCTGTTTTTTCGGTTACTGACTGTTTTTTTATTGTTTCGCCTGCTTTACGGCTGTTTTGGAGTTTTCTTTTTTTTTTCCTGCCCCCCTTCCTCTTTAGTATGGTTTTCTTTCGCTCGTTATCATTGAATTCTTTGTTGTGTTTGTTGCTTTCCCTCTGATGGGGAATTTCCCCGGAGAGTCTCCGCCCGCCACTTTTCCCCTTTCTTTCGCCTCCCTCCTGACTCCGAAACATTTCGGTTTTCCCCGGATTTTTTTCTTTTCTTCCCTAGCTTACTAGCCCCTTTTTTTTCTTTTCAGACTCCCCCAGTGGTACGTGTACACTTTCTGTATTCCCTTGCTCCTTCCTTCCCTTTCTTTCATTTTTCTTTTCCCCCCAAGTCCACCGGATGTACGAATCTTATTTTCCAGAGATTGTCTTTCCTTTTCCCGGAATTGTCTATCTTTTTTTTTCTTTGACCGCACCATGACTTTACAAACATTTTTCGTTAATGATAAAAGAGAGGATTCCCCCCTCCGACCTGATTTTTTTTTCCTTGTTCCTTCCT
>Ga0179593_1479170_pt1 | contig 15807 bp, 26 predicted proteins | sample CZODoug2_1_08_16_FD_185931 | JGI IMG/M metagenome (GOLD analysis project Ga0179593, IMG submission 185931) | Vadose zone soil fungal communities from Angelo Coast Range Reserve, California, USA - CZODoug2_1_08_16fungal (PacBio error correction) | ecosystem: Environmental > Terrestrial > Soil >... | reverse complement strand
GCTTCTCTTTTTTTTTTGTTTCGAGGCACTTTTTTTCCCGCCCGTGCATCTCCCCAAACCCTCATTGTTGCTTTGAGTCGAGCGGCCTCGGTCCCCAGATCTTGATGACATGTGCAACATTACTGTATTTCCTTTTCTCGCCGTTTTTCCCGTAGTGCTTAGCTTTTTAGTTGACTCCCATGCCTCCTCTTCGAAGTGCCCTTTGAGTAGAGTGTGCTTTGGCCTCCTCCCTTTGGGAACGTTTCTTTCTTTTTTCCATCTCCTTCCTCCCCCCACTCCCCTCTGCTGCTCGGTGCTCGTCTTTCCAGTCTTCTCGAGTCTGGAACTCCCCATCGCTCTCTTTCCCCTCCCCTTTCGATGGTGTCCTCAAACTTATAATCCCCCCTCGTTGTTTACGGACCCTCGTGCTCCACACACAGGAATTTCCTTTTCCCTTGTCCGAAATGGCTCCGTCCGCTCCTTTCTTTCTCTTTTTGTATTCATTGGAACGAGTTTTTGCCCCCCAGATCGTTTCATTTCCTCCCTCAGCGCACCTTTGTCTTCGTTCCTCCGTGAACCGGGGTTTTCTCCGATTTCCCGTGGAATGCCCCTCCCTCGTCTTTGAAAGACTTTCTGTCCGATTTTTACTTCGCCTATCGAATTCTCTCTACGGCTTTCTTTCTCCACCCCGTCTGCGGCTGCATGACCCCCTCCCTCCGGTAGGTTTTTTTATGGTATTTTTGTCGACCCCCCCACTACCCTTTTTATGCGCCATTGTCCCCCTTCACCCCCCCCGTCCTCCTTAAGAGCAGATGTCCAATGTGCCATTTTTGTCTCCCCTTGCCTGGTTTTGTTTCTTCTTCCACTGGCCCAGTTTTTTTTTTTTTCCCCCCAACTGTTGGTTATTTTACAACCCTCCCTTTTGTGTCCCTACTATTCCGTGTGTTTTCGGACACCCCCCTTTTGATGTCGTTTTTTCCTCCCATTTATGTTCCCACCTTTCAGAATGTCTTCCTCGCTGTCTTTGTTTTTTTTCCCCCAGTTCTACCCCCCTCACATGCTCCGCTTTCTAAGATTTCTTTCGAGGTTGACCTCAATAGTTCTCATTTACGTAATACCATTTGTTGATTCCTTGTCCCTTTTTACTTTGAAACTTTTTTTTTGTTTTTCCCACAATTCCGTGAGACTTTTCCCCGAAATGCTAGTTCCCATCTTCGATGAATGCAAAATAGGTCTTTTTTGTTTTAGAGAGCCCGAATTTTTTTCTCCTTACCCCGATTAGGCAAGTCTTTCCGGAGCTTTTCAGGAGGGGACGACCGTTTAGTCCTGTTGGGTTTTTTTTAGTTTGTGCACAATAGTTTTGTCCGTGCTCTTCCTCAACTGTTGATCGCTCATACTTGTTATTCTGTCTTCGTTCACGGGCTACCCCTGCGATCTATGGTGATACCCTTTCCTTCGGCCTTACGTTTCCGAAGGCCTGACAAGTGACGCGCCGCGTGAATCTCGTGCCGGAGACTGTACGCTTGCCCCCCTTTGTGGTTGCGAGTCCAACTGTTGTGTTCTCCCTCATGTCCACCACCCCTACTTCGGACTTTTTCCTTTTTCCCCCCTGCGTCGCGTTGGACTCTTCTCATATGAATTCAGGACGCTCTGATTCGATGTACTTTGCAGCTTGCGGCCGATCGTACGTCCAAAACTGCTTCCCTCTACGGTCCCCTTCTTCCTTGACCCTGCCCTCCACACATGCTCTCTTTTTTTTTTTTTTTCTGACTTTTTTCTGACGCACCTTTGTTCGATCCCTGGGCCGTGGACCGCTCCAACAAACCTTTCCTTCTTTTTTTTGGTTTGCGTATGATGTTTTGTTTTGTGTCATGACTCGTTTATGCCGTATTGCCTTGAACGTTCTACTCCGCGGTCGTCCTCACCTCCCCCGCTCCTTTTTCGCGAGACCATTTTTTTAAATTTTCCGGTTTTGGTTGAGATCTTTCCCTGGCGGCGGCTTTCTCCTGTACCCAAGTAGACTTCCTGTCCCCCTGTCAAACATATTTCACTCCTTTTGTTGGTGGTGATAATTCCACGTACGGCTGGCCTCCCTCCAGCTCGTGTGTTACCCCTGGCGGCGGAAGCCATTTTGTGCAGCTTTTTTTTTTTTTCCCCTCTGTGCGTTGTTTACCATTTGTTCCCCCCTTGGTTTTTTTTATCAGCCCATCTGTTCACAGTCGCTAATCTCATCATCGTTCCTACCAGCCGGTTCTCCCCCCCGAACTTTTGTTTTTTCCACTCCCCCTTCCCACGGACACCCACCCCCATTCGTACCTTCCCCAAATGTCGCTGACCTCCACCGGTTGCCCCCCGTGGTTCCGCGGAGTCACTTCTTCTTAGAACGTTTGTCTCCACCTTACTCCAGTTGCCCCTGGCGTTAACTTCAACCTGTACGTTTTCCTTAACAATGCCGGTAAAGTTTAGTTTTACGCGAATCCCCCGTATCGCTTGCCGCGTTGCACTTACCTCACTCAGCTTTTTTTTAACGCTTTTTTTCCCACAAGCGCTCTCCCTCGCCCTTTCTCAAGTCGGACTCGACGTGGAGGTTGGAGGGTTCGCCGATGGTTGTTCGGTTTTTTCCCGTCATTCTTTCCTCCCCCGTATGTGCAATGTGAAATGACCTTTTTTTGGCCCAACACCGCCTGTTTTCGGCTCTTTTTTTTTTCGCACTCCCCCCCAGGCCGTTTGGGCTGTCTTCCGGACTTTTTCAGGAGTTTCCCTTTTAATCTGAGGTAAAGTCTGTCTAGACTCTCCTTCTCTTGTTTGCCCCCCCGGGGCCCCTGTACTGCATTGACCGATGTTTGCCTGTTCCGCCCGCGAATTTTCTCCTTCCCGCTTTTGGGCCATGATTCGCCCCCCCTCCCTTCCCTCCTAGGCATAGTTAGACCTCAAATCCCGGTTTCCCCTGCGCACGTAACTTTTTTTTTTTTCAAATCCTGTGTGCGCCCACCCCAGAACGCTGACCTCCTCCCGCTATTTCGTCGCACCTTCAGCTTTTTCGGCTTTTCCTTCTTCCCTCCTCCCAAGTTGCGCTGGAACCTTTCGTTCTTTTCGATACCTCCTGCCGACCTGGCGCGAATTTTTTTTTTACTGGATTTCAACCCCTGGGAATTGACTCAGTCCACAAGCGTTTTTACCCCCAACCCCCTTTACCATGAAGTTTCCCTTTCCTCCGCCCCTTAACCCTTTTATTTTCTCTCTCTTTTCCTCCCCGTCACGTGTTTTTTCTTTTTTCTAGGCTTCTTTTACCCTTTTTGAGGAGTTGGTTCAATTGCAGGACCTTCTTTTTCCATTTTGTCTTGTTAATCTTCTTTGTTTCTTTTTCCCTGCCAACACAGAATACGGTTGATCCCCCGACTAAAAATTTTCCGTACCGAGACCAGGTATCGCCACCGTGCCCTGCTACTTTTTTCCAGCCCGCCGTTTGTTGCTCTTTTCTACCGTCGTCCGACCGTGTAAACGATTGTCCGTTGTCTTTTCGAGTTTTTTCCCCCCCCCCTCCTTTAAGCATTCTCCACCCCTTGATTTGGCGTCCAATTTCTTGTCACATTTAACCCCGTTTTAACCCGTCATTCTCGTGCCCCTTTGGCACTTTTTTGCATGCTGTGCCTGTCCCCCCCTGTTCCAAGTCCTTTCCCCGATGCGGTTCGGTTGGTTCATTCATCGTCATCTCTGCCCGCCGTGGTTTTCCTTTTTTTCAAATTCAGGGGAATTCGCACCTTTACTTACCCGCCACAGTGAAACAACAGTCTCTGCGGCTACAGTTTGAGCCTTTTTCATTTAATCCCCGCCCAATTTCATCTACTCCCATCCCTAATGAAGCAGTTTTTTTCACGCCCTTCATTGCATTGGTACATTGACTCGTTTTTCGACCCACTCTTGTGCTTTCTTTTTTTCAAACCCCATTCCTCCCTGCCCTCCGAGATTCCCCTCCCTGTGATGAACCTTGCCCTAGTGTGGTCCACCTTTTTGGCCGTGACGATTTTTTGTCCCCGGCCACCTTTTGAGTTAAAGTCGCTAGGTACCATCTACCCCGTCCACCTAACTTTGTAGTGGTAATCCCTCCGGCCGTTCTGTTTCCTGTTTACGTCCCAGCTGTCAGAAACGCTTACATCTCCCCCCTCGACCTTTACCATCCATTTTTTCATATCTGTCCTAGTTTGGACACTGTCTGTCCGACACCCCACCCACCCTCGCAGATGGTCCTTTGAAGGGTTTTTCCGATTGTTCGTTTGCCTAGTTTTCGAAGCGCCACCCATGTTTTCCCCCATCCTTTTCATTCCCTCTTTTTTGACGTTCTTCTTCAGAGAATCTTTTTCACCCTTGGTGTGTATTTTCCAATGAAATTCCAAGTCGGGCCGCCCTATTTCCAGCCCCCCGCGCTTCCCACCCTCTATTTTGCCCCCTTCTCCCACACTGTTTCGGCCGGCAAGCCCTCGCCCCTTTGACGTCGTGCTTTCCCACCACACTTTTTGACCCTTATAGTTCTCTTTCTTTGCCTTCTCTTTTGTATCCTCTCTCCGGAGAGGTAGAATCCGACGCCTGTCACCTCCGCCCCCTTCAAGGCCACCTTTTTGCCCCTTGTCGCTGGGCGGCGGCCCGCTTACTGCAGGGTTGCTTCGATTTGCCCCCCCGCTCGGCGTAAGTTCCTTTTCTATAAGGCACATTTCTTATACACGGAGATTTTATCTGCACCCCCAAGGTTCCCCAGGCAACGCCCTCCCCCCCTGAATCTTTTTTTCCGTCCTTCTTCCGCGCTGGTTTCCTGACACTTTCCCCGTTTTTTCGAAACAGGCCAGCCCAGACCCCCCCCACCAAGTAGCGCTTTTTTCTTTTGTGGCTGAACCCCAGATTCCCATTTTAGCCTTCCCTTTACCGTCATCTGAGCCCTCCGTTTCTTTTTCCGCAGGTGTATTTTTTCGTTTTTTCGTGTCTCCTTCCCTCTCCGCTTCGTTTCATTCCGTTCATCTCTTCCCCCCCGTTAGGTCGCGCCTCGATCCCTTTTTTACGACTTGACACACTAACCCCCGACCATTGTTTTTTTTCATTCCATTTTGTGACCTCCCCGGTTCCCCTCCCCCCCCGAACCCATTGTCCAGTCCTTTTTTTTTCCCCGGCGTGCCTCCTCTTGCCACCTGACCGGAAAAGATCCACTGTTCCTCTGCCCTGTCTCTCTGCCTCTTCCCACGTATTTACCTTGACTTGGATCACCAGAGGATATCGTGGCTGCCCCCTTTGAAACATACCTGCAGAATGTTTTTGTGCTTCCCAATTTTGTCCTGTTCGTTTTTTTCCCCCCATTCATCCGCACGCAACACCCTGCCCCCGAAGCCTTTTTCCCTGGTCAACTTGGACCCGTATTTGCTCTCAGCCCACCCTTTCCCCCCCCATTGCTCGTCTTAAAAACGCACTTTGAATCCCCTTTCTCTGGCCTTAGTCGGCCCTGCTCTCTCCTCGTGTCATTACTGGTCTGTCCCCCCCCCTTCCCTTCCCACCCTTTTTTTCTTTTTTTTCTTTACCCCAGGCCCCCCTTTTCTGTCTTCCCTCACCTAGCACCCCTTTCGTGAAATCTTCGCAATATTATCCCTTTGCGCACCGCCCCCTTGCCCACAGCGAGTAGAGGCTCTTTGTCCCATTGTTCCGGACCATGGAGTTTCCCACCCCTTAACCTCCCCTTTTTGTCGGTGTGTTTTTTTTTTCCCCCCCTTTTCCACCCCGCCCTTTGACACTTCCAGGACCCCCTGACAAACCCCTTTCCAACGGTACCCCTCCCCGTTTCTTTCCGTCTGCAACCTGGTTAGTCCCCTAACCCCCGCCCCTTCCCTTCCCATTCCCACCCTTCCCGGCGGTCCCCCCCTTGACTTTCTTGCCTTTCTTTTTAGCTCGGGTGTCTTATTGCCCAATCGGCATAGGTTTTGAGGTCGCCCCCCCGCACCTAACGTTGCCAATCCCCCTGGTTGGTCAGAATGGTTTGTTCGGCGTTTGTTTCGACCTCCACCCCCCCCCCCCTGGCCTTTTTGAGCTCGTTTTCAGTTTTTCCCGCGGTGTCAATATAGAAGCGTTTGCCCCCCCCGGTTCTTTCCCAGCGATGTTTTGTCATTTCTTCACAACCGGTCCCTTGCATAGAAACGCCCGTTTTCTTCCGCCGGCGTCCTTCATCTGTTTGTTTTGTTTGTTTTTGCGTCTTCCTCCAAGTCTTCTCTCGTTGGTTTTTCACATCTTTTACGTCCCAACTGTCTCCCCAGAACATTTTCCTCCCGGAAGTAGTGTCAAACGCGCCCCCCCCCTACCGTGTATACTCCCCCCTTTCTCATCTTGGCGAGCACCCTTCCCTTGTGTTTTCGACATTTTTTTTTCCCAGTTGATCGTCCCCATCCCTCTATCCTATTCCGCTAAGTTCTATGGACCCATTATTCTCTTTTCTTTTTCCGGTTTTTGCCGTTCCCTTTTTTTTTTTCTTGACCTCTATTCCCCTTGTCTTAATCGCGCCCAGCTGTACGCCTCCCCATCTCACTCCCTTTGGCTTTTGATCAGTGTCCTCTGAATCCTCCCCCCAGTCATCTTTTTCCTTTAGTCCCTCTCCACTCGACCTATTCTCCTCTTTTCCCCTCCTGAGCGAGCTCATATATTGTAGTGTACCGTGTTCCTTCCCCACTCCGTTTCAAATTTCTTTCGCCGTCCCTGCGGACGTACCAACTGCAAGTCATCCGATAATTGTTTTCCCCTCTTGGACCCGCGTTTCTCCATTTTCCCTCTTTCCCGTTTCCCTTTGAGCTCGCCCTCTGTCCCCTTATCTACCGGAGCTGTTTCCTCCAGCAAACAGACTTAATCTTTTCCCCTACCCCTCAACCGGTTTTTTTTTTCTCTGCCTTTCCTTATTTCTGTTCTCGTACTTCCTCGCCACGGTTCGCTTTTTTCTCCTAAAGTCGTACTCAATGAAGCGAATCCATGTTTTTAGCTCCGCTTTCCCCCCTTATGTTCCCACCCAGGATATCTTGCCGTGATTTCCCTGCAAAATTTTCTGACCCTTCTATCCCTTTCGAGTTTTATGTTCGCTTTGCGAATCATCCCATCTTTTACTCTCCAGATTTTTTATCGGTTTTCCAGAGAATCGGAAGTTGATTTTTTCCCTTGACATTTTTTCACCCCGAAACCCTCTTTGATTACTTGACTTCCCTCACCCAATAAACCGAAGAGTCTTTTTTGTTCGCCCCCCTCAATCCGGTTTATGACTCTCCGTTGTCCGAGTTCCCCCTTTAACTTCCCCCTCTTGACTCATGGGGCAAAAGCTTGGTCCTTTTTCCATAACTTCTGTAATATATCCATTCTTATTAGTGCCCTTCGGTACGATGAGAAAAACTTCCCCTTTTAGTCCCCCCCTTCCCTGTCCCTCTTTTGGCTCCGGATAATGACCTTCCCTTGTTCCCCGATGGTTTTTTTTTTTTTTTTTTTTTTTTTTTTCCTTTTTTTTTTTTTTCTCTCTTTGGACTAGTTTGGACCTCTGGACCAACGTCGGAACACTTACTTCCCCTGGTCAGCCAGTCGTCGCATCTCTCTAGTGAAGCCTCTCCCACGCTTTTTGGTTCCTTGGACTGGCCACACCTCTACACGCCAGCGTATCCCCTCTGTTTGTGCCACTCCCTTTCTGCCTCTTTCGGAATTCCGCGCTCACTTCTCATTGGTTAGCCTTTTGCTTCCTCAAAGGCTTCCCCTGACAATTTTTTCTCTTGTTGAAGGGGCGAGTGGTTCCCCCCCCCCCCCATCCCCCCATGCCCGATTGCCAATAAAACCCTCTGTCCTTCCCTCCCCTTCAGATGAAGCAATGGTTTCTTAAATTATCTCGCCTGAGTTATTTCCTATCCCCTTTTAGCCAGTTCCCCCTTCAACAGTTTTTGGGCGTTCCCCCCCAGAGGTTTCTTTTTTTACAATATTTCTCGTTTTAGGTCACAAAGGATGTATTGACGACCCCCCTTTTTTCTTTCCCCATGGAGCTTTACCTCGCTGTTTTGGTTCTCCCCGTCTCCTACCTTGCTCACGGTTTTATTTCTCGTCCCCTTCTCTGACCTAAATATTGATTATTTCCCGAACCAAATTTGTGAGGCCTGCCGCCTTTTTTTCACCTTGAGAAAAAGATTTCTCTATCGTGTCATCTTCTTTTTTATGAAATGCGTTCATCTCTCGTTGTTTTTTTTTATGCTCCCTGCATGTTTTTTCCTATTTCACCTTCCCTCTTCTGGATTAGCGAGGGTTCTCCATGTTGCTTCCGTTAAGTGTTGAGGTTGTTTTTCTCACCCTCCGTTGTGTGCCTTTTTTTGTTTTTGTCCAGCAATATTTCTTCGTCACGGGGCGCCAGATCTCCCTATTGTTTTTGATCCCAGGTCGGTTTTTGGTAAATGGAATCCTTCTCCCTTCACGTCGCTCTTTCCTCGTTCCTGTGTTAAGCTCCCTTCAACGGCTTTTTTCCTCTTTTGCGCTGCCTGGGGAGTATTATGGACTACTCCGGCGGTTTTGTTTTTCCCATCTCTCCGTATCTTCCCGGTCCGCGGGCTACATGATCCTTCTTCCAGATTTCCCCTTTCCTTTGTGATAGTATCGGAAGCCCCTGTTCTTTGCGTCACTTTTCCCCCTCTAATAGAGTTTCAATGGCCTGCTAGTGAATTCTTCCCCCTCCCCCAATCCCCTCTTCTCGGACTTTGCCTTTTTTCGACTGACGACACGTGACGCTCCAATCTTCCCCTCTTCGTTTCCTGGGGCTGATGGGTTTTCCCGCGATTTTATTCAGTGTCTCCTGCCCCCGTACGAAGAGAGCCTGAGAAGGCCCTTAGTTTTTGCCGAGAACCAGTTTGGGTTCGTTTTGCGCTTGTTCTTTTCTTTTCCCGGCCTCTCTTTGATTTTTTTCTTCAAAGCTAGATCTGAACTTACCTTCCCCCCCTCACTATTCCCTCGGTGTGTTTGGTTGCTTGTGTTGTCAGTAACAGGATGAGGTGCTCTCGGCCCCATTTTGTGATATTTGTCCGGTCGGTGTCGCCAATAGAGCTGTTTTGTCCTTTGGGTGGCTATGTCCAATATTGTGTTACCCGAGTTTATCTGTTTTTCCCCTTTTTTTTTCATCACTATTCCCCCCCTCTGGCTGCTCATATCTTTTAACTCGTTGCACCCTGGCTCACTTCTGTTTCTTCACCGCGGCTCAAATTTCCCCCCTCCTTTTTTAGGTGCTTCCCGCACCCTGGTTCCAAGCTTTTTTCTAACTCGATTTTTTTTAAATTCCTCGCAGTAATCCCGTTTTTCTGCGGTAGTAAATCTTTTTTGTCCACCCTTTCCCCCCACTCCGGAAGGTAGTTTACGGTTCGATTTTGCCGTACAGACTTTCTCTCCCCCCGCTGCCTGTAAAGCCAAGTCTCACTCCAGCCCAACCTTTTGCCTTTCTCCCTTTTCTTCCCCAGGCTGCTAGCTCTTTTCAGCCGTCGGAAGAGTTTGTCGCTTTTGACAGCATATTTTTCTTGTCACGAAGCAGGTCTGGCTTCTGAAATGAATTTGAAACTCTCTTCCTTCATAGTATCTTGATTTTCCCTCTTTTTGAACTGCCAAGTTTTTGCACCGACTTGTTCTTTTTATGTTTAAATTTTTATTAAGCTCCTCTCCCCCCCCTTTTGCTTGTCTTGCAAGTTTTAATCTGCTTGACTATTTTCACAAAGTCACCGACTTTTCTTTTTGCCCCTGTTCTCCGACATTCGAGAAGGAGAGACCCCAATGGCAGACTCCTTTTTACCGCGCAAATTCAGTTTTTCAAGACCTGGTCCCCTTCACCCGTTTATGGTCTCCTCGCCCGTCTTCTCCTTTTCCCTCCTTTCCGGCCGCTTGTGGAGTTTCCCTTCGAACACCTTCTTTTGGCCTGCTTCCCGTTCAGATAATAAGTACTGATCGCTCCTTTTTTTTTTCGCGGAGCCCCCTGTTTCCATTGTTCCCGAAGGACAAGGTTTTCCACCCCCCCCCCCCATATGTACCTGAAGTTCTCCTTCCTCCTCCATGCAACCGGTTGATCTCTCTCTTTTTTTCTCTCCTTTTTTTTTTCTATCTCTACCGTTTTACTTGGCGGTCGGATTGTGACACTTCCCCTGTTCCTATTGTGGTCAAGCGTCTTGTCTTCGCCAAAAACCTCCTTTTCCCGGTTTCCGGAAAATTCGCAGTGATGCCCGGCGGTCTTACCTGGAGAAACGAGTTCCAGCGAGTTTGTTCGAGTTCCCCTCCTCCCTTTTCACAGCTGACCCGATTGGGCATTCTTTTTGTTTTAGTACACACCTCCTTGTTTGTGGACGGCCCGGTTTTTTTGACCCTTCCCAAGTTTTCTTGGTAGTAAAAACTTTTGCAGTGCCCCTTTCCCTTTTTCTAAATGATGGTGAGCAAAGTTTTCCAAGCTCCACCTCTTTTTTCTTTGTTTCATCCTACCAGTTTTTTTTTTTCCCCCCCCCTATACTTGGCCCTTTGCAGGTTTGCAACCGCTTTTCTGCGGGATGGAGCAACTTTACTACCCCGACTAAAGCAAAGCCGGCGCAAGCCTTCGCGCGTCCCCGACGGCCCCTTCCCTCCCTCTTCTACCCACTAGATGAAGCCTTCCGTGCTATGGTCCTCTTTTTCTTTCCTGGCCAGCTTTTAGTAGTCAGCCCCCTTATTTGCTTTCTTCGCCAACTCTTCCTCCCGGCTTCCACGGATCCGCTGCTTAGCACGGCGAGTGTTTTGCGTCCCTTTTTCCTTTTTCTCTTTCTCTTTTTGCGGCATAGTTTAGCGTAATTCTTCGGCTTAAGGGCTTCTACTACGTTCCGTACTTTTTTTCCTTTAAGCGTTTTGCCTTTTTCGCGAGTGCCCTCCTCCTTTTTCATCGTCTACGATCTTTCCCTCTTTGCCCACCGTCCGTCCGTCTCAGTGAAGACTCTTTTGTTTTTCCTTTTGTTCAGCCTCAAGTTCGCGCCTTCCCCCCTTGTTGATGTAAGACTGAAGCTCCCTTTTGTCGTCCTTTCCCATTAAATTAATCTACCCCTTCCCCGACCCTCGCGCCCCACCCTTCTATTTCTCCTACGAAATCTTCCCCTCTCTCCGGTAAATCTCCTCCGTCGTTACCTTCCCCCACACACCGCTTTCTCTTGTCGAGTTTTTGCGGGATCACTTTGAGTAGATCATTATCACTCTCCTCCCAATGCGAAAACTTCGAACCCCCCCCCCTTCCACTTTTTGGATGGGAGCGGTCCCTGAACGCTTTGCATTTTTTCTGCGGCGTTCTTTCCTCGCTCCTCTTAAAGATTCTGACACCAACAACAGCGCCACCCCCTCCTTCTTTTTCATTGCAGGATGTGTTGCTTCTTTCCTCGCTGCTGGATTCTCCCCCCTGCGGTCCCCTTCCTCCAACACTTTGTCTGTTTTTTGACCTCTTCCCTTCGCAGTGACGCGCTAGAGAATAAGTTCTCCGTTTTCTTCCTAGCTCTCATCCTCGTCTCCCCGGTCTCATCCTTTATCTCTGTTGCCAAGCGACGAGATCCCTTTATTTCTGACACTCCCCCCCCTCCTCCCGCTTCCCGTAAGGCGGAAATTCGGTTTTTCCTGCCCCCATTTCACCTTTTTCTTTCCGTTGCCCCCCCAGGGACTGCCAACTGAGGCCCAAGGTCCGTTGTCCTCTTCTGACTTCTAACCACACTCCCGGTGACCGGTGCTTCCAGACTGATCGCGTCTCAATTCCATCACCAATTTGCTTACTGGCTTACCCTGGCCGTAGACTTCACCCCCCCCCCCTTAGTGAATACCCCCGCCACCCGCCCACCCATCACAGCGACCTAGGTTGAGAACCGCCTTCCCTCCTTGGAGAGAAGTTAATAGACCCTTCGCCGTCTTTCCCCTTTTTTGCTGAATCCTTATTCTCTTTCCAGCTTTCTTCCCTTCCCGATCTCCTGCTATGTCCCTTACAACCCTTGCGTCTGGCATAAACAAATGCTTTCCCTTACCTCGTCACGGTTCTAGCTCTCCCTTTCTTTTCTCCTTCTTAAACTTTGAATGACCCCTCAGTCCTCTCTTTCTCTTTATCGTTTTAAATTTTTTCCTCCAATTTTTTTCTTCCCCCCTCTAGTGGTTGTCGCCCAAACCCACTTCTTACCTATTCTTCAACCCGCCCCCCCTTGTGGAACTTAAACGCCTTCAGGCTTTCCCCCCTCCCGATAGTCCCGAAAAAGCCATGACCAATCTGCTTTCCTTGGGCATTGATTTCTTTCTAGGTTAGTTTCATCGGCTGTTGCAATCGTCCATAGTGGAGTGTTCTCCCATCTCCCTTCCACGAACGACATGTTTTCCCCCCCCCTCTACTTCTCCTTTTTTCCTTCGTGGTCAAGAACAATGAGACTTTCGCTCTTTGGACAGTCCTTTTGATGGAAGACGGTTCCCCTCGATTTTCAGATTGTCGTTCCAAGTTTTCCACGGTATCGGAGCTTCGCCGTTTTCGCTGGAGTTTTTTCTTCGCAGAGATAAGTCTATTTGCATTAGTCTCCCCTATCATAATCTTCCTTTTTCGTTTACACTGCTAAATCACTTTTTTTCCAAGTCGGAGAGGACCATTCTTACAGTTTACTATCCCTTCTTTTTTCTCTTTCGCTCGCCGCGTAGCCGTATCCGCGGAGATATTCCCTCCTCTTGGCCCCCCCTGTGACGAGTTTTTCCCCGTTTAAGGATGTTCTTTCCCTTGATTTTTCTTTAATTCTAGAACTCTTTTCTTGCTCCCCCTCCGCTCTTTCCTTGTGGCTTGTTTCTTTGAAGCTGAATCCCCCTGGACTTTTCGTTTCCCCCCCCCTGGACTTTCGCGTGTTTTCCCCTCCTCGATCTCTCGTGAGGAGTCGCGTAACTTTCACATCCCACTTTGAGGCCTGCTGCCCACCTCTTTTCATTTCTCAGCTTTTTTTTTCCCCGATTGACAATTTCTCCTCAGTACTTTTTGTGTCCTCTTCTCTCCTTTTGAGTCTCCCTAAAAAGACCAACTTCTTTTTGCCTCCTCTTTTTTTTTTTCTCTCTCTTTCTCTTGCTTCCTTAGTCCCCTCTGCAGTGCTATTACTCCCTCTTCCTCCCCCCTCCCTGTATCTCTCTGGATCGCCGCTAATCTTTTCCCCCATCTCTCGCTGCTTCCTGCACATATTCATCAGTTTTTTTTCGGGAAAAGATGATTCTCCCTGCGTGACTCGATCCCTCACTCTCCTCTCCCTTCGAGTGATACAGTTTCTTGAGGAGGTTCTCTGTCATTTGTCCCTTTTCCTGTTTTTATTCCAATTTCACGAATCACCCCTACCGAAGGGCCTCACTTTTTGGTCCCTCCGCGTAAAGGGAGATCTCGGTAAGCCGTTTTGGGCATACCTTTCCCCGTCTTTTTCCCGGCCTTCGCGGAATCTTTACATCGAGGAGTGCTCCTCTGTCCGCTTGCTTGAACGTTCCTTCCCTTTTTCCCCATGTCTCCAGAAGAAGACTTAGGCTGTTATGGAAGAAGTTTATAGGAACAACTATATTCTTCGATCCTCCCCGCTTCCCTGATGATGCGCAAGGCCGCCGCTACCCGTTAGGTAGATCAGCTGGATTTGGCCCTTTCCTCCCATCCCAGATGGAAAATAGTCAGGTCACCCCTCTTCCTTCGCAGTTCTCGACTCACGTCGGCCGGCTCATTGTTCTTTCTTCAGAGTGGGATGATTCCCTGCCTCTCCCTTTAGCTGGTGTGTGGTCTCCCCTTCCCTATTACCTATTTAACCTCACCCACCTACTCAACCTTTTAAGAGACTACGTCCAACTTGTCCTTCGACCTTTTGATTGAATCTTTGAAGGTTAGAGGGACTTACCTTTCGCTTCTTTATTTTTCCGTCCCCCTGACGTGCTTTGGGTCCTTACATCGGTTTAGTTGTTCGTACAAAATGGTTTCTGTCGGTGTGACCCACTTTGCCCCTTTTAACTCTCCTTCGATGGTCTTTATTTTCTTCAAATGTATAAGTAAATGATCCCGTATTCTAAGATTGGACCGAGGCCGACTCCCTTGCTATTACTCCCCATTTGTGTTTCAGACCTTCACTTGAGCCCCATTTTTTTTGAAAAAGAAGGATATCGCTTTCCTCCCGCCTTGGCAATTATGCTCTTTTAAGATATAGTTTTTTCTCCGTTTCGAGCGGATTCGGCCAAGTCGTCCTTAGTTTCCTTAAAGAGGTTTCCCGGTCTTGTCTGTGTTTTCCGCCCCTTTTTCTTCCTGCACCTTAGCTTTGCCTTTGCTTATTTTGTTGATCAGCCATGCTCTGCCGTTCGTCACGGGCGGCCCGCCCTGTGTCTACCATTCGGCTTAACGTACGTTGGTCCCGCAGGAGCAGCATGGACCCGGTTGCTGCGCAGATTGGTCCCCCTCTTGCCTGGGACTCGAAACCGTAACCTTTTACGGTTGGCAGGCGGTTGGATTTCCCGTCCCTTCCCTGACTATGCAGTGTTTTTCACTGCTAGGAGAGTGCTCATACTGAATCGCGTGCTGCGCGCGATGCTTTCGCTTTCGTCAACCGCTAACGAAACTTCTCGCCGCCTGGTAAAGGCATTTAGGCATCGCCCCGACAGCGCTATTTTTTTTATGGCCTTTTTTCTGACCCTGGATCCAGGCGCGGCCACGTGACGCTTCCAATCCTCATATTCGTTGGGTTCTGTAGGGTTTTTGTTTCAATAAGTTTATGCGTTTTTCGAGATTCTGTCGCATTCTCAGCTTACTCTAGCCCAGCGAAACCTTTTGGTTTCCGTCGCGGTAATTTCGTCGGTTCTTCCGTATTCTATAGAGCCCTTCCCCCCTCCCTAATTACCGGTGGTGTTTGGTTATTCTTTCGTGTAGCGGCGCGCCCTCGTGTTTTCTATTTTCGCATATCTTTGTGACGCGGGGTTGGCCCAAGGTGTTACGATTTTACCCTTCTCCTTTTTGTTCCTTCATTTGGTCCAGCTGGAGCTTAATAATCTTCATCCTTTTCCGAGCCACTGTGTACGGAGGTTCCCCCTCGTAACGGACACCCTTACCCTAATTCCGCTCGGTTTGCGGACGCACTTTTTGCTATAGTATTTGCTTCCTTCTCTCTCCTTTTTCGTTGTTCCCCCCCCCTGACCCTTACAGTCGGAACGTCTCGTTGCTTTTTCCTTTTGCCCGTAGCCGCCTTTTTGCGAACGCTTTTCCGCCCCGCTCAAGCAAATGGCGGCTCCGCCTCTAATCAGGGGCTCTCCTTTGTCTCCTTTTCACCTGTTTGTGCCGACACCCGCACCTAGTTTTCGTTTTCTTACTGCAATTTGCCAGCCAGACTGGCCACACCCCCCTGCTTCTTCGAGAATGGCCAGATGTGCGGTCGTCAATCCGATCTCGGCTTGCGCCTGACTTGTCGTGAGAAAGTGACTTTCGCCTCCCCTTTGGCCTTTTCCAATCTGGTCATTTCCGATAATTGAACCCCGCCCTTTTTCTTTCCCGTCCTATGCGGTATTCGAGGGACTAGGCCCATGGCCCTCCTGTTTACCCGCCCGCAATTTTTTCAAAGCCCTTGGTGCCACAATCACCAGGGATTCTTTTGGTCCAGAGACACCGCTTATCATTCCTCTTCCCTCAGTCTTTGGAGTGAACTAGCGCCGGCAGCCTCATATCGTTCGCTACCTCGGCCTAATTGCTGCGATTTCGGTATCCCAATTTCCCATTCGTGTTTGTCCTGGACATAGGATTCTTCCAAAACCCTGTAATGACTTCCCTTCCTCGCCAGTCCTTCGGTAAACCTG
>Ga0179593_1454644_pt1 | contig 15807 bp, 29 predicted proteins | sample CZODoug2_1_08_16_FD_185931 | JGI IMG/M metagenome (GOLD analysis project Ga0179593, IMG submission 185931) | Vadose zone soil fungal communities from Angelo Coast Range Reserve, California, USA - CZODoug2_1_08_16fungal (PacBio error correction) | ecosystem: Environmental > Terrestrial > Soil >... | reverse complement strand
CGAGCCAACTCTTTTTTTTTTTTCGAAAACAGAGTTTTTTCCTAACCCCCTTCCTTGGCCCTTTTAATATCCACTTTCTTGAGAATTTTTGCTTTTTGTTGATTAAACCTCTGAATTGAAACATTCCGGATGGTGTCCCCCTTTCACTTTACCCCCCCCCTTCACCCTCCCCCGGCGTGTTTCTCTGACTTGGAGAGAGCTGCTTTCCCTGTAGCCGTTCGCTTTATAAACCGTGCTCCCTGTCCTTCGGCCCCAATTTGTCAGGGACGGTCCTCCCTTTCTCACAACATCTATCCCCCTCACTAGGTCCTTTTTCCTAAATCATTCTCTTAGGTTTCGGTAAAATTGTACTTTCATGTCGACTCCCGCTTTCCTTTTCCGTCAAATCTTTCCACCTCAATTTCTGTTTCTCCCGGTGCCAATCTCGCTTATCAGCTCAGATTCCTTTAGTAAAGTTTAGCTCCTTTTTGTATTCCTTTCTGACGTAACGGTACTTTTTTCCCTCGTCCCACGGTAGGTTGAGTTTTTTTCCGTCTCTGTTCCCTTCTCCCCTAACAACTTGAATTGTTCAACGTTTCTCCACTCATGTCCCCTCCTTGCCTTCTTCACATTTTTGCCCCCCAAAAACACCAAAAACAAAAACCAACCCCCCCCCACCCCCATCCTTCTCTCTTTCTCTTGTTTTTTAAATGTCCACCCTCTTTGACAATTCAACGGTACCACCCTCCCCGAAGATTCTTTGAAGGCTTCCTTTCTCGCAACACTTGGTCAAGCTCCAGCTCCGTACAGGTAAACCCCCCCAAATCATCTATTTTTCAGAGCCAGCAGCTCCCCCCCTTCTTTCCTCTAAATTCATTCATAGGGTAGCACTGTCTTTTCTGCCTGGATAGGTCTTTGCACATTTTGGCATTCCCCCAACAGTTTTTTGATGTCCTCAGTCTTCCCGTCTGTTCTCTGGTCTCGAGAACTAGTTGGAACAGGTCATCTTTTTTAGTTTGCTAGTCGTGACCTACCTTCCGACTCCCCCCAAACGGAGACCCTCCTTTTTTCTTACCATTTCCAGTTAATTTCCAATCCTCCCCAGTCGTCCCCTTCCACGTAAAGCCGGTTTCGCCCAGTTCGAAGTTTTTGCACAGGTAACTCGTCACACATTTTCTGCAGTTAGCACCCCCAGGACGAGTTCCAGTCCCTTCGGTTCATCTGAGGAGAATCGTCTCTTTTTCGTTCTCTGGCGTGAGTGAGCTGCTTTCGTTAAGTGACTTCCGTTGACAGCTACCTTTTATTTTCCATCTCAGTGGTTTTTTTATTCATGCGAATTCTCCTTCTTTTTTTTTCGTCGAAATGACCCCGAACAATAATTGCTTCCTCGATTTCTTAGATAGAGTCCTTATAGATTTCAATCAGGTCTCCGTCCCCGTTTTCCCTCAACTGAAGTGTACCACACTGTTTCGCTGACCCTTCTGTTTGCGTCGTCACCCCCCCCTCCACTTTCAGTTTAGCTCCCGCCGAACGGTAGCTTTTCACCCCTTTCTCTTCTTTGTCCGTCCAAAACTGAAGCGCCTGACTCCCCCTCTTCTTTCTCTAGGGAAATTGTCTGCAAACCCCCCCTGGGAGATTCCTTAGCCCCTTTACTTTTTCCCTTTTTCGCGACCAAGCTTCATTTGCTTGCTGAACTTTTTTGTATTGTAGGATTACCTGTCATTGCCCCGTTCCCTCTCTCCTCAGAGACCGGGGTTTTCCCTCTTTTTGTTCTGCTCCTTCCCTCCCTATTAGACATTGAAGTCTCTATGTTCTTTTTTCTCCCCGGCCCACGATTTTTCTACCCCCCCGGTTGGTCGCGTGGTGTGACTACCCCGTATTAAGTCTCCTACTCCTTCGAGCCCTTTCTTTCCTCCTTTCTTCTCGCTTAACTGGACCCCAAATTCCTTTTCCACGTCCCTTTTCGTTCTCCACCACCCCCTTCCTCTCCTTTTTCATGAGTCTGTCACAAGACTTCTTCCCCCACCCTTTCTTCCTTCCCTTTTTTTCCGGCGGCAAACAACCCCTGATACGCTCTGCCCCCTTTTTCGTTAACTTATCCATTTCTTTCCCGGTCTGCCGTCTTTCTGATGTCCTTTTCTTTTTCTCCTCCCCCCCCAGTGATTTTTGGCCTTCGCTCACCTTCCTCATACTTTGATCTCGCTTGCCGGTTTTTTGTCTTCGCAACTCCTCTATGGCATCTGCAACAATTGCTTCCAGCATAATCCGGGTCAACGACCGGCCCTCTCCTGCTTCCCCTTCGGAAGCACCTATTTGGCCCGATCGTATCAGGGGCTTTTTTTCTTTCCTTGTCAAAGGGCTCTTCCCCCGGTTGTTCTGCGTTTTCATCTTCGACCTTTCGACGATTCGTTGTTTCTCACTCGGACGGTTTGTGACCACATTTCCACAATGTTCCTCCCCCCTGTTTTTCCTCTACATCCCCGCCACTACTTTCTACTTCGTCCGTGCTACCCTTCTCCCTTTTTTCTCCCAAAAACTAAATCTTCCCCCTTATCCGCTTTGGCCCTTCATCCGCCATCCTTCCAGACCCCTTGGTCGTCTATGGTCGGAGTCTTCCCCCCCCGCCTATCTCGCACCTTCTCTCTTTTTCGATTCGACGGGTCCCCCCCAATGGCCTTCCCATCCCTCCGACTCAAAACTGCTTCAGCTCGCGTTTGTCCCCTGTCGTATCGAAATGGCTCACTCCCCGAAAACCCCCTCGAATTCTCCCAATTTTCCTTCAGCGATCTCCCCACATCCGCTGGACTTTGGGCGTCTCCCTTCCCCCGACACCTCTTTTTTTCCACTTCAGGGTTCTTCCGACGCAACGTTTGGTTTCGTTAGGGGGTATCTAGGCCCGAGTTCGTCCCCTTTTTTCTGAAGGCTTCTTTTTCACCCTTCTTCCCTTTCTCCGTATGGCGAACCCTCTGCTACTCCTCCCCTCGAGAACAAGAACATTTTTTTGATTTCTCCTGTCTCCCCAAACTCCTTCGCATATTGACCACTGGAGAAACACCTCCTTTGTGTCTCTTCGAGCGAACGTCGCCCAGATCGCCGACCAAGAAACTCGAAATTTAGCGGCAGACTTCCTTTTCTGGAGTCACGATTTACGTTAGTTTGTCCTCCCTTTTTCTGACCTTGCTCGCTTCGCTTTTTCCAGATTTTATCCCTACTACTGTGCCCTTTTGAAATTCCTCTTTTTCCTATTTTTCCTAGGATTTTTCGTGGTCACCCCGCAACACCAGATTTCCCCAAAGTTGTCCAGATGAATTAGTTTCGCCCTTTGACCGATATTCCGCTATGGCCCTCTCCCTTAACAGTTCCTACACGGTTTTTACCTCCCGTCTCCTCTTCACAGATTCTCCCAGTTTTTTGTCGCCTTCACCCCCCATTTTTGTTTATACTTGCCCATGATTAGCAGTCTTCTTTCGAGCCCCAGTTCCTCTTCACTACCATCTGATCAAGACTTTGCCTTCTGAAGTCAGATTGTCTTGAGCGTTGTGCGAGCAGTTTGGTTTACTGTCCTTGAGTATTTTCCCCTCTTTGTTTTCCAGACGATCTCAACTAATCGATGGCTTTGCCCGGACCCCTTGCGTCAGCGGATCCTGTCCATTCAACACGTACCAGTCTGGTATAAAGTCCTTTTTTTGCAACCTTTCTTCCTTTCGGACCTCTTTCGCGCGAATCCAAGAGGACCCCTTCCCCTTTTTGGGGTTCTTGAACCCTGCAGTTTCCCCCCCCTACCCCCATACACACTCCCCTTGTTGAATCGTTGAACAAATTACTCCCTTTTTCCTTTATAGGGTCTCCCCCCTCAACCCTCCATGACACTTTTTTTTTTTTAGCTTCTTAGCGAGGGCTGTCTTCCCCCCCCCCTCTTCCCGAATGGATTGTGGCTTTTCTTTCCTGGTAAGTATCCAGCTCTTTGAGTATGGAGGCTAAATTACCTTCCCAGTGACCCCTCCTTCTGGTTTCCCCCCCCTGTTCGATGCACTTACTTTCTTGTCGTTTTTTTTTTCTTCTGAAAGTTTTTTTAAGGTCACCCAGAAGATGTTCCGAATTCCATTCCTCTGTATAGAAGCTCTGCGCTTGCTTCGGCATACTCTCTCATCAGTTTCACCCACTTCTTCCTCACGATTTTTATCTGCGTACTAAGTGCCAGACCCATCGGATTGCCCAGTCCCCTTCCTCCCCTCCCGAGAATTCCTTGAACCGTTCTGCCTTTTTGTCCTCGTTTCCCTTACGTGTGCCGTGTCCAGGATACTTTGCAGCCCCCCCTTCCCCACGAGTATTTCTCGACCTTTATACTTTTCCTTCCTCCCCTCCTTGTTTTGTGTCTTCTCTCTACATCGAGCAAACCCCTATATGTTCTTGTTTGCTTCCAAAGTTCCCCCTCTTAATGTCCTTAACCCTGAATGGCAACCCCCTGAATCCCCGCTTTTCCCCTTGAATCACTTCCCTTCTCCTTTTTCTGATGTTATTGTTCGGTTCTTTCCCCCCGTCCTTTCCACAAGATACATCTCCTTTTTTGCGCTGCGGATGAGATCTTCCTTACGTTCGGGTTGAGTTTCCACGTCTCCTTCATTAACGTCATTTTTCCGGACGCCGACTACCTCCCAATCGGCCCCTACTGAAGACCCCTCCCCCTCCTGAGTTTTTCCACTATCTGCCTTTCCGGTAATCCGATCTCTTGTAGCCATGACGTTCCTCAACCTCTTGGACACAATCAATGTCTTGTCTCCGGTTCCGCAAATCGCTAAATCGCCTGGAATGATTCCCCCTTTCTCTGGGTGATTTTTTTTCCCCCTCTCCCTTTTCCCCTTCCTCTTTTTCCTAGTAAACGCAATGTGATTATGGTTGCTCCGATTCCCGTCCGAACCCCGTTTCACTTGTTCCCTTTCCTTTTGATTGAGTGACAGAGGATTGAAGTTAGACCGTTGCAAACAACATACTTCTATCCTCCTGGTGTTCCTGTAGGCCGTTCTCTCTTTCTCCCTTCTTGGTGACCTCCCCCTTTTTGTACGGCTCCGTTTTCCCCTCCATTTAGCACACCACGATTGCACTCTCCTGAGACGTCAGCCTTCCCCACCCCCACTTCTCCACCCTCCTCCTCCTCCTCCGTAAGTAAACTGAAATTCATTGTCCTGAGTGCCCCTGAGGACTGAATTGACGGGATCGATAGCAATAATGGTGCCAAGTCTACCACCTCTCACAGGGGTATTGACCGCTAGCCAAGTTTTTCTTCTCTGTTTTTCGGGAGAACATGTTGTGGTAACCAGTTACATTTATGTCGTTTTTTTACGTCTTCCCAATATTTCCTTCTCTACCGGCTACTAAGCCTCGTCACCCTTTTCCTTTTCCTTTTTTAACTCCCTGCTAGAAACCATCAGCAAGCGTGTTTCCCCAGGAATCTTGCTACAGCTCCTCCAGGGTTCCCCCAACTCTCCTTCTCTTCACCCTTTTTAGAATTTCTCGCCCAGTTGGTTCCCTGAGAAATCATATTTGCCCGGTTCGAGGCTTCTTCTCTTATGGCGTTTTCCGAGTTCTTTCTGGTCTTGAGGAGTTACTTGCCCGTCCTCCTCTTTTTTCTCAAGTATTTGCATGTTATAACGTTTCCATAATGTCCCCCTCCTTCTTACTTTTCGTGAAATGCCCCTTCCCCTCCTTTCTTTTCCCTTATTACGTTTGTCTGTCTTCCTCTCCTTCCGTGCCGTGAAATAAAGCTCCTCCTTTTGCGTCCGAACTTCCGTTCTTCCCCTTCGAGTCCCCTTCGTTGGGCTTCTCCCCAAACATTCCACTTTTCGCGACGTAACCGTCGTCCGCCGTCGCGCTGTCTTTGTTTACTTCAAACCTGAGAGCCGATAATTTCTCTCTCGATTTCCCTTTTTCTGCACGGTCCCCCAATAGTTTTGCTGCTTTTTCGGCGTTTAGCCCCTTTCTCTCTTTTTCGGCCTTGATCAGTCTTTTGCGTCAGCTTTTTTGTTTTCGTAGCGGATTCTATTCACCTTCTTACGGTCCCGAATAGCTTTAAATGAGACAATTCCGCGATCTCTTCTTTCGCCCCGTTAGTAAATATGAGAAAATGTTTTTTTCCTTAGGTTTTTTTTATTTCCCTCCCCCGGCCCCCAGCTTCGAACTCTTTTATGATGGTGTTTCTCCCCCAAACTTTAGTCTTTCCTAGCTCCCCTTTCGACTGGGCGTTGCTTTTTCTCCCCCCCCTGGCTTTACACCTTTGTACTGGAACACCGTCCATGGTTCTTTTTCTCCCCACCCAGTTTAACGCATTCATGCTTCTGAACTCTATCTCCCCACCTGAGTGCTGCCCTTTCTCGGAGCAACAATACTTTCCCTTTTGGCCCCTCTTTTATCTTTTTTCTCCTTGATCTTGAAGGTTTATTGTCACTTTCTTTTCTTTGCCTGGTAACTCAGGTTTTCCGCTGCCCGTTGCTTATTGCGATCCATCTTCTCCGTATCTTCAATCCTTGTTGTTTTTCTTTGCTGATCTCGAGTTTTCCTTGCAATATCCTTGAATCTCAACACCTTCCCCCTCATTTAATCCAAGGCCCTCAGTCCCTCTCCCTCTTTTTAGCACTTTATGTACCCGCCTTCCCATGGCTTTTTTTCATCAAAGGTTTTCCCTTTCACTGTTTTTGAGATAGTTTTTTGCTCCTCCTCCCTGGCGCCCTCTTCTTTTTTCCAATCCCCCCAGTGCTTTTTTTTTTCCGGAAATTACAAATTTTCCCCCTCCCCTTTTCTCGTGAAAGTCCTGCTTTCCTCGAATTCTTAGTTTTCTGCCTTTTCTTTACAACCACGCTCCCACCCCCAGATTTTTCTTCCCCCTTGGTCCGTTAGTTGTCTATACTTCCAAAAGCCCCTTTTTCTTTTCAAGCCGGACTTAGTCAAACTATCTCCCTGCTCCTTTTTCTTCCCTTCTTCCCCCCTTTCTACGGGCAATTCAGTAGTACGAAGACTCCCCCTTTGACTTACTTTCCCCATTCTTTTCTAACCTTTCTTTCCCTTTACATGGATCCTTTAAACCCTTTTACCCTCCAGTAATTTTTTTCAGGCCGACAAGTATTCCCTATACACATCCAGAGGTATTCGTCTCTTAAGTTTTGTCCCACGACCCCAGACTCCCGCTACGTTCGGGTACTATTTCTGTCGAGGACCTGTTTACCCGTTTTCTGTGTTTTCTCGATTCCCAGACCTTTCCTCCATTTGTGTACCCTCCCCTTTTCAACCTTCTACTCGGCCTATGGTGAATTCATGCTCGCTTCTGCTCAAACGTATTTAACGTGACCCCTATTTCGTGTGCACGCTCCTCACCCCCCTTCCTCCTTTTTTTCCTCCCTGAACCCCCACTGGGATCCCCTCTTTTCTCTTCGATTTTTTTCTTTCCCCCCTAACATGGCCTTGTCCCCCCCCTCCCCACTCGAAACGTTTCTCGGAAGCCTTTTTTCTCTTATGTCCTCGAGTATTTCTTTTCTCTTCCCTTTCGCGAAGGTTAGACAATTTCCCGATTTCGAAGTTGTTCCTTGCGACGTTGATCCCTTCTTCCGTGGGTCCCCCCCCTTTCTTCGCTGTGGCTTTCCCGGTGACTTCTTTTTCCTCACCGTATGTCCTTTGAAGATATTAGGTTGCTCCGTGTTTTTTGCTAGTAATTCCGTTCCTTTTCCTCAACGATCCCTCCCCACCTGGTCTTTCCCCCTCCCTCTTCTCGCGAACCAGCTCCTCCCCTTTGTTAAGAAGTAGGTCCCCTCCCCCATTTTGTTTTCTCCTTGACACTTCTTTGTAATTATCTCTCATACTGTTCCTCTCTCTGTTACCATTCTCCCCCTAATTCTTAATTTTCGATCCCTTTCTTTCCTTTTACGCGTGTGTTGAGTGTGTACGGGACTTCTTTTTCCTCTCTTTTAATTTTTTTCTCCCCAGAAGGAGCCTCCCATACTCGCTATTTTTATTTTGCCGCTTTTCCTGGAACCGCGGCCCCATGAATACCCTTACCACCGATATTCGACCTCTTTCAACGCTGTTTTTGAACCACTTGTTTCTTACTTCCAGTTCAAAGCCCCCCTCCTTCTGTAAATTCTGCTGAACAAGTGTCAACACTGGTGGTTCTTACTTTGAACCCCTCTCCTGCCAGACCACATTCACCATCCCGTTGACCCTAGTTCCCAACATTTATTACGGTCTCTTTTTTACCCCCCTGTCAAACATTCCATGTACGTACTTCCTGCCCTGAGAGAATAGCTCTTATTTACGGCGGGGCAAATGCTAACTACATTTAACCTTGGGCCTTTGATGTTTTTTAACGCTTTTCACGTGTCCAGTCCATCTGCTTGATTAGGGCAAGCTGAAATTACCTGTTGTTTCTTTTTACCTGCCGATCTTTTTCATGGATTTCCCCCTTCGCATTTTTATATTCTCCCTTCGGTTCTCTTTTTGTGATTGAACCCCCTTCCTTCTCAATTTAGAAGATGTTACGATCCGTTCAGCTTTCTCAGAAGATACTTCGACTGTTCTTTCCTCCCTTTCTTTCAGCAACTTTCACCCGTCACGCACTCTTTATTCTTTTCCCCCTTAACCGGTTCTCCCATGTCCTTCCCCCCATTCCCAGGGGTGCCCCATGACCGCAGAATTATGGCCTCCCCTTCAAGAGTGGATCTCTCTTTGCTCCTTGGCCGTGCAGGATCCTCTGGTGTCCTAAGAGCGTTTTTCTATCTCTCTTTCCTAACCGTTTTGGAGAGTCTCCCAAATTCTTGACCACCCGTTGTCTTCTGCCCCCCCCTGTAGGCGTTTCCCCCTTCCCCCCCTGCATTGCACACTCGTCCTCCTCCCCCCCGATTCGTGAGATGTTATTCTCTGCTGAGTCTTTCCCCCCGTAAATTTTTGAACTTAAGGATGGTTATTGCCGTTACGGGAACCCCGAGTTTCCCACCCGTCTTCTGTGTTGCGCTGTGCGTTTAAGCTCCTTGAACGAGGCGCATTGCTTATAGCACCAGGTTTCCTTTGCAGGCTTCCGCCCCTTTCGGGCCACGTCCCTCCCTGACCCCACCTACCACCCCGTACGATCAAAATGGCCAAATATAAATAGGAGCCTTGTCCCATCCCATTCCCGTCCCCGTCCGGTCCTGCCTTATAAAGCCTATCGGCCTCCCTGATCCCCCCTCCCGATTTTTTTATGGGTTTTCTTAAATTTTAATTTACTCATTCACGACCCCGCTTCGGTTTAGGACTGAAAACTTCGGCCCTCCAGACCCTTACTAGTTAGAACCGCACCCATCGTCCGCCGGTCCCCCACACCCCACCCCCCCACCACACACCCCCAAACCACACCCCAAAAAAAACACAAACCAACCCCCAAACACAAACCCCCAACCAAAACCACACCTACCCCCCCAACCCCCCCGAACCCCCACAAAACAAGTACCAAAAACCACACCCCAAAACCCCAACCACGCCCACACCAACCCCACCCCCCCCCCCCCCCCCCCCCCCCCCCCCCCCCCCCAAACCCAAACCCAACCAAACACCCAAAAAACCCAACCCCAACCCCAAACCAAACACCCCACCCCCAACCCCCCCCCCCCCCCCCCCATTTTCCCCCTGTCTTTGAGCGGTGTCCTTTGTTATCCCTGAGAACGTCCCTTAATTCTTTTGCCCCCGAGTAACTTTTCATTGTTTTCTTGCGCTTTTTTCTTTTTGTATGTGAGTGTCCCTGTCGCCTCCCGCACACCTTTTTTAAAGTTTTTTCTTTTATTCGCGCAAGATGTTAACTGCCTTGCTTAATACTGCAACCATTCAGGGACCTCCCAGTCTTCCTTCTTTTTTTGTGAATGTCTTCATTTCTTCCGAGGTACCCCCTCCCCAAGAGTAAGTGCCAACCCCCATATAACGCTCTATTTCTTTGACTTTCTCCTTTGTGGCGTCCCTTCTTGACCAGCGACTCTCCTTCCAGTAACCCCCTTTGATATCCTTACAACGCGCCCTCCTCATCAAGTCTCCCTTGCCCTTTCCTCCATTACCTTTACATATTTTTTTTCACTGCGCTCTCAATGTGAGATCTGCACTCCTTCCTTGGGCCCCCCCCCCTTTTTCCAAATGGTGATTCCGACGCGTCCCCTGATGTTTCCTATTTTTAGCGTTAGAAACCTTCGTTTGGTAAAAGTGTTACCTCCTTTTTCTCTTCCTGGCCAAATTTTTTCCTTTTCCAAAACTGTTGATTCCTTATCAATTCCATAGGGTTGCGGTAAAGGACTTATCTCCCCCATTATCCCCCCCCCATAGCATTTCACGTGCCACCTGTCTTGAGTCGCAGGTTTGCCAACTATATTCCCCCCTTTAGCCCCTTTAGACCCTTTGGACGCTCCCCATAGTTCCTCTTTCCCCGCTGTCCTGAATTCTGCCGCTCGTTCTGGTTCTTTCGCGGAGCGTTCGGACCGTGCCAGGCTACCCTCTCCCTTTTTCTTTCATCCGTTTTTCCCCCCTGCGAATGCGTTCTTTTCTCCTCACCCCTTCCCAAGACAGTTTTTCCGTCCCGCTACGGTTCCGTTTCTCAGGACTCGCCCTCTGGAAATCACAGTTAAGGTGGCGACCTGAAGGCTTTTTCCCCCTTTTTTTCGCGAACCCTTTTTTTTCTTCCTAGAATTCAACTTAGCGCCTGTCCAACGGGAGCCCTCCGTTTTCGAGATGTCTTGTCTTTTCCCAGTACAACTTTCCCGTTCCTATCCCAAGATTCTTTTTTATCTGGTCTTTATTTTTCCAACCCCCCATTCGGTCTTCTTCTAGGTGTTAGCTCCCCCATGCTACGGTTTCTCCAAGCGTCTTTGAGTATATGGTTTTTTTTTCGGATTCTCTTCATGACGCGTCCAGAACTCCTTTCACGAGTTCCTGGGCGTTTTTGTTTTCGTACTCCCTTCCCCCCTTTTCCCTATTCCTTCCCATATTTGGAAGTTTTTTTGATGCTCTGGCCGCAACTTCCCAAAGATTAGAAAACTATGTTTTATAGATTTTTTTGATACACCCAAAAATGTACTTTTCTTCATCCTTTCCGCGCCCCCTTTTCTCATTTCGCTTTTTGGACCCTATCCCCCTTTGCTCAACCCTTTTTTTCTCTCCCCCCCCCCCCCCCCCCCCCCCCCCTTTGTGAGTATGAACCCACCTCCTCTTAACCTGTCCTTCTTCTTTCCCCAACTCTATCCACCCTTGAGTGAGTCTTGGAGCTTTCGGCCCTCCAACCTGTACCCAGAGCTTCCCCCCCTATCTTCTTATAGTTTTCATAGTTGCAGGCTCTTGGCCTTCCCCGTTACTTGATGCTATTTTCCCGCCTTGCTTTTTGAAGTCACTCGGCTCACTTTTTGAGCAGTCCCTCCGCTCATCTCCTCTTCCCTCCTCCGTTTGTTTTTTTCCTAGCTATTTCTTGCTTGAGCCTGGCTCTGTCCCTCGCAGTATTTCCTCCTCCCAACCTCCCCCATTCTTTCCATCTCAAGGCACCACTCGGTCCTTTTCCATTCTCCCACTCCTCCTACATTATTAACTTTCTCTTTCTGGTCTTACTGAACCTACACCGGGCCGACCAATTTTTGTTCTAGTATGCTTCTCCTCCTCCCTGGCGCGATTTTTTTTTCTACCCCCCCCCTTCCTGTTTTTCCCCCCCATTGCCAGAAAATGTTTAACTCCTCCTGCCCCCCGCCAATTCTCATTTCGCTTCGTCTACTGCCACTTTGCCCCCCCCCACGCCTACCCCCCTTTCCTCTTTGGGCCTTAGCGCTCGTTTCCTTCCCCAAAGCCCCATGGTCGTAATATTCCGGAGGTTGGCTAAAATTTCGGATAGCCCAATTTTTCTATCCTCTGATTAGGTCCTATTCTTTTGCTATGAATCCCCCCTCCCCCCTCCTCAACAAAATCTTGCCGACAAGCACCCAACTCTCTTTGTTCACCCTACTCCCTCATTATGGCCTTAAACGGACAACCCCTCTGACTTTCTCCTTTTTTTCCGTCCTCCATTATTACCTTCTCCCTTCCCCCCAATAGATGGCATTCGGGCGCCCAGTTTTTAATTAACACCCAACTACCCCCTCAGAGTCCCTGCTTTCCTAACGTAGTTCGATGACACGGGCCCTTTGCTGGGGTTTTTTCTTGGCCAAAAGCAGGTCCCCTGCCCTTTTTTCCTCCACGGAATACCTGTTGCAACCTTCGGACTCTTTCTTTCCTATGTCGACTACTGACCTTTCTAAACGTAGCTTCGTACCTTTTTTCCCTTTCTTGTTCCAGTGCATTTTACTTCACCAATCCTCTTTTCGCATGAATTCAACAACCAGGTTAGACAATACAACCCGGACAGTTCTCGTATACGTCACTGCCCTTCCCTTTTTGCCTCGACCGTCCCCCTTCCTCTCTCTGCGTTCATTGTTGAGTACCTTATGTTAATGTTCGCTTCCCCCCGGTCGAGGTTGACCACATTTTATCTATTCCTAGTTGGGCAATGCTCCTTTTTCTTGCCATTTGGCCGTTTTCATGCAGCTTTTCTTTGTGGCAGCACTTTTTTACCTGCCCCCCTCTGGCCTTTCCCTCTTGAATTAGGGCTGCGTTGGCGATTACGTAGTTGCGACCTCTCCCTCAACCAAGCCCTTTCACGAGTCCCTGAACCTTTTCTTCTGCGCCAAATTGTTACACCCATCGTGGTCCTCCGTCGGCATCACCAATTCTTTCTCAATTGCCTTGCTTCTGAATCTTCTCTTCCTCGTACCTTGTTCCCTCTGTTTTTCTGCATTTTCGTATTTCTCCCGTTTCTTCTTCGTTTTGCGTGGACTTTGTGTTTTTTTTCCTTCTCTGCGCTGGTCCTCTTTTTTTTCTGCAGACTGAAGCCTCCCCCCGAATAGATACTTTGGCTTGGCCCTACTTTTCCCTTTCCCTGCTTCCTTTCCCTGCCTTTTTCTTATACCGGCTTTTCTCCCCCCCTCTTTTTTTGCAACGTTCTTAGGCCACACTCACCTTCGTGCGCACATCAACGAGGCACACACTTTTTTTCAACTTTTTTTCTGGTCGTCCTTTAAAACTCGACGAAAAACAGAAACCCCAATTCCAGTTGTCCGGTGACCCCAATTACTCCCTTTACGCTCTGTTTTTTTCTACACCAAAGTCAACAAGCTCACCCTTTGACCTTAACCTTCCGGCTGAGCGCTTGCTTTTGTTATTGGAGGGCACCGAGATGACACATTTGGTCTTCTTGCCCGGTCATTTTTGAATCGGGGGCTTTTCTACTTTTACCCCCGTGCGATATTTCTCTTCAGTTTCCTATTGATATCTTTCCTGTTTAGAGTTTTTGTATCCTCACTTGACGAAGGAATGTCGAATTCCTGTCCTTTGATCTAAGATCCGATTTCCTTCTTTCCTTATATACGACATGTCAACAAATCCTCCCCCCCCTTTTAGTTATCTTTGGCCACGACCCACCGGAACTTCCCCCCTTCTTGTCCCATGACCGAGAATAATTGTATTTGGAAGCGTTTCTTCCCTTGTGCCATACTTTTTCCGTGACAGACGCGACTCTGGTGGGACCCCTAAAGAGATTTTCTCAGAACTATTTCCCCTCCCCCCTGTTGTTGTTGTAGATCCGCTAAATTCTATAACCTCTTTTGAGTCGCTTTTCCTTACCGCAAACTCCTTCCCCCCCTCGGAATACGCTTCACGGACCCAAGTTCATTGTCCTTAGTTCACTTCGTCCCCCTTTTTTTTCCTTCGGATGGTCTTTGTCGGGGACCCAGATACAAACGGCTTGTCCCTCTGGTGGCTTCTCTGCTGAAGGTCTTCCCTGATTATCCTTTTTGGAATCGGAAACCTCCTGCGTGCTTCTTCTCCTCCCCACACCCTTACCCGAGACTCAAAATATCCATTTGCATGTCCCCCTCCCCCCCTCTTGACCCCTACGGTATTTTCCTCTGCCCAGAATCCCGCTTCTTTTCTCCCTTCCCTTTCCCAATCACAATTCACTTTTGGCCCGCCAATCCTCTCCTACCCCGATCGAAGGAAGGTTGAGTCCAAGGTTTTTTTTTGGTTGAATTTTTTTATAAAAGGCACGTGTTTTTCCTTTTTTAGTCCCTATCAACATTGCCTTTTTCTTTTCTTGTTGGCTCCTATTTTCTTCGCCCAGCACCCCCTTTACATTTTTCCGTTGATTATTAGCAGAGGTTTGGAAGCTGCCCGGTTCCTCCCGTCAAAAATCTCCTCCACTTGTATATCGCTGTGTGAAGAGGCATTGGACTCCGTTTCCGCCCTTTTTGGTCCCCAAGCCCCTCTCTTTCCTTCTCCTGTCTGACGAACCCAACAATCTGGTTTTACCCGCGCAGAGAAGTCCCCTACCCCCCACCGCTGATCAAAGATCCCCGCCTCATCCCCCCGTAGTCCTTTTTCATGCTTCCAGAGTTCAGCCCCTGCAGTCGACAGGAGTTCCTCCTCTCTTTAATCATCAGGGTTCCCTTCTTACAAATGAACTTTTTGTTTTTCTTCCTGACTGAGCCCTTATGTTTCTCTTTCTTTTTCCCTCCAGCGTCCCTTGCTGTTCTTTTACCCCACCCGTCCTCTGGTTCGGCCCCCCTTCCTCCCTTAGCCCACAATGCCCTCATAGTCCACTTCCTAGGGTGTCGGTCACGCATCTAGCCACCCCCCCCCAATCTCCCCGCGCATTTACCCCACTTTCGGTCCGCCTTCGCAGGGACCCACACCTCCCCTCTCACCCTTGCTCACCTGCCCCGCGACCCGTTTTTCCCGCCCTCCGTCCCCCATAGGTGACCGGCCTTTTGAGGACTCGGATTTCCTTCTTTTCTATTTGTTTTGGTTTTCTTTCTGCCTTTTGCGTCTACGATCAAGTCCCCTGCATTTATTCCCTTCCTTTTTTCCCTCCCCCTATTGCGGATTTGTCTGCGTTATTTCCTTACCCCTCCCAAGTTTTCCCTTTTATGTAATTGTCCTTGTGTAGTATGGATCGTTAATTCCTTCGCCATCGGTTCCCTTACCCTTGTACCCCTTACTTCTCCGACTTTTCTTCCCCCCTTTCGCTTTAACATGAGTGCCCCCTTCGAGACCACCCTGCCCATGTTCCACGTTTCGCGAAATGAACATGTCGAGACCGTCGCTTTTGAAGCAACACCTTCCATCGCCCTCCCCTATCCCCCCCTCGGATTTGTCTATCTTTAATCCTGTTTTCTGATGAAACAACTCTTTCCGCCTCATGTTTTCTTTCAGCCTTAGACATTCGCTTCCCTATTCCTATTAGTTTAGTATTGATCTTGTTGAGAGTTTTGATTCTCGACCCCCTTCCTTTTCCTATCTACCTTTCCCGTTCCTCCGTCTTCCTTTTCTCGCATCCCTCCCGTAAATCTTGACGACCATTTTTTTGGATGTATGTTCGATGCGATTTTTCCCCGCCCGTCCCACCTTAACCGTTTCTTTTGGATCCCACCTTATCAGTAGCAGAAGGCTTCGTCTCTGGTAGATTCCCCCTTTTTGGATTCGCTTCCCCCACTTGTAACCTTTGTCTATTCCCCCCTCTTTTTTGCGTGTTACCCCCAACCCTAAAGAGTACAATGTAATGATTCTGCAATCCCTGCAGATCCGCCACCCCCTTTCTTTCTGACTTCAGTTTTTTGCCCTCCCCCCAATCCCCCTTGTCTTACAAGAGGAAAAAATAGATTTTAGAGTTCCTCGAGAAGTCTGCTTCTTTACCTTTGTCTTCATGCTGGTGACATTGCTTGTTCTCTTGCCATCGGCAGTAGGGCTCAAGGACTTCTC